>OBEQ012146951.1_pt1 | contig 13985 bp, 7 predicted proteins | sample 1670901 | NCBI WGS metagenome assembly OBEQ01 (sample SAMEA104232315, study PRJEB22302) | groundwater metagenome | biome: forest; feature: aquifer; material: groundwater | place: USA | collected 2011-08-07 | depth 5.4 m
CAAACATTCCTCCGCACATTCCGGGCTCCAGTCCTCCGTGTACACACACTTCCCCTTCGTCCCGAGCGCCTTGACCGCAATCGTCGGGCGCCAATCCGAGGTGAGCATTTTCTCGGTAATTTTTTGCAGCGCCTTGCCGACGTCGGGTTGGAGACCGATGGGCGTGGTGGGGCTGGTGGAGGAGACGCCAACGTCCGGGTCGGTGAGAATTTCTCGCACCTGGGCGGCATCGAGATAGACGTGCTCGTATTTTTTCAAACTCAGTTTGAGCGACGCCACGCCTTCCTGTGCGGCGAAGGCTGGATCAGTGTACAATTTTTGCGTATATTGTTCGAGCAACGCCACGACGCCACCGATGATGGCGGTCGAGGCCGACGTGCCGCTGAACGTTTTGGTGTACTGGCGATTCAAATCACCCGGCACACTCAAAGGATGATCGCCCACCGGATTGGGATCGTTGGGGTTGGCAAACAACGTGGAGGTGTCGGTCAGGGCGCCGATGGTGACGACGTCTTTGCCCCACGCGAACACATTGACGCGCTTGCCGTAATTGCTGGTCGGCTCGCGATCGAGCGTGGTGCCCATGGAGGCGCCAACCATGAGGGCGCCGGAGTCGTCGCTACCCAGATTCTTGCATTTTGGTGAGCAGTCCGTGGCTTGTTGCTTCGGGTCGTCCAAATTGACGTTGCCGTTGACAGACCCTTCCACCACCACCGCCCCAAGCCCCTGCAGACTTTGAATGACGTCGAATTCGTCGCCGTAGGATTCGGGTGGCAGACAACCAGTGGGGGACCACACGCCATTGCTATTTTGTTCAAAACAATCCTTAAAAACATTTTGCCCCGCCGCGGCACCTTCAATCAACACCACTTGCCCACCGAGGTTGTCGCCGATGCTGCCATTGTCGGTATAGAGTTGAATGTAGTCACTGATCAAACTCAACGCACCGTCGAATGCCAAAAAGCCAGCGCCATTGACGCCCGGCGAAAAAGTCCGCACCTCGACGGCCGGGGCGATGCCCACAATACCATTTCCCAAATCGTGCGCGCCCACAATGCCCAAGACCCCCGTGCCGTGCTGGATGGAGAGCTGATCAGGATACATCGTGTTGGACGTGATCCCGTCCAGCGTTGTTTTTTTTGGATCGAGCTGCAAATTCACATGCGCGTAATTCCAATTGCCTTCGGCATCAATCACCGTCTGCCCTTCGCCGCGCAAATCCAGCGCGGTAGCCGCATCGACATTGAGCCCCGTACCCGTGGCGCGCAAATACCCTTGATCGTTATCACCTTCGAGTACCGCTTTGGTGAGAACGGGCGATGGGCCACCGCTTCCGCTCGGGGCTTGCACCGCGGGCAGATTGTGCGGCACCGTCATGTACTGCAACCGCGGTTGCGGATGCGCCCACTCCACTAAATTGTGCCCGTACAATACGGCGAGCACCTGTTCCGCCTGCGCGGGGTCGCTCACCTGCCACACAAAAGTCGAATTCCAATCCGGAAAAGTTTTGCCGCGACGCCGAACGTCGTCGCGCACCGCATCGACCGTCGCTTCGTCGATTTTTAATGATCGACGAACGGTTGCACTGGGAACAACTCGCTGCAAGGTGTTCAGCGCAGCGACATCGGCACCGGTGCGACTGGTCCATTGATTGGTGCCGACCTCGAAGCGCACACCGGCGGTTTCCCGAAAGTGCGCCACGATCGCGCCGGTGTAATTCTTGGATTGCAGAAACGGATACCACTTCGCGGCACTCGCCCACGCTTCCGTTGACACACTCGCCGATAACTCGGACAGCACCGACTTCGCCGCGTCTTCGTTGGTGATCGAGTCACTGTTGCCACCACCACAACCCATCACGCAACTCAGCACCAGCAGTGCGCCTGCGGTTACGAGCTTGCGAGTTGTGGCGTGCGTCGTCATTGCCCACCTGCCGATTGATTGTGTTGGAAAATTCCGCGCGAACAACAAACGCCGTATACGCCTCGCTCACGAGGCGCGCAAGCCCAAATGCACCGTGTCAAGCGCAAACTGCTGTGGGCTGAAGTCATGCATGAAGTATCGGCAGAACGCGGGAAAAGTTGCTTCGTGAAAAACTAGGCGGGCTCCACCCTAGCCTTCGCCGAATGCCTCCAACTCTGGGGAACCAATCCTGTCGCGTGTTTGAAGTATGGAGGCTGCAAAGTAAGTCAGAGTTTCATTTTGTCCACAAATCCGAACCAGCATTCCGGATTGCGGAACGATGTTGGAAAAATTATTGCAGCCGCATTGTAGAAAATCAACATGTTACGACCGCCATTACTAATGGCATAGGGCGTGCTTGTAGCTGCCGACGTGTGTGGGGCCGCCTTTCCTATGGGTGCCTAAAGAGAGTATATGTCAAAAAAAGACATTCATATTTTGTCAGCATCGCGCCTCTTATTTGCGGTTGGTTATTTTATGCTATTGCCAACTCTCGCTATTATTTTGTTGGTTCCGCCATTTTCACTCACTCCAACTCAAGCTGGAATAGCACTGATGGTCTATGCAATTGGCGACCGAGGTCTTTCTCTGTTGTGCTTGCCTATCGCCACTCGCATTGGGCATCGTCATCTTCAAAGTTACGGTTATTTATTGTCAGGAGTGGCGTGTCTTTCAATACTCCTGATGCATGCCTATTGGTATCTTTTGGTGGCGTTTCTTGCGATGGGCATTGGGTTGTCTCTAGCGGGAACGGGTGCTAGATCTTACTTGGGGGCTGTTACAGATGATGCTTTACGCTTACATGGATTTTCTCAACTCTACATCGGATTAAATGCGGGGTCGACCCTGGGAACAATTCTCGTGTTTTCGCTGCCATTTCGGGTGCACAGCTATTTAGTTTTTCTTTTTGCGGGTATGATTTTTTGTTGTACGGCAATTTTGACACAGGCATTAGAAAATACGCATGAACAACCTACTGCATTGCCACTCGCACTTGTCTGCAAAACGTTAACTACGGACCCTGCCTTCCGCTCCGCATTGCGCAACGGAGCTGCCTACATTACTCTCTCCTCTTTGGCTTACTTCTTTTATATTCAACTCTATGAGCTTGTGCCTGTATTTTTTGAGCGTACAGTAGGTCCGTGGCGCTGGTTTGGTTGGGTTTTTGCGGCAAATTCCTTGATCATTGTGCTGTTGCAAAATCCCATTGTCGCAATGTTCAAGCACAAGGCTGCGCGCGGCCATCTTCAAATTATCGCAGGCGGATTCATTTTGATGGGAGTCGGTGCGGTGAGCTTGGCGACGTATTGGGCGCCGCAGATTACCTGGGTCACAATGATTTTTTTTACTTTCGGAGAAATTTTCACTATGCCCCTGATCGATTACTTAATCAGCGCAGGCACCGCACCAGCGGTGCACGTTTATTTCTATGCCCTTAGTAATACGGCCATGGCTCTTGGGCGCGCGGCAAGTGTTGGCCTCGGTTTGCGCTACCTTGAATGGGCCACTCAGTCGCAAGCTTCTATGAAAGTATGGTGGGCCTGCATGGCCATTGGCGCCATTGCAATTGCAATGCTGCTCTGTTTTTTTGCTGTGCGAGCGCTGTCACGGAATCCAATGAAATTAGTGCCTCCTAGTGATGGGGCATTGTTTAATCGGAGCAATACAGGTGGCTAAATTATGCCGGACATTACTTTAATTAACCCTCCTATTGGACAAGACGCAGGCAATCATCCTCTGCCGTACGGGTTATGGCAGCTTGCTAGTTTTGTGAAGGCCCGTGGGTTTGCCCCCGCCATTTTGGATTTGAATTTCATCTGGCGGAAACAACATGCCGATTATGACGCGCTGAAGATGTTGGTTTTAGATGTTGATTCACCCACTGTGGGGTTTACTTGTATGGGAAACAATTTCCCCAATGCGTTGGAATTTGCATTGGAGCTAAAAACCGCGCGACCAGACATTTCTATTGTATTCGGGGGACCGCATGTTTCCTTGATCGGGGAGGATTTGCTACGAAATTATGCGTGCGTTGATTATGTTGTCGTTGGCGAAGGGGAGCAAACGCTGGCGGAGATGCTCGGGACCAGCAACACAGAAGAATGGAATAATTTGCCTGGTGTCCTCTCTAGAAATCGTCCACTTGTTCCCAGACCATTGATGCCGTCCTTCGATGAGATTCCAGATTTGGATTTAGACTTGGTTCCATGGCCCTCGTATTTGGAACCCGGGATTCGTGAACATTTTGCCTTTCCACTGCTGGCTGGTTCCGGCTGCCCGTTTACCTGTACATTTTGTTCAACTTCCGTCATGTGGGAACGACGTTTTCGTGTTAAATCCCCTCGCAGACTCGTGTGCGAAATGCAGCGAATCGCAGCCGAAACAGGTTGCCGACGATTTGATTTAATCCACGATATCTTCACGGCGAACAAACGATACGTCGGAGAGTTTTGCTCAGAAGCACAAGGAAAAGATTTGCGTTGGCTCTGCTCTTCTCGTATCGATGGCTTGGATGCTGAAGAAATTGTACGCATATCTTCTGCAGGTTGTGCGGGTGTTTTTTTTGGTGTCGAATCAGCCTCCCCCACAATACAAAAAGTTGTTGGAAAACGGCTGAAAGTAGATCGCATTTTACCGACTTTAGAAACTTGCGTGAAAAATGGTGTCGATTGTGTGTGTTCGACAATCTTCGGTTTTCCGCAGGAAACATGGGCGGACATTTCCGCCACGGCACAATTGTGCATCGCTGCACGATCGGCAAATGTTGGTCGCGCCAATATGCATCTCTTAATGGCGCTGCCAGGCACCGAGATTTTTCGTACCGCAAAACTTGCTGAAAAAATAGAGGATCGGGATTTACAACGTTCCAGTTTGCCAATTAAAACAGATCGATCTGTCGCATGGATTCAACAGCATCCGAAATTGTTTAGCGCATTTCGATGGGTACAACATGACTCAATCTCCAAAGATGAAATGTTCTCCATGGTGTCTTGGGGCTCTCACTTAGCAACGCACCCTGAATCACTGAGGCATGTCCTGCAACACTGCAACGGAGATATTCGACGCGCAATCCAAGTGCTCGGACGACAGTCTAGTTCAGACGACCTTCGAGAGTCGACTCTCGAACATGCGCTGCAAGACTCGCTAGTGACTGGGCTTCGGGAAATCTTTCAGGAGGAAGAGCGACTGGCGAGGATCTTAAAAATTTATCGCAGAAAGTACGTTGCACGCGATCAGCGACTTTCATACTGGCTGTCTTTGGATGTAACTAAAAAATATTTTCTTTACGAAGTTGCAGCGGATGCAGTGACCATCAATATTTATCAGCTGAATCAGCAAGAATCGAGGCAGTGGGAAGCGCATGAAGGTGCTTCAGCGCTTACCAATGAGGATTTTCGAACGTTAGGGGCATGCTGGCCAGTACAACTAATTTGTCAGAAACCAAGGAGGCAATATGCAGTTCATTAAATCGGTTCGTATTATTCTAGAAAATAGTTTTAACATTCGGGAATGCGCAGATGAGGCTCCATCTGATTTACAACCTTCGTTGGCGGAAGAAGATTCTCTTATTCAACCACGCAGCATCAAAGTCGGTAATGCGGCCCCAGCGGTTGATGGAGCAGCATAACCGAAACAAATGCTTTGGAAGGACAAAGTATGTCGCCAATTGGACGAGCTCACCTGCTGGCAAAAGCCTATGAGCATGTTTACCAACATCCTGATTTGCCGTTAGTCCAACGTTGTCTCGACCGCGTATCGGGGACGCACCTGGCGTTGGGGTGCGGTACTGGCAGAGAGCTTGTTGTCTCACTCGTTGCTGGGCGTCAGGTGGTTGGCATTGAGATGTGGGAGGACATGTTGGATGTGGCTCGGGCAAAACTGCTCCCCCGATATGCACACTTGCTAACGTTGCATCACAACGATTTTACGAGCATGCTACTACCCCGCAATGTGGGACTCATCACCTGCCTGTCGAATACGTGGCCAATGATACTTGATCGCGAGAGCAGAAAAACAATGTGGCGGCGCTGTTACGAAGGGCTTGTAATCGGTGGTTTAATGATGGTCGTGATTGTCAATTCGTATCCTGAGGGATTGCATCAAAGAAACATGACGTTTGAAATGGATAACGGCTCATTACAATTCAATATATCTTGGGAAGTGGATCCTGAAAAATTATTGCGAATTTACACACTACAGCTGGCATGGAACGAAACTAGTGAGAATCATACCATACCCACTGCGCTCATCTCGCATTCTGAGATGCTCGCTGATGCGCAATCTGCGGGGTTTCAACTAGATGCGATCTATGGAGATTATGATCTGTCTCCACAGTCTGTTGATTCACCGTGGCAGGTTTTAGTGCTGAGAAAATAAACGTCTGCGTACATGGATTGCACCATGGGAAATATTCGGGTTTCTACATTATGGTGGGTGTCAATGCGCACCAGTGGGGTACGAGGCCTTCTGCTGTTTTTTTGTTGGCTGGTGTTCTCTGCCTTTGGTGGTGCAGTGCACGAGTATCGCCGCATTTTGCCGTCGGACCCTATTGATCTTGATCCGGCTCGCATTGAAGATGTCAATGCATTGCATATCATGCTGCAGGTTGCAGAAGGACTGGTCGGATTAGACCAAAATCGGATTGTTCCTGCCATCGCAGAACGTTGGGAAACATCTGCAGACTTGAAAGTATATTTATTTCATCTCAATCCGCAGGCCCATTTTAGTGACGGCATAACAATAACGGCCAACGATGTCGTTCGTTCATTCCAATATTTGTTGGGCAATGATTCATTGGTCTGGAGAGAACTATCAATTATTCGCGGTGCAAAAGAATTTCACGAAGGTGTGGCACCAAGCGTGTCAGGTATTGAACAGCTTTCTCCTCAAACAATCAAAATCACGTTGTTGAAGCCCTTTTCTCCATTTCTTGAAATTATCGCAACGCCCCCGTTTGTCGTGCTTCCGCAAAGTAGTCTCACCACCCTGCATAACGAGAAGGTGGCAGTTTTCGTTTCTTCAGGCCCATACCAATTAACACGCTATGAAAAGAACAAAACGCTGAGAATTGAACGGAATGCATATTACCATGACGCCGACAACGTTTATTTTGATCGCATTTCTTATGATATTGTCCGCAGCCCTATTATGGCCAAGGCAGCTTTTTTCGGTGGTTTATATGACGATATATGGCCAATTTTTATTGAAGCTACTGAGCAGCTGATGGGTCGATACGAACAGATCCCCGCGTATTCTGCTAACACCTGGTACCTTGAATTTAACCTGACAAAGGAGCACGTCGCAAAGTTGGCTCTCCGCCGTTTCATTGCTGAGCATATTGATCGCAAAAGCTTCTTACGCGCATTAAATTTGCCGGAACATTTTGCGTCCACACGGTTTATTCCCAGAGGACTTCTCGGCTACGATGAATCCCCAGTGACAGATAAAGTAGCTAGTGCAGAGCAACTGCTGGAGTCGGCAAAATGCTTTCCAAAAAACCCTTGCGCCATTGAGTTGCTTTATGAAAAAAATGTCGAATCTGCCTTGGGAAAATTATTCCAGCCTATTCGCGAGCAATATGGCAATCGGGTAACAATAAATTTAAAAAAGATTGAGCGCCATGCATGGTACAAACGGTTTATCGAGGGTGATTATGAAATGTTGTTTCTTGGTAATAATATTCGGTACGCGGATGCCTATTCTCTGCTCAGTTACCTTATGATGGATATGTATCACCCAGGATTGAAACGAGATGAGATTGGAAGGCAGCTTGAGACGTCCTTTGAGACGAGTGATCGCCTGGCAAGAGGAAGATTGTATGCACATGTAGATGACCTATTGAGGCAGCAATACGCGGTGATCCCAATTTACCACGGGATTGTTCCCTATCTCTTTGTGAGGAAGGGTTTTGTCGGGCATAATGTGTCGATTTTAGGGCCTCATCAATTGAACATGAGTCGCCTCAAGCGCGCGGACTCGACACCATGACACTCCAACTGAAAAATATTCTTCAATTTTTTATTCTTGTATACATTGTATCGTGTGTCGTCGTGTTCGCAAGTTTGTATATGCTCAGCAGTAAAGTGGAAGCGCAATTTCGGAACGAGGCCCGCTCGAAATCCAACATCATATCCGAGTTAATCAAGAACTCCTTGGTCATTTCAGATTACCATGAGATTCAACGCATTGGGCAAACAATTGAAGACCTGCCCGACATTGAATCCGTTGAGATCGTCAATGGATATGGTGATGTGATCTTTCGTGGCGCAAAGACGGGATCGAAGAATTCGAACGTATTTGTCGAGGAGAGAAATATTGTAGATCGAGTTTCATCCGGGACTGCAACCAACTTGGGGCGAGTCAGAGTAGCCTATTCTTATCAATTTTTACGCTCTATCTTCGAAAAACACAGCGCCATTATTGCGGCAACATCGGCATTGCTCTTTATTGGTTTGTTGGGAGCATGGCTGAGCATCACCAGATTGCTCGTTAGATTCTTTGCGCGCTTGCAACAAAAACTCTATGAGTTGGTGGGTGGGCATTCTATTAATGTCGTGGAGGAACAAAGAATTGCAGAATTTCAGACGATATGGGGAAGCCTCAATGATGTGTCCACACGTCTTTTGGAGCTCAAAGAAACTCAACAGAATCAGCTAAAGCTTGAGACAATTGTCAAACTCGCAGCCCAAGTCGCCCACGACATCCGGTCTCCACTCACCGCACTGAAAGTGGTGTCGGGTCATCTTGCCGAATTGCCGGAAGAGAAGCGCATCATGATTCGCAATGCGGTGCAACGTATTGAGGATATCGCGAATGATCTGGCGGGGAAAAAAGCGGCGAGCGTTGCAGAGGCGGCGGAGCACGAAGCGTTGTCGGTACAATTGCTCTCGAGTTTGATTGAACCGCTCATCTCCGAAAAGCGCATTCAGTTTCGCGCGCGATTGGGAATTGAAATTCAGTGTCCGCTCGATGCGCAGGCGTATGGCGCGTTTGCGCGGGTACAGGCGGTGGAGTTGAAGCGCGTGATTTCAAATGTCGTGAATAACGCCGTGGAAGCCATGAAAGGCGATGGTTCTGTCACGGTCACCCTTTCGCAAACGAGTGAGACCGTGCATATTTTTATCGACGATACCGGGCAGGGCATTCCGGAGGAACTGCTGCCGCAACTCATGCAGCGCGGCGCGACGTTTGGCAAAGCAACCGGTTCCGGGTTGGGATTGTATCACGCGAAAACCACCATTGAAGCGTGGGGCGGTTCGCTGGAATTATCATCGACGGTTGGTGAAGGCACGACCGTAAGCATCACGCTGCCGCGTGCGGAAGCGCCCAATTGGTTTGTGCCAAATCTTGCACTCGCCTCGCACAGTACGATCGTCGTGATCGACGACGACGCGTCGATTCATAATATTTGGGATGAGCGTTTCGCCGCACTCGACTTTGCTCAACACGACATTCACGCGCAACATTTTTCGTCAGGGACGGACGCGTACACATCGATCCATCGATCCCCCGACCCATCGACCCATTCTTTATATCTGTGCGATTACGAATTGCTCGGCGATCCCGACAACGGGCTCGACCTCATCGAAAAATTGGGCGTGCAAGCGCGCGCGATTCTTGTGACGAGTCGCTACGAAGAACCGCAGGTGCAAGCGCGCTGCGCGCAACTCGGCGTCCGCCTGATTCCGAAAGGGCTGGCGGGTTATGTGCCAATTAAAATTTGTGCCGAGGTGCCTGGGGGAAAATGTGCCGACGAAATACCGACACGCGATGTATTGAGCGGCCCCCTCACCCAACCCTCTCCCAACGGGGAGAGGGAGGAAAAAAATCCCGGCTACCGTGTGTTGTTGATTGATGACGATGAAGGGATTCGGTGGGCGTGGGAATTGGAGCGGGAAAAATTGGGGATCGGGGTGTTGTCGGTGTTCTCGTCATTCGAAGAGTGTGAATTGGCCGCGCCCGATTATGCCGCGTACGATTTTGCGTTTGTCGATAAACATATCGAACATTCCGCCTGGGCGTTGGATCAGACGATTTCCGAATTAAAATCGCGCGGGGTGAAGCGCGTGTTTGTGGCGAGCGGAGAAAATGCGCAAGCGCTCGCCGCCGATCCGCTCTGCGCCCACGCCGACGGCGTCATCGCCGGCAAAATGCCGCAGTCGCTCGCTGACAATTGTGCGGCGTAATCCTCACATTACACAGACAACGCCCGCACGCGCTGTAATTCTGCGGTTTCTATTTCTGCATGTGATTGTTGTGCTGCCAGAGCAAGCCATTCCTCGTACGTGGAGTGATGCCCGCTCTCCCACGCGACTTCCGCGAGCGTTACGGCAATGCCGAAGCGATGTGGCTCGGATGTTGTGTCGGTGTTGGCGAGTGTCCATGCGCTGTGTAGATATTTTTGCGCGTCGTCCCACTGTTGTTGTTGTCGTGCGCATTCGCCCAGCAATTGCAGTGTGGGGCAGCGCAAACCCACGATCCACGTGGGTGCGGTGGTTACGGTGTCGAGATAGAGTTGCGTGGCACGTAACAATTGTTCGGCGCGGGCGGTGGTGTGTTGTTGCAAACACAAGCGTGCGAGATTGATAGACAGTGCGGCCACGCGCGGCAGATCGCCGATGCGATAGCAGAGCGGCAACGCGCGTTCGTAGGCGGCGATGGCGTTTTGCAATGCACCGGACATGAGTGCGACGTTGCCGAGTCCGTTGTGAATCGTTGCCAACAACCGCAGATCTTGCACGCTGCGGGCGCAGTGGACGGCTTCGGTCAAATGCGTCGTGGCGTGTCCGTACTCGCCGAGATGCCGATGCGCTTCACCCAGATGATAGAGTCGATTGGCCAGCACGCGCGCGTCATGCGCGGTGCGCCAGTGTGTGATTTCGACGGTGAGCGTGTCGATGGCTTCACGAAATGCGCCACTCGCAATCAGTGCGTGACCGAGTTCGTTGTTGGTGATCGTTGATTGCGTCGCCGCATCGAGCGCGGATTGTTGCAACGCCGTTACGCGATACGCAGCGATGGCGCTGAAAGTATCGCCTTGCAGTAAGGCAATGCGCGCGAGTCCGTTGCGCACGCGCAGCCACAACGCGGGATCGGCTGCTGTGGTATGCGATGCGCTGGTTTCGTACGACAGCGCGTGCTGCAAGTCGGAGTGCGCCGCTACTAATTGTTCCGCGCGCAATGCGACACCGGCCAACAATTCCCAAACGCGCGCGTGCCACAGGACATCGGTCGGCGACAACGATTGTTGCCACGCGGCGAGGAATTTTTTCGCGTCGTCGAGTCGATCTGCCTGTAGCAACAATTCTGCTGCAAGGCGCTGCAGCTCGTGGCGCGCCTCGGCGGGGAGTGTAGTGGGCAGCGTGCGGAGTCGCTCTTCGATATGGTCAATGGCGATGACCAGTTGTCCCTCGGCGCGCAGTGCCTCGCCCCATTGCAACAAGGATTGTTGTGCACGATGTGGATCGCTGCCGCGGGCGTGATGCGACAACACGACGGTCGCTGTTGCACCAGTGGCGATGGCATGTTGCGCCAGGCGATCGTGCCACTGCATCCATGTCGCCGCGGGCGTATTGGCCTGTACTGCCGCGCGCACGGCGGCGTTCGCAACGGCGTACGTGCCGTTGATCGGATCGTGGTGCACGCATTGTTGCTGCACTAATTCGTGGAGTGTGGCTCCGGTGTCGGCGTTGTCTGTGAAGGCGCGCACGGTTTCCACTGACGCGGCCTGTTCCCACGCGACCAAACATTCGAGAGTGTGGCGCGCGGGCGTCGATACATGTTCGATGGTTTGCAGTGCGCTGCGCCACAGCGCTTGCGGGACATCGACGTGTTCCAGATCGAGCGTGATGTCGTCGAACTGACTGTCGTCCCAGCGGCCCGCGGCGTCGACAAAATAGGCGCGTTGTAACCACGTGGCCACCGTGGCGTGTATCAGCGCGGGAATGCCGGCACTACTGCGCAGCACGTGGGCAATGACGGTGTCACGCAGCGCAGCGGGCACGGCAATGACGGCGTCCAAATATTCCGCAATCTCGGGTGTGGAGAATGGCGTCAACACGATGTGTTCGATGTGCTGAAAATCTGCGGGGAGTTGCTCGCGTTGTTGCACCCCGCAGACACAGGCCACCTGCGGTAATGCACCCGAGTGTAATTGACGAATTAAGGTGTGAATCAATTCGCGCTGCGCGGTTGGTGCCGCTGCGTGCAACCACGCCTCGATGTTGTCGAGCAGCACCAGCGTTGGTCGTTGCGGTGGATGGGCCAGCAATTCGGCGAGTGCGGAAAAAAAATGTGCGGTCGCGCGCAGCAAGGGTTCCCAACAGGAGAGGACGCACAAATCTCGCAATTGCGCCTCGTACTGTCCTTGTCGCAGCAACGCCGTTTTGCCAAGGCCCGCCGCACCGTACACCATCAGTGTTTGCGCCTTGCCATCGAAAATATTCCGTACGCGTGCGCGTTCGGTGGCGCGACCGATCAACAATCCACCCGCGGGCAAATAGGCGTGGCGCGTCTCGGCCTCGTTGATGCGATGTCGATGCGGCGACATCAAACACAAATCGCGCAGGGCATGGTCTGCCGAGGCGTAGCGATCGGTCGGTGATTTTTTTAACAATCGCTCGACCAACTCATCGAGATGTGCGGGCACATTGGCGCGGATGGTCGAGACGCGCGGCGGATGAAACGTGAGGTGATTGTGCCACGTGGTGTCGGCGAGTTCGGTGCGAAACGGATTGTTTCTGGTCAGGCACACATACAGCACGACGCCCAACGCGTAGAGATCGGCGCGCCCGTCCACGGTGTGACCTACAATTAATTCCGGCGCCATGTAGCCGGGCGTGCCCGCTTTTTCTGCGGTGGGTGCCAAGGCCGCCAATCCGAAATCGATGAGCTTGAGGTGCAGCGTTCCGTCGGCGGCGCGCGCCACCAACAAATTCTGCGGCTTGATGTCGAAGTGATATGTCTGGTGCTGATGCAGATAGGCGAGCGCTTGCAAGGCTTGCACGATTAACGTCTCGACGATTTCTGGTGCACCGTCCGCCGTCGCATCGAGGAGCGTAACGCCTTGCACGAGCGCCGCCGTAAAAAAATAACCGTACCGCGCATCGCGCCCGAACTCGAGCACGGGATTGATGTGCGGGTGCGACAGTTTGGTGAGCAACGCAAACTCTTCGCGGAACCGCTCCAGATGCCGCGTATTGTCCATCTGCGACAATAATTTCAGCGCGACCGTTTGTCGTGTCGCCAAATCCTGCGCCTGCCATACCTCGCCAAATCCCCCGCGCCCCAGCCGCCGCACGAGTTGATAGCGTTCCACCACCATGGTGTCCGCACGCGGCACACGCGCTTTTAATTCTTTCACCGTGACCATGCAGGCATCCTGTGTTGTTACTGCATCACATCTGCCAACCCCGCCTCTAGCAATTGCTGATTGAGAAAGAAACCTTTCAGATACACGTCTTCTTTTTTCTTGATGGTGGGGTGGTAGCAGACGTCGGCGACGTAGCGACCGTACATGTCGGTTTTGTAGGTTTTGAGGACGATGAATGCGAGTGCCTTCAAGCGATGTTCGATGAATGCTTTTGCTTTGGCGGCGCGGCTCGTGGGTTTGCTGTGTTGGGTGAGTGCGGCGGCGTTGATGCCGCGGAGGCGGAGGCGTTGGGTGGTCCAGACGTTGAAGCCGAGGTCGATGCGGACGAGGAGCGTGTCGCCGTCGATGATATTTTCGACGACGGCTTTGTAGACGTGGAGCGGATCGGTGCCGCGGGTGAATACGTGTGCGCCGCGCGTGCGGGTTGGTTTGGTGGTGGTGATTTCGAAAAAATCTCTGCGAATGGCGTTGCGGAGTGTGGTGCGGCTCCAGGATTCTTTGGTGGCGTGCGCCAAATAAAAACGGCGGCGCGCGGGGTCTTTGAGGGCGATGAGTTCCAAATAATGCGCCCAGCTTAATTGGCCGTTTGCGGGGTCTGGCAGGCCGTTGGGCCACGTTTTGTGCAATTGATAACAGCGGTACAACAGGACGG
>OBEQ010166484.1_pt1 | contig 13983 bp, 15 predicted proteins | sample 1670901 | NCBI WGS metagenome assembly OBEQ01 (sample SAMEA104232315, study PRJEB22302) | groundwater metagenome | biome: forest; feature: aquifer; material: groundwater | place: USA | collected 2011-08-07 | depth 5.4 m
CGAACCGCAAAAATTCAATCATGACTTCTTTTAACCGCAACTTCGCAAAGCGCAATGATGGAAACCCAAACACCCATGCATTTGTTGCTTCGCCTGAAATCGTAACTGCATTTGCACTAGCGGGCAAACTAACGTTTAATCCGCTTACTGACTTTTTGGAAAATGAAAAAGGTGAAAAAATAAAACTTACAGAACCGCAAGGAATCGAACTTCCGCCTGCAGGGTTCGGCGTTGAAGATGCGGGTTATGTTGAACCAGCTGAAAATGGCAACGATGTCAACGTAATTGTTTCTCCAACTTCTGACCGCCTCCAATTACTTGCGCCGTTTTCCAAATGGGAAGGAACTGACTTACAAGGGTTAAAACTGCTCATCAAAGTAAAAGGAAAATGCACAACTGATCACATTTCAATGGCTGGCCCGTGGCTCAAGTACCGCGGCCACTTGGATAACATTTCAAACAACATGCTAACTGGTGCGATTAATGTCTTCAACGACAAAGCGGACAGCGTCAAAAACCAGTTGACTGGTGAGTACAGTGCAGTGCCAGCTGTTCAGCGCGCTTACAAAGCCAGCGGAATCGGCTCAATCGTTGTAGGTGAAGAAAATTACGGTGAAGGTTCGTCAAGAGAACACGCGGCAATGGAACCGAGATTTTTAGGAGTGCGTGTAATTTTGGTAAAAAGCTTCGCGCGTATTCACGAAACTAACCTCAAAAAGCAAGGCATGTTAGCATTGACGTTTGCAAACAAGGTGGACTATGACAAAATCCAGGAGGACGACGAAATCGATGTTGTTGGGTTGACAAGCTTTGCGCCTGGAGTGCCGCTGAAACTAGTATTGCACCACAGCGACAACACAACTGAAGAAACCACAGTGAACCACACTTACAATGCACAGCAAATAAACTGGTTTAAGGCAGGAGCGGCGTTGAATTTGATTAAGTGAAACCTTCTTGGTTCTGTTTTTGTGCGTTTCTGATTGGGTAAGGGATTATATACCTTTTCTGTGCTTATTTTGTCTTAAGGCGCTTGATCCTTTGTGTTTTATGAAGGCGCTGTTGTTATAGAACCGATGAATAAATTGAGGTGTTAGATTGTATTATGGCTACTAAGGCTTATGTTAAGTTTTCGACTCCTGCTGATGTCCAGGCAAAGGCATTACAAGTAATTGAAGCTGCTAAAGCTGCAAATGGATGCCGCAAAGGCACTAATGAAGCTACAAAGGCAATTGAACGCGGTGAAGCGAAGCTCGTTGTAATTGCTGAAGACGTTGACCCTGAAGAAATTGTAATGCACTTACCAGCTATTTGTACAGAGCGTGCAATTGCTTTTCTTTACGTAAGTTCAAAGAAAGATCTCGGTTTAGCCGCTGGGTTGAAAGTTGGCACAGCTGCAGTTGCTGTTACGAACCCAGGATCTGCGGATGCTAGTTTGAAGGACTTAGTTTCTAAATTTACTCCTGGAAAGCAGGAAAAGAGTTGAAATTTTATAAATGACGCAAGTTGTTGAAAAGACAGAAGGAAAGCACGAGAAGCACAGCGACAAAGCAGCTACAGCGGAGAAGTCAGTTGAGAAAACCACTGACAAAGCTGTTGAAAAAGGAGCAGGGACTGTAGCTGCAAACGTTGATGCTAAAGCCGACGGTAAAGCTGATGCTAAAGTTGACGCTAATTCCCCTGCTGCTAAGCCGGTTGCAAGGCCTTCTGACCAACCGCAGCAAGAAGCTGAAGTTGACGGTGTAATTGCCCAGGTGAGTGAAATTGTTGGCAAAACCGGAGTGTTTGGTGAAGTTAATCAAGTGTTGGTAAAGGTGCTTACTGGTCGCGACAAGGGGCGTATTATTCGCAGGAACATCAAGGGGCCAGTGAGAGTTAATGATTATTTAGTTTTAACAGAAAGCGAGCGCGAGGCTCGACCTTTAAGGCAAAAGAAGAAGCCGCCAGTTGATGGTAGGTTAGGCAGTAGTAGGCGGAACTAGGTAAACGGGGTTAGAGTATAATTCTATGGCAGTGTGTTCATTTTGTTCAAAAACAGCAGTAGTTGGCCGCGGCGTAAGGGTATTTCGCAAGGATGGCTCTTCTAACTTTTTCTGTTCGCATAAGTGTGAGTGTAACTTTAAGTTAAAGCGGAAGCCATCTAAGCTGAAGTGGGCTAAAAAGCGGAGTTGAACTAGTTTTTGACCCTAGGCGCTAAACCTGATTTTCAAGATATCCACCAGAAATGGGCTACTTATTGGGACAAGCAAGGCACGTATTCTTTTGACCCCCGTAGCAAAAAAGAAGTTTATTCAATTGACTCACCACCGCCTTTTACTTCTGGAGCGTTGCACATGGGGCACGTGTTATCCTACGCTTTTTTTGACTTCGCTGCCCGTTACCGCAGAATGAATGGTTTTAATGTCCTTTACCCGCAGGGGTGGGACTGCCAAGGCTTTCCAACTGAAGTGAAAGTTGAAAAGCTCCACGGTAAAGAAAAACTTACCAGAGCTGAGTTTAAGAAAAAGTGCATTGAGTTCACGCTTGAAAACATTGAGAAAATGAAAGCGCAAATGGTGAGGCTTGGGTTTTCTCCAGATTGGAAACATGAGTACCGTACAATTGACCCTTCTTACCACAAAAAAGTGCAGTTTTCCATTTTGCAAATGTACGAAAAAGATTTGGTGTACCGCAAAAAGCACCCTGTGCAGTACTGCACGCAGTGCCAAAGCGCAATTGCAAAAGCTGAAACCGACGACGTACAACGCGACACGAAACTAAACTACATTAACTTTACAGTGGACGGTAAACAGTTTTCAATTGCAACAACTCGGCCTGAAATGTTGCACGCCTGCGTTGCAGTGCTAGTCAACCCTTCAGATTCGCGGTTCAAAGAATTCATCGGCAAAAAAGCAGTTGTGCCGCTGTATGGAAAAGAAGTTCCGGTTATTGCTGATGGCGACGTTGACCCTGCTTTTGGAACCGGTGCAGTAATGGTGTGCACTTTTGGGGACAAGACCGATGTAACGTGGATGTATCGCCATTCCCTCCCATTAGTAGAGGCGTTTGACGAAAAAGGGCTGCTTGTAAATGCGGGCGAGTTTACTGGCGTACACGTTCAAAAGTGCCGCGATAAGATTCTCGAGAAGCTTAGCAGCGAAAAGATACTAACGCGACAAGAAGCAACGTCGCAAACAGTGAAGGTCCATGACCGGTGCGGCAAACCAGCTGAGTTTCTTTCAAGCACACAGTGGTTCATGAAACTAACTGGTAAGCAAGACAGCATCAAAAAAGCGGCGCTTGAAGATATGCGCTGGTACCCGCAATTCGCTGTTCAGTATTTGCTAGATTGGGCTGATTTCATCGAGTATGACTGGGTGATTTCTCGCCAACGCGTTTACGGCACGTCGCTTCCGTTTTGGCACTGTGAAAAATGTACAAAAGTATATGTTCCAAAACAATCCGAGCTGCCAGTTGACCCAGCATTGCATGAATACAGCAAAAAGCAATGCGAGTGCGGTGGACGAATAGTTGGGGAAACAGCTGTTGCGGATTGCTGGGTTGACTCAAGCATAACTCCGCTTGTAATTGCAGGTTGGCCGGAAAAAGAAGGGTGGGAAAAACTCTACCCAGCTACGTTGCGTCCGCAGGGCTTGGAGATAATCCGCACTTGGGCGTTTTACACTATTTACCGCTGTCTAGCGTTGACAGGCAAAGTGCCGTTTAAAGATGTGTTAATCAATGGCAGTGTGCTTGGCACTGACGGCAAAAAAATGAGCAAGAGCGTTGGCAATTTTGAGGATCCGGAAACGTTGCTTGCGCGTTTTCCAGCTGACTCTCTAAGGCAATGGGCTGCGTTGTCAGGTGCAATGGCAAAAGACAGGCCTTTTTCGTACAAGGACATTGAATACGCTTCTTCGTTTTTAAACAAGTTGTGGAACGCTGCTAAATTTGTCGAATCCGCCAACGTGGATTATTCGCCACCAAAAGCACAGCATGAATTGGCAGCTAGCTTCCGCATTGCTGATAAATGGATACTTGCAAACCTGAACCGGACAATCGAGACCGTTACAAAGGCAATGGAACAATACGACTACTACGCCGCGATAAACGCGATTCATTCCTTCTTTTGGCACTCGTTCTGCGACTACTACTTAGAAGACGTTAAGTACCGCATTTACGAAAACACCGCTGACAAAACAGCTAGCCAGTTCTGCCTAAATGAAGTTATGCGGAGTACGTTGAAACTCATTGCGCCTTTTGCCCCGTTTATTTCCGAAGAGCTGTTCCACGAGCTTGGATTTGCAAAAAATGAAAAAGTCAACTCAATACACGTGTCAAAATGGCCAGTTGCTTCAGATGTTACACTTGACGAGACAAGCGAAAAACTTGCAACAATGCTCCATGAAATAGTTTCCCAGGCGCGAAAATACCGTGGAAGCAAACAAATTGGTTTTAACCAATTTATTGAAACCGCCGAAATCGGACTTCCAGAAGAGGTTTTAGCCAGTTTTTCAGCTATTGAGCTTGACGTGGCTAAAATAGCTAGGATTAAAACCCTAGATGTTTCAAAGAAAACTGAGCTTTTTATCAGTTTTAAGGATTGAAGCTAATTTTATAAGTGATTACCTATGGCGAGACTACACACGCGCAAACGCGGAAAATCAAGGTCAAAAAAACCAGTTGCAAGCAGCGCAGCGAAATGGGTTGACTACTCCAAAGAAGAGATAACTGGCTTTGTAGAAAACCTAGCAAAAGAAGGAAAAACGGAAAGTCAAATTGGGCTCATCCTACGCGACCAGTATGGGATTCCAAGCGTTAAGCTCCTAACTGAAAAGACGATTTCTCAGCTTTTAAAAGAAAAGAACTTAGCTCCAAAGTATCCATCTGACTTAGTTGACCTTCTGCGCAAGGCGGTTAACATAATGGACCACTTGAAAACTAACTCGGGTGACAAGGCTAACCGCATTAAGCTCAGCCACGTTGAAGCTAAGATAAAACGCTTGGTTAAATACTACCGCGGGAATAAACTCCCAGCTAATTGGAAATACGCCCCTGAAACAGCGGCGCTTATAGTTAAGTAGTTTGATTAGAGCGCTTATTAGATGGAAATACGCAAAATAATGGTGAAAAAATATTCATGGCAGTTAAGAAAAAAGCAATTGACACTTGGAAAGTAAAGCAATGGTATGGGCTAATCGCGCCTAAGCTATTCAACGAAGTTGAAGTAGCACAAGTTCCATCGCAAGACCCGCAGCACATCTTGAATCGCATCGTTGAACTTCCACTTAAGGACATTACAAAAGACTTGGCTCACTTGTACATCAACGTGAAGCTCCGCGTTGAAGAGATCAAGGGGAAAAACGCCTACACTAAGTTCATTGGTCATGCAATTGCACGCGAATATTTACAATCACTCGGCAGGCGTAACCGTTCAATGCTATACGTTATCTTCCCAGCTAAGTCAGCTGAAGGAGTTGAATTCTCCGTCAAAGTGCTTATTGTAACTAATGGCAAGGCTAGCAATTCACAGCGTCACGCGTTGCGCAAGACGCTACAAGCCGCTTTAACGCAGAAAATAGCAAAGCAGGACTTCGGCAAATTCATCCAAGACGTGCTTTACGGCAAAGCGTCGTCTGAAATGCACGCCACGTTGAAAAAAGTGTTTCCAACCAAACGCGTTGAGATCTATAAGACTGAGCTAAAGGAAGTGTTCGACGTTGAAAACGTAGAAGGGCAAGAAGGCGAAGTTAGCCAGCCAAACGAAGCCAAAGATGAAGAGCACAAGTTAACCGAAGAAGAAGGCGGAGAAGCAACCAGCGAAGAAGAAACCGAAATTCCAATAGCAGCGGCTGCTTAATCTCATCTGCTTTGATTTTTTTTATTTAGTTTTTTTCTTATCCAGCTAATTCAATTACTAGCTTATTTTTACCCTCTGGGTGCAAGAATACTTGTCGTCCTTCATTTAGCTTAAGGTAATCTGCGAGTGTTTTCTTTATTCTAACTACCAGCGAGTTGCCGCTTTTAGCAATTGCGGTTCTTTCAGATAAGCCAAAAATGCCAAGTTCCTTTGCCTTTTGCTGCGCTTTTCTAACACTTTCGGCGCCTAGCATTGTTTCTCCACATTTTGTACAGGTCCACCCTTGGTATTCGCCTAGCGAGTGGCCTAAGTATTCTTCTTTTACAATTCCTTTCTTTACGCTTCCGCTGCACATCGGACAATGCAGTTTTTTGTTCATATTAATCATTTTAGAGATTTCATCGTTTGTTCAATGTACTCGTCATTTTCTTTATCTTCAGCATCATCTGGCATGTCTTTCAATATCTCAAGCACTCTAGAGTAGCCTATGTCGTACATTTCAGATATTTTTCTAATGCTGTAGCCATTTCTCCTAGCGTTGACAACTTTCAATTCGTCTATTTTTTGAAGCATAATTAGTTGATGTGCCTAGTTAGTTAATTAGTTTTGCTTAGAGTAAAACGGCAGAAAAGAACCTGTCGATAATTACTTAAAAATAGCAAAGCGTTATCGCTGGAGCGCCGAAGCTGGTAGTAAAATACTGCTTTTTTTCTATAATTAGAGCTTCGGTCCAACTAGTTGTTTTAATGTAGCTGTGACGTGTGGGTTTTTGAGCCATAGTCCAACTTCGTCGTCGCTGTGGGTCTCTTCAGTTGTTAAAAACAAAAGGGCTTGGTCATCTGCCAAAACAAAGCGGGTTGGAAGTCCAACTTGTGAAGTTGATGAAGCAACGTTTGTAACCTCTGGTGCTATCTTAGGTGCAACGATGTGTATTTTTACGCCACGTGCCCTTGCTTGCCTTAGTAAGTCGCCGTGCAGTTTGAACTTCTGCTGTAAACCTAATTGACTTGAACTTACAATTACGTGTGTTTTTGCATCTGCAAGCATTGAAGCTAGCTTTGAGTTAATTGCATCTTTGCCTTTTAACGTCCATACGTTATCTTCAGTTGAAAAAGCGCCTGTAAGTGAACCGGCTTTTATTTTACTCTGCATTTCCTTTGAAACGCTTTCGTAATGGGTTAGTTGCTTTTCCAACTCTGCGCGTTTTTGTTTTTTGAGTGTTTCAATAGCTTCTGTAATTGGAAGCGCGGAATACTTCACTGGCCTGCCTGGGCGGAGAACTACAAAGCCCTGATCCTGCAAAGAGGTTAGTACGTCGTATACGCGTGGCCTCGGGAGGCTAGCACGGGTTGATAATTCTCCTGCTGTGCATGTTGCAGACGATGCTAGCGCATAGTAAGCTTTAGCTTCGTACTCGTTTAATCCTAGCCCGCGTAAATTAGAAATTGCGTCTGAATTTTTTGAAATAGTCGGCATTGAGTTAAAACCCGAATTAGTAATGGGTTTGAAACTTTTTAAACTATCGGCATTAGCTTTTGGCATTGACATTCATTCCTTTTTGTTATATTTTTGTTATACTTAGTTAAGCAAACCCCAATATATAAATGTATTTACTGGAAAGGAGTGACAAAGCATAAGGTTTAAATATATGTTGTCACCGACTAATAGTTACAAGCTCAGTTTGGGTTTGTAATGGGATTTTATGAAATTTTTAGGTTTGTTTCTGACAGCGCTTGTTGTGTTAACCGCAACTGCAACTGGACTAACGTTATATTCGACGTCCGGCCATGTTGACATGAATAGCAATGTAAATGGACAGCTAATGCTTTGGTTCCAAGCAGAAAATGCCGGAGTGTATGCTGTAAATACCGCGGGGCCTGTGTTGACCACAGTGACTCCAGCTAATGGAAACGCCGCAGCAGGCGCTGTCAAGAGCTTTTCAGTTAGTTTCGCTGTGCCGCGTTGCAGCGAAGGCGTTTTTTATCAAACTATTAACCTAGACTATACTTCTAACGGCGTTACGCAGCGCATTTCTAAAGTAGTTGAGCTTGATGTTCAACGCGGAAGCGACTGTTCTCCAGTTGTGCATGGCTATCCGCAAAACACCGCAGTCGGCAGCGGCAATTCAGTTTCCCCAAGTTCACTTTCATTAGCTAACCAATTCAATCCAAGCGAAGTCAACCTCGCAATTATTTCGCAAGAAGGGAAAACCAACGTTGCAAACGGTGAAACCAGCACTTTATACTTAACTGTTGTAAACCGCGGCTCGCCAGGTTTAGTGAACCTCCAATTAATGGCAGACCCTTCACTCAATGCAGTGTTAAGCGACTATTCATTTGTGTTTGAAACAAGCGAAGCAAAGCAAGTCGCTTTGACAGTTAACCCTGCTAATTTACAAGGCAGGCAATGGGCAACCCTACAAGTTACCCGCAGTGGCCAAGTTGCAGCTGTTAAAGACGTTTATTTTGACGTTGCCAGCACTCACCAGCTTCAGTTGACAATGCCGCAAGTTATCAACGTTGAAAACTGTGGTGGAACTGTAATTGCAGGAACCGCTACAAACTTAGGAAGCGGGGTTGAACAAGCAACTGTGTCAATTCCTTCACTTTATGCGGTTTCAAATCCAGTAACAATTCCGCCACGCGGCAGTGTGCCGTTTGTGCTTAACGTAGACGCATCGCATTTATCAACAGGTTCGCGCATGCTTGAAATCCAGCTTGCAAGCAATGCAGCTGTTAGCAAACAAGTCGTGCAGCTCAACGTGAAGCAATGCAGCGACGCAGCGGTTGCCCTGCTTAACTATTCAACTATTGTGATGAACACTGGTAACTCCACGATGGTGGGATTAGTTGCGAGCGTTACTGGCATTCCGCCAGAATGGGAAGTTTTAACCCAATATCCAGTTAACGTCGCGCCAGGCGAGTCAAAAACCTTAACCGCAGTTGTGAGGCCAAAAGGAAACTGGGACTCTGAAGTTGTGCCAACACTTATTGTAAAGGACGCAAGCGGTAACGAAGTGCAACGCTCCACTCAACAGCCACTCAAAGCAAACGCAGCAACTGGCTTCTTCACAGCAGGCGCACTCGGCTTGTCAGGCTTACAATGGATTGCAGCAATACTATTCGTAGCATTAGTAATTGCAGTGTCAACCGTAAAGGCTTCGATTAGGCGGGTTAGTTAGCCTTTTGTGTATTTCAGCCCAAGCTTTTTTCTTAATGCCTCACTTACTTTGAAATGCTCTAAGTCGAATAAGGTAAAAGAACCGCTGTCAGCGAACCACTGTAGATCCCCGGTTTCTATTCCATGCTCTTCTAATTTGATTCTAATTTTTTTTGCATCTATTTTTTGAATATTGTCTTGTATTTTTCCTTCAAGTTTTCTGTATATTGCGCCGTGTTCCCCCATGCCGCGTATAATCGCTGCAAGTGGTTGTTCGGCCTTTATTCCTGGGATGTTTAGCGCGTTTATGTGTGCGACTAACCTTACTTCAGATAATGGGCTAAGCTTAGTTATGCGAAATCGACTTCTTTGCTTTTTAACAAACGTTGGTTTGCTGCCTATTCTACTTGTTACGTACGTTGCTCTGCTTATGAGATCATTACCTACATAGCCTATCTCCTTTTCGCTTTCATAGTTTTCCGGCAAAAAGTGTTCAATTGGAAATTCGTGTCCGGGTAGTTTAACTACCTTTACGCGGTTTGCACCAGTTCCAGCTGTTCTGACTTCCAGCGTTCCTATTTTAGCCATTTTGTTTTCCCTTTTTTCTTCTCTGTTTTACCATCCATATATTTTTTCAACCGCTTTTTCCAAGAGGATCCTCAAGATAATTGCTTCGTCGTCGCTTATTGGAAGTGCAACGCTTGCCACTTGCCCGCCTTGCGCCTGCGTTGACAGCTTAAAGTAAAATCCGCGATCCATTTTCATAAACGAAACAGTAGAGTTACGCGTCTCTGCAGAAACCGCGTACCCTCCTTTCGAAGGGTCGTGAAATAATTCTATGTTCTTTATTTTGGCTTCCAGCACTAGCAGTAGTTTGGAGATGTCAGTTACCGCCATCTTAAATGAAAGTTTGTTTTGCCAGTCGAATAGCTGTGGTCCGGTTTGCTTTGCCATTTCTACAAAGACGCTTTTCTTCTCCTCGTTAAAGTCAAACTGCAACGCTGCGCCGTTGCCGGTTTTGTTCGGCTTGTAAACCTTAAACTTCTTCTCGAAGTTCTGAACCGCGGCTGATTTAGCTAAATTTGGATTTACTGCGTTTGATTTAGCTGCTGTGGGCTGCTGGTTGTAGTTTGTTTTAGCTGCTGTAGGTGGTTGGCTGTAGTTTGTTTTTGGCTGTTGGTTTGTTACTTGGGTTATTTTCGATTGGTTTGTGGGGTTTATTTCATTCATTTAGTTGGTTCACCATTTTCAATGCGGTTGAAACGATTTCCTTTGCGTAGTCTTGAGGGAAGCGGGTTGAAGCTGCTACGTTGTGCCCCCCGCCTGTAAATCCATGCGCGGCATACTCTTCGCGTAACACTGGTATTATTTTATTTGCAGAAAAACCTTTTTCCCCAGCTGAGTGGTTTGCGCGGAACGAGAGGTTGTTCTTTGTATGCAGCAAGCTTACTGTTGGGTGTTCGTCTTGCGAAAAGTGTATTTGTACTGCGTTGTGTAGCTTTCCAAGCGAGGGGTAAGTATTTTTCTTAACCACGCTACTTACGTCGCAAGCTACTACTCGGATTCTTCCCTCTGTAACTTTTGCCTTTGAAACCGCTTTTTCAAGCCCCCTTTGCATTTTTAATTGTTCTTCGCGGTAAAGCTCGTTTACTAGGTTGTTATTTGCAAGTGTTTTTTCGTAGTATTCAAGCGAATGAGGCTTATCTGCTGTTACGGCTAAGTAATCTACAATAACTGCTTGTGGAAAGAATTCTTTTTTACGGAATGAACTCGTATCGGCTTGCATTGAATAGTAGCGGTAAGGCAGGATAGCATCTTCAATGTTCGGAGCTAAGCGTCGCGAGATTTCAAACGCAAGCATACCTGTGTTGTAGCTTGATGGTTCGTCGCAGTTTTTCACGTTAAACGGAGAGACGAAGTGCTTAATGTGTTGTTTGTGTAATTCTGCTGGCGGGTGGTGGTCAACTACCATTATCTCAAACCGCTTTGCGCTGTTTGACAACGCTTCTTTGCTTTCCTGATTAGCGCCGTGGTCCAATAATATCAACAAGCTGCCTTCCACCAAAGTGGCTTTGTCTTCTTCCCAGTCTTTTTCCTTGTAAACTGCCCCCCCTGATTCTTGACAACGAAGGAACAGCGGAATCTTCCTGCTAGTTGCAAATGATTCGATGGCCTTTTTCATTATCAGTCCAGCAGTTATGCCGTCTGCGTCTCCGTCGTACCGGATCTTAATTGTCCGTAGCTCGAAAACCGCCTTTGCAATCGCTTCAGCAGCTTTTTCAAACAACGGTGACATTTCCAATAAGCTTGGCGCGTCTGTGAAAAGCTTCACTTCTGGCGGCGTGAAAGAGAGGAACTCATGCACTTTTTTTTCCAGTTTTTTATCGCTTACTTCCTTGCTTTCCACTGCTTTGAAAAAGTAATGGGTGTACAACCCGCTTAATTCTAGGAGTTTTTCAACTGGTAGCTCTTCATCCGAATCTACTGTTACCACTTCGTTGCCTGTGCACAAGTAGAAGCGCGTTGTGTTAAGCGGATCGGCTTTTATTACAATTCCAGTTATTTTCATGTCCTGTTGTTTTTCACCGGGTGTTCCATAAGGGTTTTTAATGTTGTAAGTCACTTTAGTTATAAGCGGGTATTCTAATATACTACTGATACTACGCAGACACAATTTTAGTGAGGTTTTACTTTTAAATGGATGCAACTATTGAAAATTATCGAAGAGGAAGGCACACTGAGTACGGTGATCAGTTCATCGTCAACGTAGAAGGTGTTGACAGCGCTGAAAAGGCCAAGAAACTCGTTGGCAAAAAAGTAGTTTGGACAACCCCCTCTGGCAAAACAATTCCTGGCAAAATTGCTTCTACGCACGGCAACAGCGGCCGAGTAAGGGTAATGATGGAAAAAGGCTTGCCTGGACAAGCAGTTGGAACTAAACTAAAAGTAGAGTAAACGACTAGTACTATAAACAAGCGCGATAAAATGAAGCTTCAAAATGTTGTTGTTTCAGAAGGAAGCGCCTCTCTCCTTATTCCAAAGCAGTGTTTAATTGACCCACACCACTGTGAAGTGTTCTACAACTCAGCAATGCGGTTCAACCGTTCCCTCTCAGCTCTTTTTCTCGCATCTTGCCTTGAAACTACCAATATATCAAAACCGATTTTGTTCGACGGTTTCTGCGGCGTCGGTGCACGTGGCATACATTACTTGAAAGAAAGCGGAGTTGCAAAAGTTGTCTTCTGCGATGCGAATAACAAGGCAATTCCATACATAAAGAAAAACATAGCAGCTAACAAAGTTGGAAAACAAAGCAAAATTTTCAATATGGACGTTAACCAAGCGCTTGCCGACTCGCCTGTTTTTGACGTTATTGAACTTGACCCTTTTGGTTCGCCTTTACAATGTTTAGACTCTGCGTTTCGCCGCGGCAAAAAACAGTTCATCTTATCGCTGACGTTTACCGACCTCGCTAACTTATGTGGGGGGCACAAAGCTGCTTGTAAGCGTTACTATGAAGCTTCTTCTATAAACTGCGCTTTTTGCCACGAGTTGGCAATGCGCATCATCCTTGCCCGCGTGGCTAAAATCGGCGCTTTTCACGACTACGGTATAACGCCAATGGTGACATGGTACCAGGGGCACTACGTGAAAACCTTCTTGCAATGCGAAAAAAGCTGCCGAAAAGCAGACGAGAGTCTTGAAAAAATTGGCTACGCTTGGCTATGCCTAAAATGCACCAACCGCGGCTTATCAGCTGAAAAAAACACCCACTGTTCTTGCGGAGCAGAAGTTAAATTTGCAGGCCCGCTATGGACTGGTAAGTATTCGCAAAAAGACGTTATATCTAAAACATTGCAAAACCTCAAGTCCAACTCAACAAAATTCTACTCTGAAAAACAACGCGACGAAATCGAAAAGTTTCTACTTCTGCTGCGGGATGAAAGCGAAACGCCGCTGTTCTATTCCCTCCCAGAGCTTTGCTCGCGGCTAAAAGTAAGCACTCCGAAACTCGCGATTTTTATAGAAAAGATAAAACAAAGCGGCTTCGAAGCCAGCGCAACTCATTTTTCGCCGGACTGCTTCAAGACAAACGCGGATATTTTGCAGCTTTCTTCGCTCGTAACTAGCTAATTCCCTTGGTGCTGCTAAATACCTCAATAACGTTGGGGGAGTGGCGGTGTTTTTAAAAGATTAAAACTATTATTAATTCTGAGAAATATGCCAAGCAACCGTAAAAGAAACAACGCGCTTCATGAATTGCGCCGAATTTTCAAAAAACCATACGGGCACTATGCTCCTGCGGCGATTTCACTAGTGGGATTATCGCCAACTTCAGAGATAAAAAAAGCCGCTCTCCGAAGAGACTTAGCTGAAGTACATACGTTGCAAATAAAGCCCCACAGGAGCGATGACCCTGAACGTGAGCCATTTATAGGTTGGGATAACGCTGAGACAATTCCAACGTGGTTCAGTAAACCTCTACCGCCAATTCCAAGAAAATTGCCAATCCTCCTTCCGTTTCACCTAGGTGCTCAAGATAGTGATAAATTGAATTATGTCAATTATTTTGGCTACGTGGCTGGCAAGGGAGAAGAAACTGCACGCAAAATACTTACTGGCTCTGCTTCTTTTCATTTTACAAACATAGGAAAAGACAAAGCGCTTGTTGTGCGGGTTTTGGAACAAGCCACTAAAGGGCTGAAAAGCCGTGAAGCAAGGCAACTAGAAGGCTGGAAAAATGCAGCTGTACAGCACTTAGAACAGCTCGCCAAGCAACGCGGGTGTAGGCTAATTCTATTTAACACTGCGGAAGAACATTCTCGTGCCAATAATGTAGATCGGCCAATACATGTTGAACTAATTGAAACATACGGTAGGCTACCAATGCAGCATGGCTTCAAGTTACACCCACTCCGTTTAGGTAGTGATAAAGCAGAAACCCTGTGGTGGGTTAAACCAGTCAAGAAATAAAAAAGTCAAAAAGA
>OBEQ011935251.1_pt1 | contig 13982 bp, 17 predicted proteins | sample 1670901 | NCBI WGS metagenome assembly OBEQ01 (sample SAMEA104232315, study PRJEB22302) | groundwater metagenome | biome: forest; feature: aquifer; material: groundwater | place: USA | collected 2011-08-07 | depth 5.4 m
GGGTCGGTGACGTGGGTGTAGATTTGGGTGGTGGCGATGTTGGAGTGGCCGAGCATGGCCTGTACCGAGCGCAAATCTCCCCCGTTCATCAGTAAATCGGTGGCAAAGCTGTGCCGCAAGGTATGCGGGCTGACGTGTTTGGTGATGCCGGCCAAGCGGGCGTAGCGGGCGATCAAGCGCTGGACGCTGCGGGCCGTCAGGCGGTGGAAATTGCCGCTTAAATCGACCTTTTTGGAGCCGCTATATCTTATGAATAAGGGCTTGGTGTTGTCTTGGCGTTTGTCTAAATAACGTTCGATCCAGGTGGCAGCCTCGGCGCTGATAAAAATCGGCCGGTCCTTTTGGCCCTTGCCGCGGACCATAAACTCGCGGCGCTTGAGGTTGATATGATCTCGATCCAGACCCACCAGTTCCGAGACTCGTAGGCCGCTGGAGAAGAGCAGCTCGATGATTGCCCGGTCGCGCAGGCCGTTTTGGCTGGCGGTGTCCGGCTGGGCGGCTAATCTTTCTATCTCCTCGACGTTTAAAAACGTAACTTGCGGCCGCTTGGTCCGGGCCAGTTCGATCTTATCGGCCGCCAAAGCGTTCAGGCCGCGCCGGGCGCAAAAGCGCAAAAAACTGCGCAGGGCAATCAGATGGTAGTTTTGAGTCGTCTGGGAGAGCTCTTCAGAGGTGTTGGTGCCCAGCCGGTTCAACCACAGCCGCCATTTGCGGATCAACTCGACATCTATATCTGTTAATTTGATGTCGCCGGCAAAATCGCTCAACCGGGTCAGGTAGTGGCCGTAATTTTCGATGGTTTTAGCCGAGCGATTTTGCTCCAGCTCCAGGTATTCCATAAATTGACTGACAGCCGCATCGTAGCTCATAAGCATTAGTTTAATGCCTGGCTTCGCACAATATCAACAGGTAGAAGAGCGTATAAAAAAGTTATTCAAGTTGCGGCACAGATCTCATCTGTTATAATGGCTTAGTCCGCCGAAACTTTTATCATGCGTTATGCATACCTCCATGAGAAAAAGTTAGAAATTATTCGGGGACTGCCAAGCTAGAAAACTCTTTACATAAATATGATTAAAAGTTTAGGCGGATGAAATGGAAAAAACGTTTGTAATTTTGAAGCCTGATGCCGTCCAGCGCGGCATCGTCGGCGAGATTATTGCCCGTTTCGAAAAAGCCGGCTTAAAGCTGGTGGCCGTCAAAATGGTAATACCAAACGAAGAGCTGGCCGGCAAACACTACCCCGACGATCGAAGGGAATTCATCGTCGGTATGGGCGAAAAATCCCTGAATAACTACAAAGAAGTCGGCTTGGACATAAAAAAAGACCTCGGCACCGCCGACCCCCATGAGGTGGGCTTAAAAATTCGGCGGTGGAACATGGAATTTTTGATGTCCGGACCGGTTTTGGCGGTCGTTTTAGAAGGCCCTCACGCCGTTGAGCTGGTCCGAAAAATTGCCGGCAACACCTTACCGATCAAAGCCGACCCCGGCACTATCCGCGGCGATTACTCCTTCGATTCAGCCTTACTGGGCAACATGGGCCAGCGCCCGATCCGCAATTTGCTGCACGCTTCGGGCAATAAAAAAGAGGCCGAGCACGAGATCGAGCTGTGGTTTACGCCTGAAGAGCTGCACGCCTACGACAACATCCACCAAAAACACATGACCAGTTAATTGGTGTCCCCGCTGTGATTCGAACACAGATCTACTCCTTAGGACGGAGCTATTCTATCCGTTGAACTACGGGGACACTAATAAGGGGCAGGCGGAACCAACCCCAGTTAATTACTATAACCTAAAACCCGTAACCCATAATCTGTTTTGAAGCTATAATGTTAGCATGAGCGCCAAAACCGAGCCGGCCGAAGAAAAAGAAGCTGCCGAAAAACCGGCCAAAGAGCCGGCCGGCCAAAAGCCAAAATACTTTAAAGAGCAGTTTGATGACGAAGAGGTCTTGCTGGTTTTTCGTAAGCACCCAATTGTGATGGTCAAGGGCCTGATTCTGTTTTCGGTGGCCATTTTAATCGGCACGCTGCCGGCTCTCATCAAACCGACCTACGGCTACTTTTTCGGCGGCCTGGCCATCGGCTTCGTGGCCGGCGTGCTTTTGTGGTTTCCGTTTTGGATCAAGTGGCATTTTAGCGTTTACATCATGACCAACAAGCGCTTCATCCAACAGACGCGCTCCATCTTGCAGGTCAACGTCGTCGATATCGCGCTCGAGCAAATCCAGATGATCAACTACCAGATCCAGGGCCTCAACCAGACGCTGCTGGGCTTTGGTACAATAGTCGTGCAAACTTACGTGGGGGATTTAGTGATCCGCAGCGTTAACAAACCGGCCCGCATCCAGAAAAAGATGATTCACATTCTGCGCGACATGGGTATCCACCCCAGCGTCCGGCCGGGCACCGAGGATCAAGTACTATCGGATGATTAAGAAACACTTTCGAAAATTAAAGAGGCAAGCCGGTGCCCAAATTTCTGAAAAGGCCGCGGGCTTACAAAATCTAAACCCGCTAACGCCGCCCAAGCCGGCCGAGCCGATCACGCTGGATAACGTGCCGCAGATCACCACCGAAAAGGTGGCCGAGCACCGCGAAGAGGTCCTAAAAGGCGCCCGCAAATATATCTACCCGCTAGCCCATTCCAAGCACCGCATCATTTTAATCACCACCTCGATTTTCATCGGCGCGGTCATCTTGTTTGGCGTCTATTGCACGCTGGCGTTGTACCGCTGGTACGACTACAACGCCTTTTTGTACCGCGTTACTCAAGTCGTGCCGTTCCCGATCGCCAAAGCCAGCGGCAGTTTTGTCGACTATGAAAACTATTTGTTCGAGGTCCGCCGCTACGTCCATTATTACGAGACTCAACAGCAGCAAGACCTCAAAAACAACGGCCGCGGCCAGCTGCTGGAGTTTCGCAAGAAGGCTCTAGGCGATGTCGTCAAAAAGGCCGAGATCAAACAACTGGCTCAAACCAACAAGGTCGGCGTATCTGATAAGGAAGTCGAGCAGCGGATCGCCATCGTCCGCGAGCAAAACCGCCTGGGCGGGTCTAACAAAGTTTTTGCCGACGTGCTGCGCGATTATTGGGGCTGGAACGCGGCCGATTTTAAGCGCTCGCTCGGCGAAGAAATGCTGTCCGAAAAGGTTGTTGCCAAGCTCGATACAGACGCCTCGGCCAAGGCCCAAAGTGCTCTAGGCCAGCTAAGCGCCGGCCACGAATTTGGTGACCTGGCCAAGAACGTCAGCGAAGACCCGGCCAGTAAAGCGGCCGGCGGCGACTACGGCTTTTCGATCGGCAAGACCAACCGCAACATCCCGCCGCAGGTCATCGACGCCTTGTTCAAACTCAAGCCAGGGCAGGTGTCTGGCATTATAAATACCGGGTCGACGCTGGAAATCGTCCGGGTCAATCAAGCTACGGCCGATGGCGTCACCGCCCAGCACATCGTTTTTGGCCTCAAAGACATTAACACTTTTATTAAACCGCTGGCCGATAAACAAAAAACCCACAACTACGTGAAGTTCTAACCTTCTTCTGGATAGGGCAGCCAAGGCAGACCGGAAGCTCTCCAGGCCTCAAAGCCACCATCGACGTCGGTGACGTTGGTCAGACCCAGCTCTTGCAAGCTGTGGGCGGCGATACTCGACGAGTAGCCTTGGTTGCAAAGAATAATCAACCGCTGGTCAAAATCGTCAGGATCGATTTCGGTGTGTCGATGGGTAGACTGCGGGTGGCAGCGCCACGGCAGTATATTTAAGCCGATTTCTAGCGCTCCGGGAATAATGCCGTCTGCCTGGCGTTGCTCTAGGGTCCGGGTATCGATTAGCTTGGCGCCTTGGCACATCTCGCCCAGCGCCTCTTCAGGCGACAGACGCCCGGGCAAGGCTAGCCGTTTTTCGGCTAACCACTCGTCGAGCGATTTAATTTGGGGTTCTCTATCCATCGGATCTGCCAATTTTATACCCTAAAAACTGGCTTTTGGCAAGATACTAATCAGAACTCAAACTGCCCATGCTTGCAAATCGGGCCTTTTTGCCCGATGCTATGCATCAAATGGACGTTAAGCGATTAAGAGCCCAGCTCGAGCGTGATCATGCCGGCCGGTCAATAATTGAACGGCCGGAGCGTTACCCAACAGAGTTACTGTGCGTAATTGAAGAGGATGAAGACCATCAAACGGCGGTAGGCTTCATCGAAGAAGTTGCTCCTCACTCTCACGAAAAATCTACCGAAACATACACCGTATTGCAAGGCAGGTTAATCTTGGTGCGAGATGGAATTATAAGATTATTGCGGCCAGGTATTGCCATTAACATTCTACCGGGCACTATCCACTCGGCCGAGGCCGGCTATTCCTCTCACGGTCACGTTGCTCTGGTAAGAGTTGTTTCGCGACCGCCACTAGATCCGGAAGATTATGTGGTAGCCGAAGCGACCTCGGTTACCGACGCGCCGGCCGAGCGGCCGCCTGAATCCGAAGCGGTCTAAGTTTATTTTGACCCCTGTTTCTGCTAAACTTCGTTAGTAACAACCAGGTAAATTAAGGGGCTGTGGAGCAGCGGAGTGCTCGTCTCCCTGTCACGGAGAAGGTCGCGGGTTCAAATCCCGTCAGCCCCGCCAAGCATAAGCTTTTTGACCTCCGTTATAGGAGGTCTTTTTGTGTTATTATCAAGGTATGGCTAGAAGTCTAATAAAAAATAAACAAGTTTTATTCCGTATCGGGCTGGGCGGTATTTTCTTGACCAATTCGGTTATAGCGTGGACAGCTCCTGGCGACTTTAAGGACTTACTCACCAGCAACAATCTGACCTCACACATTGGGCATGCTGACCTACTGGTAAAGCTAATTGGTATCAATGATGCAGCTTTGTTTCTGGTCATTTTGTCGGGTCAGTACCGCAAACTGGTGGCTGTTTGGGGCAGTGTATGGTTAGTAGCAGTCATTTATGTGACTGGTTTTTGGAAGCCAGATTTTATTGAACATCTTGGCGTTTTGGCATTATTAGTTTACTACAGTAGGCTGAAGGGCTAAATTCTAGCTCTGAACTAGCATCCAAGCTTCAGCGACTGCGCTGCACCAACGTTCCAGCTTGGACTATAACGCTCCGCCCCTTGACATTTAATTTAAGCGCGAGCATTATGAGCTTGAGATTTAAAAACTAACAGGCAAAAAAGAAATGGGCGAAAAAGACGACCCAATGGCTTTCCAAGACGAACTGCTAGCGGTAGGTGCCGCTGAAAGTGATCTTGGCTTCCATTTGCACGAACTTGCTCCAGAAATTGGGCATGTGGAGATGGAGGGCAGCGTAGAGTTAGCACCGGTGATTGAATTGCCAAGACCCGACCTAGACGCCTCCGTATTCGCAGCCTACGCCGAAGACTTTAAAGACGTGGCCTAAGCAAACAAGGCTAGTGGCGAGTGTGAACTGCTGCCTAATTCTCGAGGTTTGTTATGATTAGGGCATGTCCGTTGAAGCCCCAGCCATAGATCCCGAACTAGAAATTATAAGGCCGGTTCTTGATAGGGCTACACAGATTATTGATGAGGAGTATGGGCCAGAAGGGCGCCAGCCGCTGGACTACCACAACGTCGACCATACCCTTGCTGCCGTATATGACACCATCAAGTTGGCTGATCTGGCCATCAAAAGGGGCAATTTAGACCCACGGCGCAAAAAGCCGCTATTGGTCGGCATGGGCTTTCATGACACTAAACAAGGTCTCGGGCCTGGTAATAACGAGCGAGCCAGTATCGACTTGGCAGACCAGATTATGATTGAAGAGGGAGGATATTCCCAAGAAGACCGCGACTATGTGGGGGACGTTATTTCGGGAACGGTTAATCTGGCACCCGAGGGGCGGGTCAGACAAGCGGCGCGGGACAGTGCTGATTACGGAGTTAGACTGGCGGCCGATGCCGATTTAGCGCCTTCAGGTAAACCCTGGGATATTTATTGGAAAAATTTCAAGAGGCTAGCCGTTGAACTGTGGCCAGACAAGGATGTTGAGGGTCGGGATTTCGCCGAATTCGCGCCGGGCCAAATTTACTTACTCCGCCAGGGCTTTTTAACAGCCGAAGCCGAAGAACTTTTCCCTCACCGCGAAGAGAACGCCAGGCATTTAGAGGCCATGCTTAAGCAACTTGACGGATAGAAATAGAGGTGTTAAAATATTAGTCAGATGCAAAATACAGAACCTTCGGAATCGGAAAGACCAAAGCTAGAGCTTATCCAAGGAGGTTTATCAACAGAAATAGCAGCCACTTCTCGCATCAGAAACGAAGTCGAGGGATATCGGGCCGCCATAGGCCTGCCGGGCTTTGTCTTTGTCGAGAATTTACCCCCTTCTGACGAGGCAGCCTTAGAAAAGCAAAAAGCCAGCCTAGAAAGAACTTATGGTCGAGAGAATGTCCAGTTTGCGAGGATCGCGCTGGATGAGCAGACCGGAGAGACTATCCCGGGAGGCTCATCTTTCTATCGGAGATTCGATGCAGAACCACTGCCTACATGGCGAAGATTAGGTCGCCTGGTTGGAGAAACTTTCCAAAAACGCGGCCCCCTCGGGTAAGACCCAGAACCCTCTTAAAGTTCAAAAGCACGAGCTTTAATTCTGCTATACTCGATGGTAGCCTGGGAGTGTTGCCGGTAGCGCCAAGATTCGCCGATATAGCTCAGTTGGTAGAGCAGCACTTTCGTAAAGTGAAGGTCGGCGGTTCGAATCCGCCTATCGGCTCCACTAGCGGGGGTCCGCGGGCATAAACAGCCAGCGGCTGTTTATGTTTTCCTTGCTTGGCCGAGCGAGAAGGTTTACGCTTCGAGCGAGCAATTTAATAGGTGAGTCCCCGAGGTGGCTCCAATGACCGCCGCGGGCGTCGTATAACGGCTATTATATGGCCTTCCCAAGGCTGGGACGCGGGTTCGACTCCCGCCGCCCGCACCAAAAATATGAACTTAGATAAAAAATTTTTACACGACCGGCTGGTTTTGGGGCTGCTGACCCTGATTTCGGCCTTGCTGGTCGTCGGCGTCAGCCTGGTTTTTCTGCGCTTTGATGTTTCTAAAAACCCGACCACCGTGGCCGCCTACCGGCCGAGCTTGTCGGGCGGCAGCTACGTCAGCGGTAAGCCGCTAGACATCTACGTCATGGCCGGCTACATGCTGGTAACGGCCATCGGTTCGGCTGTCCTTAGCGCCCATGTTTATCCAACCCGCCGGGTAGTCGCGCTCTTCATTTTATTCACCGGCGCTTTCCTATTGATCATGGCCACCATAGTCTCCAACGCCCTAATCTCGCTACAATAGGAGCGAATTTAGCATTTACCAGTTTTTCATTTAGCATTGAATTATCATTGACCATTTATCATTGCCGCTAAAAATGAAAAATGATACCTGCCAAATTAATGTTAAATGCCAAATGTTAAATGTAAAATGGATCACGTGAGATCCATTGAGATTCCTCAACCCGAGGACCGTACTAGAGCCTATCGTTTTTTTGAAATTTTGCCCGGCGCCCTGACTTGGCTGATCCTGCTACTGCCATTTATTTTGGGGTTCATCAGCCTGCGCCTGACGGCCTATTTCGTGGTGGCCTACATGCTGCTCTGGTTTGTTCGGGCGCTCGGTATTAATTTTCGTTCGCTGCAGGGTTTTCGGCGGATGAGCCAGCACAAAAAGCTGCCGTGGCGCCAGCTCAACCAAGATCTGGAAGAACTGGCCGTCCACACTCACGCCGCGCCGCGCTGGCACGCCCAAAATGTCGAACGGGTCGGCCGGACGATGTTGGCCACGCGCATCAAACCCAGCGAGATCTATCACGCCGCTGTCATTCTCTTTTATAACGAGTCAATTGATGTCGTCCGGCCGACCGTCCAATCGGTTCTAGCCAGTGATTACGATCCTAAAAGAATCATTTTGATCCTGGCCTACGAGCAGCGCGGCGGGCCGGCGGTCGAAGCCACCGCCAAAACCCTCGTCAAAGAATTCGGCTCGCATTTTTATCACGCCGAAGCCATTATGCACCCAGCCGATATTGCCGGCGAAGTGATTGGCAAGGGCGGCAACGCCACTTTTGCCGGCCGCCGCCTAAAAAAATACCTCGAGGCCGAGAAGATCGAGCCATCGCGCGTGCTGGTCACGACTCTCGATTCCGACAACCGCCCCGACAAACAATACTTCGGCGCGCTGACCTACACTTACTGCTCGACCGAGGACCCCAAGTACGTCAGCTACCAGCCGATCCCGATGTTTTTGAACAATATTTGGGACGCCCCGGCGCCGATGCGGGTGGTGGCCACGGCCAACTCCTTTTGGATGGTCGTCCAGAGCCTGCGGCCGCACATGCTGCGCAATTTTTCTTCCCACGCCCAATCCATGGAGACTCTTATCGACACCGATTTTTGGAGCGTCCGGACGATCGTCGAAGACGGTCACCAATTTTGGCGGACTTATTTTCGCTACGACGGCCGCCACGACGTCTACCCGATTTTTACACCGATCTATCAGGATGCTGTATTGGCCGAAACTTACGTCCGGACACTCAAAATGCAGTTTCTGCAGGTTCGGCGCTGGGCCTGGGGCGTCTCCGACATTGCTTACGTGGCGCACCACGGATTTTTGAAAAAGAACCAGTTGCCCAAACGCGACCTGATTATCAAGTTCTTGCGCCTGCTGGAGGGCCACGTCAGCTGGTCGACGGCGCCGCTGCTGCTACTGCTGGCGGCGCTGGTGCCGTTCTTTATTCATCCCAATAGCTTTATCGCTAACCAGCTGCCACAGATCGCCAGCAAGGTCCAAACGCTGGCTATGGTCGGTATTTTGATAACGCTTTTTTTGAGCCTGCGGACGCTGCCGCCCAAACCAGAACGCTATAAAAAACACCGCAACCTCTGGATGATTTTGCAGTGGGTCTATTTACCAATCACCACGATCACCTACAGCTCTTTCGCGGCCATTTATTCGCAGACCAGACTGATGTTCGGCTGGTATCTGGGCTGGGTCGTCACCGAAAAAGCCGTCCGCAAATAGCCCAGACCCACAAGCCGCAAAAAGCCTGCCAACCAGCCAAGCTGGTTGCACCGCTTTTTGCTCTCGGGAAACTGCGGCGTTGCCGGCTCCGGCTCTCCCTCAACGTATTGGCCTATACGTCTCGGTTCGATCCTCGCCGGCGCCTTGCATTTTCCTCGAGCTAGTGCGTCTGGCGCTATTGCGGCAGAAATAGCCAGGTCAATAATTCGCGACTTGGAGTTTATAACAAACATTGCCCGCCGGATGGTTATAGGCGGAAAGAGAGGTTTTGTATTCGTCGGTCGAGTAGTCGTAATTGTTATAAGGTTGGTAACCTTTGGTTTGTTTTTTGTAGTTGACGCAGAGTTCGTATCGGTAAGCACCAGCAGCTTTAGTATTTTGTTGATCGGCAACCAAACCCACTGGTTTAAACGTAACTAAATTGCGGTCAACTAACTGTTTAGCGTCGCCGCTCAAACCTAGAGCTGCCAGGCTGGCCGGCAGTTTTTTATTAGTGCGAGTGTAGCCATCAACTGAGGTTTGGACTTGGCTGATATTCTGCTCGATTAATTTATCATCTCGTAAAGTACGTTCTTTCGAGACAGGCCCGACGATCGCCAGGATCACCATAAAACCTATAGTTCCTAGCATTATTAGCTTATAGCTGCGCCGAATCCAGGGGAGTCCGGGCGGGCTTAGGGTTCGCAAAAGAGTCAGGGCGTAGTAAACGGCTATAATCAAGGCGCTGATTAGCGTAATGGTTGAGCCGCTGCTGTCGCTTTTGCTGGTGAATAAACTGACTAGCGCGAAGACGGCGACAATCAGAGCCCCGGCGCCAAACAGCGCGAAAATGACGGCGTGTATAACCAGGACAAGCATTTCGGCGCCGGTCTTTTTTGATGGCTCTTTTTTAGAATAAAAAACGTCGCAAATGTAAGAAATTGGCAGCAGGACTAAAACGGCTGCAATACCGTAGGGCGTGAAGTTTTCGGTATCTGTTTGGTTGATAAAATTGGCTATCACCATGCTGGTCAGAATCGAGAGAGCCAGGACCGTCCAGCCCCAGAAAGCATAAGTTAGCCACTGCAGAATAACTGTTGAGTGCCCGGCGTGCGGTTCGCCGGGTGGCTGAAGGGGTTGAGGGCTTAGTGGCAGCTGGCTAGGCTCAACAGGCGGTTGAGTGGTTGGCGGTGTTTGTTGGGGTGGCATCCGGTTGTTTTAGTTTAAGCAAAAGCTTTCGGTTTCATAATACGCTAGCCTTATCGGTCGCCACAAGCTCGAAATGCTTATGGCTGTTTAGTTGTTACTTCAGTCGTTTGGTCCGCTGGAGCGAGGGGTGTTCGGCGACGTAGCGCAGGTAGGCGCGGCGGTCGAGGCGTTTTAGGACCTTGGCGGCCTCGGCAGAAATCTCTTTTGGCGTAATAACTGGCACATCGGGCAGTTTAAATAAGCGTCTGACTACTGTTGAAGTGGCTTCGCGCCCGGCCAAGTAGCAATCCCGCCGGTCCTGGAGGGCCAGTAATAGGTCAGTGAAAAGCATATCGAGCATAAACGGCTTCGGAGAGCCCCCAGATAGCACTGAAAGGGTCGAAGATAAGTCAATGGCCTCGTGCGAGGTGAAAGTCGCTAAACAGCGGCTGCATTGGCGCCTACGCCACATTTGGTTATTGCGCTTTTGCCGACGGCTGTTATAAACCCGAGTTTTGGTACCGCAATATACGCAAACCATGACAATATATTGTCATAACGCTAATGCAGAAACCAGTGGAAAAGGACCCGGCAAGCTGTGGGCAGCCCGCTTATACATTAACACTAAACCGTCGTACGACGTAGATTTGTTAACCTTTTTAGATGAGCGGGACAACAAATATCTACGATCATACCTATTTTCTGTATCTATAAGTGTTTCAGGCAATCAAAAATCCCACCCAATTTTCGCGCTTAGGCTAAACCGGGCGGGATCTGTTAATTGGCTACTTGAACTGCTCGACGAACTCTTTTGATGCGGCCGGTAGGGCGCTGCTTGATTATGAGTAGCTCTTCATAAAAAAGCTGGAACTCGTCAAGTGGACTACCAAGCTTGTTGGTACTCACACTCTACCTCACATTAACTGGGCAATCCTAACACATAAGCATTTTGATGTCAATACGCTTGACCTCTGTTACGCTTATGGCTATTGCTAAATTGCTCTTCGCTAGAATAGGTTAGACGTTCGGTGTGGAGAAAACATAATAATGGTGGGCACAGAGGGACTCGAACCCCCGACATCCACAACGTCAATGTGGCGCTCTAGCCAACTGAGCTATGTGCCCGAGCTACATAATTATAAAGGCTAGCTGGATGGCTGCCAACCTATATCAAGCGTGAGATAAACAGCCAAAATTAAATGCTGGCAATTCCATCATTTGTGGTATAATTTTCGAGTAATCCACAGTTTCTGTGGAAAAGGGAGCAAAAAAGTACTAGCGCTTTACGGCTAGCCCGTGTAGTCTGGTACGGCAAGGTTGAGTTTTGCGACGTGTTTCAGCCGCCAAAATTTCCCGGAAGAGAAATTTCGGCGGGTTAGTCACCAAAAGCGGTTTGAAGGACATTGCGAGGTTCTTTAAGCCGCTTTTTTGAGTTCTAAGCTCGCATTTTGGCGCTTTAAGCTGTTATGATGAGTTTTGCTATGGCGAAAGAGCAACAAAATCCGGAGGTCGATCACCGCCGTTTGGGTCAGGAGCTAGATTTATTTACTTTTTCGGACCTTGTGGGAGCCGGCCTGCCGCTGTTTACGCCGCGCGGCACCATTTTACGCGACCAACTGCTGGGCTTTTCAGAGGAGTTACAGGCGAAATACGGCTACCAAAAGGTCTTTATCCCGCACATCACCAAGCGCGAACTCTACGAAACCTCCGGCCATTGGGACAAGTTCGGCAACGAGCTGTTTTTGGTTAAATCCCAGGAAACCAAGGACCAGATGGTTTTAAAACCGATGAATTGCCCGCACCACATCCAAATTTACGCCAGCCGCCCCAGGAGTTACCGCGAATTGCCGATCCGCTACATGGAATCGACCGTCCAGTACCGCGATGAAAAGAAAGGCGAACTCAACGGCCTGACAAGGGTGCGCTCCATTTCCATCGACGACGCCCACGTTTTTTGCCGCCTCGACCAGCTGGAGCAGGAATTTACGACCATCATGGCCATGATCAAAGAGATGTACGAGGTTTTTGACATGAAGTTTCGGGCCCGGTTATCCTTTCGCGACGACTCCGATGCTTATCTGGGTGACCCCAAAGACTGGCAGCTGGCCCAGAAAACGCTCGAGGCCGTGGCCAAAAAGCTGAAGCTCAAATACGACCTGGCCGAGGGTGACGCCGCCTTTTACGGGCCGAAGATCGACATTATGGTTACCGATTCGCTGGGCCGCGAGTGGCAGTGCGCCACCGAGCAGCTCGATTTTGTAATGCCGCGGCGCTTTGAACTGACCTACGTCGACAAAGACAACACCGAGCAGCCGGTGGTCATGATCCATAAGGCCCTTTTGGGCTCATTCGAGCGTTTCTTGAGCGTCTATCTCGAGCACACCGCCGGCCACTTCCCGGTTTGGTTGTCGCCCGAACAAATCAGGGTGGCGACTTTGAATGACGACAAATCGGTTGAGGAATTGGCGGGTAAGGTGGTGGCGCAGGCCCGCGCAGCTGGCCTGCGCGCCGAGGTCGACGACTCCAACGAGTCAGTCGGCAAGAAAATCCGCGACGCCGAAGTTATGAAGGTGCCTTACGTGGTGGTCGTCGGTGCCAAGGAGGTGCAGAGCGGCGAAGTGACGCCGCGCGTCCGGACCGATCTCGGCCAACAGCCCAAAGAAGCCGTTAAAATCGCCGACTTCCTCGACCGGGTAGCTCAAGAAGCCCGATCGCGCAGCAAATAGAGCTTATGCAAAGAGCCGACGCCGAGTTTAAAAAGCGAGTTTATGAACTGGTGGCCCAAATTCCCAGAGGCCGGGTGATGACCTATGGGCAGCTGGCGGCGCTGGCCGGGGCGGCCTGGGCGGCCTGGGAAGTTGGCCAAATCGCCCATACTGGCCCGACTGACTTACCTTGGCAACGGGTGGTCAACAAATCCGGCGGCTTGGCCCGCGGCTACCCGGGCGGTCTCGAAGGGCACAAAAAAGCTCTGGCCGAAGACGACGTGGCTGTCGACGAAGATTACCGGGTGGATATCGAGCGTCTTTTATGGAATCCACCCTCCAAGAACCAAAAATCTCTAGAACTTTAGCCAAGACCAGATAGCCAACATTTAATAACTAACATTTTAAGCACAACCTTTTGTACAATTTGAGACGATCGTCTAAATTAGTACAAATGGATGAGGAACTCACTACTGCGGAACTAATCAACGGAATTCTAAAAGGCTTGGTTATAGCTGGCATGGCTGGTTCGATAATAGTAGCCCCAAACCTGGTTTTGCTCGGTGGAAAAGCTCTTGAATATTTGGATAAGCGCGGTCGCAAGCTAAAAGACGCCCGAGTGATGTACCACATGAGACGTAGAAACTTGGTAGAATACCGACGACGTCCAGATGGCACCTTCGAACTCCAAATCACAAAGCAGGGCCTACGGCGCGAGCAAAAGTTAAAACTGGACACACTTTCAATTAGAAGACCAGATAAATGGGATCGAAAGTGGCGCCTGGTTCTTTTTGATATACCTGAAGTCAATCGCCGGTCACGCACGGCTTTAAGTACCAAACTTAGAGAATTGAAATTTTTTCAACTTCAAAAAAGCGCCTGGTTACACCCGTTCCCATGCGGTGGGGAGCTCGACATAATTAAGAAAATATACGCAATCCCTGAATCTTGCATTATTTTAACCGAAATTGATAACTTTGTTCACGGCAAAGAGCTTAGGAAACTATACAATCTATAACAAATTTTTTGACAAATTCTGACGATCGTCCAAAAGTTGATAAAGGTAGCGCTA
>OBEQ012615944.1_pt1 | contig 13981 bp, 16 predicted proteins | sample 1670901 | NCBI WGS metagenome assembly OBEQ01 (sample SAMEA104232315, study PRJEB22302) | groundwater metagenome | biome: forest; feature: aquifer; material: groundwater | place: USA | collected 2011-08-07 | depth 5.4 m
CGGCAAGTTCCCTTTTGACATCCGCGATGCTGCTCTGCACGAGATCCGGATGGTGGACGGTATGCGATCCGATCTCCATGCCCCAGGAGCGCATTTTTTTCACCTGGTCCCAGGTGAGATAGCCGGGAGTTCCCACCTTACCGGTAATAGCGAAGAAAACGCCTTTCAAACCTTTGCCGTTGAGATGTTGCGCCACCTGATAAGCATCATCGTAGCCATCATCAAAGGTGAGGATGATCGCTTTTGCCGGGGCAACCATTTGGCCTTTTTGAATGGCTTCCAGATCGTAGAAGGTCAGGGTTGCAACCTTATTTGCCACAAGGTAATCGAGTTGGGCGAGAAAATTGGCGACCGCAAGGTTCAAATTCAGCTCATACTTTTCATTGTCAGAAATGTGGTGATAGGTGATGGTGGGGATCTGGTAAACAGTTTGCTGGTTGGCTGGTTGGCTGGTTGGCTGATTACTGGCCTGCCCTTCGAAGCTCGATTTTGTCGAGCGAAGAATGGGCTTCGTTTTCGTGAGATATTTTGTTGCAACATAGCCTTTTACTTTTGTTTTTGTCTCAATAAGCGCCCAGCCGGGTGCCGGATAGGCCCGAATCGTTACAGCATCATTCAGGTAAATTTTCGCCACAACCAAGCTTCCCAGGCTCGCCTCTTTTCGGACGTTCAGCCAGGCAAAATTAACATACTCAGTTCCCAGATCAACTTCTTTTTTTATCACAGGAGCTCTGTCTGCCGGCAGGGTGGCCTTTGGTTTTTTCGGAAGCACTGCGTTCATCGTCATCGGTGGCTTTTGAATTTCCATTTGGCGAGAGCGGAGAATACTCTTGGCAAAGGAATTTCTTTCCAGCCGAAGAGGGGCATTGATGACCTTCACAAAATAAATGGTGTAGACCATAAAGATCCCACAGAAAAGAATGATCGGCATGGCATTCTTTATTTTCAACTTTGAGAACATGAAGGAAATTGGTTAATAGTTAATTGTTACATAGTTAACTGCTGCTAAGGATTTTATCAAAATACCCACATGATTGCAGGCCTTTTTAGTGCAGAACTAAGATTATGTGTTTTAACAACGAACTCTCGACCATCAACTCTCAACTATTTTCCGCTCTGCCAAACATTTGCAGAAACAATTTCTTCAACGCGTCAAAGGCCAGGGTCACGATCCTTCTGAGAAGGACATTTTTTTTCCGGATCTCGCACATGGTTTCGCTGTATTTCGGGTAGTCCCCTCTTTTGAAGATACCTCCTTGGTAGGACTTCGCACGTTTTTCCAATTTGTGGACTTCCCCCCGAAGCGCTTCCTCGATTTTTCGAATCATCACCGGCGCCGGGGGGAGATTTTTTTCATCAAAGGTAAAGGTGAATTTTTGTGAAGAGCCCTTTTTGTCATCGTCCTTTTGATGTTGTTTCTTTCCAGCACCATCTCCTTTCGCCTCTCTTCCTTCAGCCGCTGATTCCGAAATCCTCTCCGATCCATCCATGCCCTCCGCAAGCGTTCCAGCGATCTCCTGCCGGCTTTCGCCAAAATTCGATGACGTCTCTGGCGTTGAAGCAACCTGTTTGTTTGCTGATGAGAGCTCAGGACTATCTTTTTTTTCCGAAAGTTTTGGTGCTTGAGCCATGGGGGTATTTTGCTAGAATGCTGAAGTCTCTTCACACGAATGACCTTCCTCTTAGCCCTTTCGTCCCTCCTCTCGAGAATTCTCGGATTTCTTCGCAATTATCTCTTGGCGCACGTTTTTGGAGCAGGAATTCACAGTGATGCTTATTTTGCCGCTTTTCAAATTCCGGACACAATGTACCGCCTTTTGGTTGCTGGTGCAATCTCCGCTTCCTTTGTACCGCTCTTTCTTCTGATCAAAAAATCGGATGAAAAAAAGGCCTGGGAATTCGCTTCCTCGGTCTTAAATATTTTTCTTCTCGTGGTCGGTTTTCTTTCGGTGCTGCTTTTTTTCTTTGCTCATCAACTCACGCACATCCTGTATCCTTCGTTTTCCGCAGAGGCTATCGAGGAGACCACAACTCTTCTTCGTATCGTCATTCTTTCCCCGATTCTCTTCACCTTCTCCTCGGTGCTTTCGGGCATTCAAAATGCTTTTCGAACCTTTCTCGGCTTTGCCATCGCTCCAATTGTCTACAATCTGGGGATTATTATCGGCATTGTTTTTCTTGCTCCCCGCATGGGTATCCAGGGGGTCGCCGTTGGAGTGGTGATCGGCTGTTTTCTTCACGTGCTGGTGCAGTGGATTCCGGTGAGAAGACTCGGGTTTCGTTGGAATCTTTGCCTCGCGATCACGCCCTTTCTCAAAAAGTTTTTTTGGACCATGCTGCCACGAGTCCTCAGCATGGCCAGTCTACAAATCATCTATTTCATCGAGGGCATTATCGCTACGGCCTTGGCGGCAGGAGATCTTTCCATCCTTCGCTTTGCCGAAGATATTCAGTTTTTTCCTATTGGGATTGTCGGACTCTCTATGGCGATCAGCAGCTTTTCGGTCATGAGCCATTTGGCCATCGACGACAAGCATGATGAGCTTTCGATCTACGTCCGGGACAAGCTCGATCACCTGCTCATGATTCTCATTCCATGTGCCTTTGGGATGTTTCTCCTTCGCTTGCCACTGGTCACGCTGGCGCTGAAAGGTGGGCATTTTGAACAGGCGCAGGTTCTTGCGACTGCCAATGTTTTGGGGGCTCTCTGTCTCGACATCGTGGCCACGGCCATGATCCCGCTGCTTTCCCGGGTCTTTTTCTCATTTCATGATACCGTTCTCACCTTTGTGGTCACGATCTCCACGGTTTTCCTCAATACGGTTTTGGCCATCATCTTCAGCCAATCGTATGGTGTGGTGGGCATAGCTTTCGCAGGATCGCTAGCCGCAGCGCTCGCCGTTATTCTTTTTCTTGTTCTCATGCGCTTCAAGTACTTCAAGGATTTTTCTTTTTTCTCTCTCCCTCATTTTTTTGTTTTTAGCACTGCTTCTGTTGGGATGAGCCTTGTTCTCTCGCGTTTGCTCACGCTTTTTTCTTTTTCAGATCACTGGATAACACTCTTTGCGCAGGTCGTTGGAGTCGCGCTCATCGGCGCCGTCGTTTACGGGGTTCTCATATTTCTTTTTTTGGGAAAAAAGACCTTCACGCTGCTGTCGAGGATCGGCGAATAGGTCGTTTCATTCAACTCGAATCGTGATACTCCCAGGCCGATCCGGAAGGCTGGTGCGCCAGAGTGGCCAGACGGAAATATGGGTCTTTTGAATTTCTTCAAGATTGGTAATGAAATCCGCCGCTTCGCTAATCGTTTTTCCAGGAATGGCCTCTTTGATGCGTTTGACGAGCTCCTGCCCGCGATCCGTATGCGGATCAAGCGTGTACTCTTCAATACCCCGCACGGTGACACTTATCTTTACTCGGTTGAGGTTTTTGAGATCAGAATCGCTGTAGACAATTGAAGAGGTGCTCGAATCACTGTCGAGCGATCGAAGAGTTTTGCTCGGATGGACTTTGGCCAGCAGGCCTTCTTCGAGAAGGTCGTCATATTCTTGTTTTTCGTAGGCAATGCCAATAACGTTCATTTTTCCGAGAATTCGAAAATCATCGAAGCGTTTGCCTTCCAGGTCTGGGGGGACACTGATGCTAAGGATATCAAAACGAATGGCCCCGGGAGAATCAAACACAACGAGATGGCTTTTCTGGTCCAGATTCTCTTGCTCAACGGACTTGAGGAGGCGCTCCTTTCCGGATTTTTTCATCATCTCCTCGGTTTTCTTTTTGGCTGCCAGCAGATCATCCTTGGTGACAACCGAATAATAGTCCGTTACCCCGCCCGTGCAGGGCCCTTCGGTTTCGGCCGTCAGGATGAGCTGATTGGCGGCTGAAAGGCCAGGAAAACGAAGCTTTGCGCCGGCCGGAAGATTGCCACGAGCACCGATGATGCCGCCTTTTTCGTCGTGTTCGTCGGCTTCCAGATGAGCGATCAGTGTTCCTGGAATTTTTTCTTGGGTAAGTTTTCCGCTCGCGTCTCGCTTCAGCACATACTGTGAGGCTCCGACCAGGAGATCGGCTTGGCTTCGAAATACGACCCCCTCACTATTCTGGAGCCTTGTTTTGGGCAGGAGCGCCCACGGCGTTGTTCTCAGATTCTTGATTTTCACCGTGCATTCCGCTGACCTTCCTGTGAAAACCTTTCCCGTTGTTTTTTGGACGACTATTTCGTCATAGGTGATTTCGAAGCGTCGACTTGGAATGATATGAGAATTGAAGCTGCTGCGAAGATTTTTTTCTGTTTTTGGATCCGCGAAGAGCATGTTCACGGTCGCTTCGAGCACATTGGATTCGGGCTTTACCGTCACCGTTGCCGAGGGGATGGCAATGTACAAGACCAAGAAGAAGCTGGCCAGAGAGAGGGCGCTGAAGGCAATAATCGTTTTTTTCTTCAGGGTCATCAAGAAAAAGTTTTTCATCCACAATTTTTTTTCTTTTTTCTGCTCTCGCTTTTGGGGTGCTGAAAGGATGGTCTTTGAAGTTTTTTTTTGAGATTCGTTCGAAATCTCGCTAATGCTTCGCTTTTTCCCTTCCTGTCGCAGGATGGGCTTTTCCGGAAGTTTTTCAAGGCTAGAGGTCTGATTTCCCGCTGCTGTCACCTGCCCCTGATAGAGCCGGATGCCGGCACGAGAAGCGAGGACCTTTCCCGAATCATCATTGGTAAAAATAACGATTTCTTTTCTGAGATCGCTCATGGTTTCTTTCAGCAGCTTGAGATTCACGGCGTTCTTGAAGATCTGCGCTTTTTTTGGAATCACGAGGAGCAGATGGTCGGTCTTCAGGCTTCGGATGCGATGGAGCACATCGCTGATGCCTTCGTCGAGGTCGATGTAGAGGGTCTTCATAGTCGCTTTTCACATCATCCACTTTTTCACCAATTCTTTTAGCTCATTCGCCGCCTTCTGTACTTCCTCAAGGGCTATTCCCGGATATCCCTGGACAACAAAGAGCACCTGGGTTGTCTTGTCCGTCACCGCCGTTTCTTGGCCTTGCTTTACTTCGAGCCAGCAGAGCACTCTCCTTCCTTCGTCATCACAATAGGCGTAGGTGCCTGCGGGCACTTTTTTCAGCCCTTCGCTCCCGAGCGGGAGGTAATGTTCAGAGCCATCGCAGATCTTGAGCCAGACATCCCCCTTCACCTGAACAAGATCGTGAGCTCCGAGGGAGAGACCGTACTTGGCTTCCACGAAATTGTAGAGTGCTACGAGAGGGTTGATGAAGGGAAAGGCCTTTGTCGGATCTGCAAGAAATTGCTGAAGCAAGGCATTGCCAGGAATTTCTGTTCGAGAAACTCCAAGCGTTTCATTGAGCTGGTAGGCTTGCTCGATAATGGCCATGACGCCTTTTCGTTCAACCTCCGGGCGTTGACGAAGATCGTGGATCCACTGTTCCCACTCTTTCTTCAGTCGTTTTTCCACCGCTGTCCCCAAGGGCTTGAGGCCGGTTATCGCGAAGGCAACGATCGGAAGTTCTAGCCTCTTGGCCTCTTCGCTCACGGGCAGCGGAAGCGCCGGAAGAATTATTTTCAGTTCGTCTTTCGAAATCCAGGATCTCTCCTTCTCCACGCGGGCGAAGAGCAGCTCCGGAACCTGGAGTTTTTTCGCGGAGAGTCGTCCTGACTTCAGAACTTTCAAGCCTTTCGTATTCAAAGAGGTTCCCAGGCCAAGAGATTTCATGATGATCTGAGCCTTATCGGGACAAAAGGGCTCCAGCATGAAAGTTGTGTGGAGGACCAGCTGCAGCATTTTTCCAAGCACAATATCAAGTTTTTTCTTGTTCTTCGAATCCTTGGCAAGCTCCCAAGGGCGTTCATCGGCGATAAATTTATTACCGAAGTTGACCAGTTCAATCATTTTTTGAGCTGCTTTTTGGTGATCGAAACCTGCGAAGGCCTGGTCGTATTCCTTCCAGAACTTTTTAAGTGCCGGCATGCTTGGAATTTTTGTCCTTGGAATTTTTCCTTCCCAAAAACGCTGCGCCATCGTCAGCACTCGGTTCACAAAGTTTCCAAGATTATTGGCGAGATCCGAATTGATCTTGGCCTCAAAAAGCGCGTACGAAAAATCACCATCTTGGCCGACGGGAATCTCGCTGAGCAAATAGTACCGAGCCTGCGCCACGCCATAGTGACCCGCGAGCTCAACCGGATCGACGACATTCCCCTTGCTCTTGCTCATGCGCCCGCCCTGATAGTGGACCCAGCCGTGGATAAGCTCCGCCTTCGGCAAAGGAATGCCGGCCGACAGCAGCATGCCGATCCAGATCCCGGCGTGGAAGCGGAGGATATCCTTGCCGATCACGTGGACATCTGCCGGCCAAAATTTCTTGAAGATCTTCCCATTCTCCGCAATGGGGCCTGCGCTCTCATCGTCAGAAATCTCACAAAATCCATGAGATTTCTGGCTCTGAGTCCTACGCTCTGCGGTCTCCTTCGGAGCCCGACTCCGCTCCGGACCGCTCGGCTCGCCACTTCCCGCATAGTCCATGGCCGAGATGTAGTTCGTGAGCGCATCGCACCAGACATACATGACTTGATCGGAATCACCTGGTACCGGAATACCCCAGGAAAGCTGCTCCTTGGGCCTGGAGAAGCTCGTGTCCTCTAGTCCGCGTTCGCACATCGCGATGATTTCATGAGCTCGAAACTCCGGCACAATCTTCACTTTCTTGCTTTTTAATATCTGGCCAATTTTTTTGGAATACTTAGAAAGGCGGAAGAAATAGTTCTCCTGGGTGATTCTTTCCGGCGCCTTGTCATGATTCGGACAGAGTCCTTTGAAGAGGTCTTTTTCCAGCTTGAATTCTTCGCAGCCCACGCAGTAGAGACCGGTATAACTTCCCTTGTAAATATCGCCTTTCTTTTCCATGTCCCTCCAGAGTTTCGCAGCGGATGGCCAGTGGCGTTTCTTGTCGGTGGTGCGAATGAAGTCGTCGTAGGAGATCCCAAACTGCTTGAGCATGGTTTTGAATTTCGCAACATTTTCATCGATCATCACCTTCACCGGTATGCCGGCTTTTTCCGCCGTCTGTACGATCTTCGTCCCGTGCTCATCCGTTCCGGTGAGGAAATAAACCTCCTCCCCCTGCAGGCGGTGATACCTTGCAATCGCATCGGCTTCACAAAATTCCAGAGCATGCCCGATATGCGGTGGCCCATTGACGTACGGAATGGCGGTGGTGATGGAAAAGTTTTTTTTCATTTGGATTTTTGAAAGATTTTTTTAAGCTTTTTATCGAAAGTGATAAGTTCTGCGTCGAAAAATCTTGAATATGCATAAATAATGAAATCATGGGTTTTCAATTTGATCTCTTTTCCTAATTCGGGAGCATAATCAAAATAAAAATCCAAACCTCCAAAATAAAAAGCAATAAGATCGTTTTCTTTCCAATAATCTTTAAAATGCTGAAGTTGCTGACTCGGAACAAGTTTTTGTAAATTATAAAGAGTTTCGATCAGAATAATTTCAGGAATAATAACCGTTGATTGGTTTTCCATTATGTCTTCAACAAGAAACAAGGCCCATTTATGATGAACGTCTTTATCATTAAAGAATGATACCCAAACAGATGAATCAAGGATATAATCAGTCTTCATAACCTCCTCGGTCTTTACGGATTAATTTAACACTATCTGTTTTTGGACCAGAAAATATCAGCTTCTTCAGATGCTCAAAAGCTTCTTTGCCCGTCATCTTTGCTCGTTTTTGAGGAAGATGAACAATAAATTGTCGATAATCGAAGGTTGTTTTCATAAGGATTTCCGAATCGTCAGCAGTATAGGCTCAATTTTTTGAGTTGGGAAGGTGAATGCGGAGAATATTCGCTCCATTTTTAAGGCATTTTTTCGAAACCTCCAACGTTCTTTTATCCCTTTCTTCCATGAGTCCTCCAAGAAAGCCCTTTCTCGAATGCCCAACCAGGATCGGAAACCCAAGAGACTTAAGCTCTGCGAGCCGGTCGATCACCTCGAAGCTCACCGCAGGATTATTCGAGAGAAATCGGCCCATGCCTGGATCCACGATGATCTTCTCTCTTGGGAAGCCTTTTTCGAGAAGCTTCTCCGTTTGTGACTTCAAGAAAAGCTTGATGGTCAACATCACATTTTCGAAGTGTCTCTCTTCGTTGCCCGCGTACTGTGTCTCGTAGGTGCTGTGCATGAGGCAAACGTAAGGTTTGAATTTTAGTAGCACATCGATCATTCGTGCGTTTCCGCGAAGCGCTGTCACATCATTGATCATCTGCACGCCAAGCTTCAGGGCTTTTTCCGCCACGTCAGCGCGGAAGGTATCGATCGAGACGAAGGTCCTGGAATAATCAATTTTGCTGAGCACTGGATCGAGCCTCCTCCACTCTTCTTCGCCAGAAACCAATGCTTGTGGCCCAGCCGTGGATTGCGCTCCGATATCGATGATATCGGCTCCTTCGCGGGTCATTTCTTCGATTCTCGCAAGGGCTTTCTCAGGATTAGCGAATTGTCCGCCATCAGAGAATGAATCTGGTGTCAGGTTCAAGATGCCCATGAGGAGCGGTTTGTGGAAGGAAAGTATCATGCCCGAAGAATTAACTTCTGGTAGTGTTCATGGAGTTGATTTGTTATCAGGCCTGGAGAACCGTTCCCAATCATGGTCTGATCGACCATCACAATGCCACAAATTCCCGTACTGGTTTTTGTCATCATCATTTCCTGAATCCTGAAAAGCTCTTTTCTCGACAATGTTCCTTCCCGAGTTGGTATTCCACAATTTTCCGCAATATTCAGGATTATCTTTTGGGTAATGCCAGAAAGAGCTTTTTCGCACCAGCAGAGAGTTCCATCTTCATCGACCCAGAGAATGTTTGATCGTGTGCCTTCGGTCAGCTCGTCGTCCTGATTATAGATCAAGCACTCGAAACATCGTTTTCCAAACTTTCGTGTCTGTTGCGCTTGCGCGTACAGCCGATCGAGCTCAGGCCGATACACCATCTTTGCCTTGATGGTATCCGGATTTCGTTCAAATCGTTGCGTGATCACGGAAACTCCTTCGTCGTAGATATCGCCGATTGGCTCCAATGAGCGAGAGACGATCACCACATGGTCTGGGGTAGCGGTAATGCGTAAAAATTGAGGCTCACATCCCGCCGCTTCAATGACCATCTGAATCCATTCCCGGATCTGTCTTTGAAGAGATCTTCCGAATGAAAAATGCAGTATTTCAGCGGATTGAGAGAGACGTTCCAGATGCTCCCCAAGGGCAACCGTTCCCTCGTTCAGATAGAGAATGGAATCGTAAACGGCCCCACCAGGGAAGTTCCGATCATCTCGAAAAAATCGTGATTCATCGTGCTCATCCTTCCCCGTATATGACTTGATAATGCCATCTTTGAGAACAATCATAGTCACGAAGTATGAAAGGTTGCTGCCTTTGTAAAACACTCCTCATACTCCCGCTCCCCCACCGAGTCCGCCACAATGCCACCGCCAAAGGATGCCGTGACCGTATCGCCTTGCTGCACCAGGGTTCGAATCGCGATATTCAGATCCATGCGTCCGTGAGTGCTCAGGTATCCCAGGCAGCCGGTGTAGATACCACGATCTGCCGTCTCGAGCTTCGCCAGGATTTCCATGGCCTTCCTCTTTGGGCAGCCCGTGATGGAGCCCCCCGGGAAGGTCGCCTGAATAATGTCTTTCACCTTCGTCTGTTCCATCGTTTCTCCACGAATGTGAGAATAGGTGTGGATGACCTTGGGGCAGATCTGAATGGCCTGCTGTTCGAGGACCTTCACCGTGCCGGGCTTGCAAACCTTCGCGAGATCATTGCGCAGCAGATCGGTTACCATGGAAAGCTCAGCAGTTTCTTTCGCATCGCTGAGCAGCTCGAGCTCATGCTGAAGACTTTCGGCTTCGGTCTTGCCACGTGGCCGTGTTCCCTTGATGGGTTTGGTTTCCAGGCTTTTGCCATCCCACAGAAGAAATCGCTCAGGTGAAAGGCTCAGAATGGTTCGACCGGGCCTGTCCTGAGCGGAGTCGAAGGGTTGTTCCAGATACATCCCCATCGAAGAGGGATTGGTCTCAGTGAGCTGGGCAAAGAGCGAACGCGTGTCGTTCACAGCTTTCCCTGTAAAGGGAAAAGTCAGGCAACCTTGGTAGATTTCACCTTCGGTGATTGATTTTTTCAGGATAGAAAATTTTTCTAGATAGGTTTCCTTGGTCCAGGTTGGTTCAAGACTCAGCTTCTGAGTTTCAAAATGTGGCTCTCGTGTTGTCCAGCTGAGCACTTCTTTTTCGCTTCCTCCCACCAGATGCCACTGGCTTTGATGATGATCGAAAAGCAAAGCATGGTCGTATTCGCTGAAGGTGATGGGCGTAGTGGGGGTTGGAGCTTGGAGGTCGAGCAGCTCGTAACCATACTCATAATCAATCGAGCCGATAAAACCGCCCTGAAATGGAAGATCAGAAGAGTTTGATGTGCAATCTCCCATTTCAGGAATTTCATGGATCGTTCTCTTGGGATTCCAAGCGAGCATTGACCATCGTGCATCGAAAGAACCGTCGCTGATGAGGAAGGCAAGGCCATGGATTTCAGCAGGAATTCTGAGGAAGAGCTCCAGAGGATTGAGCGAGAGATTGAGCTTGGAGATGCTCATGGCTTGGCGATGAGATTGAGAAATTCCGCCCTCGTCTCTGGTGTTTTTTTGAAGCTGCCGCGGAAGGCCGAGGTGATCACGCACGAATTTTGTTTCTCGGCTCCCCTGGCTTTGATGCAGAGGTGCTCTGCCTCCAAAATCACGCCAAGACCAATTGGTTTCAGGGTATTCCAAAAAAATTCTGCGATCTGCATGGTCAGACGTTCCTGATTTTGCAAGCGACGAGCAAAAATGTCGATGACCCGAGGGAATTTTGAGAGCCCCACAATTTGTTTTCCGGGAATGTACCCCACATAGGCTTGACCGTAAAACGGCAACAGGTGATGTTCACAGGTGGAGAAGAAATCATTATCCCGAGAAATAATCATTTCATCATAACCCTCGGAATCAAACAAAGTAACCATTTTCAGAGGATCCTGATGGTAGCCGGAAAAAAGCTCTTCACGACTCTTCAGAAAGCGCTCATAGGTTCCCTTGAGGCCGTCACGATAAGGGTTTTCTCCGAGCTTCTTGAGCCACTCCCGAAAATCTTCTTCGCTGGGGAATTGCATTTTTTAATAGCTAACACCTATTTCCTAAAACCTAACACCTAGAATATGGCTTCACTATAAGGCTATCCTTACATTCGTCAAGCATGGTTTGTGCTTCGGGAATCAGCTCTGCGAGGGGCACCAGGACAAACCTTCTCTTGCTCATTTCCGGATGTGGAAGGGTGAGAGAGGCGCTCTTTCTTCGTTCATCACGGTAGGTCAGGAGATCGATATCAATTATTCTCGGTTCCGCCACGGCGGACAGGTCATTTTTCTCTTTTCTGATTCTCCCGATTTTCGCCTCAATCGTAAGGCACGTTTCGAGCAGTTTTTCCGGTGACTTCACGGTTTCCACGATCACGACCTGGTTGAGAAACCATGGCTGACCGGAATGGCCCCAGGGCTCTGTCTCAACAACGCGTGATTCTTTGGTAATACGAATATCGTGTTCTTTCAACAGCTGCTTGGCATATTCGAGGTGCTTCAGGCGATCACCGAGATTACTGCCGAGGCTGAGGGTGATGGAATCCATAAGCAGATGCGAGATTTGCGGTCTGTAGTGGAGCGACCGCGAGCTCTGCAAGTGGGAGTGGAACGGAAGATGCCGTGAGACAAAAATGTATTATTTTTGTATCTAAGGCGAGCAAATCCCTTCTATTTTCCACGGTAAGTAACAAAACACGTCGAGGTTTCCCAAAGTTTGATCTCAAAAAGTTTAAGCTCTTTTTCCAACTGCTCCCAAATCCACACGGCGATCACTTCCGCCGAAGGATTTGGAAAGCGATCATTGAGGTGCGTATGATCAATGATTTCGATAATCTTTTCTTTCACGACCTTGTTGAGCTCCACGAAGTCGTAGACGAGGTCGTCTTCTCGCATGTCGCCCATCACGGACACCTCCAACTTGTAGTTGTGTCCGTGCAGCCGTTCACACTTCCCGTGGTATTTCGTCAGGAAGTGCGAAGCAGAGAATTCGAAGATTTTGGTGACGGTGAGTTGAGGCACATTAAAGCTCTGACGGTTTGATGAGGTCGAAAGATATCACTTTTTGAGCCATTTGAAAATGCTGATCATGAGAAATAATAGACGCACCATTGGCTCTTGAAAGCTCAATGATGATCAGATCTGCAATACCGATTCGATAAATGCCATTTTGGGATAAATTTCGCTGGTGTCGCGTTACATTTTTCCAGAACTCCAAATCAGATAACGGGGAAAGATATTGGAGAGTTTCAAAAACAATTTCAGCGTATGCTCTGTCAGAAGCATTTTGAATAAAAGGAATAAACTCAGCCATGATGACACCGCACGTGGCAATTTCTCCATTTCTGAGCCAGCGAGCAAAATTTTCAGTCCACGAAGATACCTTCTTGTACTGAATAAAGTCAATCCATATTGAGGTATCAGGGAGAACCATAGTTTAAACATGAAAAGCTCTTTTTCGAGCCTGAGTCCATTTGTGGTGATTTCGATCTCTCATGACATCGACATTATATTTTTTTATTTTTACCTTCCCTCGGAGACTTATGAAATCTTCGACGCTTTTTCGCCGATTGAGCTCTTTGAGGCCCATAATAAGAAGAGCCGTTTTACTCAATCCGGGATACCCATCCATTACTTTCTGCATAAGATCTACGGGAAGATTGGTCGTTGTTTTCTGCAAGGTAATCATATGGTTTTTTTAATGCATGAGATACATACTTATGGTAAATGATTTTCCATACGGATGCAAGTTTTTTAAGATGTCAGATCGTGGCATTTCGTCAGGAAGTGCGAGGAGCTAAATTCGAAAATTTTGGTGACGGTGAGACGCGGCATGGGCTTTTATTGGTTTATATTCTAGCTATCTCCAGCTATTAATTGAAGTATATATCAATACCTCCATCAGGAGGGTTATATACGAAGACCTCACCTATATCAAATGTTAACTTTCCGAAAGAGAGCTGATTGAATAGAAATCTATCCCATTCAGAAATTGCAGGAAGTCGTGAAAGATTTCTAAGAGGTACAATATTGTTTTTTTTGCCTCTTGAATGTGATTCGGATTCAAAATTATTCATAGTAATGATCTGAGCTCAAAGCAAACTTTCTCGATTTCAAAAAGTCTGCTTTGAGCAAAGTAATTGGCTTGGAATGATTCTGCATCGATGATGCCGATCACTTCATCAGAAGGATTTTTGATCGGACAGCAGAACTCGCTCAGCACTTTCCCATCGCACTGGTAATACGGCCCTTGGTGGACTCTCACATCTTGGATGAGCACTGGGTTTCCGGTGAGTCCAACAGTGGAATTGTTACTGTTCTTCGCAAAGTTTTCCGTGAGTGGAAATTCCGCGCGGCTGATGGCACCTCGGTAGGCAAGTTTTAGGAGAATCCATTGTCCGTCGGACTTTTGGATTTTTTTGTAGATGCCAACCCAATCCACTCTGGTCTCTTGCTGAAGTTTTTCAACGATCGCATTGAGGTTCTTGAGGAGCACCGTATTTTCCTCGGTGATGGGAATCAGATTCGAAAGCTCGTAGAGTACCGGGCTTCCTCCCACACGACAGCTCCCGTCAGAGCTGATGGGAGGAGTAAGATAGTGATAGAGATCGGTCATGAATGTGGTTAAGAATTTTTGAAGAGACCCCCGAGGATGAGTTCCGCAACGATACCATGAAAAACATTTACTCCATCAAGCAGATATTTATTTTTGTGAACTCTAAAAAGATATATCAATAGAATAATTAGTGCAAGAATTAAATTTATATATTCAAATAAACTAATTATTATATTTA
>OBEQ010169963.1_pt1 | contig 13979 bp, 11 predicted proteins | sample 1670901 | NCBI WGS metagenome assembly OBEQ01 (sample SAMEA104232315, study PRJEB22302) | groundwater metagenome | biome: forest; feature: aquifer; material: groundwater | place: USA | collected 2011-08-07 | depth 5.4 m
GATCGGTACGTGGTGAAGCAGGTCCTGCCTGTGTGGATCTGGTGCCTCATCGTCTTCATCTTCATGAGCTGTCTCATCGACCTCTTCGAGCACCTCGAAGAGATCATCCGATTCCACATCCCGACGGAGACCGTCCTGGCGTACTATCTCAACTTCGTCCCCTTCGTGTTCGTCCGGGCCTCTCCGTTGGCGCTCCTACTGAGTGCGGCGTTCATCGCGAGCCGGCTCTCGCGCCACCAGGAGCTCTTGGCCATGAACGCGAGCGGGACGAGCCTCCTACGGGCGAGCGTGCCCTTCGTGTTCGTCGGCTGGCTCGCGAGCCTGAGCGTGTTCATCGTCAACGAGCGCATCGTCCCCACCACCTCGGCCGCCTACGAGTCGATCAAGCGGGAGACGTTCGAGGCCCACAAGGGGACAAACACCATGGAGAACGTCGCCGTGATCGACACGTTCAACCGGCTCTACCACGCCCGAACGCTCGATCTTGGCGCCAACGAGCTCTCCGACCTGACGATCCTGGAACATGATTGGCACAACCATCCCACCAAAAGCGTGTATGCCCAGCGGGCGATCTGGACGAAGCACGGCTGGCTGCTGCTCTACGGCAACATCTCTCGCCTTGAACCCAACGGCGCGATGCGCGGCGAGCCGGAGCCGTTCGTCGAGCGGCTCATCACCTATCCGGTCACGCCGGAGTCGTTCCGGCAGCCTGAGGCGCACCCAGAGACCATGCGGTTTGGGCAACTGCGCCTGCTCATGAGCCGGCTCAAGCAGATCGGCCTGACGAACGTGCGACGCTACGAGGTGGAGCTGATCTCGAAGGTGGCGACCCCGCTGATGAATCTGGTGGTCTGCCTCATCGCCTTTGCGTGGTCGACACCCCTGCAGCTGCGCGGGAACCTCCGAGGGCTGGGCTTAAGCCTGGCGTGGGGGCTGGCCTACTACGTCACGGTGGGAATCGGGGAAGGATTGGGCAAGCGGGGGCTGCTGTTCCTGCCGGCCATGCTCCCCACGCTGGCTCCGCATGCGATGGCCGTGTGGTGGTCGCTGCGCGCGCTGCGCCGGACCGCCTAGGTCCCGAGCTCCCAACTTGAAAGGTAGCGCTGCTGCTCGGCCGTGAGCCGGTCGATCGACACTCCGAGCGACGCGAGTTTCAGGCGGGCGATCTCCCGATCGATCTCCTTCGGCATCGGATAGACGTGCGGGGCGAGATGGGAGCTCTCTCGCTTGAGGTATTCGCTGGCAAGCGCCTGGTTGGCAAACGACATGTCCATCACGCCGGGCGGATGCCCCTCGGCGCACGCGAGGTTCACCAGCCTTCCCTCCCCTAGGACGTTGATGCGCCGGCCGTTCTTCAGCGCGTACTGGTGGATTTCACTGCGCATAATCTGGCGGCTGCGCGAGAGCTTCCGCAGCCCCTCGAGGTCGATCTCGACATCGAAGTGCCCTGCGTTGGCGATGATCGCGCCATCCTTCATGCGCGAGAAGTGCTCGGTGGTCAGCACACCCGAGCAGCCGGTGACGGTGACGAAGAGCTCGCCCCGGCGGGCCGCGTCGAGGAGGCTCATGACCTCAAACCCGTCCATCACCGCCTCGAGCGCCTTGATCGGATCGACCTCGGTGACGATGACGTGCGCACCCATCCCCCTGGCGCGCTGGGCGAGCCCCTTCCCGCACCAGCCGTAGCCGCAGACGACGAACACCGATCCCGCCAAGAGGCGGTTCGTCGCCCGCAAGATGCCGTCGATCGTGGACTGGCCGGTCCCGTAGCGATTGTCGAAGAGGTGCTTGGTATCCGCATCGTTCACCGCGATGACCGGGTAGCGCAGCTTCCCCTGGGCATCCAGGCTCCTCAAGCGGATCACGCCGGTCGTCGTCTCCTCGGTCCCGCCGATCACGTCCTTCCCGAATCGGCCCGGCTGCTTGTGAATCGTCGAGACCAAGTCCGCCCCATCATCCATGGTGATGTGCGGCGAGTTCGACAACACCGCCTCGATGTGTTCGTAGTAGGTTCTCCGGTCTTCCCCACGGATGGCGTAGACGGCGACACGGAAGTCTTTGACGAGGCTGGCCGCGATCTCATCTTGCGTCGAGAGCGGGTTGGACGCGCACAGCGCGACCTGGGCGCCGGCCGCCTTGAGGGTGAGCATCAGGTGGGCGGTCTCGGTCGTCACGTGCAGGCAGCACGCGAGCCGCACGCCCTTGAGCGGCTTGGTCCGTGCGGCTTGCTTGCAGATCTGCAGCAGGACCGGCATCTGCGGGCCGGCCCACTCGATCTTCGAGAGGCCCGCCTTCGCCAACGACGCATCCTTGATGTGCGACGTGACACGACGTGGCTTCATGGGTCGATTACATGCACTCAATCACTGTTCTTAATGGTGCCGCGCGACTCGCTTCACTTCGCTGAGCCGGTCGAGCTCCTCCCACGTGAACCCCTCATCCGGACGGCCGAAGTGGCCATACGCGGCGGTCTTGAGGTAGATGGGCCGGCGCAGCTTCAGCGTACGGATGATCCCGTTCGGCGTCAGGTCGAACACCTCCCGGATGATCTTGATGACACTCTGCTCCGAGAGCTTCCCCGTCCCATGGGTGTCCACCATGATGGAGACCGGCTCGGCGACCCCGATCGCGTAGGCGAGCTCGATCTCGCACTGCTCCGCCAGGCCCGCCGCGACGAGGTGCTTCGCCACGTAGCGGGCCATGTAGGCGGCCGAGCGGTCGACCTTGGTCGGATCCTTGCCGGAGAACGCCCCGCCCCCATGGCCGATCACCCCGCCGTAGGTGTCCATGATGATCTTGCGGCCGGTCAGGCCGGTGTCGCCCATCGGCCCTCCGATTTCGAATCGGCCGGTGGGATTGACGAAGATCTTGGTCCTCCGATCGAGCCAGTGCTTGGGCACGATCGGCTCGATGACGAGCCGTTTCATGTCCGAGCGAATCCTGGAAAGCGATACCCCGCTCTTGTGGTGCGCGCTCACCACGATGGCCTCGAGCCGTGCCACATGCCCGTCGTGGTACTCGACCGTCACCTGCGTCTTGCCATCGGGCCGGAGGTAGTCGACGAACCGCTGCTTGCGCACCTCGGCGAGCCGCCGCGCGAGCCGGTGGGCGAGCATGATGGGCAGCGGCATGAGCTCGGGCGTCTCGTTCGTCGCGTAGCCGAACATCATCCCCTGGTCGCCGGCGCCCCCCTTGTCCACGCCGAGGGCGATGTCCGGAGACTGCGCCTGGATCGCCGTCATGACGCCGCACGTCTTGTAGGCGAAGCCGTGCTCGGGCTCCACGTAGCCGATCCGGTGGATGGTGTCTCGGACAATCTGCGGAATTTCGATGTAGCACGACGTGGTGATCTCGCCGGCGACGAAGGCCAACCCGGTCGTGACGAGCGTCTCGCAGGCGACGCGGCCGTTCGGATCCTTGTCGTAAATCGCGTCCAGGACCGCGTCGGAGATCTGGTCGGCGATCTTATCCGGGTGTCCCTCGGTCACCGATTCTGACGTGAACAAATGCCGCTTCATCCAACCTCCTGTTTCCACTCTTTTAACACGGTCTGATAGGCGTCGAGCGTCCCGATATCATACCACGGTCCCGGCATCATGATGCCATACGTGGGCTGATGCTCCACCAACCACTTGATGAAGTAGCCGGGCGCATCGGCATTGCCACCCTCCTTCAGGAAGATGTCGATCTGATGGCACATGGGCGCTGGAAAATAGTACACACACAAGGCGACTTCGGTCGAAGGAGGCTGGGGAGACTTTTCGACGAACGTCGTGATCCGATGATCTGGACCGCGGAGCACGACCCCGAATTGCGTCGCCGAGTCCGCCGACGGCGCGTTCCATAACCCCACGCTCGGGCTGGGCCGGACACGCTGAGCCCGCTCGACGAAGTCACTCATGGGCCAATGGAAGAGGTTGTCCGTCCCGACGATCAGGAGATCGTCCACAGGATCCGCCTGCGCTCGGGCTAACGCCACATCCCGAATCGCTCCCAACCGCGTCTCGGCGGTCTCGGTGCCATCATCGAGAACGACCACTCTGGCGGAGTGGGTTCGTTGCCACTGCCCGAATTGCTCGGCGAACCGGTGGTTCGTCACCAGGATCTGCTGCGTTAAGGCTGGCACCGTCTCGACCGATCGGCATACCACATCCAACATCGTCTCGTGATTCAGCGGCAAGAGCGCTTTGGGTCGCTCTTTCGTTAAGGGATAGAGCCGCGTGGCGTAGCCCGCGGCGAGGAGGACCGCCGTGACGGCCATCAACTACTCCACGAGGGCGGGCGCGACCTGCTTGAGACTCGCCAGGAGGAACGACTCCACTTCTTTCCCGGTGCGAAGCGTGAGGGTTTCGGCGACGACTGACTGCGCGAACGAATACTCGATCGACCGAATGACTTGCTTCACGATGGGCAACTGGACTGGCGAGGCGGAGAACTCGTCGAGCCCCATCCCCAAGAGCAACAGGCTCAGCGGCGGCTCGCCGGCCATCTCCCCGCACATCCCGACCCAGATGTTCGCCGCATGGCCCACATCGATGATCTGCTTGATGAGCCGCAGGATCGCCGGATGGGTCGGCTCGTAGAGGTAGGCGATCTTCTCATTGACGCGATCCACGGCGAGCGAGTACTGGATCAGATCGTTGGTGCCGATCGAGAAGAAGTCCGCCTCCTTCGCGAGAAGATCGCACGTCAGCGCCGCCGAGGGGACTTCGATCATGGCGCCCACTTCGAGCACGTTGGAGAAGGCGATGCCGTCGCTCGTCAGCTCCCGCCTGACGTCCTGCAGAATCTCGTTGGCCCGCCGGAGCTCCTCAATGCCTGAGATCATCGGATACATGATTTTCAGGTTCCCGAAGACGCTCGCCCGCAGGATCGCCCGCAGTTGGATCCGAAACAGGTCCGGTCTGGCCAGGCTGAACCGGATCGCCCGCCAGCCCATGAAGGGATTCATCTCGGCCGGCATGTGGACCGGCGAGAGGAACTTGTCTCCCCCGAGGTCCATCGTCCGGATGATGACCGGGTGGGGCGCGAGCTGCTCGGTCACGGTGCGATACGCGGCGAACTGCTCCTCTTCGGTCGGGAAATCCACCCGATTCAAGTAGAGGAACTCGGTGCGGAAGAGCCCGATCCCGTCCGCCCCGTGAGCGATCACGGATGAGACCTCCTCCGGCAGCTCGATATTGGCCGACAGGACGACCGTGTGATGATCGAGCGTCTCCGCCGGCAAGTCTTTCAGGTTGAGCAACTGCCGGTTGATCTCTTGGTGGCGCCGCTCCTCCAACTCGTAGCGCTGGACGGTCTGGGGATCCGGATCGACGATCACCTCTCCATGCGTCCCATCCACGATGACGAACTCACCTGTCTGGATCCGCTTGGTCGCCACCTCCAGCCCCACGACCGCTGGAATCTCGAGCGACTTCGCCATGATCGCCGTGTGGCTCGTCCGGCCGCCGATATCGGTCACGAAGGCGAGGACGAGCCGTTTGTGCATCTGGGCGGTCTCGGAGGGTGAGAGGTCCCGCGCGACCAGGATGACGGCTTCCTCAAGCTGCGCGATGACGTCGGGCTGTTTCCCGAGCAGGTTGCGCAGCACCCGCTTGCGGACATCCTCGATATCCGCCGTCCGCTCGCGGAGGTACTCATCCTCGGTCCTGGAGAAGGCCTTGAGATGCCGCCGGATCACCTCGTTGAAAATCGTTTCGACGTTGAGGCGCTGGGTCTTCAGGTTGGCGATGATCTCTTCGCGCACCGCCTGATCCTCCAGGACCAGCAGGTGCGCGTTGAGGATCTCGGCGTGCTCCTGCCCCAAGTCATCGGACACCCGCTTCTGGATGTCGAGAATCTGATGGCGGGTCTTGATCAACGCCTCTTCGAGACGCAGGACTTCGGCCGAGACCTGGGCCTCGGTGATGGCGCGTTTGGGGACTGAGATCTCTCCGGCGTCAAAGAAGAGCGCTTTGCCCATCGCGATCCCTGGGGCGGCGGGGATGCCTTTGAGGGTGGTCATCAGGAACCTATGATTCCGGTGATTGACAAGGTGATTTCAGTGATAAGGCTGTATCGCTGTAATCGTACTTCGAAATCACTGAAATCATCTTAGGAGGAGCGGATGGGTTCGGGCGGTTCCGGAAGCGGCCTCGTCACCAGTTCGGTGAGCCGATGCAGCGCTTCGTGGGCGTCAGGTCCATCGGTGGTGATCGCGATGCGAGCGCCCGGTCCCGCGGCCAACGTGAGGAGCCCCATAATGGACTTGCCATCCACGATCTTTCGGCCCTTCTTCACCGTGACCTTGCTCGCAAAGCGCTTCGCCAACTGCACGAACAGCGCGGCCGGGCGGGCATGCAGCCCTTGCCGATGCACGATGGAGACGGTCTGCTTGGCGATCGGCATTAGGCTGTGTCCACCACCCACCGCAGGCGACTCGTCCACTTGCCCTGGCCACGACGCGGCCAGAGGCACATCACGCACAACCCTTGGTAGGTTCGCTCAAGCCCCCCCTCGGACTCGGAGACGGTCTCGATGGGAAAGTGCATGAGCGTCGCTGGAGGATCGATTGAAAGGCGAAGCGACACGTTGGCCGCGGGCTCTTCAAGGAGAAAGCGCGTCTCGAGGGCCCGCTCCCCCGCCTGAGAGAGGTAGCGCTCATCACGCAGGGAGAGGGTAAATTCCAACCCAACCACCGGAACGTCCAACTGCTCCAGTTCGTAGAGGCACTCCACGACCGATTGGCGAGTGGCCACCTGGAGGATCTTGCGAATCGACCCGCCTTCACGCCTCCGGACCATCGAGAGGGACTGCGCCTGGCGTGTGGCCTTCCCTCGTCGCTGAGGCTCGAGGCGAAACGGTCCCGACGACCACAGCCGCCGCTCTTCCAGCGCGGACTGGACGACCTGTTGCAGCGTGGGCATCTCGTCCAAGGCGTAATCGAGGAATGCGCTGCGCCGGTGGTCGTCATAGATCAGGTGGGACGCGAGGTTTTCCTCCTTGACCCCGAGGGCCTCGTGGATGCTGGAGGGACCCCGCCCACCGGCGGACACGGCCGGCTGGAACTGGTGCGCGTTGAGCTTCTCGTGATACGGCTCATGGCGACGGCTCACGGTATCGAGGAGGTTCAGGCGTGGACGGTACAGGCTCCATTCGGTGATCGCGCCACCCTCTTCAGGATCGACCACCAGCCCCATCGCGGCCGTTTGCATGCTCACCTCGTCCTGGCCATCACCATCCACGTCCTCGATGGCCAGCGAGGGGGCGCTGTCCACCGCCTCGTTGGTCAGCGATTCCGCCGCGATCATGTGCGCATACACCGCACGCCGCAGGTGAGAGAGGTAGAGCCCCCCGAACACGCCGTGCCAGTAGGCACAGTTGCACTGCCCCGTGTAGAGTTCCCGCTGCGCCTGCGTGAGGAGCTTCGCGCGGCGACGAGATGGGGTTTCACTTCGCTTCGATCCTGTGACGTGTGACGTGTGACGTGTGACCTCTTGAAGTCGTCGACTGACGCGCAGCATCTTCTGCTGCATGGCGTTCGCTTCGGGGTACTTCGCGAAGAAGTTCCTGAAGTGTCCCCCCGACCACTCCAGCATTTCCTCGTAACTGCCCGAGGGGAGCCAGATGCGCCCCTCGGGACGTGTCGTCTCCACAGCGTCGTGAAAGGTTGTCGTGGAGAGCCACTCCCCTTCCCGCTCGAGCGCCGTGAAGAACTGGTCCAACCAGCCCTCCTCGTACACCCAGCGGTGGGTCGAGGGCCAGAGACCGAACTTCTCGCCGTCATCCGCAAACGTCACCGCCACCGGCTCATCTCGCTTGAGCCGTTTCAAGAACTCGATCGTCCGATCCACCGGCTGAAACGGCATCCAATAGCGAAGCCGCTTCGAAGCGGGAAACAGGCGAATCGTGTGGCCGCCGTACTCGGTCGCGTAGGAGCCCAGGACGTCCCAAAACTCGCCATCCTCCACTTGCCGGTTGGATGGCAGCCACGGCTTCGCCGCCAGAAACTGATTCGTGTCGACCATCGTGTACCGAATACCGGCTCGGGCGAGCGTCGCGGGAAGGTCGGGCTCCCAGACCCGCTCCGTCAACCAGAGTCCTTCGGCCCGCGCCCCGAAGCGGGCCTGCAAGGCCTGACGCATCGCCGCGATTTGACCCTGACGGTCCGCCTCAGGGATGAGCGGGAGAATCGGTTCGTAGTAGCCCGACGCCAACAGCTCCACCTGACCCCGGCGGATGAGGGCCCGGACGCGATCGAGAAACGTCGGCCGATGGTCCGCCAGCCAGTCGAGCAAACAGCCGCTGTAGTGGAGGGACAGGCGCACCCCCGGGTGACGTTCCAGCACTTGGAGGAACGGGTCGTAGGCCTTCGCGTACGCGTGCTCGAAGACAAATCCGAAGTTGCCGACGGGTTGATGGCAGTGGATGGCCATCAACAGCGTCACGGAACCACTCATCCCCCCACCTGCCTGGATTGCGGATTGCGGATTGCAGATTGCGGATTCTTCTGAAGAGATGGCCGGCCCAAAGGATGTTTCAATCCGAAATCGACAATCCGAAATCCGAAATGTCTTGGTGGGATCATCCAGGGCTGCTCGCTTCGGCGAGGGGACGCGTCGGCGAGATCTGCCGCTCGGGCCGTTGGGGCTTCTGTGGCCCTCTCGGCGCAACCGCGACCTTTCCTCGAGTTCCCACAATCAAGTGGGCGATGAGCTTGGCGACTTTCTGAGGATCGTGGCGCACGTAGTTCTCGGTGCTGATGAGGTCCTCGGCGACGACTTGATAGCCAAGCTCCCGAATCCGCTCCACATCGGGCTCGACGGGAAACGCCCCCTCCTGGCGGTACTTCTCCAGCAGATCGGGGGGAGCCTGCTCGGTATTGACCACGCACAGTTGGAGGACGCCCGGGTTGGAGTGCGCGACCAGCGCCCGCACGTGGTCACTGGCCCGGAAGCCATCCGTCTCGCGAGACTGGGTCATGACATTGCAGACGTAGGCCTTCAAGGCCTTGGACTGCACGATGGCATCGACCATCTCCTCCACGAGCAGGTTTGGGATGATGCTCGTATAGAGCGATCCCGGGCCCAAGACGATCGCCTCGGCATCCGTGATGGCGCGGAGCGCTTCCGCCGTCGGATGGCATGTCGCGGGCTCCAGGTAGATCCGGCGGATGGGGACCTCCGACTGCGAGATCCGGCTCTCGCCCACGGTCACGCTGCCGTCGTTGAGCTCGGCCGCCAAATGCACCGGCGTATTCGTGGAGGGCACGACCCGCCCTCGAATCGCCAGCACCTTGCTGGAAGCTTGAATGGCTTGCTGGAAATCACCGGTGATCTTCGTCATGGCGGTCAGGAAGAGGTTGCCGAAACTGTGGCCCTGAAGCGCCGATGATCCCCCGAACCGGTACTGGAAGAGCTGCTGCATCAGCGGCTCCGTATCCGCAAGCGCCACCAGGCAGTTGCGGATATCTCCGGGAGGGAGCATGTCGAACTCCTGACGCAGACGGCCGGAGCTGCCTCCATCATCCGCCATGGTCACAATGGCCGTCAGGTTGGTCGTGTAGTGCTTCAAGCCGGAGAGCAGCGTGGAGAGTCCGGTCCCGCCTCCGATGACGACGATCTTCGGCCCCTTCTCCAGGTAGCGCCGCTGGAAGACGAGCTCGACCAAGTCCTGCGTGTGCCCTGGGGCGACGACCTCGAGCAGCGAGCGCACGAGCCACAACGTTCCAAAGGCCAACGAGATGAGCCCGGCGAGGAGGATCATGAGACTGGCCAGACGCAGAAGCAGGCCCCCCTCGACGGGGAGCAAGGCCGATCCGATGCCAAACAGGAAGATCCCCACCATGGCGAGGGAGAACCACCGCTTCACCCGCATCCCGGGGTAGAACCACTTCAGGAACCGGAGCACAGGACTCATCGGGAGGGCTCAATGACGCCGGTTGTCTTCCTCATCAATGATGTGCACGACGGTCTTCTCATCTTTGGCTGTCCGGAGCGTATCCCGGAAATGCTTGTCCTTGAGGAGGCGCGAGATGCGCGCGAGCGCCTTGAGGTGGGGTCCTGCGGAATCCTCCGGAGCCACGAGGAGGAAGAACAGGTGGGCGGGCTCCCCATCGAGCGCATCGAAGTTGACCCCCGCCCGAGAGATCCCAAAGGCCCCGACGAGCCGCGTGACGCAATCTGATTTCCCGTGGGGGATCGCGACCCCTTGGCCGATCCCGGTGGAGCCCAGCGACTCCCGCTTCAGGAGGATCTGGACGAGTTTGCCGACCTCCCGCTCCTTGATGGCTCCGGATTTCACCAAGAGTTCCACCAACTCCCGAATCACCTCTTCCTTCGACTGCTGGGCTTTCACATCCACGCTCACGGCGCGCTCATCCAAAAACGACATGATGTTCATGCGTCGTACCTCATTGAGACTCCTGTTGGTATGATAGTGGAGCGGGAGACGGGATTTGAACCCGCGACCCTCACGTTGGCAACGTGATGCTCTACCCCTGAGCTACTCCCGCGTCGCGACTAAAGTTACCCAAGGAAACGGCGTTTTCTCTTCCTGCGACCATCTCTTTCCTTAGAGGAACTGGGCATGGAGGGATTTGAACCCCCAACCCTTTCGGGACAGCCTCCTAAGGGCTGCGCGTCTGCCAGTTCCGCCACATGCCCGATGACCATCAAGAAGACATGGGCCGCGATGGAATCGAACCATCATCTACAGCTTAAGAGGCTGCAGCTTTGCCATTAAGCTAGCGGCCCAAGAATTGTGTCATGTGGAATGTGTCATGTTCGAGTATTGGGCATTACACATTACACTCTTCACATTACACAGGTACGAAGCGCGCCCGGCAGGATTCGAACCTGCTGCCTCTTGGTTCGAAGCCAAGCGCTCTATCCGATTGAGCTACGGGCGCTTCCGAAAGGTCGAGCAGATGATTGTAACATGCAAGGGACACGGCGACAAGCCAGCTTGACCGTGCTAGGCGCTGCGGCTGAGACGGTGTGGGTCGAGCAAGCGCTTGGCGACCTTCGGGTCAAGCAGGCGGTGTTCGATGACCAGTTCCAGCGGCGACTTGCCGGTCTTCAACGATTCCTTCGCCACCCGCGCGGCATTGAGGTAGCCGATGTGAGGGTTGAGGGCGGTCACGAGGGCGAGACTGCGGTGCGCGAAGAATTCGCAGCGCTCGCGGTTGGCCGTGATGCCGTCGACGCAGCCCAGGGCCAGGATGCGGCTGGCGTTTTGCAGCAGGCGCATCGACTGCAACAGGTTATACGCGACGACCGGCATCATCACGTTGAGCTCAAGCTGCCCGGCTTGGACCGCCGCCGCCACCGTGGCATCGTGGCCGATGATTTGGAAGCCGACCATGTCGACCATCTCCGGGACGACCGGGTTCACCTTTCCCGGCATGATGGACGAGCCGGGCTGCATCACGGGAAGGTCGATCTCCCCCAGCCCGGTGTTCGGGCCTGAGCTGAGCAACCGCAGATCATTCGCGATCCGAATCAGCTCCAGCGCGTACGCGCGCAGGCTCCCCGAGAATCGCGCGAAGTCCGCGAGGCTCTGCGTGCGCTCCTGCAAATCGTCGGCTTCGCGCAGCGGCAGCCGCGTCCACTGCCGCAACGCCCGCAGCGCCAGGGCGCGGTAGCGGGGATGCGCGTTGATGCCGGTGCCCACCGCCGTGCCGCCGAGGCTCAGCTCCTGCAACGCGCGCGCGCTCAGCACCACGGCTTCGCGGGCCTTGCGCACGGCCCACGCGTACGCGCCGAACTCCCGCCCCAGCCGAACCGGCACCGCATCCTGCAGGTGCGTCCGGCCCGACTTGACGATGCCGTCGAACTGCCGGGCCTTGCGCCGCAGCGACCCCTCCAGCCGCTCCATGGCCTCCGTGAGAGGTCGCAGCGCCATCAAGCAGGCCAGGCGCATGGCCGTCGGGAAGGTGTCGTTCGTCGACTGCGCCATGTTCACGTGGTCGTTGGGGCGCACGTACCGGTAGCTGCCCTTGCGCGCGCCCAGCAGCTCATTCGCCCGGTTGGCCACGACTTCGTTCACGTTCATGTGGAACGACGTGCCGGCCCCGGCCTGATAGACATCGACGACGAACTGATCGTCGAACGTTCCGCGCAGGATCTCGTCGCACGCGCGACTGATGGCCGAGGCCGCGCGACGGCTCAAGGGCCCCACGGTCGCATTGGCGTGCGCCGCGGCCTTCTTGATGAGCGCATACGCGCGCACCATTTCGATGGGAAGCCGCAAGCCGCTGACGGGGAAGTTCTCGACGGCGCGGAAGGTCTGGATGCCGTAGTAGGCGGAGGCGGGGACGCGCTTCGTCCCGAGGGAGTCTCGCTCAATCCTTCCCCTCTTGGGGTCAGACCCCAATCGGGAAACTCTCGGACTTTTCAGCGTGGGGTCTAACCCCATCACGAGAACTCAGCGAAGATCTCATCGAGGCGTGGCCGGCTGGACGCCTGCGCCTTCTTGATGATGTCAGCGACCCCGTCTTCAAACGTGGGCAGCTGCACTTGGTAGAAGACCCCCAACGCGACGTGATCCGTCTGAAGTGCCAGCTCAAACGCCTTCGCGCGGTTCGTCACGTCGTGGTCCTTCGGCACCTCTTTCAACCGCGGCGGAATCACCTTGTAGGTGTTGTAGAAGGTAATGCACGGGCTGAGGACGTTGATGAACGCAAACCCCTTATGCTCGATCGCCCGGGTGACGACATCGGCCAGCTCCTTCGGTTTGCCGGAGTAGCCCTGCGCGACGAAGGTCGCGCCGTAGGCGATCAGCATCGCGAGCGGGTTGAGCGGCTGCTCGATGTTGCCGTACGGGGTGGAGCCCGCCTGGTACCCGACCGGCGAGGTGGGCGAGTACTGCCCTTTCGTGAGGCCGTAGGTGGAGTTGTCCATGATGAGGTACACCATATCGGGATTGCGGCGGGCCGCGTGGGGAATGTGGCCGCCTCCAATGGCAAAACCGTCCCCATCGCCTCCCACCCCGATCACCTGGAGCGAGGGGTTGGCGAGCTTCACCCCGAGCGCCACCGGCAGGACCCGGCCGTGCACGCTGTGGAAGCCGTACGACTTCACGAACCCCGGGGTCCGGCCCGAGCAGCCGATCCCAGAGACGACGACCAAATCCTTGGGGTTGATCTGCAACTCGGCGAGCGAGTTGTACAGCGACGAGAGGACGCCGAAGTCCCCGCAGCCCGGGCACCAGATCGGGTGCTCGTCGGTCTTATACGTTTTCGGCGTGAACTCGCTGATCTCGGCGGACATCGTTGGCGACCTCCTCAATCTTGTCGAAAATCTCTTTCGGGCTAAACGGCAGACCAATGCACTTGTTGAGCTGGATGAAATCGTACGCAAACCGCTTGCGCAGGAGCGTGGCGAACTGCCCGGTGAAGTTCACCTCGGGGATGATGATCGCCTTCGCCCCCTCGATGAACGGCTTGAGCTTCGCGATGGGCTGGGGGTAGAGGATCTTCGGATGCAGGGCGCCGACGGAGTACCCCTTGTCCACCGCCATCTGCACCGCCTCGCGGATGACCCCCTCGGTCGAGCCCCAGCCGATGATGCCGATCTCCGGACGCTCGAGGCCGTAGCTGCGCGCCAGCTCGTTCGCGATCACTTCGACGGCGTGGAACTTCCCATACCGCTTCTGAGTCGTGCGCAGGTGCATCTCGTGGTTCGAGGCGGCCGGGGAGCCGACCTCATTGGCGCTCCCTTCCAGGTCGTGATCGGAGACAAAGGTCTCGCTGAAGGTGTCGTCGAAGTAAAAGTCCGGCGCACCGGTATCAAAACGCGAGTCCCTCCCGCTGAACTCGTTCAGCATCTCCGCAGCGCTGTCCCTCACGTCGACGCGGCCCCGCCCTCTCACTGATGCCTGATCATTCGACAGCGTCCTGATTCACACCTAACAAACTTGCCTTTTCCTTGCCTTCCCATTCGATTGGGCTACACTCACCCTCTAGATAGACCGCCGCGTCACAACCGGCACCCCCA
>OBEQ010888896.1_pt1 | contig 13978 bp, 6 predicted proteins | sample 1670901 | NCBI WGS metagenome assembly OBEQ01 (sample SAMEA104232315, study PRJEB22302) | groundwater metagenome | biome: forest; feature: aquifer; material: groundwater | place: USA | collected 2011-08-07 | depth 5.4 m
CACTAAGATGCCGAGCGTATCTTTCACTTCTTGCATGAGTGGCAGCAGATCGACTGGCTGATGCTCCACCTCCAGTTGTTGTGCCTCTTCCTTAGAGAGATCATCAATATCATTGATGACTTGTAACAGGTGTTTGCCACTGTGATGTATACGTGCCACGGCAGTGTGAATAAAGTCAGCTTCAACCGCCTCATCCAAGGCCGCTTCAGAATAACCCAATATGGCGGTCAAGGGCGTGCGCAATTCATGACTCATGCTGGCAAAGAACTGGGATTTGGCCTGGTTTTGCGAGAGCGCGAAAAGTTTTTCTGTTTCGATCTGTTCTTTCAGTTTTCGTTCGGTGATATCGATCATCGCGCCTTTAAAAGCGATAGGCTTGTCCTTCTCATTCTTAACGATTTGCAAGGTGAGGGAGACCCAAACTTCTTTTTGTGTTGCGATGCTGACGACAGGCATTTCGTAATCGGTGACATAGCCTTGCTGCAAGGCAATCGCTAAAAAATCGCTGGAACTCCAGGATTTTAACGTGTGACTACTGCCATCGCTGGCTGCCATCAATGCCTCTTTATTTGCAAAGCCAAATATTCGTGCCATGGCGGTATTACAGGTCAGTGATTTATTCAATAAATTAAATTGGAAATGACCCTTGATCGAACCTTCATAGAGCTTTTCATATTTTTGTAGATGAGCGATTGCTTGTTGTTGGGATATGCGGGTACGGACGGCCAGCGCGAGTGAGAGTAGGAGTACCTCGCCGAGATGACCCCCATGTAGGGACCAGACAGTGATAGGGGTAATCGGTACCAGACCCTGAAGCAGCAACATAAATGTCGTTGCGCCGGCAATGATGGAGAGTTCAGCCACCAATAGATAATTGGCGATTGGCATGTGCCGCCATGCTGCAGAGAGTAAGGCTATCAGTGAAAAGGACATTACTAATGCACTATAAAATTGGGCGGCTATACTGGTCAGTGCGACAAATGGTGTAAAGCAATTGTGCACCAGTGTTAAAACACCAATCCCAAACAAATAGCGAAACCATTGGTTTAGATATGGTAGGAATTGAAATTTATTTAATGCCAATCGGATGAACACAAGATAGGAAAGCAATGCAAGTAAGCTATTCGCAAAGAATACTCGTGTGTCAAACTGCAGCGTGTTGGACAATAGCAATTGCGCTGAGCCATCTACAGTGAGAAAGGAAAAAATGGAGGAGCTTAAAAATAATAGATAAATTCCATACATGGGTTCTTTAAGCGATACAAACAGAAAACCATTATAGAGAAGCAGTGCGAACATAATGGCGCAGAAGGCTATGCTAAGATCTTGGGCCTGAGAATCGGCAGCATCAAACTGTGACTTGGTCATCAAGCAAAATGCAAGCGATACCGGATAGGCTGTTTTGCTATTATCCGCCAATCCCACAATTGTATAAGTCGTTAGGGTTAAAGGCGTGTGAAAAGCATAGCGTTGGCTGGGAATATCACGTTGCGAGAAGGGTTGCCGAAATCCAGTGTTGATCTGTCGAACACTATTTATATCAGGCATCCATAACCTGAGTTCTAACAAACTTATTGGATGATTGGGCAGGTACAGCACTGGCTTTAATAGCGAAAAATCCTCCTCATATTGCACGGTAATGCGAAACCAATAACGGCTCTCTACATGATGTCCGACAAAATACCGCTCGGTATTGCGTTGCCATCGCGCCTCGTGCTCACCGGCTTGGATCTGCTCATAAGTGATGGTCCGATCGGTATCCTCGATATATTCAATGTAAGGACTGAGATCAAACGGCTGATCAAGATTGCTTATTGTTGCAATCGGTAAATCAGCATAAGCACACGCTACTCCAATCCAAAGTAGGAAACTCAATAGGAATCGGTTCAGTGGTCTATTCAATTGTGATGGCTCGATCAAGCGACTTGTAATTAAGTATAGAGGGTTATGCGGAGGTTTTACTTAGCGGTTCATGCCTAAGCCTGATTAGCAGTACTTTGTTTATCGCGGTTTTGTTACGTTCTCATGCGCTTGTGTAAAGGTATAGCGCCAGATTTTTTTAATGTCCTGTTTGGCGAGTGGGCGAATAATCAGTTTAAGCATTCAGTCCCGCGTCCTGCTTGGCATCTTGGATAATTTCATGGATGTCGAACGGGGTGGGTTCGCCACTGTTTTCACCGGCAATGATGGCGGCGCGCAAGGCCTCAAGTTTGGCTTGGTAGATTTCATCCTGTTGTATTTTGAGCCGCAGGGCATCGCGGATCACTTCGCTGGCGTTGTTATAGGTGCCTTCATCCAATTGCTTTTGGATGTAGTTTTCAAAGGTGGGGCTTAAATTGACATTCATCGGGTGACCTCTGCGTGTAGTTGGCTGAGTAGGTAGTTTGTCTAATATTAGCAAAAATGGACAATCTTTAAAACAGCTATCTCGGGGTTATTTCTGTCCAGCGGAACGAAAAATCAATAGTTTTAATCACCTTCAAATAAATAACCGCTAAAGCAAGTGTATACGCTTAACCGGTGGGCGGTGCCCACCCTACGAGTAGTGCTAATTCGTAATGCTTGGCTCTAAATGTAGGGTGGGCACTGCCCACCGATAGACTTTTACGACACCCTCTTTAGGGCGGGGAGGATGTCAAGTTAAGAAAGTCAGCTACCATTGTGTTTTGTTATTCTATCGATTAATTCAGTTAGCTTTACGGTATTTAACGGTTTAGATAAATGTCCATCGCAGCCAGCGTCTTTACACTCCTGAATAGCCTCTGCCGTTTCATTGGCGGTGAGTGCATAGATGGGCTTATGAAAACCCTTGCCACGCAGATAACGAACTGCTGTCAGGCCATCCATGGTGGGCATATGCATGTCCATCAATACGAGATCGAAATCTTCTGTCATCGCTTTAGTCAGCGCTTCTACGCCGTCATTGGCGATAATGGTTTCGGCACCGGCGCGTTTGAGATGAATTTTTATCAATCCTTGGTTATCCGGATTGTCTTCCGCGACTAATACCCGTAGTGCTGCACTTATTTGCTGTGATGCGGCTAAATTATCCGTCTGAACCGATAAATGCGTCTCCGCTCCTGGGTTACACCCCGTAAGAGACTCCGTCATAACCGCAGAAATGGCGTTGCGCTCGATCGGTTTGCAGTGCATTTTTTTAATCGAATGCAGCGAATCATCTAACCATTCGGCATTGTTTAAATCATCCGTGGCGACGGTGAAGGTAAACGTGCAGCCTGCGCCATAAATACTCGTTACCTGAATATCGCCACCCAATCTCTGTGCCAGTTGTTTGGATAAGTGCAGGCCAAGCCCGGTACCGCCGTAATTGCGTGTGGTTGAGGCATCCGCTTGGGTGAAGGCTTCGAATAAATTTTCCACTTGCTCTGGCTTTAAACCAATACCGCTATCTTTAATGACAAAGCTCAACAGTTGTTGTTCTTTATCACAGTGAACATCCACGGACACACCACCAGTTTCAGTAAATTTAATGGCATTGCCACACAGGTTTAACAACACCTGCTTAATTCGAGTCGGGTCATTGGTAAAAATCTTCGGCAGGGGATAATGATAATTTAGGGAAAAGGAGAGATTTTTCTGCCCGGCTAAAACCATCAGTGTTTCTTGTACTTCATCCAATAACGCCAGGAGATAAACCTGAATCTGTTCTGTCTCAAGTTTTTGCGCCTCGACTTTCGAGATATCAAGAATGTCGTTGATAATTTGTAACAAGTGGTTACCACTGCGATGAATAATTTCTAGAGCAATTTGTTTTTGCTGGAAGGATACATCTTGCGGCATGGCTGTTTCTGAATAGCCTAAAATGGCCGTTAAGGGCGTGCGCAATTCATGGCTCATGCTGGCAAAGAACTGGCTTTTTGCGGCATTTTTAAAGTCGGCGGTGGCGCGGTCGAATTCCGCTTGTTCTTTTAGTTTGCGTTCGGAGATATCTACGACGGAGCCTTCTACCCACGCGGATTGATCTTTGTCATCCTTCTTCAACTGCATATTGAGGGAGACCCAAACAGCTTGATGCGTTTTTTGATTCGTGATTTGTGCCTCGAAATCTGTGACATAGCCATGCGTATGCAAAACATTGCGCAATCGGTTATTGGTTTCTTCATCGGATAGGTTCATGATCCGATCGGCTGCTATAAACGCCTCTACCGATTCGTAACCACAGAGGATAGCCATGGCATGGTTACACTTGTTAGCCTTTCCCTTCGGCGCATAGAGAAAACGTCCTTCAATAGAGTTTTGATAAAGCGCTTCGTAATCTTCGAGATGTTTGATTGCGGACTGCTGCGCTATGCGCGTTCTGGCGGCAAGGGCTAATGAAAGCAGTAATGCTTCGCCGAGGATTCCTCCATGTATAGACCATGCGGTGAAGATGTTAATTGGCAAAATGCCTTGCACCATCAACATGAAACTAATCCCGCCACAGAGTGTAAATATTTCCGCTATAAAGAGATAACCTGCTGTGGGAACACGATTTACCATTGACGTCATGATTATCAGAAAAGCCACCGGAATGACTATTCCAGGATAAGTTTGACTGACAAAACTAGATATTGCCGTGTCATTTGAAAACATGCAATAACCGCAAACCAATAAACCTGTGACTACCGAAATGTGATAGATTTTCGCTAACCATGGCCAAAGTGTAAAACTATTAAGGGCCTTTATCACGAATGCGAGATACAGTATCCCCAGTAGATTTCCACTCGTATTGCCCATTTTAAAATTCGTCAATGGCGCTTCAGGCCATAACCAGCGCCATGTGTTGCCATCTAGATAAGCACATTGGAAAATGGCCAGGGCTAAAAAAGCGATATACAGACCATAAACGGTCTGGCGCAAAGAAATAAACAAACACAAATTATAAAAAAACAGCGCACTCATTACCGAATAAAAGGCAATTTGAATTCCATTGATTTGCTGCTGTTTCTCGGACAATGTATGCAACGACAGGAGATAGAGTGGGAACGAAACAGGTAGTGCTGCTTCACCGTTATGTAGCCAACCATAGATGGTAACAGTCTCATTGCTGCGCCACTGCATTTTAAACACATAGCGTTGACTTATTGCATCGTGGTTAGCATGTGATTCGAAAAAACCTGATTCATATATGCGTGCAGGCTTGCTAGGTTCTGAAGGTATTATTACACCCAACCGGTTAATCAACGATGGCTGATTATCAATATAAATATACGCCTCAGTTTGTTCAGCCAATTGCCAGTGCATAGCAACACGAAACCAATACTTGCTGTTAACATTACGCCCAATAAAATACCGCTCCTGATTGCGCACCCAGAGATGATCGTATTTGCCTGCTTGGATATCTTCGAGTGTGAATTGGTGGTGGGGATCTTCAATGGTTTCTACAAAGGGGTTGAGATCAAATGCTTCATCAAGGTTGTTTACGTAAGCAATAGGAGCGTCGGCATAAGCACAGGCCACAGCTAGCCAGAGTAGGCAGCACAACAATAATTGTGTCAGTGGTCTATTCAATTGTGATTACTCGATCAAGCGATTCACATTTAAGTATAGTGGGTAATGTAGAGGGCTTGTTTAGCCGTTCATGACTTAGCCTGATTAGCCATAAATTGTATATAGCGAATAACCAGCTTATGTGTAACTGAATTGGAGCTGATAAAATGACTATCCGAAGCATCCAACTAATTCTTCTAGGTCGAATATTGGTTAGAGGTTACCGGCATCTTTTTTAGAACGTATATATTGTTGTGCAGGTTGGGGATTGTAGTTTCACCTGTTGGACAGCTCAGATAAGTTTTCAATAACGCAAACAATTTTTGCCTTTCAACAGGTTTTCCTAAATACCCATCAAAGGGATTGTCAGCCATGGACTCAATCTCACTGAGTGTACTGGCGCTAAAAGCAATAATGGGTGCCGTATATCCCTGCTGGCGCAGATGTTGGGCAGCATCGCGCCCATTCATTACTGGCATCTGTAAGTCCATCAGAACCAGATCGAATGGTTTACCATGGCTAAGCATTTCTGCTTCTATGGCTTGCAGAGCTAATTCTCCGTTATCCGCTATTATCAATTCCGCACCGGTCGATTCAACTAATATTTTAACTAATCCTTGATTATCAGGATTATCTTCCGCATACAGTACACGGCCTGTTAAAATTGGTTTTGCTGCAGCTGGCGCTGGCATTTCTGCAATTGTCGTTGTTTGATGAAAAGTTCTTGGCGGAGAAATTGGTTGAATCAAATGTGCTGTCTCATTTATTTCATGGTTATTGTCACTTTCATTAATGACTTTAACTGGTATGCATAGCGTAAATTTGCTGCCAACATCCAAGGTGCTCTCTACTGTGATGTTACCTTGCATATTCTCTATTAATGATTTCGCAATGTATAAACCGATGCCGGTACCGCCGTAACGTCGAGCATCAGAACTATCCGCTTGAGTAAAGGGCTCAAAAATAGTGTTTAATTTATCTTGAGCAATTCCTACACCTGTGTCGGTGAGAACAAAGTAAAAAGTTCCGGTATCATGTTGGCGCTGGCTTTCATAACTCACTTTTAATTGCACATTGCCTTGATGAGTAAACTTAAACGCGTTTTCGAACAACTGCCCCATAATTTGTCGGAGGTTCTCATCATCTGTTGTTATCCATTGTGGTAGATATCTATCTGTTTGCATGCTGAAGGATAAACCTTTTTGTTGTGCAATAAATTTGTAGTGTGTTTCCAGGCTTTCTAACCAGGCTTTAATATCGACGCGGCGTGTGGTGATGGTCACTTTATTATTGTCAATCAATGAGAGATTAAGAACGTCGTCAATTACCGTGAGTAAATTTTTGCCCGAGCGTAATATTGTTCGCGTATATTCCCTACCGGTCTCCGTTGTCTGCTGTGCTTCCAACATGGCTTCAGAAAATCCGATGATAGAAGTTAATGGTGTGCGTAATTCGTGACTGACGGTGGCAAGAAATTCGTTTTTTGCTTTGGTGGCAATCTGTAGTGCTTCATTGGCTTTTCTTTCATTAGCTAAAGCTAAATTTTGCGCCATCAGTTTTTCTTGAATAGCTTGATTGGTGCGTGCGCCAACGGCGAATGATAGCAGCAGCGCTTCACCCAGAAAGCCTATATGAAGGGACCAAAACGTAAAAAAATTGATGGGTAATAGGTCATTGGTCGCCAGCGAGGTTGTGACACTACCCACTAGCGTGCAGAGTTCAGCAATAAATAAATAGCCGGCGTTAGCGACTCGCTGCAGCATCGCATAGATTATGGAGACTATGGTAAAAAGCATTACCGTACCTGAATAGAATTTTCCGATTATCGCTATGTGGACAAAATGCGGTGATAGCCAATCGTGTAATAGACAGAGGAGTCCAATGCATATGAGAACTTTAAATATTCTGTATAGCTGCATTGAAAACTGTAGCCTTTCTAATGTCTCCCAGACAAAAACCAAATAGGCCATAGACACCAGCACGATGTTAATTAGATTGAACCTATAGTCAGCGATTGCAGAATCTAGCCAAGACAAGTGTGGCGTTAACCCATCCATAAAAGCGCACAGCAAACTGGCTGAAGACAAAAATACTATATAGCAGCCATAAAGCGGTACCCTGAGGCTCAGGAATAAACAGGCGTTATACAATAACAGCGCTAGCATAACAGCATAAAATGCTGAGAGCATGCAGAGAGAAATTGTATTGGCTAAGTCAACGTTATTACCTGAGACTAAATATAACGGCATCAATGTTGGGAACTGAGCCTGGCGGTTATCGACTTTACCGATAAGAACATAGGATCCAGAAGTCAAGGGAAGTCGAGCAGCAATCTGCTGATCAAATATGTTGTGCTTACCATAAGCATGCAGATAACCACTTTTCGTCTCACTTGTTTTGCCATTCTCATTGGGGATCCAAAAGCTAATGTCAAAAACTAAACCTGGATGGTTTTTTATATAAAGTAGTGGCTTTTTATCCGAGAGATCGCTAGTGAATTGCAAACAAACGCGAAACCAGTAGCGGCTTGTTACACTGCGTCCCATGAAATAGCGATCGATATTTAATTGCCATAAATTATCGTATTTACCAGAATTCAGATCTTCGTAACTGATGGCATCGTTTGGATCTTCAATGTATTGGATATAAGGATTTAGATCGAATGGTTGGTCCAGGTCATTGATAATGGCTTTAGTACTTTCATCTGCACAAGCGTTTTTCCACGCACCTAGAATAAGTGTGATAGAAATGAGGAGTGTTACCAAGTTTTTACTAATAAGCACGCTAGTCCGTCTCAATACGAATTCTCATTCACTAATAATAAATGTATGGGTTCACCTTCTATATCCCCCAGGTGGGTAGTTAAGGGTAATTTTTTAGCTTAGATGAAGGCGTAAAATCGTTTCACGGGAAAGTTATATGGCTTTTTACTGGAGTCATTGCCCAAATTAATTCCATGCTGTTTTATCCCCCAAGTGGGTAGTTTCTTTGGTTTCTCCCTCAGGTGGGTAATGGCGGCTAGCCCCCCACTGCATTACATTAGGTTTCAACAGGAGCCAATTAACAACGAGATGGACATTGGGTTAAACCCCTAAACGAATACACCGAGGTTTATATGATTAAACGCCTGCTATTACCATCCGCTGTTTTATGTGCATCCGTTTCTGCTTTTTACAACAGTGCCGCTGTGGCGCAAGATGGTGCGATGCTGGCTAAAACCTATAGCTTCCAGAATAAGCTGAGCAGCAAATGTATGGGGCTCATCATTGATAAGGATCTATCGCTTTTGAATGAAGTGGCTTGGCGCGGCGAAGTGCGCGGGTGTGACTATGCTGTTGATGCCACTAAAACGCAGCGCTACTACCTCGTGGATCAAAATGGCAATTATTATAATGGCACAACGCCTTCCGGAATTTTTACCATCCGCCCTGTTAGTCATAATTTTGAAAAATGCATGCACCATGTATGGGGTAGTGACTACCGCTTCGATGCCTGCAACGGCAGCGTCAATCAAAAATTTCAATTTATCAGTAAAGGCAATGACGAGTATTGGATAAAAGCGCAAACCTCGGATGGCTTAACCCAGTGCATGTCAAATTTGTTAGGCTCTGACGCTGTCAGTGGCGAGAATTGCAGCGACTTTTTTACTGGCAGCCGCATTAAGTGGAAGTTAAATGTACGTGACGCGGATCATTATGCGGTGAATGTTCCGGGTTTAGGTGGTGATCCTGCTTTTATCAATCATCTACGAGATCACGGTATTGCGCTGAACAATATCAACAACTACACCCTGGGAGAACTTCGACTTGCGTTGAGCTCGGCGGATCATGCGAATGAGGCAATCATTTATAGAGGAAAAGTAAAAAATAACTTATTTGATGGCCCCCAACCAGGTTTTAGAGTTTGCACCCATAACACACCCTTTGGTACTGGTAATACCATTACCGGTGTGAATGGTCTGAGTCATGCCTGTGCTTACACCGATGTTAATGGCGATTATACGTTAATAGGGTTACCTAAAAATCGTCAGGTTACCGCAGGCTTAACCAAAGAAGGTTATTTACAGCTGGCATACACCATGAAAATAACCCATCAACAGGATTATGAGCAGGAATACGTAGGTTCAGCCACCGATTTCTTTGCCGCTTTTACTTACATGTCTGATCCACGCTATGAATACAGTTCCGGTTATCGTAGTAATGGGAATAAAAACTATGGCGAAATGGCTTTTACTATTATCAATGAGTCACGGCCCACTTCCGATCCATTAAATGGACTAATTAGTGAGGGTATGTATTTAAATAATGGGGTGGATGGTGTGACATTTACCATCTGGACTGATCCCAATGGCGATGGTGTGTTTGATACACCTTACAAAGACACCGAATACAATGCTCTCAGTGGCCCACAAGATCAAGGTGATGGCATAGCTGATGGCATGTTTTACACCGGCTCTCTTGCTGAGAGCATAAACAATGACACCAATGGAGTCCTTAATCCACTGCTTGACACTCTTGCAGATGACCCGACCATTTCACCTTTGATTTATGAGAAAGAATTCCCCCTGAATTATAGAACCGAAACCCAATATTTTGGCTTAGCCATGGTAACCCACATGACTCCAGGCATTTATGAAGTTGAGGCGCATCATTCAACGCTAAATTGTAGAACGACGAAGGATGCATGGCCTGCTGGCAACTCACATCGCGGTCGCTTTGAAGTGGTGAAAAATATGATGGGCGATGTGCGTTGGTATTGTGTACCCTGATGAATTAAATAAGTTGTGTGGCTTTTGAAAAAATCGAGGAGGCATGAAAATTTTACCCCAGGCTTGCCTGGGTTTTTTTTTGCTAATTGAAAAGCGTCTCCCTCATCTGGGGGATATAAAGTCGAGCTGTTCTCCGGTACTTTCTCACCATGAGAGTACTTTTAATGCGGCCTATTAATGCGGATTTGCTTTTAAACATGACTATGAAAATTAAATTCCACTTAACTTTATTTCTATTAGCACTCTGGCCCTGCATCGTCGCAGCTGCTGTTCCGCCTATCGTCTCTATCAATAATCTTGATACCTCATTTGATCTCAACCCCCATATCGAATACATCGAAGATAAAAATCATGAATACATTTTAGAAGATATCCTCGCCGGTAAGCACAATTCCCAGTGGCAGCTAAATACCAAAAAACAATTTGTCGGTGATAATCCTGCCAGTAAATATTGGTTTCGCGTCAGCATGAATTGGCAGGGAAAAGAAGAAAAGCAGGTGGTAGTGTATGTATTAAGCCAGTACAGCAATCTCTATGAACTTGGATTTGTATTGCCTGGTAGCGACGGTGAGTATGATATAGCGAAGCTTGGTTACTCAGGTTCATTTTCCGCGAGAGAAGTAAAAAGTAATCTTTTAAGTGGAGGCTTGTTTTTGCAACCCAATCAAACAACAACCCTGATTGGCTGGATTGACAATAGTAAAACATCAGCCAATGTGGTTATGCCGCTTTATATTACTTCGGCAGATACGTTTGCAACACTCAACGAGAAGCTGAATGTAACCTTAATTGTCTTCTACGCGGCGATGGCGGCGTTGTTGCTTTACAATAGTTGTCTATTCCTAACTCTGCGCCAACCTGTTTACGGTTTGTATTTGCTGTTTTCAATCACGGCTATTCTGGCTGCTGCTACAGTGGATGGCAGCAGCGCGCGCTGGTTGGGTCCCGATGTTTCTGCATACTATTTTCATATTGGTATCCTCAATGGTTTTTTGCTACCTATGGCTTATCTGGCTTTTGTGACTAAAGCATTGGATGACCTAACATTTTGTCCGGCGTTAAAAAGTTGTTATTTACTGTTGATGGTAGTGGGATTGGTTGGCTGCGCGACGACTGCTATTGCTTTCAATTTAAGTTTGCTCATACTCATTTCCGCAGTTTATTGCACGACGATTATTTTCACCGTGCTGGTTATTCTCATAACGGCGCTGGCTCAACGTGTTGCCACTACGGGTTATTTATTTTTGGCTGAACTTTTTTTATTGATCGGGTCTACTGGCTTTTTTCTCATGTCGAATAATATTATGGAGCTCGGCGGGTTGGGGTATTGGAGTTTACATTGCGGAATCGGCGGTGAAGCCTTATCACTCTCGCTGGCATTAGCGGGACGCACTCGCATTGCCCAGCAGTCAGCAAATGAAAATATTGAGCGATATAAAAATATATATTGCGATTACAAAAAACTTTTCGATCACTCTATTCAGGGGTTGTTTACCTACTCTCTTAAAGATAAACAATTTACCTGTAACACAGCGTACGCACGTTTTTTTGGCTATGAAGATACTGAATCGTTCATAAAAAACCGCGATCCTTCGGCAGATATTGGTGACTATTTTACTGGCATCGATCAGAAAACCCTGGTCAAACGCTTGTGCGAGTATGGCGGCATAACGAATATTGAAGGCGTTGTCAAATCGCCCCAACTATCGCGAGAAATGTGGGCGCGAGAAATATGGGCATCATTTTCATTCAATTTGGTAAGGGATGAACAGGGCACACCTATTAGCGTCGAAGGCTCTATCACAGACATCACCCAAAAAAAGCAAAAAGAAGAAGCCGAAAAATCCAAGGCCATCAGCGAGGCAAAAAGTCAGGCGAAGAGTCAATTCTTTGCGAGTATGAGTCATGAGTTGCGTACGCCGCTGACGTCAATACTAGGCTATTCAGAAGCAGCGCTGTCAGACGATGCCTCGCTTGTGCAAAAACAAAGATCGCTGGAAATTATCTATCGCAGTGGTCAACATCTATTGCAATTGGTTAACGATACCTTGGATCTGGCAAAAATCGAGGCGCAGAAATTGGAAGTTGAAAATATTGAGTTTTGTCTTCTCGACCTGCTTAAAGAACTGCATGACGATTTTTCTATTCTTGCGCTTAAAAAGTCAATTCGCTTCGATATCGATTATCAGTTGCCGTTGCCCACATCGATAATGGGTGATCCGACCCGCTTGCGGCAAATACTGCTGAATATCTGTGGCAATGCGGTGAAATTTACCGAACGAGGAGGCGTCACCGTCACGGTGGCATGCAATAGCCTGGAGGAAACGATTTCACTCGCCATCCAGGACACGGGGATTGGGATCAAAGAAACTTATATCGATCATGTTTATGGCGCCTTTACCCAGGTAGACGCTTCCATGACACGAAACTTTGGCGGTACCGGCTTGGGGTTGTACCTCTCAAAACAACTGGCGGAAAAGCTGGGAGGTAGTATCAGACTGCAGAGTGAGTATGGCAGAGGCAGTACGTTTACTCTGTTGTTACCCACTGGCCGTTTGCAAAATAAATCCTGGCTGCAAGAGTTGCCAGCGGCTTTAATTTCAACACCCGCAATAGCTAAAATGGCAGTGAAAGAAGTCAAAAATATCCAGCGATCCAACGCCATTAGAATTCTGTTAGCGGAAGATAATCCTGATATTCAGGCGCTTATTGCCCTCTATGTCAAACGTAATGGCGCGACAGTGGACTGCGTGGCAGATGGTGGTGAAGCAATTCAAAAGGCTATGCTTGATGATTATGATCTGATTCTTATGGACATGGAAATGCCGCATATGAATGGCATGACCGCAGTGCGTTATCTGCGAAGTAAAGGTTATCATAAAAAAATATTTGCGCTAACAGCACATGAGTCAGATGTTGCTTTCGCAGAATGTAAGGTCGCCGGTTGTGATGGAATACTTACCAAGCCACTCAATGCGGGAAAATTTAATCGGCTTATTCAAAGTTTAAAGCCCGTAGATATAGAGGAGAAGTTAGATTTCAGTACGCATCCATTGGCATGTTTTATCAATCAGCCTATTGATATTCTGCAATGATTTCTTTTGCTTTTTTAACCTCTGTGGGTCGAGAGAGCAATTTGTTTAGCGGAAAGTTATCCTTTTATACGTGTAATCAGTTCATTCAGTTGGGCTGTGTCCAAAGGTTTGGATAGGTGGCCATCACAACCAGCGTCTATACACGCTTGAATTGCCTCAGCGGTTTCATTGGCGGTGAGGGCATAAATCGGTTTATCAAAACCTTTGCCACGAAGATAACGCACCGCCGTCAAGCCATCCATGTGAGGCATTTGCATATCCATCAATACAAGATCGATTTCCTCCCTGCCTACGATCTGCAGTGCTTCCACACCATCGTTCGCAATAATCGTTGCGGTGCCTGCACGTTTAAGATAAATCTTTATCAAAGCTTGATTTTCAATATTGTCCTCAGCTAATAACACACGCAGGGGCTTGGATTTTTCCTCGGATTCTTTTGTGCCATTTGCATTTCTAACAGGAAGGTATTCCGCCATCACTTCATACAGCATCTTCCGATCAATGGGTTTGCGCAGAATGCGTTTAAATCCCGCTGCGATAAACTCTTCGAGTTCATGCTCGGTAGCGGCAGCGGTGATGGCCACTATTGGCAAATGCGGTTTTACCGTAAGCAGCGTTCTGGTGA
>OBEQ011626096.1_pt1 | contig 13977 bp, 8 predicted proteins | sample 1670901 | NCBI WGS metagenome assembly OBEQ01 (sample SAMEA104232315, study PRJEB22302) | groundwater metagenome | biome: forest; feature: aquifer; material: groundwater | place: USA | collected 2011-08-07 | depth 5.4 m
CTCGCGCTCGCCGTCCTTCGGCCACACCAGCACCTCGTCCACCCAGACCTCGTCGCCGCCGGCGGCGCGCGGCCGCACCTCGGCGACGTCGTTCCCGTCCGGCGAGGTGACGCGTGCGATCTTCTTGTCGCCGCTCGCATGCGCGGACCCCGGGATCGAGGACGCGACCAGGACGGTCGCGCATGCGAGGGCGAGGACGGGCGAGAGAGAACGAAGGCCAGTCTGGGTCATTTCGCCCGGCGGGTTGCACCCGTCGTGCCCCGTCGTGGCCCCGCACAGCCGATGACACGCGCGCATGGCGCACTACGGGAAAGCCATCCTGGGTCAACGTCATCCAGCACGAATGGGCGTTCTCCGTCGGTCGCGCCGAGGCGATCGCGGAACCGAGGCGCACAATCCTCGTCAGGTCGATCGATGCAGTGGCGGCAGCGGTTGCGGCCGCTGCATCGGCACCGGTCAACGCCCCTCGAGAGGGAGCGTCGCCGGATTGACCTTCTCCACGTAGATGACCAGGTCGAAGCGGCGCAACCTGACGCAGACGTCCGCATCGGAGCGTGACGCTTGCACGCCCGGCCGAATCCTGGACGCGCTGGTGGCCTTGACCTCAGGGTCCCGGGGGCGCTGCTCTTTACCGGCGACTTCCACCAGACCGAGATCTTCTTCAAGATGGCCGCGGTGCTGAGCAACTCGACCTGGCCGGCGCTCCGCCCGTCCTACGCTCGCGCCCATGGCGGCGGTGCGGCAGCGTTACCGCCGGCGGCCGCCCTGCTACCCCAGGGTGACCGTCCTCTGGCCCTGCGCCCGTCGCCTTGCACCCTTCCGCCCCCCCCCCCCGACGATGGCTCATGGATGGCATTGCCCTGTGGCTCTTCAGGGTCATGAGCACTTCATGGCGCGCGATCTTCATTCTGGCCCTGGCGGCTTCGTGTGGCGGACCGGTCGACCTCGACGAGGGCAGCCGCTCTGCGCAGGACAGCTTCGCCGCCACGGTGTCGGCCACGATCGTGGCGCGCCGGGCAGACTGGTGGGTCTGGCCGAACGCCGACGACCCGGGCATCTGCTGGATGCACGGCTGCTGGTCGGACGTGGGCTGGACGAACGCCACCGCGCCGCTCGGCTACGGCGAGACCTACGTGAACCCCATCCCGTACGGCAGCGATCCCGACCACAAGCCCATCACCGTGTATTTCCGCCGCGACTTCTTCGTCGAGGATCCTGCGCGCGTGGCCGCGCTGCGGCTGGACGTGATGTTCGACGACGGCTTCGTCTACTACATCAATGGCAACGAGATCGGTCGTGGCAGCATGCCGGCCGGGACGGTCACGCCGTCCACGCTGGCCATCGGCCACGAGGCCAACAATGCCTACGCGTCATTCAACGCGGCGACAGGCGTGATGGTGCTGCGCGCGGGCTGGAACACGCTGGCGGTCGAGGTCCACCAGGTCAGCCCGTCGTCCTCGGATCTGGTCTTCGACGCGTCCCTGGTGGCGGAGATGCAGACCGCGCCACCACCGGCGATGGCGCCCACGAGAGGTGGAATCCCGCGCCATGCGCTGTGGAGCTACTGGGACCGCGGCGGCGATCTGGGCAACAACTGGATGTACGGCGGCTCGGTGGACGGCTGGGCCCAGGGCGCCGGCCCGCTCGGCTACGGCGAGAGCTACCTGAGCAGCACGATCGGATCCGGTCCCGACGCGAGCAACAAGTACATCACCACCTACTTCAGGAAGAAGTTCTGGGTGAGCGACCCGTCCTTCGTCACCGCCCTGCGCGCCGAGCTCATGTTCGACGACGGCGTGGTCATCTATCTGAACAACCAGCGACTGACCAGTTACTCGATGCCCGCCGGCACCACGAATGCGAGCACGCTCGCCTCGAGCCACGAAGCCAGCAATGCATACCAGGTGCTCGACTGGACCGCCTTCAAGGGCATGCTCCAGTACGGTGAGAACACGATCGCGGTCGAGGTGCACCAGTCGAGCCCGTCGTCGAGCGATCTCGTGTTCGACCTGGCGCTCGGCGTCCAGACCATGGCGGTGCGCCGGATCGCGCGCAGCTCGCCATGGAGCTACTGGGACCGCGGCGGCGATCTGGGCAGCGCGTGGCGCAACCTCGCCTTCGACGACAGCGCCTGGCCGACGGGCGAGGGTCCACTCGGCTACGGCGAGACCTACGTGGGCGCGCTCGTCTCGTACGGCCCCAGCGCCAGCAACAAGTACGTCACCACCTACTTCAGGAAGAAGCTCCGCATCGACGACGCCTCGCTGGTACGCAGCTTGCGCGCCGAGCTCATGTGGGACGACGGCGCGGTGATCTACCTGAACGGCCGGGAGATCGCGCGCACCAGCATGCCCGCAGGTGCGATCTCGGCGTCCACGCTGGCGACCGGGCACGAGGCCGACAATGCCTACACCGCTTTCGACTGGAGCGCGAGCCGAGGGCTGCTCGTCAACGGCGACAACGAGATCGCGGTCGAGGTGCATCAGTCGAGCCCGTCGTCGAGCGATCTCGTCTTCGACCTGAGCCTGCAGGTGCTCAGCGAGCCCGTCTTCACCAAGTATGCCGGCAATCCGGTGGTGACCCATTCGGGCGACGAGACCCCACCCCTTTGGCGGCAAGAGACGGTCTACGACCCGAAGGTCATCCACATGCCCGACGGCAGCTGGCTCATGTACTACACGGCCAACGACGGGCTCGGACCCCACTATCAGGTCGGACGCGCCACATCGAGCGACGGCGTGCACTGGATCCAGGATACGGATCCACTCTGGGGCATCGTTGGCATCGCCGAGTCGGTGACCTACGACGGCACGCTGTTCCGCATGTGGACGAGCGACTATCACGACGTGGGCATCCGGCTGGCCACGTCCACCGACGGCGTGAGCTGGACCCGTCCCAGCGAGGGCAACCCGGTGATCGCGGACGGCCGGACGGTGACCGTGATCTTCGACGGCTCGCGCCACGAAATGTGGTTCGTCGCCGATGGTGGTTCGGGCTACGCCACCTCCAGCGATGGCGTGACCTGGACCCGCTCGTCCAGCCCGCTCGTGGGAGATGTGCCCGCCACCGTGGTCAAGGAAGGCGGCATCTACAAGGGCTGGTCCAACGCTCAGGGCTTCCGCGACATCGCCTACATGACGTCTCCCGACGGCCTGTCGTGGACGCCACGAAATCTGTCGCTCTCTGAGGGCCCGTCGGGAGCCTGGGACCACAGCACGTGCAACTACCCGTTCGTCCTGCGCGATGGCGCCACGCTGAAGATGTGGTTCAGCGGCGCGGCCTTCCCGTCCTCCGGCTACCAGATCGGCTACGCGACCAGCCCCTGACCGGCTCTCTGGCGACAGACCTTCCTGCCAGGACAGTCTCTGTCAGGCACCTGGTCTGCTCATGCGCCGGCGCACCTGAACGCTGCACATCGAAATGCGTCCAAAGGGAGACGGTCCATGAAAGGGATTCACGAATGCACAGCAATGCACGGCCAGCGGTGACGTTGGGCAATCTTGCACGACGCTCGCCATTTCAGCGGGCGCCTGTCGCCAACACGGTCAAGCTCTTGCCGTTCCTGGCTGCAGTCCTCTTGGCTGGATGCATCGGCTCCGCCGCGGTCGACGACCACATTCTCACCGCCGACCGAGAAGGAATGATTCTGGTCTTCGAAGACGCGACCTTTTCGATCTATTCGTTCCCGGACCGCTGGGCCCAGCCCGACGTCACCGGCCTCGTCGAGGACCTCCATTCCACGTTGAATTACTACCGAGCGCTGTTGCACGACACGACCGAGCGCAAGATCACCATCTACGCGCACACCCATGAGACCTATCGTTCGGACGACGTGGCCGGGATCGCCGATCCCTTCGCATTCAGCTTCGATTTCATCTGCTGCGACAGGTTCCTCGCGGCCCATGAAATGGCACATCTGATGGTGTACGCGCGCGCCGGAGGACAGCCGCGACCGTTCCTGGACGAGGGGATGGCCGAGCTGCTGGCCAACTGGAACGAGGTGAAGGCTGCCGCGCCCTTCGCCGATCACGCGGTCCCGGATTTTCCCTGCGCCTCGTCGGCGAGCATCGACGACATCTATTCGGGGGCCGGATTCTGGGACCACGCGTGGGATTTCAACGAATCGTATCCCATGGCAGCGCAGTTCACCGCCGTCGCCATCGCGCGCTCGAGCCTCGATCGCTACCTGTCGGAGTACTACGTGCCTGGGCGCCTGGGCACGAGCGAAGACGGCGACTCACGCCTGCATTCGTTCATCGGCATGGGCTTTCACGAGATGAGGACCGAGATGAAGCGCGCGGCGGGGTGCAACTGATGCTGCCCCTGGTTCTGGCGACGACCATCGCCGTCGCGGCACCCGCGGACGCAGCGCGCTCCGCGTGGCACGTCACGGCGTCGACCGAATACTCGACCTACGTCGACGCGCAGGCGCGCATCGCAAACCTCTACGGAGCGCCCAGAGAGGGATACGGCTACGGCGTTCGCATCGGCGCCACGCGAACCTTCGACCGGCTGGCGCTGGGCGCGACCTTCTCGCTGTTTCCCACGCTTTCGCTGTCGGGCGCGTCCGGCTCTCTCGACCTGCTGGCTTCGTACGATCGACACTGGAACCAGCTGCGGTTGGTCGCCGGTGGAGGCATCGGCATGTTCTTCGCGTCGGATGGCACCTACATCCCCACCCTTGCCGGCAGTCGCGTCGGTCCGTCGGCCAATGTCACCGCCGAGCTGCAATGGTCCCTCTCCCCCCAGTTCTTCATGACCTTGGGCGCCGGCTTGCACCTCTATCCCCTGCAGCCCATTCCGACGCTGCCGCTGGGGCTCGACCTCCGCTTCTTCCTCGGTCCCGGCGTGGCTTTCTGACCTGCGGGCGCGCCTGCCCTCCGCGAATGATCCGGGCTAAAGTTCAGGCGCCGCAACACCATGGGCGACCCACCCGACGAGACCGCCACCGCCGCCAGCCCCCGCGAGTCCGTCGCCGGGCAGATCGTGCACACGACTGCCGAGCGCGCGCCCGTCCAGCTCGGCCGCTACGTGATCGTGCGCGCGCTGGGCGCGGGCGGCATGGGCGCGGTCTACGCCGCGCGCGATCCCGAGCTGGACCGCGAGGTCGCCATCAAGCTGCTGCGCGCGCGCGTGCGCAGCGCGGAGGACGAGGAGCGGGCGCGCGCCCGCCTCCTGCGCGAGGGCCGCGCCATGGCCAAGCTCGTGCACCCGAACGTGATCCGCGTCTACGACATCGGCCTGCACGAGGGCCAGGTCTTCGTGGCCATGGAGATCATCGACGGCGGCACGCTCGGCGAGTGGCAGGCGACCGGCCCGCATCCGTGGCGCGAGGTGCTCGCGATCTACGCGAGCGCCGGCCGCGGGCTCGCCGCCGCGCACCGCGCCGGCATCGTGCACCGCGACTTCAAGCCCGGGAATGTCTTGCTCGCCCGTGACGGCCGGGTGCTGGTCACCGACTTCGGCATCGCCCGGCTGTCCGACGGCGAGGGGCCGTCCTCCGACGAGTGGGCGGCGGCGGGCGGACCCTCGGGCGAGCTCACGGTCACGCAGACCGGCGCGATCATGGGCACGCCCGAGTACATGTCGCCCGAGCTGCTGCGGGGCGCGCCCGTCGACGCGCGCGCCGACCAGTTCGCCTTCTGCCTGGCACTCTACCAGGGTCTCTACGGCGAGCGGCCGTTCGTGACCCCCGCGTCCGAACAGGGCGCGCGCAGCACGCCGCTCGAGGAGCTGAAGCAGACACTCCTGGCCGGCCAGCTGCGCCCGCCGCCGCGCGGTTCCGTCGTGCCCGGGTGGCTGCGCGAGCACGTGCTGCGCGGGCTGCGCCTCGAGCCCGGCGAGCGATTCCCCAGCATGGACGCGCTGCTCGCCGCGCTGGCAGCCGATCCGGCGATCCGTCGCCGGCGCGTCCTGGGCGCGCTCGCGGCCACGGCGCTGGTCGGCGTCGCCGCGTGGGGCCTGATGCGCGGCGGCGGCGCGCCCGAGCCCTGCGGCGGCGCCGCCGAGCTCCTCGCCGGCGCGTGGGACGGACATGGGCGCGCGCGCGTCGAGTCGGCGTTCCTGGCCACGGGCAAGCCATTCGCGCGCGGCAGCTTCGCCCGCGTCTCCGGCCAGCTGGACGGCTACGCCGGCGAGTGGGCGAGCATGCGCACCGAGGCCTGCCGGGCCACGCGCGTCCGCCACGAGCAGTCGGAGGCGCTGCTCGAGCTGCGCGTCGCCTGCCTGGATCAGCGGCGCGCCGAGCTGGCGGCCATGGTCGAGCAGCTGGCGAGCGCCGACGCGGCGCTGGTCGAGCACGCGGTCGACGTGGCTCTCCGGCTCGATCCGCTCGCCGGGTGCGCCGACGCGCAGGGGCTGCAGGCCGAGGTGCCCGCGCCCACCGATCCGCTCCTGGCCGAGCGTGTGCGCCGGCTGCAAGCGCGGCTCGATCCGATCGATGCGATGAACAAGGCGGGCAAGTACAAGGAAGCCCTGGCGCTCTTGCACCCGTTCGTCGACGAGGTGGATGCGACCGGCTTCGCGCCGCTGCGCGCCAAGGTGCACCTCCAGCTGGGGATCGTCGAGCTCTCCCTCGGCCAGCTGCCGGCCGCGCGCGACGACCTCGACCTGGCCGTGACCCAGGCGGGCGAGGCGCGCACCGACCGGCTCCTGGCCAGCGCGCTGGCGCAGCTGGCGCGCACCCAGATGGCCGCGCGCAACAACGAGGAGGCGTCGCAGTCCGCGCGCCTGGCCGAGAGCATCGCGGTGCGGAAGAACGACACCGTTTCGCTGGGGCTCGCGCGCATGACGCGCGCCACGCTGCTCGAGCGCGACGGCCACGTGGCCGAGGCCACCGCGCTGCGCCAGGACGTGCTGGCCGCGTACGAGCGCGACTTCGGCAAGCACGATCCGCGCCTCGTCACCGTGCTGAACCAGCTCGCCACCGGGGCCTTGACCTCGGGAAAGCTCGACGACGCGCAGGCCTGGGGCCAGCGCGCGCTCGATCTGTCGCTCGAGATCTACGGTCCCGATCATCCGCAGGTCATCTATGCCCTCAACGTCATGGCAAGGCTCGCGGACCGGCGCGGCAAGAGTGACGAGGCGATCCCGCTCTACGAGCGGGCGCTGGCGATCGCCGAGCGTACCTACGAGCCCGGGCACGCCAACATCGCGACCATCCTGCACAACCTCGGGATCGCGCACTTCCGCCTCAACCATTTCGACGAGGCTGGGCGGCTCTGGCAGCGCGCCATCTCGATGACCGAGAAGAACTACGGGCCGGACCACCCCGAGATATGCAACCTCCTGGCCGCGCTCGCCGAGCTGCGCGGCGTCGAGGGGCACCCGCAGGAAGCCATCGACCTGACCCGGCGCGCGCTCGACATCACCCTCCACGCGAACGGCCCCATGGCGCCGGCGCTGTCCGAGTACTACGGCCATCTGGCGAAGTTCACCTACGAGCTGGGCAAGCTGAGCGAGGCGATCGCGCTGCAGCAGAAATCGCTCGCGCTGGTCGAGAAGGTGGAGGGCAAGGAGAGCGATACGTACGGCACGGGCCTCTTCGAGCTCGCGCGCTACCAGATCGCCGACAAGCGCTGCGCCGACGCCATGCCGCTGCTCTCCGAGGCCATCCGCCTGCTCGAGAAGTACGTCGGCAAGGACACCCCGCGCCTGTGTACTCCGCTCGAGCTGCGCGCGAAGTGCCTCACGCAGGCCGGCCGCCCCGCCGAGGCCTTCCCGCTCCTCGAGCGCACCGCGAAGCTCATCACCGACGCCGGCGGCGACGACAGCGACCAGGCGTCGGTGCGCCTGCTGCGGGCCGACGCGCTGTGGGTCGAGGGCACGGAGCGCGCGCGCGCCCGCGCCGAAGCCGCGCGCGCCGAGGCCGCCCTGGTCGCGTACAAGGGCCTCGCGTCCGATGCCGACAAGAAGGCGATCCTGGCCGAGGTGCGCGCCTGGCAGCGCGCGCATCCGTAGCGGCGCGTCCTCGCGAGCCCGGGGCGTGCCACCCGTGTGTCGATCGACACCGCTCCGTCTGTGGCAATGACACAGGCTCCGCGGCTTCCCTCCCCCGTCGAATCAAGCACTTGCCGATGGCACCGGCCTTGCTCAAGGGGAGCGCGCCCAAGACGGGTAGGAGCTCTCCGAGATCATGAAGACCAGGAAGAAGTGGATCGCGACCATCATGCCCCTCGCCCTCGCGGCAGCCGCCTGTAGCGCCGAGCCGCTGACCGGCGACGAGGCCATCGACAGCGTCGACCAGGCCGTCATCGTCGACGAGCTGGAGATTCCCGGCGTCGGCAACCGCAACTACGTGCTCGGCGACGGCTTCGACAGCATGACCCAGTCGTTCAAGGCCACCTGCGTCGAGAACAGCCAGACCCTGCCCAGGGTTCCCGGTTCGGGGGCGATCGTCTTCGATCGCGAGATGACCACCAGCCAGGTGGACTCGATGTTCGGCGTGAAGGCCGACGTCAAGGCGCGCTACGGCGCCTACAACGCCTCGGCACGCGCGGCCTTCAATCGCTCGACCCAGAGCCGGCGCACCTCGATCAACGTGGTCTTCGGCGCCACCTACGATCTGGGCACGGTTCGCTTCAAGGAGCCGGGCGCACGCGTCGTCGGCAACACCAACCGCTGGTACCAGAGATGCGGCGACGGCTTCGTGTCGCAGATCTCGCAGGGCGCCGATCTCGCCATCCTCTACCGCATCGACTTCGCCTCCGAATCCGACAAGCAGGCCTTCTCGGCCAGCATCGGCGGCAACTACGCCGGCATGGTGAGCGCTGACGCCGAGATGAAGCGCGCCGCCGCCGAGTTCCGCGGCCGGGCCTCGGTGCACGTGGAGGCGCACCAGTTCGGTGGCGACCTGTCGCGCATGGGCAGCATCCTGAACGCCGACAATGGTCACGTCGCGATGAAGTGCGACATCGACGATCTGGCCGCGTGCAACAGCCTGGTGGCCCGCGGTATCCGTTACGCGGCCGAGGACTTCGCCGCCTCGGTGCGCAGCCAGCCGGGCAATCGCTCCTACATCATCAAGGACTGGAGCCTGCTCTCCATCGCTCCCGAATCGGTCACCCAGTCGGTGCCCAGCGACATCACCGCCGCGCGCACCACGCTGGCCGAGCTGTTCGACAACGAGATGGAGGTCCAGGACCGCATCACCTCGCTGTCGCGCAGCAACTTCTCGCTCTCGACGCCGCATACCGCGCTGCTCAACCAGTTCCGCACCAAGTCGGCGAGGAACCTGGCCGTCCTGCGCGCCATCATTCCCAGGTGCTTCGATGATCTGGATCTGACCGATGCCGCCAGCAAGGCCACCTGCAAGGCGGCCGTGCGCAAGCCCGGCGCCCAGGGCCTGATCCAGGCCGGCTACGTGACCCTCGACGTCGAGGACCTGGACTTCCCGCGCACCGGCATGATCGCGCGCGACGCCGACGGCAACATCGTGCGTCGCGACCTGGTGCAGAACATCACCGTGGGCAATGGTCGCTGGGGCACCTGGCGCGACTGGGAGTACTGCGCCGACGGCGAGTACGGCATCGGCTACCAGATGCGCGTCGAGGAGCGCCAGGGCAGCGGCGACGACAGCGCGCTCAACGCGGTCCGCATCAAGTGCGCCCGCCTCGATCACGGCTCGGCCAACACCAGCATCGTCTCGTATGGCGGCCTGTGGGGCGACTGGCATCCCTACAAGTTCTGCTCGAACGGCGTGCTCCGCGGCGGCAAGATGAAGATCGAGGCGCCCATCGACGGTGACGACAGCTCGGCCAACGACGTCAAGATGGCCTGCTCCGACGGCGACTACATCCAGGCCACGGGCGGCGGCGAGTGGGGCGAATGGGCCAGCGAGTACGAGATGTGCCCGGCCGGCACCGCCGTGTGCGGCATCCGCAGCCGCTTCGAGAAGTACCAGGGCGACGACGGCGACGACACCGCCATGAACGGCCTCAACCTGGCCTGCTGCGCCTTCTGATTCGCACCGTCTCTACGTGCACGAGAACTGGCAGCGCGAGGCGGGCACGGTGCTGGTCAACGGCCAATGGCGCGCCACCGACAACCATCCCTTCTTCGTCAACGGCAAGTGGCAGCGTGCCGACCAGCTGCGCGCGGGTGACTGGCTGTTCCGGCTCGACGGCGACGGCGAGGGGCTGCTGGTGCACAACATGAAGACGGCGAACTAGACGCGAGGCGATCCGCCGCTCAGAAACCCTCGGCCCAGGCCTCCGGCACCAGCACACGCTCGAGCTGGTCGTACTCGGGCTGGGCGGCCAGGTCGTTGCGGCGCTGCGCCAGGTCCGCGGCATTGAAGATGTTGCCCAGGTAGAAGACCGAGGCCGCGACCCCCGTGGTGCCAGCACTGAAATAGAGATGATTCCTCGCCAGCTCCACCGTGGCCCCGATGAAGACGCTGTTGAGGACGAAGGCGACGGCAGCGCTCTGCCACGAGCCGGCGTAGACCTGTCCGAGCCCGGGGAGAATGGCGCTCAGGGTTCCTGCCAGCCAGGGACGCTTGGGACGGGCATTCCTGTACCTTGCATAGATCACCCGCGCTCGTCGGGCCACGTCGGGATCCAGAGCGGCCACGGTGTGCTCGAACTGCTCGCTGTCCACCACCGCTTGCAGCGTCAGCAGGCGTCGTTGCGCCGCAGGCGCCACGCGCTCGAGCGACAAGGAGAAGGCCTGTCCGTCTCCGTCGCGCAGATACGACCATGAAAGCAACACCGCGGCGGGAGCGGCGACCGGCGATCCGGGCGAGGCGACCAGCCCGACGAGAAGGGCACGAGATCGTGGTCTGTCCTCGAGCCGAAACAGCGCCAGGGCATCGAGGAGCTGCCAGCGGAAGCGCTCCGACGCGTCGGGACACAAGGTCTCCAGCGTCTGCACGACGTAGTGGACGTCGTCGAGCTTCTGGTCGCCGAACAGATGAAGCAGATGGTCGGTGGGTCGTGCGGATTCACAGCCCTGATCACGAACAGGAACTGCGGGCGGCGTGTCATCCGCCCGTGCGCGGCCTGGCCACGCGGCCAGCACCGCCAGGACCAGGGTCAGAACGCGCAAAGGTCGCCACCAGGAATGTCGAGCCAGCGCACGCGCCCCTCCAACGTCATCGGCTGCAGGAAGTCCGGATGGCCGGCCTCCTCGAGGAGGAGTCGCTCGATACCCAGAACAACCGCGCGCATGGGTCCGCAGGCTCTCGCGCGCAGGTTGAAGGCTTCCGAATCGGAGGGAAGCATTCGACAGCGAGAGAACAGACTGCGCCCGACCACGTTGCGGTAGATCCACGTGGCGGTATTGGGTCGCGTCTGGCTCACGTGGCGCAGACGGTAGCGAGCCTCGAGAACGCTGGCGGGCCTGGTCGCAATCCCAGGCCTGGTACAGGCCACGCAAAGGGCGAGCACCAGCCAGAGCGTGTTCTGTGCCGGCAAGACCAGATCAGTTGGGCTGCCGCTCGGCGGCCTGGGGCGGGGGCGGAGCAGGCTGCGGCGGAGCGCCGGCCGGCCGCATCTCGAAGGTGTGATCCGGCTTGTAGCCCATGATCCAGAGGAAGGGCACGAGGACGAGCACGCCGCCGATGCACGCCCCGACGTCGAACTCCTCGGAGCGCGTGATCGTCGCCATGGTGGGCTCGTAGCCTGGCTGCTCGAGGCGAACCGTGGTGGTCGCGCCGACGATCTTGGTGTCCGTCATCGTATAGGGGGTCTGACCGACCGCTTCACCATTCAGATAGAGCCTCGCACCCGACGGGTTGCTCCGAATGACAGTGGTGCTGGCACATCCACTGAAAGCCACCAGCACCAGCGCGGCGGTCGCTCTAATCAAGGGGCTTCTCACGGTCATCATGGCCAAACGGGGTAACCTTCCGAGGCTGTCCGAGTCAAGGTGCAACCCACCGACGTCGCTCCGGCATGTGCTGCAAGCACGCCCTCTCCTGTGAAGCCGAGAAGCGAACAGACAGGTAGCTGCGCCGACGCAGCTCCTTTTCGGCTCCAAAAGAGCGCGCGCAAACTTGCCCGCACGTGATCGGTTCCCGCGGGCGACCTCGGCCTGAACCGGTCAACTTCGCTGTGGCCAGGTGCTAGCGCCGCTGCGCTCGCGGAGCGATCCTCCGGCGGAGATCTGCCACTGCGGGAGTGGTGGCGAGATCTGCCTCTGCGTCGTCGTCGCGTGGTTGTTGCTAGGTCGCTTCAACCGGGGATGTTACGAAGCGCCCGTCGGCGGAGCTGGTTCGAGCGTCGTTCATCCACCACGGGTAGGGAGGCATAGGGAATGGGACACATCGTGCACGCAAAGAGGCAATCGTCGGTTCTGGGCAAGGCGACCAAGGTCGCGTTCGCCCTCGCGCTGGCCGTCTCGCTGAGCAGCTGCGGACAGGACCAGGAAGTCGACGAGATCGGGCAGCTCGAGGAAGCGCTCGCGACCGGCGGCACCGCCGTCGAGCCCAACATCGCCTGCGGCGGCGACAGCCAGGTGACCGTCCAGCTCTCCGGCGACAGCGTCGTGCGCGACACTCCCAGCGACATCATCCTGGTCGTCGACGAGTCGGGCAGCATCAGCACCCAGGACTTCAACAACCAGAAGACGTTCATGGCCAACCTGGTGCACGGCCTGACCGTCGACGCCACCCACCGCGTGGGCATCGTGATGTTCTCGACCTCGGCGCGCCTCATCACGCCGACGCTGAGCAGCAATCCGACCGCGCTGGCGAACACCATCAACACGCTCGCCCAGGTCGGCGGCAGCACCTGTACGTCCTGCGGCGTGGCCATGGCGCGGGCTCGCTTCGCCGCCGAGACGCCGGCCGGGCGCAAGAAGCTGGTCGTGCTGCTGACCGACGGGTTGAGCAACGTGAACACCCCGAACCTGGCTCCCGAGCTCAGCGCGGCCAAGGCCGCGGGCGCCGAGTTCTTCGCCGTCGGCGTGGGCCAGGGCCCCAACCTGACCGAGCTGAACCTCATCGCCAGCGAGCCCGACTCGTCGCACGTCTTCCAGGTCAACAACTTCAGCCAGCTGCAGACCATCCTCGCCGCGCTGATCGCGTCGGTGCAGAACCCCGAGTCGACCCACGTCGTCTACACCCTGAACGTGAACCCGGCGTTCGCGATCTCGGGCGAGACCGTGAGCGGCGGGGCCGTGACCCGCACGGGTAACCAGCTGGTGTGGACGCTGGCGGCGCTGCAGAACCAGTCGTTCACGCTCAGCTTCCGGGCCCACCATTCGGGCAGCTCGCCGATCGGCGCGCTGCCGGTGTTCACCTCGGGCTCGTACGCCGACAGCGAGGGTCACACGCTCAGCATCCCGACGCTCTCGATCAACGTGGGCGTCTGCGACCGCGACGGCGACGGCAGGCCCGACGACACCGACAACTGCCCCGACGTCGCCAACACCGACCAGGCCGACCTCGACGGTGACGGCGTGGGCGACGCCTGCGACGCCGACGACGATGGCGACACCGTCCCCGACGCGAGCGACAACTGCGCCAACCTGCCCAACACTGACCAGGTCGACGCCGACCACGATGGGCTCGGCGACGTCTGCGATCCCGACGACGACAACGACGATGTGCTCGACGGGAGCGACAACTGCCCGTTCGTGGCCAACACCAGCCAGCAGGACACCGACGCCGACGGCCAGGGCAACGCCTGCGACGCCGACGACGACAACGACAGCGTGCTCGACCCGACGGACAACTGCCCGCTGGCCGCCAACCTCGACCAGGCCGACGCCGACGACGACGGTTTCGGCGATGTCTGCGACCCCGACGACGACAACGACAGCGTGCCCGACGCGGTCGACAACTGCCCGTTCGTGGCCAACTCGAGCCAGCTGAACAGCGACGGCGATGCGCTGGGCGACGCCTGCGATGCCGACGACGACAACGACGGCGTGCTCGACCCGGCCGACAACTGCCCGCTCGTGGCCAACTCGAGCCAGCTGAACAGCGACGGTGATGCGCAGGGTGACGCCTGCGATGCCGACGACGACAACGAC
>OBEQ010332404.1_pt1 | contig 13976 bp, 12 predicted proteins | sample 1670901 | NCBI WGS metagenome assembly OBEQ01 (sample SAMEA104232315, study PRJEB22302) | groundwater metagenome | biome: forest; feature: aquifer; material: groundwater | place: USA | collected 2011-08-07 | depth 5.4 m
AAATCTGCTGGGCGTCGATGCGGCGCAGGCAGATGTTGACGCCGGCGTTGGCGGCGAGGGTCCAGGGGAAGCACCAGCCGTTGCAGTGGAACATGGGTAAGGTCCAGAGGTAGGTGGCGTGCCGGGGCATGCCCCATTCGACGATGTTGCAGATGGCGTTCAGATACGCGCCGCGGTGGTGATAGACGACGCCTTTGGGGTTGCCGGTGGTGCCGGAGGTGTAGTTGAGGGCGAGGGCGTCCCATTCGTCGGTGGGGTGCTGCCAGTGGTAGTCGGGGTCGGCGTCGCGCAGGAAGTCTTCGTAGGTGATCTGGCCGAGGAGTTCGCCGCCGCTGTAGAGGGGGTCGTCAACGTCGATGATGAGAATTTCCCGGTCGAGCAGGGTGAGGGCTTTTTTGACGACGGGGGAGAATTCGCGGTCGGTGATGAGGACTTTGGCTTCGCCGTGATTCAGCATGAAGGCGATGCTTTCGGCTTCGAGGCGGGTGTTGAGGGTGTTCAATACGGCGCCGCTCATGGGGACGCCGAAGTGGGCTTCGAACATGGCGGGAATGTTGGGGAGCATGACGGCGACGGTGTCGCCTTTGACTATCCCGCGCTGGGCCAGGGCGGAGGCGAGCCGCCGGCAGCGGGTGTAGGTCTCGCGCCAGGTGGCTTGCCATTCGCCGTGGATGCAGGCCACCCGCTGCGGATACACCCGCGCTGCGCGCATGATGAAACTCAGCGGCGAGAGCGGGACGTAGTTCGCGGGGGTGCGGTCCAATCCGGCACTGTATGGGTTTGATTCCAGCACAACGATCCTCAATGATCAATATTCAATTCAAACAATTTCAGCAGCTTGCAAAAAAAGCGTTTCCCGAAAAAATTTTCGGGAAACACTTCAACCAACGACTGACTGTAATAACTTGTTTTTCAATTTGCTCTCAATTTCATGGCGGCCAGTGAACAGCTGCGGGTAAGTGTTTTGTTTTCCAGGTGAAGGGTATTTGGCGTCAACTTATTTATTGGCCGTCAGCGGACAGCCGCTGGCTTCCGGTGGCAGAAATGCCTTGTCGGCCGGAATCACCGCCTGCACCTTGTAGTAATCCCACGGGTACTTGGACTCGGACGGCTTCTTGACCTTGAAGAGTTTCAGGTCGTATTTCATGCGACCGTTGGCTTGCAGCTTGCCATTGCGCACCATCATGTCGTTGACCGGCAGTTCGCGCATTTTGGCCATCACGGCTTCGGTGTCGTCGGTACCGGCCGCCTGCACCGCTTTCAGATAGTGCGTCACGGCGGAATAGATTCCCGCTTGCAGCATGTTGGGCATCTTGCCGTGCACCTCAAAAAACCGTTTGGCGAAGGCGCGCGTTTGATCGTCGGTGTCCCAGTAAAAACCTTCGGTCACGGTCAAGCCTTGTGCGTCTTTCAAACCCAGCTTGTGCACGGCCAGCAGATCGCCCAGCAGTGATACCAATTGCTGCGTCTCGGTGACGCCGTATTCAGCCGCTTGCTTCACCGAATTCACCAGATCAGTCCCGGCGTTGGCCAGACCAATCACGTCCGCCTTGGAACCTTGCGCGCGCAACAGGTAGGCCGAGAAATCGGTGGTGCCAGGGAAGGGAAATTTCACCGCGCCAACGACTTCACCACCCGCTGCCTTCACACCAGCGGAGGCCGCGCCTTCGAGCGCGTGACCAAAGGCGTAATCTGCTGTCACGAAATACCATTTCTTGCCACCGTTGGCCACGACCATCGCTGGCGCTGCGCGCGTCAGGGCGATCACGTCATAGACCCAGTGTGCGGTCACGGAATTGCAAGCCTTGCCGGTCAAATCGTGGGTGGCTGCGCCAGTCACGATAATCGGTTTGTTTTTTTCCTTGGCCACTTGCGATACTGCCAGCGCCACCGAGCTGGTGACGATATCGGTAATCATGTCCACCTGGTCGCTATCGAACCATTTTTTCGCCAACAGCGTTGCCACATCAGGTTTATTCTGGTGATCGGCCGACACCATTTCGATCGGCTTGCCCAGTACCTTGCCGCCGAAATCGGCAATCGCCATCTTGGCGGCCAGTACAGAACCGGCGCCGGTTTGCTCGGCATAGGTGCCAGACATATCGGTCATCACACCGATTCTGACCACATCGCCGGAAATACCGGCTGCGGACGCAGTTGCACAGGCCAATGCGACACTTAGTGCCACCGCCAGCTTCTTCAATTTCATTTGTGTCTCCTCTTGTGAATGCCCGCGTATGGGTTACAGCGGGGTCCGGGGAGCGATTCTGCGAACAGATGTTTGCACAATGTTTTCACAAATGTAACGAATTGTGTCAACATTGGCAGCGCCATTTACAATGCGTCGGATCAATCGGATGCCTGAAATAAAATCCGAGCACTTGCAGTTACCGATGGGAAAATTCATCACACGCTCCCCATGACCGATCTGTCCACCCCACCCGGCCCCAGCGGCGTCGATGCACAGCAACGCTACGCTCTGCTGCAAGCGGGCCTGGATCTGATCAACCAGGGCCTGTCGGTGATGGATGGCAATCTGTGTCTGGTAGCGTGGAACAAGACCTTCGTCGAATTGCTGGAATTCCCCGACTATCTGATCCGGGTCGGTACGCCGTTTGAAGCTTTCATTCGCTACAACGCGGAGCGCGGAGAATACGGGACCGGCGATATCGACGCACTGGTCGCCACCCGGGTGCACGCCGCCCGCCAGTTCGTGCCGCACAATACTGAACGGGTACGCCCCAACGGCAGCATCATCAACATTCGCGGCGAGCCGATTCACAGCAGCGGCGGTTTTATCACGATCTACACGGACATCACCGAAGCACGCCGCTACGAAGAACTGATTACCCGACAAAATATCGAACTGGAAGCGCGCGTGCGCGAGCGCACGATGGCGCTGGAAAAAGCCAATACCAGTTTGCGCTCGGCCAATGCCTCGATAGACCGGATTGCCGATGCGCTCAAGCGCAGTGAAGCGCGCATGCGCCTGATCACTGATGAAATTCCCGCCCTGATCGCCTACACCGACCGCAACCTGATTTATCAGTTCGTCAATCAGGGCTATGCCAACTGGTTCGGCCGACGCAAGGAAGAGATTCTCGGCCGCAGCGTGGCGGAGATCATGACCCAAGCGGTCTTCACTTCCGTCTATCCGCACCTGCAAAGCGCCGCGCAGGGCAACCAGGTCAGCTACGAATATTCGATGGTCAATCATCAGGGACGACTCGTGTACGCGCGCAGCAGCGTGGTGCCGGATTTCGACATGGCGCGCCAGGTGGTCGGTTTCTTCGTGCTCTCGGTGGACATCACGGAAGAAAAACAGGCGCAGGCCGCGCTTGTGCAGGCACAGAAAATGGAAGCGGTGGGCCAGCTCACCGGCGGCATCGCGCACGACTTCAACAACCTGCTCACCATCGTGCTGGGCAACCTGGGTATTTTGCGCGATCAACATATCGACCTGCCCGCGATCAATGAATTTGTCGAACCGGCGATCCAGGCTTCCGAACGCGGTGTCGCGCTGATCAAGCGGCTGCTCGCTTTTTCACGTCAGCAGCCGCTCGAACCGCATGTGTTTGAAGTCGCCCAACTAGTGACCAATGTCACCCAATTGCTGCATCATTCACTGCCAGCCAACATCCACATCCAGACCCGTTTTCAGGAACCGCATCCGCACATTCTGGCCGACCCGCACCAGCTCGAAAGCGCGTTGATCAATATTGCCGTCAACGCCCGGGATGCCATGCCCGAAGGCGGCAAACTGCACATCGACGTGCGCAGCATCGTGCTCAAGGAAGAAGATGCGCGCGCACTGGAAATCACCGCCGGCGAATACGCAGTGCTTGAAGTGACTGACAGCGGCAACGGTATGGATGCCGTGACGCTGGCGCGCTCGCTTGAACCTTTTTTCAGCACCAAGCCGTTTGGCGCGGGCAGCGGCCTCGGGCTGCCGATGGTCTATGGGTTCGTGCGCCAGTCGGGGGGCGGTATGCGTCTGACCAGCACACCGGGACAAGGCACCACTGTCACCCTGTGGCTGCCGCTGTCACATGCCATCGATCAGGCGATTGTTCCCACCCCGATCAACCTGCCTGCCCCGGGCGCGCACAAGATGATGGTGCTGCTGGTTGAGGATGAACCGGAAGTGAGCCGCATCGTCCGCCTGCAATTGACCGAACTCGGGCATCCGGTGCTGGAAGCCCATAACGGCAGCGAAGCTGCGCGCCTACTCGAAAGCGTCCCCGGCATCGGCCTGCTGGTCAGCGATGTGGTGATGCCGGGCGATCTCGACGGCCATGCACTGGTCACCCAGGCACGCGCTCTGCGTCCCGATTTACGGGTGATTTTGATGAGCGGTTATGCGGACAATCCCGCGCCGATACCGATCGAACACGATAACATCCGTTTGCTGGCAAAGCCCTTCACGAAAGACGATATCGCGCACGCCATCGTGGCCATTCAAACATCGCCCAGATATGACCCACAATAATCATTCCAACCAAACCGAGCCGGCGCAAGGCAGCAATAAAACAATTTTCATCATCGAGGATGACGAAGAGATCGCACGCATAGTCAGCCATGCACTCAAGGAATTCGGCTTTCATACCGAACATTTCCGCACCGGCGCCACCTTGCAAAACCGTCTGCGCAGCAAAAGCCCCGACCTGTGCATTGTCGATCTGCAATTGCCGGACATCGACGGCACGCAGCTGGTGCGGGCGCTGCAGGACAAATGCGATTGCGGAATTCTGATTCTGACCGGCCGTCACGATATCAGTGACCGCGTGCTGGGCCTGGAGCTGGGTGCCGATGATTACATGCCCAAACCGTTCGAGCCGCGCGAACTGGTCGCACGAGTACGCAGCATTTTGCGGCGCTATGAACGCAGCAGCAAGACCAGCGACAAGCGCGGCCCGATCGCCCGTTTTGCCGGCTGGACCTTCGACACCGGCAATCACAATCTGACTTCACCGACCAGTGAAGATATCTCGCTCTCCACCGCCGAAGCACATCTGCTGCACCTGCTGCTGCAAAACACCAACCGCTTGCTGACGCGCGATCAACTCATGCGCGAACGCGGCATGTCGGCCTTCGATCGCAGCATCGACGTACGCATCTCGCGCCTGCGCCGAAAAATCGAACCCGACCCGCAAAACCCCAGCATGATCAAGACCGTGTATGGCGCGGGTTATCTGATGTGTACTACAGTGGAATGGGAATAAAAGACTTGAACCGCCAAGGCGCCAAGAAAACCATTCAATTCGGTTTTTCCTTGGCGCCTTGGCGGTAGATTGAATATGTTTTTTGTTCAAGCCTCGGAAGATAAATCAGCGGGGCGCTCCGTCAACCGATCCACCAGCGCTTTCTCACACACCTTGAACGCGATATAAAACGCGAGGGCACCATAGCCTGACAGCAGCAGTTCAGCCAACTGTTGCAAACCGCCATCCCACAATGCCATGCGGCCGTATTCGAGCAGCAGTTCGAGATTGGCTTGGAAGACATGGATCAAGTTCAGGCTGGCCAGGCCGAACATCAGAAAGCTCAAACCCATCACAACAAATGTCAGCAGCGGATGACGCATCAGGAATCGCTTCAGAGCTGTCCCATGTGACGCTGCCATCTCTATGCCTCTATATGGTGTTAGACAACCAGGGTTGAGCAGCCAGACGCTGCTGTTCAAATGCACGAATCACATCAGCATGACGCAGCGTCAGACCGATATCATCCAGCCCGTTGAGCAGACAGTATTTGCGGAAGGCAGTGATGTCGAAGCCATGATTGACACCATCGGGACGCTTGACCTGCTGGGTGCCCAGATCAATCGTCAATTGATAACCCGGCTGCGCTTCGACCCGCTCGAACAGCGCCTGCACATCGGCTTCGGACAGGACAATTGGCAACAGGCCGTTCTTGTAGCAATTGTTGAAAAAGATATCGGCAAAACTTGGCGCGATCACCGCCCGAAAACCGTATTGATCGAGCGCCCAGGGCGCGTGTTCGCGCGACGAACCGCAACCGAAATTCTTGCGCGTCAGCAAAATGCTGGCGCCCTGATAACGCGGCTGATTCAGTACGAAATCGGGATTGATCGGGCGCACGCTATTGTCCATGCCCGGCTCGCCATGGTCGAGATAACGCCACTCGTCGAACAGGTTGGGGCCGAAGCCGCTGCGCTGAATCGATTTCAGAAATTGCTTGGGAATGATGGCGTCGGTATCGACATTGGCGCGATCCAGCAGCGCCACCAAACCCTGGTGAACGGTGAACTGTTGCATAACTCTATTTCTTCGACTTGTCTTCGATTTTCTCGCCGACTTTCTGGACATCCTGACCAAAACCCTTGACGGTATTGCAAGCACTCAATGCCACAAGAAACATCAGACCAACCATCAGTGCAAACATTTTTTTCATATCAATCTCCTTTTTAAAATGGCGACGTGTGACAGGTGACAAAACCGGCACGCCGTCACCAATCACTTGTCACCGAATTCACGCACATCGACAAAATGCCCCGCAATACCCGCCGCAGCTGCCATCGCCGGACTGACCAGATGGGTGCGCCCACCCGGGCCCTGGCGTCCTTCAAAATTTCGATTCGAGGTTGAAGCGCAGCGTTCACCCGGCTCCAGACGATCGGCATTCATCGCCAGACACATCGAGCAACCCGGCTCGCGCCATTCAAAACCGGCATCCGTAAAAACCTTGTCCAGCCCTTCAGCTTCGGCCTGCGCCTTGACCAGACCGGAGCCAGGTACCACCAGCGCCAGTTTGACGCTGGCCGCTTTTTGTTTGCCCTGCACCACCGCTGCCGCCGCGCGCAAATCCTCGATGCGTGAATTGGTGCAACTGCCGATGAAAACCTTGTCGATGTAAATTTCCTGCATCGGCGTGTTGGCTTGCAGACCCATGTATTTGAGTGCGCGTTCCATGCCGTCGCGTTTGACTGGATCGGCTTCCTGCGCCGGATCGGGCACGCGGTCAGCGATGGTCACAACCATCTCCGGCGAGGTACCCCAGGTGACTTGTGGCTTGAGTTGCGTCGCGTCGATCTCGACCACGGCGTCGAACTGCGCATCGGCGTCTGAATGCAGTGTATTCCAGTAGGCCACCGCTGTTTCCCAATCCGCGCCACTCGGTGTATAGGGGCGACCCTTGATGTAGTCGAGCGTGGTTGCATCCACCGCCACCATGCCGGCGCGGGCACCCGCTTCGATGGCCATATTGCAAATCGTCATGCGTCCTTCGACCGACAAGGCGCGCATCGCACTGCCGGTAAATTCAATCGCATAGCCGGTACCACCGGCGGTGCCAATCCTGCCGATCACGGCCAACACGATATCCTTGGCGGTGCATCCGGCGGGCAATAGGCCATCAACATTGACGCGCATATTGCGCGCTTTTTTCATCAGCAGGCATTGCGTCGCCAGCACATGCTCGACTTCAGAGGTGCCGATGCCAAACGCCAATGCACCGAGCGCGCCATGCGTGCTGGTATGCGAATCACCGCACACAATCGTCATGCCGGGCAAGGTCGCACCTTGCTCCGGGCCGATCACATGGACGATGCCCTGGCGCTTGTCCTGCATATTGAAATAGGTCAGCCCGTAATTTTTCGCATTGTCATCCAGCGTTTGCACTTGCAACCGCGAAGTCGGATCGGCGATGCCGTGCGAGCGATCTGTAGTGGGCACATTGTGATCGGCCACCGCCAGATTGGCGCTGTTGCGCCACAGCGGGCGCCCGGCCAGCCTCAAACCCTCGAAGGCCTGCGGGCTGGTGACTTCATGCACCAGGTGACGGTCGATATAAATCAGCGCAGTGCCGTCCTCTTCGAGGTGCACCAGATGGTCTTGCCACAATTTGTCGTACAGAGTTCTTGCCATGTCAGCGTTCGCTTCAGAAACATTTCTACCGGCTGGAATTATGCCATAGCAGATTCATGGTTCACGGCGCAGCAGGCGGCTGAGCACAATCGACATCAATGCCGCCAACGCCAATCCACTACTCACTGTAAAGACTCCCTGCGCACCTAGGCGTTCCCACAGCGCCGCGCACAGAAAACCGCCGACCGAGCCGCCCAGGCCATAACCGATACTGGTGTAAAGCGCCTGTCCACGCGCCTGCGCGCCGCGTGCAAACCATTGCTGCATATAGGCCAGCGTGGCGCTGTGATGCACGCCGAAGGTGAAGGCGTGCAGGACTTGCGCCAGCAGCAAGACCCACAGATGCTGCGCGAGAAAACCAATCAACAGGAACCGCACGGCGCACAGCGCAAAGCTCAGCGTCAGCAGCGTGAAGACCGTGCAGCGGCGGAACAGCAGTGGCTGAAAATAAAACACGGCGATTTCCGCCAGCACACCCAGCGCCCAGATCAAACCAATGGCTTGCTTTTGATAACCGAGCGCCGCCAGGTGAATCGAGAAATAGGTATAGAACGCCATGTGCGCGGCGATCATGAAAAAAACCGACAGCAGAAAGCACAGCACCTCCGGCTGACGCAGCAGATGGCGCACACGCGGCGCGGCGGAAGCGTCGTCGGGCCGGTGCAGAACAGTTTCAGGCAAGCGGCGCGTGCAGACGATGACAATCGCCAGCAGTACCAGCATCAACGCGGGAACATGACGAATATGCGTCCATTCCAGAAAATAACCGGAGACCACCACCGCGACGATGAAACCAATCGAACCCCACAACCGCACACGACCGTAATGCGCGTAATCACCCTTGAGAAATTGCGCGATCACGGCTTCCGACAACGGCACCAAGCCGCTGGCAAACAGATTGCCCACCACCATGATGGCAAACACCGCCGCAAACTCCGGCCGCAGCAGCAAAAAGGCAAAACCGAGCCAGGCGCACACGGCGATGACGCGCATGATGCGCACCGGTGCACCGGTCTTGTCGGCCCACCAACCCCACAGATTCGGCCCGAAAATGCGCAACACCTGCACCAGCGAAATCAACACACCGATCTGCCAGACGGCGAAGCCCTGGTCTTGCAGATACAGGCTGAAAAACGGCGAGACCAAACCGACGTAGGCGAAATAGAAAAAGAAAAATTGCGCGATATGGCGCGTGGTGAGGGAAGCGGGATTCATCAATCGGTACTAGGACGCCCTGTCAGCGGAAGAGGATAAAAATCTCAACGCAAAGGCGCAAAGGACGCGAAGAATCGCAAAGGGGCGATCTTCTTTGCGGACTTTGCGCTTTCTTTGCGCCCTTTGCGTCCCAGCTTTGGAAGTTATTTTTTCGCCGCAGGAATCACCGGCGTGCTCACGCGCACATCCGCATTCTGTGCCCGCTGACGCAGCGCGTGATCCATCAGCACCAGCGCCAGTAGCGCTTCGGCAATCGGCGTGGCGCGAATGCCAACGCAGGGATCGTGGCGGCCGAAGGTTTGCACTTCCACCGGCTGACCGTTTTTATCAATCGAGCGGCGCGGGGTGCGAATGCTGGAAGTCGGCTTGATCGCAATCGACACCGTCACGTCCTGGCCGCTGGAAATGCCACCCAGCATGCCACCGGCGTTGTTGCTCAGAAAACCTTCTGGCGTCATTTCGTCGCCGTGTTCGCTGCCCTTCTGCGCCACGCTGGCAAACCCCGCGCCGATTTCCACACCCTTCACCGCGTTGATACCCATCATCGCGTAGGCAATCTCGGCATCGAGCTTGTCGAACACCGGCTCGCCCAAACCCACCGGCACGCCAGAGGCGACGACATTGATGCGCGCGCCGACCGAATCGCCATCTTTGCGCAAGGCGTCCATCGCGTCTTCAAGCTGCGGAATGATGCTGGCATTGGGCGCAAAGAAGGCATTCTTGCCCACCTCATCCCAGCTTTCAAAGGGAATCGCAATCGACCCCAGCTGGCTCATGTAGCCACGAATCTCGGTGCCGTATTTTTCGCGCAGCCACTTCTTCGCAATCGCCCCCGCGCCGACCATCGGCGCCGTCAGCCGCGCTGACGAACGTCCGCCGCCACGATGATCACGAATCCCGTATTTGTGCCAGTAGGTGTAGTCGGCATGGCCCGGACGAAACGTGTCCATGATGTTGCCGTAGTCCTTGCTGCGCTGATCCTCATTGCGAATCAACAGCGCAATCGGCGCGCCGGTCGTCTTGCCCTCAAACACGCCGGACAGAATCTCTACCGTATCCGACTCCTGCCGCTGCGTCACATGCCGCGACGTGCCCGGCTTGCGCCGATCCAGCTCCAGCTGAATCTCCGCCGCCTCCAGCTCCATCCCCGGCGGACACCCATCCACCACGCAACCGATCGCCGGCCCATGCGACTCGCCAAAAGTGGTAACGGTAAACAAATGACCCAGAGTATTGCCGGACATGGCAGAAAACTTTCAAAAACTTGGAAGTGGGGATTTTACCGCGCTTCTTGAATGAGGCAGCAGCTTTCCTGACAGGAAGCTCAATTCTGGGACCGAAATGCCGATATCCACCTATCCACATACGCGTTTTTGTATTTCTAATGGATCCGACCAGTATTGCTGCACTCGCCACTTCACTCTCGCAAGCTTCCCTGAGCAACCAGGTAAGTGTGGCTGTGTTGAAAAAAGCGCTGAGTGTTGAACAGCAGTCGGCTCAGGCACTGCTCGCAGCCTTGGCTCCCACGTCTGCCAGCAACAATCTGCCGGCCCATTTGGGGCAGAACATCAACGTCACTGCGTAATCCACGCCGCGCTGACTACGCAAGTAGCCGATCCAGTTCTTTTTCCAGCAGTTGCACCACGGCCGGGTCGGCGGTTTTGCGGGCGGCGTTGAGAAAGCGGTCGCGCAGGGCGCGGCATTCTTCGAGGGTGGTGGCGTTTTCCACGTCGATTTGCAGCATGAAGCCGCGCGTGCCGATGGTGTCGCGGATCATGCGGTGGTAGAAATTGCGCACGTCAAGCAGGCGTAGCAGTTCCGGGCTTTGCGCCGACACGGCAACTTCTGTGGCGTGTTCTGGGAGCGGAGACGCCGCCGGTGCCGATTGGGTGGTCGCTGTGTTTTGAACGTGCTGCCGTTCGATCAGACCGAGCCGTTCAAGCTCGGCCAGACTGCTTTCATCAACGCCCATGCCGTGCAGTTTGTCGAGCATCACCTTGACGGTTTTGTGACCGTCCACCATGACGAGCAAGCTGCGCAGCCTGGGGGGCAGTGCCATGCCGCGGCTGCGCAATTCGATGCGGCCGACTTCGGTTTTGACAAAGATAGTATCGGCACCGATACCCTTCTCGATCGTTTGAAACGCTCCCTGATCCATGATTCAACCTTGGATAAACATGTGGCGGTTCCGACCCGTGGCGGGGTCTGACCGCTGTCATTATGTTTGTTCCCGACGATCCGACCGATGAAACCGGGGTGAACCCCCCGTCTGACGGTGGGATCGTGCACTGCATTTCGTGAGATTACCGGATTACAAAAAAGTTTTGGCAACATCAATACTGGACTTGACTCCAACCTGGTGCAGATGGTGTTGCAGCCATTCCTGGGCGGCTGTGCGGCCAATGTCACGCAGATTGCTCAGCAGCGTCCAGTTGCTGTTGTATTTGGAACTGGCGCCGAAATCGTGCAGATATTTTCCACCCTCGATCAGGTGCATGAAAATCCGTTTGTATTGCTCACGCTTGGGGTGCTGGCGGCGCAGAACACTACGCACCAGATGACCGGCACGTGCGACCGGATGTTCGGGATCGTTGGCACGCAGTTGGCCGTCGTCGATCAGGCGCTGCACGAATTCGATCGCACGCATTTCCATCATCAGGGTGGCATTGAATGAAATTTCGTTGACACGGTCGATGATTTCGCTGGAGGTATCGGGCACATTTTCGCGCACCAGCGGGTTGATCTGTACCAGCAGAATATCGGGTGAAGTGGTGGACTTGAATAGCGGGAACAACGAAGGGTTGCCCATGTAACCACCATCCCAGTAATGCTCGCCCTTGACTTCGACCGCCTGAAAAACGAAGGGCAGACAGGAAGATGCCAGCAGACAATCGGTCGTCAAGCCATCCTCGCGACCACTGCCGAACACCTTGACGCGCCCGGTTCTCACGTTGGTGGCACAGACGTAGAGTTGCAGTGCAGTCTGCGCATTGATGCGCTCGAAGTCGATCTGCGCATCAAGCACACTGCGCAACGGGTTGACGTTCAGTGGATTGAGCTGATACGGCGAGGCGAGCCGGCTGAGCAGATCGAAACCGATGAAGGCAGGATTTTTTTCGAGGGAGAAATTACCCGTCATCGAATCCATGGCGGGATTGGTGAAAGAAGAAAAGCCAGGGCTGTCGGCCACCGCGCGCCAGAACTTTTCCAGCGCTTCGCGCGCGCCACTGCGTGGATCGGCCGGGTTCTTCAGCCAGCCGTCGGCGAGTGCAACCGCATTCATCGCCCCGGCGCTGGCGCCGGTGATGGCTTCAATCGACACCCGACCATCTTCGAGCAAGGCATCCAGCACACCCCAGGTAAACGCGCCATGCGAACCGCCGCCTTGCAGGGCGAGGTTGATGTTGCGTAGCGCATGGCCGGAGGCTGCGGAGGGTGTCGGTGGCTTCTTCACTTCCAGTGTCCTCGCAGTGCTGTGACCCGTTGTTGCAGATATTCCGGAGTTGCCTGTGCCGCCGGCACGGGGGCACCCACATTGACCATGATGCGTGAGAACACGCTCCGCAGGCGTGCCATCCATGCACCATCATGGCGGCTGAAGAACGAGCCCCACAAACCACACAGTGCGAGCGGAATCACCGGAACCGGATCACTTTGCAGGATACGCGTGACGCCGGGGCGGAAACGATTGATCTCGCCGTCGCGGGTAATTCCACCTTCCGGAAAGATCAGTACGAGATCGCCATTGCGCAAGGCATTGGACACGTCGGTAAACGCCTGCTCCATCATGGCCGGATCATCCTTCGCCGAAGCAATCGGAATCACCTTGGCCTGACGGAAGAACCAGGACATGAAGGGCGTGCTGAAAATCTTGTAATCCATCACAAAACGAATCGGTCGCGGGCTGATCCCCATCAACACCACAGCATCGACAAAACTGACGTGATTGCACACCAGCACCGCCGCGCCGCGATCGGGCAGGTGTTCGATGCCCTGCTTTTTCAACTTGTACATGGTGTGCACCAGCAGCCAGGCGAGAAAGCGCAGCAGGAATTCCGGCACCAAACCATAAATGTAAATTGCGACAAACGCATTAAGCACCGCCATCAAGAGAAACAGCTGCGGAATCGAAAAATGCAGCAGATTCAGACACAACACCGCCACGCCGGCCGCCACCACCATGAACAACGCGTTCAGAATGTTGTTGGCCGCCACGATACGCGCCCGTTGTTCGACCGGGCAGCGCGTCTGGATCAGCGCATACAGCGGCACGCTGTACAAACCGCTGAACAACGACAACAGGAACAGGTCGATCATCACCCGCCAATGTGATCTGTCTGCAATAAATGTGCCCAGATCAATCTGCTCGGTGATGGCGTGCCCCTGACTAGCGAGATACAGATCGACCGCAAACACGGTCATGCCGATCGAACCGAACGGCACCAGACCGATTTCCACCTTGTGCCCCGACAGACGTTCGCACAACAGCGCACCGGCGCCGACCCCGACCGAGAACAGGGCCAGCATCAAGGTTACGACCGCTTCGTTGCCACCCAGCACCTCTTTTGCAAAACCGGGGAATTGAGTGAGCAAGGTAGCGCCGAAAAACCAGAGCCACGAGATGCCCAGCATTGAAAGAAACAACACGCGGCGCTGGCGCGCCAGCTTGAGGTTGTTCCAGGTTTCGGTGAAAGGATTCCAATTGATGCGCAATGCCGGATCGGGCGCAGGCGAATACGGCACCCACCAGCTGGTGGCCAGACCGATCAATGCCACCGCCAGGATTGCCACCGACACCAGAGGCGTACCCAGGCTGCCATGGCTCATCAGAAAACCAGCCAGCATGGTGCCGAGCAAGATGGCGATGAAAGTACC
>OBEQ012272719.1_pt1 | contig 13976 bp, 13 predicted proteins | sample 1670901 | NCBI WGS metagenome assembly OBEQ01 (sample SAMEA104232315, study PRJEB22302) | groundwater metagenome | biome: forest; feature: aquifer; material: groundwater | place: USA | collected 2011-08-07 | depth 5.4 m
CGGGGTCGGCGTCGGGGTCGGGGTCGGCGTCGGGGTCGGCGTCGGCGTCGGGGTCGGGATCGGGGTCGGGGTCGGGGTCGGCGTCGGCGTCGGGAACCGATGCCCATTGGATCCGTGAGGCGTCGAACGTCATTTGATGTGTCGAATCAGACGCGCCAATCCCTCTTCCACGCCAATGGTCGGCTCATACCCCAACTCTCTCCGCGCTCGTGAGATGTCCGCCACGGACTCTTTGATATCTCCTGCACGCGGCGGCGCGTAGGTGGGCGCAATTTCCCGTCCAACCACACGGCCGATCATCGCGAGAAGACCGTTCAGCGTCGTCCGCGTTCCGCACCCGATGTTGTAGGCGCGCCCGCTCACTCCGGGGGCGGTCGCTGCACGAATATTCGCATCGACGACGTTTGCCACGTACACGAAGTCCCGGCACTGCGTGCCGTCGCCGAACACCGTGGGTGTCGTCCCTTTGAGCGCGCGATCCACGAAGACGCTGATCACGCCAGAGTACGCCGACGATGGATCTTGGCGCTCGCCGAACACATTGAAGTAGCGGAGCGACACGGTCTCGACGCCGTAGAGCTTTGCCCACGCTTGCAGGTACATCTCGCCGCAAATCTTCTCGACGCCGTAGGGGGAAATCGGAACGGGCGCCATGGACTCTGTCTTCGGCAGCTCTGGGTCTTCTCCATAGACGGCGGCCGAGCACGCGAAGACCACACGTTTTACGCGATGCCGCTTCGCCGCGAGGAGCACGTTGAGCGTTCCTTGGATGTTCACGTCGTGCGTTTCCTGAGGATGCTCCACCGAGTACGGCACGCTCACCACCGCAGCCTCGTGAAACACGACGTCGCACCCGGCCACGCGAAAATCCAGCTGCGGTGCATCACGAACGTCCGCTTCGATGAAGTCGACCTTGTCTGCGAAAGAGGCGAAGTTCTCGAGCTTTCCGCTCGAGAGATTGTCGTAGAGAACGACCGTGTGCCCCTCGCGCACGAGACGCTCGGCGATGTGAGAGCCAATGAACCCGGCACCACCGGTGACGAGAGCTTTCATGCCATGCACTCTAGCAAGCCGCCGCCCCGCTTACGCCTCGAGCATATGGTCGCGCTCTTCCATGGCGCGTGTATAGGCTGGGCTCTTCTTGAACGACTCGAGCGCGTGCTGCGCGCGCGAGCGCAGCAGCGGACGCGGGTCGTCCAAGAGACGCACGAGGGCCGGAATCACGCGGTCGTCCTTCGGCGAATCGCTGGCAATGACCTGACGCACGTGATGGTTCGCGCTCGCGAGACCTTCGATGAGGCACGAACTGGCCTCCAAATCCTGAAAGCTCCCGAGGGAACGCGCAAACCAGCGCAAATGAAAAGGCGGATCGTCGTAGTCGTAGGTCGACGTGACCGGCTCCTCATAGAGCGCGCGCATGACGTCGCACAGGACGCGCACGCTCGCCTTGTCGGCGATCCGAGCGAGGCGAAGCGCCACGTTGTATCGAAAGACGCCCCATGGATCGCGCACGGCGTCGTGGAGCGCGGCGAGACCGCCCGTTTCCTCGAGCCCATCGAGCACGAACGAAAAGTACGGCCGCGCGTCGGGTGTCACGATCTGCTGGCGGGCGAGCGCGCGCGTCGCCGCCGCCCGAACGGCGTGGTCGTCGATCGTCACGAAATGGTGCATCGTTTCGGCGTCCAGGCTTACCCGCCCGATTTCGCCGAAGCAGCGCCAGGCCCAGATGCGCTGCCGCGACGTGTCGAGCTTGCGGTGACCCGGCGACGTGAGCGCAGGCGACAATGCCTCGACGAACGGACCGTGGTCGCGGCCCAACTTTGCGAGTGCCGCTGCCCGCACGACTTCGGCGGCCATATCGAGACCCGTGAGCCCGGCGAGGCGTGCACGCGCCTCGTCGCGGCGGTCGGGCTCTTTCGATGCGATCTCGCCGTAGGCCCAGATTTCCTCGGCCGCCGCTCCCTCGCGCGCCGTATCCAGCCGTTCTCCGAGAGCACCCAGCGCTTCGCTCGCCCCCAGAGCCGCGAGAGCGCCGGCCGCGAGCGGATGCACCTCGTCGTATTCTTTGTTCGTCGACGCCAACACCTTGAGGAGCGCCGGCGTCGCCGCACGGTCTCCCAGCGCTCCGAGCGCGAGCACGACCTCTTGCACGAGATCGCCGCGTTCGATTCCCGTTTTCCAGTCGGAAAGGGGGTTACGCGCCAGGATGGCGAGCAGCTTCGGTACCGCTCCGCGCGCGCCATGGGTGCGAAGCGCGTGCACGACGGCTGTGTCGAAGTGGTGGTACCGGTCCGCTTTTCCGTCCAGAAGGGCCAGAAGATGTGGCACGGCGCGCGGGTCTTTCAGCGCCGCGAGCATCTCGACAGCCTTGCGATCGCCACGGCGCGCGCGCCCCACCAGAAGAGGCACGATTTGCGAGCTGCCGAGCTCGCCCAGCGCGATGAGCGCCTCCTCGCGCTCGTGATCGAGGATCAAGTTGTCGTGCGCGTGCCCGTCGCTGTCGATGTAGTCGAGGATGGCGAACGATGCGCGGAGCTCGGGCCGATCGCGCATCGCGCGAAGGACCTCCTCATGCGCGCTCGCGTCGTCGAGCTTCTCCCACGCCAAGTCCTCCAGCCCAACACCCGCGTCGATGGCACGAACCGCTGCCACGCGCGACGCCTTCGCGCGCGTCTGAGCGGATTTGCCGCCCGTTTCGCGCTCACGTTCGCGCTGATCGCGCCGGTTCGGATCGAGATCGAGCGCGAGAAAATCCGCCTTCAGCTTCTTCACATTGCGGATGGTCCCGAGGGTCCGCCGCCCGTCCTGAAGCTCGCTCACGAGCTTTGCCGCATCTCGAATGAGGCGCGAGGGGCTTTTTTGGCACGCCCGCACGGCGTCGGAAAGACGCGGCCCGTCATCGAAGAAAAAGCACCGAAAAAGCACGTACAGAGCTGCCGGAACCACCGTTTCGACGCGCTCGACCCATCCCTTCCAGCTCTGCTCGGTAATGGGTTCGTTGGCCGATTCGACGAAGACGCGCGGCATGTCGCTGACGGTGACCGTGCCGTTGTTGCGGAGGAGATAGTTGATCCACAGCGCGCGAAAGAACATGAAGCGCGGCAAAATCGCCCGGCTCTTGTAGCGAAAACCCTCGCTTGCATCGGGCACGGCGCGCGCCTCGAGCTCGGCGAAATGCCATGTCGCGGCGACGCTCTTCTTGAGCCGCCCGTAGGCGCGCGCGAAAGCACGTGCCGACAGAACACCGCTCGCGCGCGCCTCGCAGATGCAGTTGAGGTACGCGAACGTGCTCGCGTCCTTTGCGATGGGATCGCACAGCGAGTGCTCTGCGTGGTTGTACGAGTAAATCTGCCCCTGCCCGTGTGCGTCGGAGTGCAAATGGTCGTAGAGGCCAAAGTGCCACGCATCACCACCCGCGGCCGTACCGATCGACACGATGCCGGCGAGCGGCTCGATGAGCGACAGTCCGGTGTAATTGCGCTGGTCGTGGACGATGAGCTGCTCGACCAAGTTCTCGGATTGGGGGGGCACGAGGGGCGAGGCGAACGACGGCAAAAGCTCGAAGATGCGGTCGCTCTTGATGGCCGACGTCAGGCGAACGATTTGGGCCAAATCCGCGGGTGGCGGCGATCCCCACACCTCCTCGAACTCGTCGAGCGCGCGCACCCTCGGCAAGCGCTTCGGTACCCCATGGTATGTGTGTAGGTAAGCCGCAAAGCCGTCCGAGAGAAACCTATCGGGACGCAGTCCGGCGAACAGCTGGTCATTGCGCCATTCTGAGAGCGGTACGCCGGCGACCGTCGTCTCGCGCCCCTTAGCGTCGTAGTAGCGCATCTGGTCGTCGTCCGCGTCGTGGTCGATGACGACGCGAACCACCGAGCGTACGTCGACCGGAAAGTGCTCGCTCGACGGTTTTTTTGGGCTCTGACATCGATAGAACGACTCTTTGCCAATATGCTGCCCGTGCGAGAACGTCCCCACCCGGCTGGGGCTTCCGTCCGGATGATGCCGCGAAAACTTCCCATGCAAGAGGCCGCCATCGTCGAACGAGCTCTCGCACGCGAGCGTGCCGTCCGGCCGAAACCATCGCCACGAGCCGACGTTCTTTCCTTTGCGCTTCTCTCCGAGCTCCCACTGCTCCTCGCCTGCGTTCCACCGACTGTCGGCGGGTACGCCCGCGGGGCGGGCTCGGGGCAATCGGCTGGAGCGCATGACGGAGAAACGAAGCGTCTCGGGAAGAGGAGGCTTCGTCAACCGATGCGCTCTCGAATGCGTCATCGTCGTGGTACCGCGCCCTACATGCACCTTTCAGCACGCCGTTCGCCCGCATACGAAATTCGGCTGTGAACGGCCGACTCTACAACCGACCATGGTGACCATAAAGAGACTTTCGCCCAACAAAACGCGGCGACAACGTGGGGCCCATGCGATGGGCAGCTTGGGGCGGTCTTCTACTGATGCTCGTCGTAGCGGGCGCGTGCGGTTCGTCGAAGAAAGCCGGCTTCGAAAATCCTGACGGGCCCGGCAGGGACGGCGGCAGCCCGGTCACCGACACGCTGAAGATCGAGCCTGCGGATCTCGTCGTCGACGCCCAGGACGGCGCAGCCAACGCGGTCACCTACACGGCGATGGTCGTCCGTCCCGACGGCACGTCGCGAGACGTCACCTCCGATGGTTCGTTCAGCGCGACCGGACTCGGCGTCGACATCGGGGTCTTTTCGGCAAACACCTTCAACGTCGCGCCCGGCAAAGTCGGAAGGACGACGATTCAAGCCGTGAACGGCGCGCTCACCGGAACGACGACGCTCACCGTCCGCAGGAGCATCGTCGTCATCGGTCCGGGCGCGTCTGCCGACGCTCCGAGCAAATTCGGCGGCCAGGAAGACGCGAGCAAGAAACCAAAGGTCCTCTACCCGCCCGACGGCGTCATGCTGCCGCCGAACATGAACGTGGTCGAGGTGCACTACGAGCCGGCCGGCAATACGCTGTTCGAGCTCCACGTGACTTCGCCCATCCTCGATTTGAAAGTCTACTTCGCCTGCCAGAGCGCCGGCTCGGGCTGCGCATTTTCGGCCGAATCGACCGTCTGGAGTCTCCTCTCCTCGGCTGGACGCGGTGCGGAGCCGCTGACCTACACACTGCGCGGCACCGATGGCAGCAAAGTCGGCACGAGCGACAAACGCACCGTCCTCTTCGGTGAAGAAGACATCCTCGGCGGCATCTACTACTGGAACGCCGGCGCAGGTACGACGATGCGCTACGAGTTCGGCGTCAGCGGTCAAACGGCCGAAACGTTCATGAACGCACAAAGCGCAGGCGCCGGAGTGTGCGTCGGGTGTCACGTGCTGTCGCGCAGCGGCAAGAAGATTGCTCTGGGCATGGATATTCCGGCACCGGCTGCCTACAAGGTCTTCGACGTCGCAACGAAGGGGCTCGTCTACGGGCCGGGAGGCGCAAACTTCTTTTCGTTTTCTCCTGACGAGTCGGAGATCCTGACCTCCAATGGCATTTCGATCGGCTTGCACAAGGCGACCGACGGGACTGCCGTGACCGATCCGCTCGTGCCATCGGGCACGATGCCGGACTATTCGCCCAATGGAGAGTCCTTCGTCTACGCGCGGCCGCAGACCTCCCTTCCCCTTCCCGGGCCGGGCATCGCGCAAGCGTCTCTCCAGACCATGGTACGGACGAACGGCCAGTGGGCACCTGGACCGGAGCTCGTTCCGTACGGCGGAAAGAGCAACTATTACCCCGCGTATTCGCCCGACGGCACGTGGGTCATCTTCGATCGCTCGAACAACGATTCGTTCGACGCGCCTGACGCCGAAGTGTGGGTGGTCTCCAGCAAGGGGGGCCAACCCATCCTGCTCGCCAAGGCCAGGGCCGGCGGGGACTCCTGGCCCAAGTGGGCACCGGACGTGCAGAAGTACCGCAGCAAATCGCTCATGTGGTTCACGTTCTCGAGCAGGCGTCCCTATGGCGTGCGGCAGAGCACGTGCGCCGGCCAGAACCACACGAGCGGGCCGTGCGCACAAATCTGGATGGCCGCCTTCGATCCCGAAGCCGCCGCCGCGGGCAAAGACGCGAGCTACCCGGCGCTCTGGCTACCGTTCCAGGACTTCAATAGCGGCAACCACATCGCCCAATGGGTCACGCGCGTCGAGCGCAAGCCGTGCGCCCAAGGAGGCTCGGAGTGCGAAGGGAACGAGCAGTGCCAGAACGGCAGATGCGTGCCGATCGTGAAGTAGAGAGCCCAAATGAGCAGCGGCGCAGGGTCGGTGCCTCACTGGACCTACCATGCGCCGCGCCTGGTGAAGCCGCTTCTACTTGTTCGGCTGAGGCGTCATGCGCAAATACGGGCGTAGCGCCTTCCAGCCCTTCGGGAACTTCTGCTTGAGGACCTCGGGGTCCTGCAGCGACGGAACGATGACGCAATCCTGACCGTCTTTCCAGTCAGCCGGCGTCGCGACCGAGTAGTTGTCGGTGAGCTGGAGCGAATCGAGCGCCCGCAGGATCTCGTCGAAGTTACGCCCCGTGCTCGCCGGGTACGTAATCATCAGACGCACCTTCTTTTTCGGGTCGATCACGAAGACGCTGCGCACCGTCATGGTGTCGTTCGCTTCGGGGTGGATCATGTCGTAGAGCTTCGACACCTTGCGATCCGCGTCGCCGAGGATCGGAAAGTTCATTTTTGCACTTTGCGTTTCTTCGATGTCGCCGATCCACTTCTTGTGCGACGTGACATCGTCCACGCTCACGGCGATGATTTTGCAATTGCGCTTCTCGAACTCGCTCTTGATCTTCGACACGCGTCCGAGCTCGGTAGTGCACACGGGCGTGAAGTCTTTGGGATGCGAGAAGAGCACCGCCCACTTGTCGCCGATCCATTCGTGGAAGTTGATGGTGCCTTCCGTCGACTCCTGGGTGAAATCGGGGGCCGTAGTGCCGAGGTGAATGGTCATGAGGAAACGCTCCTTTTGGAATTTTGGGAGTGAAAACCTACTCCTCGGCAGCACGCGTTGTCGAGGGGCGCGGTAGGCTGCGCTTGTGCTTCTCGTGCGCCTGCCCAAAACCGAGCTCGAGGCCAAAACGAGCTTCCTCGAGCGTCATCTCGCGCTTTCGTTCGACGCCCTCGTCGACGCGAGCACATGCGGAGAGTGGGTGCGCGGCGTCTACGAGGCGCGAAGCCAGTGGACGGGCGCGTTCGGCGGTGAACAGTTCAGCCTGGGGCGCGCCTGGTACACCGATCTCGAAGAGGATCGCGCCCGCACCTACTTCGAAAACGCGCGCGCTTCGGACGCGCTCGTAGAACGTCAGATGCCCGGAATGCAAGCGCGGTTGCGTGAGCTGGCCGGAGCGGTCATCGGCGCCGACGTCGTCGCGCGCCCAGGCTGGTGCGGGCCTGGCGTCCACATCTTTCCTGCGCACCAAGAGGTTGCCTGCAATGGCGGCGTCGTTCACTTCGACACCGAGGGGCTGACCGAAGCCCACGTCGCCGCACGCGCGCCCGCGTTCACGCTCGTCCTCATGCTGCAACCGCCGGAAGCTGGCGGCGGCTTGCGCGTGTGGGACGTGCTTTTTTCGGGCAGCCACCAGGTGACCGAAGAGATGCTCGGCGCGACCAGCGTCGTTGCGCGCTACCAGACTGGGGATCTGGTGGTCATCGACAGCTACCGGCTGCATCAAATTCAGCCGTTCGGCGGCGACCGCGATCGCGTGTCGATCACGTGCCACGCGGCTTTCGTTGCCGGGCGTTGGGAAACCTGGTTCTGAGGGCGACGCCAGACTAAGCCGCATGATCCTGCCGCAGGCGCGCGACGAAGTCGGGCGTAAACACCCCATCGACTCGAACCGAGTAACGGAAGAACGGATCGGCCTCGACCCCGTGGTAGTCGCTGTCGTTGAACCAATAGAAGCGGCTCGGTGAAAACGCTTTGGTTTTGGCTTCTTCGTCCCATAAAAAGAACCGCTTGTCGCCACGCGGGCAAAACGTGACGAAGTGGTCGGCGTCGGGTTTGTCCGCGGGCACGCCGTCGCGATGAACGGTGCCGTGGTCATTGGCCTCCAGGCCGAGCAACTTTGCGCTGCCAATGTGCACGAACGGCAACTGTTCGATGAAGGCGACGGTGCGCGGCATATACAAGAGAGCTTCGCGCGCGAACGCCTTGCCGTACGGAGAGGCTTTCTCTTCCCAGCGATGATTGGGAATGATTTCGAAGTACGCTTTCCACGGAAAATACACCTTGTGGCGGTACTTCAAAAAGAGCATCTGCCGTCGCGACAGCGCAAACGCGCGCTCCTCGCCATATTCGTGGTCGTTGCGTTCGTCGGGATCGATGTCCCATGCCTCGTCGGCGAGCGCCGCAAAGCGAACGAACTCGTCCCTAGAAAATGCGCGGATGGCCTGTCCGTAGTCGACGTACGCGTCGTGGGCCAGAGAGGCCGGAACGATCCCCATCGTCTTGTGACTACCCCCGGTGTAGTCGAGCGGCAGGTGCGTCAACGCCATCGTGATCTCGTCGTCCAGCAACGCGAGAGGCGCATCCGGAAAGTAGCGCGTCAAATCGACGAACGGACGCGACCAGATGCCAGCGAGCGCCATGACATGGCGACTATATCCCGACTCCGACCCCGACTCCGACCCCGACCCCGACTCCGACTCCGATCCCGACCCCGCCTATTTCGCGAGGAGTGCCTTCACGTCTCCGAAGCGCTCATTCGGAACGGTGATCGCCAAATTGTAGTGCGCAATCCTGAACCGCCCGCTCGACGGCTCACGCACGAGCACCCCGCTACCGCGCGCGAGGCCCAAGTTGGCGGTTTCGAGGCGCTCGTCGAACCACGCCACATCTCCCGTCGATGAAATTTCGATGTGGCGCTCCACCGCGCGAAAGCTCCACGCCTTTCCTTTGGCGAAATGCGGATGCGCGCACGCACGGAAAGCGGCCTTTTCCCAACGCTCGGTCGCGTCCGTGCCCAGGAACACGCCGCGCTCGGCAATGGGAGCGAAATAGGCTTCTTCGTCCGCGCGCGAGGCAGCGGCGTGCCAGTCATCGAGCAACCGTGCGATTTCGTTTTGGGCTTCCGCGGCGGCACGCGGCGGCGGCTCCGGCCTGGCCGCACACGAGCAGGACAAGAGGAACGAAAGCGCGATCCAGAAAACGCGGCTCATGCGCGCATCTTACGCGCGTCTCGTGGTGGACCCGAAGCCACTACCATTCGGTGCGATCGAGCGTATCGAGCCGCACGCGAAAGTACTCGGACGGCGCCACGTCGACGCCTGCGTCGGGCGTCGACTCATCCGAGGACGTGTCGGGCATCGAGCCGGCAGCGGTATCCTCCTCTGCTTGGCGCGATCGAGAGACATCTGGTGAACAGACAGCGGCACGCTTCCGAGCGGTCGCGACCGAAAAGGCACGATAGAACGGGTTCATGTAGTCCTCCGTGAAGCCTCACGCGCCCGACCGGGTGAGTGATTTGACTACACAGCAGATGTCGTGCCGAAGCGCCCGGCGGCCTTCTTTCGCGTATTTCACCGATCCCGCGTCGCGGACGAGAGCTCGTCGACGCGAGACGGAAGTCCTCGTGGACGACAGTCCTCCACGAAACCATTCGGTTTTTCTTTGCGACCTCGCTTTCTTGGCGTGCGCCGCTTCGGTGACGTTCGGCTGCGCCGCCGACACGGTTGAGGCAGATGCAGACAATGATGGCGCCGACGCGGAGTGGCGCGCAACTCAAGGTCGAAACGGGTTCTGCAGCCGCACGCCGCAACGAGGCGCACGACTTTGGAGAGCTGCTGCTTCGCGTCAGCCGAGCTAAAGATCGACACCGGCCTCGGCAAGGACGTGCGTAGGCACTTCAGAAGCCCGCGCCCCGAGAAGGAGCGCGTCAAGAATCTCGGGGCGAACCGCCTGCGCACGAAGCGTCGCCGTCGCACGCACGGGCGCGCTCAGGCCGGCCGGGCGTTCCACGTGAACCGCAATCTCGCTGTCAGGAAGGAGCACGCGCCGCTCGAACGCATCGGCATCGGTCATGAGCGCGACCGGCGCCCCGTTCTTCGTGGGCCGCGACCCAAGCTCGATCACGGAGGGAATTCGAGTGACTTTCCCGTCCGCCTCGACAAAGTCGACATCGACCCAAATCCGGCGAAGAAACGCAGCACCCGTTGGAACGGCATGCCCCATGATGCCGGTCGCCACGCGCACGTCGACCCCAAAGGCCGCTGCGCGCACATCGAGCGCGAGCGCAGAGGCGAGAAGACGGCGCGTTCGCTTCTCTCTGCGAAGAGCCTCGTCGGGCGGCGCACCCCAGGGCGGATCGAACCCAACGAACCCATGGTCCGCACGACGGCGCACAAGACTCATCCCATCGGCGGCCAGACCGACCTCGATCTCCGGCATGTGACACGACGCGCAGGTGAGCCCCGCCCGCGCCGCCGGCGAGCCGCGATGCTCGGTCAGAGTTGGCTCGTCCAAGAACGCTGGCCCTTTCACTTCGTGGCATGTGCCGCAGAGCACCGGAGACAAGAGCAAATCGTAGTATCGAGACCCGTGGGCAGCCGTTTGGCGCGGATCTGCAAAAGGTCCGCGGATCGGCGCACCGAGGTCGACGACGAGCCGCCCATTTCGCTCCTCCGTGTTTCCGATGGCGGCATGGCAGGAGACGCACCCAATCGCATCGTCGCCGCCGTGTTTGGGGGCATGACAGGAAGTGCATCGCTCCCGCGCGTCCTCACCCCAGCTCTGCGCCACCCTCGGAAGCATGGCCGCCAAGATGGGCGACCCGGCACTCGCGGCGTGACCGGACGTTTTCCAGGCTTGAAATTGCGTCGGGTGACACGTCGCACATGCATCCGAACGGGGATCCGAGCGAACGCCGGGCTCACGCGCACTGCAGGCCATGAGGAGCACCAGCGGCAGCCACTCGACGCGCATCATTTTCAGAGGTGCAACTGCAGACCGGTCGCTGGCTGAAACACCGCAATGGGGCCTACGTTCGAGGCCACTTGGCCCGTCCAGTCTCGCGTCGTCCGATCGTGTGCCAAGTACACGATCGCCTGTGCGTCCAAGAACCACGAAACGCGCTCGTCGACCGCAATCTCAATCCCCGCCCCACCGTGCGCTCCGACCAGAATGTCATCCGCGCGTGGCGCGCCTGCGTGCTTCGGCTCGACGAAGCTCAGGACCGTGCAAAATCCAAGGAGCGGCCGGACGCGGACGCCCTTCGAAAGCGCGATCGGCACATACACATTGAAGCCAAAGGGGTGATCGTGACGAAGACCACCGGGCCAGTCGACGATCAGATGCTCCGAAACGAGATCGATGCCGAGCGCGCGCGGCAAAAACTCCCATCGCACACGCCCGCCAACGCCTCCGGCCGTGTATCCGCCAGCCCAGCCGACGGCGTTCGCACCAAGCGCGAAGGGCCGTTCGAACGGCGATGGGGGCGGCGCACCCTCCGACGCGAGCACGTCAGCGCCGCGGGCAGCGGAGGAGGCCCCCATCGTCACGACGAACGCCGCAATGGAGAGGCACAGCCAGGATTTTCGCATCATGCCTCGTACGTGGAGGCAGCGGGCGCGCGTTTATGAATGCCTAAGAAAGGCGGGAACGATTTTCGAGCGGCCGCGCAAACCGTTCAATTGCACGAGGAGAGATCGCCCGCCGGCTGCGCGAGATCGTCGCAGACGATCAGCGCGGTCTCCGGCGTATTCACGTACACGGTCGCGACCCCTCCGGCCACCGCCGCGAAGCTGCGCGTGAGCGCGGGACCTGCGTTTGGCGTCGCCGTAAACGTGTCGGAGCCAGCGTCCACGAACGGAATCGGGCCGAAGTCCGCGGGAAAAATGTGCGTCTGCCCAAACATCAAATCGTAGGGAGGCGTGGTCCCGAGGAAATTGATGGCCTGCTTGGCGGCATTGGGAGCTGGCGAGTCGTTCTCCACCCGCGCGATGGCACCCCCAGCATTCGATGACAAAAAGAGATAGATGCGTCCGGGGCCGAAATTGACTGTCCCCGCGAAATCGCCGCTCGTGATCGGAGTGTCGCAGGTGGTGGCCGCTCCATCGACTGCGCGCAGAACGGCCGACACGAACGGGGGCATGACGAAGTGCTTGCTCAGCATTCCGTTGGGAACGGGCGCGATTCCAAGCGATCGGAGGATCGGCTGCCCGAAGGCGGGGTCGGCGCTGTCCTTGACGCACAGGTCGAGCGTTGCCGGGCCGAGGTTGCCGAGGTTGCCGATGCGCGTCGTACTGGGCAGATTGAGGCTCGCGTCTTGCCCGCCTTCAGTAGGCATGAACGCGTCTCCAACGTCGCCGCCCGACTCCTTCGCTCCCGCATCGTTCTGTGAAGTCTGCGCGTCAGAATTGGGCGCGCCATCCTGGGGCACGCTGCCGACGTCGGGCGCGGAGCCGTCGAGCCCTTGAGCGCCGGGCAGGGCGCCAGGGGGTGAATTGGAAGAATTGTCGACGCAGGCGACGAAGACGGCCATGCCGAAGAGAAGAGCGGCCGAAAAGCGGGGCTTCATTCGCAAAGGGTACGCTGGCCCCACCCCACAACGCATGCATTATTCGCCGACGAGCTGCTCCACCCGCCTGATTTGCGCCGACCCTGGATACGCTGCCGAAAAGCGTTTCGCGCGCTTTTCGGCCTCTTGGCGCCGACCGAGCTTCATGAGCGCTTCGATCGCGACGACCTCGCGTTCCTGGACGAACACGCCATTGGGAAAGCGACGCGCGTGATCGGTGCAGAGTACAAGTGCTCGCTCCGGAGAGGTGAGTTTGGCCGCGACGATTTGATCGAGGAGCTTCACCTCGGCATCGGAAGTTTCGGGGGTCGGGATCGGGGTCGGGATCGGGATCGGAGTCGGACTCGGACTCGGAGTCGGAGTCGGAGTCGGAGTCGGAGTCGGACTCGGAGTCGGAGTCGGACTCGGACTCGGACTCGGACTCGGACTCGGGCTCGGAGTCGCGGCCGTTTCGGCTTCTTGGCGGTCCTGCTGAATCACATACACCGTAGAACCGGTGGCAATGGTCGCCACCACGGCCACGGCGGTCACCTTTGCCGCGAACCCTGCCGCAATTCCCTTCACGGCAGTTGGCGCCAGAACAGCCTTAGCGACAGAGGCGCCCGCCGCACCTTTTGCCGCACCTCCCCCTGCCGCTGCCGCCGCCGCACCTCCCCCCGCCGCACCACCGCCTGCGATGGCCCCCAACTTCAGCGCAAGTGCCACAATTTTCGCGGCGTCAGGCAACTCGTCTCGCCCTGCGTCGAGCATGGCGCGGAGCTCGTCCGGTCCCGTATCGAGGAGCCTTGTCGGATCGTCCGTCATTTCGCGCTCCTCCTCTCTTCTCGCTCTCGCGCGACTGCTTCTTCCACCAACTTGCGTGCCGCGTGCAGGCGCGAGTACGCCGTCTGAAGTGGGCAGCCCACGGCCTCGGCGACCTCGGCCATCGTCACTTGCTCGATCTCGTAAAGAACAAAGACCGCGCGCTTGTCCTCGTCGAGAGCGTCCAAAATCCGATCCAGCTTCGCCCGCGCTTCGCGTCGCGCGGCATCTTGGTGCGGATCGTCCGTCGATGCCGCCTCCGGCACCGCATCGGTCACCACCTCGCGCCGCACGTGGCTGCGTTTGCGATAGTCCGACGCTACGCGAACGCTGATCCCGTACACCCACGTCCGTACGCTCGATCGCCCCTCGAAGTCGCCGATCTTGCGGTGGACCACCATGAACACCTCCTGGCACACGTCCTCGACGTCGCGTTCGGCGACACCGAGCCGGCGGAGCGCGCGCCACACGAACGGCGAGAGCTCGCGAAAAACCTCGGCCACCGAGAGACTGGCGCGGGTGTGGGGGACGAGCGCGCCCTCGGGGATCACGAAATTCCTTGGCTCTTCGCGCTCATATCAATGCGTGGAGCGTCGCACCTGGAATTATCACGGAAACTCGAGACGGCGCCATCCATGACGTGGGAG
>OBEQ012689011.1_pt1 | contig 13975 bp, 24 predicted proteins | sample 1670901 | NCBI WGS metagenome assembly OBEQ01 (sample SAMEA104232315, study PRJEB22302) | groundwater metagenome | biome: forest; feature: aquifer; material: groundwater | place: USA | collected 2011-08-07 | depth 5.4 m
AGAAAACTTCTTCCCAAAAGAAGAGGGCTGCTTCCGTTTCGAAGAAAAAGGCTTCCGCCGCGAAATCAGCGGCTGCCAAGCCCGCGTCTTCGAAAGAGGGTGTGCTGCAGGTTTATGATTTAAACGGCAAGCCCATCGAAACATTGAAACTGGACCCGTTGTTTCAGGGTGGTGCCGTCAACACAGGCCTCATTTATCAGGCGGTTTTGATGTACCGTGCCGGCGAGAGAGAAGGCACAGCCTCCACGAAAGACAGAGGCCACGTGCGCGGCGGCGGGAAAAAACCATGGAAGCAAAAGGGCACGGGCCAGGCGCGGCACGGCTCCAGACGCTCTCCGATATGGCGCGGCGGCGGAACGGTCTTTGGGCCTCATCCCCGCAGTTATTTTGTCAATCTGCCGCAGGGCATGAAGAAAAAAGCATTGGTATCGGCCCTTTCTTTGCGGGCGAAAGAAAATAATATTGTGGTCCTTGAAAACATTCAATTGAACGCGGCGAAGACCAAAGAATGGTTTCAGCTTGTTTCGGCACTGCCTCTGGACGGGGGGCGGACGCTCTGTGTGGTTAAGGATTTCGGTGAATCTTTGAAGCGCGCAAGCCAGAACATGACGGAGCAGGTTCGTGTGCGTCAAGCTTCGGATCTCAATGCCTATCACGTTTTGCGCCGCAAAAAACTGATTATTGAAGAAGGCGCGCTTCCTGTGCTTGAAGCGGCTCTGAGTGAGTCTCCGGCCGCTGCGAAGCCGGAATAAACGGGGCGAAACGGATTATGAAAATTCATCTTTATGATGCGATTTTGGAGCCGGTCATTACTGAGAAAATGGCTGCGCAAGAAGAGGCACAGTCAAAATATGCTTTTAAAGTACATCCTGACGCGAATAAAAAGCAGATCAAATCAAGCATCGAGAAGCTTTTTAATGTGCATGTCCTGAAAGTAAACACCATGAACAAGCAAGGCAAGTGGCGCCGGGTCCGCTTTGTACCCGGAAAAACAGCGGCCTGGAAAAAGGCCATTGTGACTTTAAAAGCCGGCGAAAAAATAGACATTTCAGCTTAAAAGTTTTCTTTCGTCATTGCGAGGAGTGCTTTTTACGACGAAGCAATCTCAAACAGGGATTGCTTCGCTGCGCTCGCAATGACGAGCGGAAGGGAAGAAATTATGGCCTATATTAAATTCAAACCCACGACTCCGACAAGAAGATTTGGCAATGTGGCTGATTTCGCAGAAATCACGGCGGATAAGCCATACCGGCCGCTGACGGTTGCCTTGAGACGTTCCGGCGGGCGGAATAACCATGGCCATATCACTTCACGGGGGATTTCCAAGGGGCACAAACAGCGCTTGCGTCTGGTGGATTTCAGACGCATTCGTCACGGCGTTCCGGCACAAGTATTAACCGTGGAATATGATCCCTGCCGGACCGCGCGCATTGCTTTGATCGAATACCAGGACGGTCAAAAAAGCTACATTTTATGCCCGGATAATTTAAAAGTTGGTTCCAGTGTCATGAGCGGGCCGCAGGCCGAAATACAAATTGGCAACCATGTGCCTTTGAAAAATATTCCGGAAGGAACGCCGGTTCATAATATCGAGCTTCAGCCGGGGTTGGGCGGAAGACTCGCGCGGGCTGCCGGCGGCGCGGCGCAGATTCTTTCGAAGGAGAATGAATTCGCACATTTGAAATTGCCTTCCGGGGAGATTCGTATGATCCGGCTTGAGGCGTATGCCACCGTGGGGCAGTGCTCTCATATTGACCGTGAAAACCGCGTGCTCGGAAAAGCCGGGCGCACACGCTGGCTGGGGCGCAAGGGAAAGACCCGCGGCGTTGCGAAAAATCCTGTCGACCATCCGATGGGCGGCGGTGAGGGGAAATCAAAAGGTGGAAATCATCCGCAGAGTCCCTGGGGACAAAAAGCCAAAGGTTTGAAGACCCGGCAAAAAAAGAAATCAAGCAGCAAATACATTGTGAGGGATAGAAGAAAATGAGCCGCTCTGCCAAAAAAGGTGTGTTTGTCGAAGAGAAACTGCTTAAAAAAGTGAAGGTGGCCCGCAAACAAAATGACCGGCGTCCGATCAAAACCTGGTCCCGGCGCAGCACGGTCACCCCTGATTTTGTTGGATTGACCTTTGCGGTTCACAACGGAAAAATTTTTAATAATGTTTTTGTTTTAGAAAATATGGTGGGCCATAAGCTTGGCGAATTTTCTCCGACACGAATCTTTAGAAAGCATAGTGCGGCCGGCGACAAAGCCAAAGCCGCGGCTGTTGGCGCGAAAACTTAATTGACAGGGAACAAGACGTTATGGGAAAAAAATCGTTAAAGGAAAGACGGCCGGGTAATCCAAAATCAGCTAAGGCGATCGCCCGTTACCTGCGCATTACACCGCGCAAACTTCGGCGCGTGCTCAGTCCCGTTCGCAGAAAGCCGGCACTCGAGGCGCTTGATATTCTTGAGATGCTGCCTCAAAAGGGAGCGCGTATCGCCTGGAAAGTGCTCAAAAGTGCGGTTGCGAATGCCAGGGGAGTCGGACTTGATGAAGGGCGCCTTGTGGTGACTGATTTTAGAGCCGATGCTTCCTTTACGTTAAAACGCTTCCTGTCGCGCTCGATGGGCCGGGCGGACAAGCTTTTAAAGCGCACAAGTCATTTATCCGTGATCGTGACGGAGGGAAATAAGACTTTTGGAAGGCCTGTCGGCAAGGCTGCGGCAGCGGCTGAAGAAACGGGTGCGAAAACATCGGAGCCGAAGAAGCGCGCAAAAAGCGCTGCGGCCAAAGCATAAGGAGGAATATTTTGGGTCAGAAAGCACATCCTTACGGACTGAGACTGGGCTATATCAAGCCCTGGAAAAGCAAATGGTTTGCCGGTAAAAACTTTGCAGACACGCTTGATGAAGATCTGAAGATCCGTAAACACATTAAAAAAACATTGGCTCATGCGGGGATCTCAAATATCGAAATCGAACGTTCCAGCGGTCGTGTCCGGGTGAGGATTTGGACAGCGCGTCCGGGTGTGATCATTGGCCGCCGGGGACAGGAAATTGACAAAATCCGCGAAGGTCTCAATCAATTAACGAAGAGTGAAGTTTTTTTAGATATTAAAGAAGTGAAGCAGCCGCAAACGGACGCTCAGCTGGTCGCTGAGAATATTACGGGACAGCTTGAAAGGCGTATCGGTTTTCGCCGTGCGATGAAAAAAGCGGTTCAGCTGGCGATGCAAAAAGGAGCGCTTGGGATCAAAGTCAAGTGTAAGGGGCGTCTTGGCGGCGCTGAAATTGCCCGTGAAGAGGGCTACCATGAAGGGAAAGTGCCTCTCACCACATTTCGAGCGGATATTGACTACGGGTTTGCGGAAGCTTTCACGACGTATGGAGTGATCGGCTGCAAGATTTGGATTTACAAAGGCGAAATTCTGGTCAAGAAAGAAGAAGCGGCGATCCGGCAAGAGCGGGAGCGGCGGCGGGTGGCGGAAGAACAGGCGGCAAGTTCCCAGAAGGTTTTTTCCTCCTCGGAGGCTTCGGACGGAGAGACTCAGGGAAGTTCTTTAAAACCTTCAGAAGCTCCGCTGTCTTCACCGGAGAATGTTTCCGTAAAGACAGACGAGAAGAAAAAGGAAGATTGATATGGCCTTGATGCCCAAACGGGTCAAATTTCGCAAACAACAGCGCGGTTCCATGAAGGGCATTGCGACGCGCGGGAATAGCCTGTCTTTTGGTGATTTTGGTTTGAAAGCGCTGGATCGTGGGAATCTGACCGGGATTCAGATCGAGGCCGCCCGCGTGGCTCTGACCCGCCATGTAAAACGCGGCGGCAAGGTTTGGCTGCGTGTTTTTCCTGATCATGCTTACACCAAGAAGCCGGCTGAAACCCGCATGGGCAAGGGGAAGGGAGCGCCTGAGTATTACATCGTTAAAGTAAAACCAGGGCGCATGATTTTTGAAATGGGGGGTATTCCTGAAGAAATGGCGCGTGCCGCTCTAAGACTTTGTGCGTACAAGATACCATTCCGGACTAAATTTATCACACGGGCAGGGGTTGCTTAATATGTTAAACGCGGTTGATTTAAGAAATCTCGCGCCAGAGGAACTGGCAGAAAAACTGGCGCAGCTTAAAAAAAGTTTGATGCAGTACCGTTTTCAGGCAAAGACGGGCAAGCTGGAAACAAAGAATATTTTTAAAATAACGAAAAAAGATATTGCCCGGATCATGACGGTGTTAAACGAAGCAAAACTAGGTTAACGCAAAGGCGGGGTTGGTTGTGGACGCAAAACAAGTGAGTGAAAGTAAAGGGCAGATTCGCGAAGGGTATGTTGTCAGCGATAAAATGAACAAAACCCGGGTTGTGGAAGTGACCCGGATCATGACCCACGCGCAATATAAAAAAACCATTCGCCGCAGAATCAAGTATGCGGTGCATGATGAACAGAATCAATCCAAAGCCGGCGACAAAGTCCGGATTATTCAAACACAGCCGCTTTCAAAGACAAAGCGCTGGAGGTTAATCAAGGTGCTTGTGGCATGATTCAGATACGTTCCATATTACAGATCGCGGATAATAGCGGCGCTAAAAAAGCATCGATGATCGGCGTGATTGGATGCCATGGCAAAAGATCGGCCGAGATTGGCGATATTATTACGGCCTCCGTTAAGGAAGCGATCCCCAAAGGCGCGGTCAAAAAGGGTGAGGTCGTTAAAGGGGTCATTGTCAGGACGCGCTCCCCGATTAAACGCAAAGACGGATCAGTAGTTAAGTTTTCCTCGAACGCCTTGGTGCTGATTGATAATGCAAAGAATCCCCGGGGTACGCGAATTTTTGGGCCTGTGGCCAGGGAGCTGCGCGACAGGCAATTTACGAAAATCATTTCTTTGGCGCCAGAGGTGGTTTAATTATGCGGCTTAAGCGAGAGGATCAGGTCGTGGTCATTGCAGGAAGAGACCGCGGCAAAAGAGGGAAAGTTCTGCGGGTGTTTCCCGGAAAAAACAGCGTGATCGTCGAGAAAATCAATTATCGGACGGTTTATTTGCGCAAGAGCCAGGATAATCCGAAGGGGGGCATTACTAAAATGGAATGCCCTATTCCCATTTCTAAAGTGATGTTGATTTGCCCCCGGACCGGCGAGCCGACACGGGTGGGTTACTCCATTTTGGCCGATGGAACGAAGCAGAGAATCAGCAAAAAGTCCGGAGAGGTTTTATAAGTAAGTTATGACGACCGTTAAGGCTAAAAAACCTAATTTGCTTGTGCGTTACCGCGAAGAAGTCATTCCCTCGCTGTCCAAGGAATTTAAGTACTCCAACGTCATGCAGGTGCCGCGCCTTGAAAAAGTCGTGATCAATATGGGCATCAAAGAGGGACGGGAAGATGTGAAAGTTCTTGAGCATGTTGTGGGAGAGTTGAAAGTCATTGCCGGGCAAAAGCCCATTGTGACCCGTGCTAAAAAGTCAATCGCCGGATTCAAACTGCGCCAGGGACAGCCCATTGGCGCTAAAGTGACTTTAAGAGGGGCTCGGATGTATGAATTCCTCGACCGGCTTTTTTCAATTGCTATGCCGCGTATTCGTGATTTTCGCGGCTACAGCGACAAGAGTTTTGACGGCCGTGGAAATTATACTTTAGGCATTCAGGAACAAAGTATTTTTCCGGAAGTTGAGTTTGATAAAATGAAAAAAACCCAGGGAATGGACGTGACAATTGTTACGACCGCTAAAGGGGATGGAGAAGCCAAGCGTTTGCTGGAGCTTTTGGGGCTCCCCTTTACCAAGAAACAAGCAGCGCTACAGCAGGGAGTATAGTTGTTATGGCCAAAACGTGTCTTGTTGTTAAACAGAAGAGAACGCCAAAGTTCCCCGTGCGAAAATATCATCGCTGCCGGCAATGCGGGCGTCCCCGCGGGTTTATTCGTAAAGTCGGGTTATGCCGGATTTGCTTCCGTGAGCTTGCGAATCAGGGTTTAATTCCGGGTGTGACGCGCTCAAGCTGGTAAATGACTGGAACAAATAAGCAAATCAAAACTTGACGTTTTGGATTATTGCCCCAACGCCTGTGCGTTGGGACAAATAAGCAAATCAAAACTTGACGTTTTGGATTATTGCCCCAACGCCTGTGCGTTGGGACAAATAAGCAAATCAAAACTTGACGTTTTGATTTATTGGGAGATAAGCACATGAGTTGTTCGGATTTTGTGGCAGATTTTGTAACGATTATTCGGAATGCGAGTACCGCGCATAAAGACGTTGTGACCCTAAGGTCTTCAAAAAGCTGTGAGATGATTTCGGGTATTTTGAAGAAAGAAGGGTTTATTGAAAACTATAAAACGTTTACCGAAGGGCCGAAACGTTTTGTCCGTATGCATTTGAAATACCTGCGCGGGAAAAAAGCGGCAATTCAGGGCATTCGTAAAGTGTCCAGACCGGGCTGCCGGGTGTACTCCGGATGTGAAACGATTCGCCGGGTCCGCGGGGGTCTTGGAATTTCCATTATTTCGACTTCCAAGGGAATTATGACGGACAAGCAAGCGCGCCAGGAAAAAATCGGCGGCGAAATTCTCTGTACCGTTTGGTAATTAAAGTAGGCCGAAGTCCCAATGACTTCGGCACACTCGCGGGATCTTGAGGATCCCTGCTACGTAGAGGATTAAAAATGTCCAGAATTGGTAAAAAACCCGTTGCCATTCCAAGCGGCGTCAAAGTGAAGTTCAATGGCGTTAAAATTAACGTGCAGGGGCCTAAGGGGAATTTGTCTATGGACGTTCATCCGCGCATCAAGGTGGCGGTTGGAACGGATCAGGTTGAAGTGAGCCGGGCTACCGATATCAGGCTTGACCGGTCGCTCCATGGGCTTACCCGCAGTTTGATCAAAAATATGATCGTCGGCGTCACAGAAGGTTATAAGAAAGAACTGGAGATGGAAGGGGTTGGTTTTAAGGCCCAGGTTAAGGGAAAAGCGCTTAACATGATTCTGGGTTTCACCCATCCGATTGATTATGTGATTCCGGAGGGAATTACGATCCAGTGTCCTAAACCGACTCAAATTTTAGTCAACGGCCTTGATAAGCAGAAAGTGGGGCAAGTTGCGGCTGAAATTCGCAAGTATCACAAGCCGGAACCCTATAAGGGTAAAGGGATTCACTATGTCGGCGAATATATCCGCCGCAAGCAAGGTAAAACGGTAGGTTAATTTTATGTTAAATAAAGAGCTCGGACGTATTAAGCGGCATCAAAGACTACGCAAGAAGGTGAAAGGGACGGTGGAACGTCCGCGCGTGAGTGTTCACCGTTCGCTAAAGAATATTACAATTCAGGCCATTGATGATATCGGCCAACGGACATTGCTTTCCGGGACCACTGCGGATAAAACTCTTCCGGAATCAGTGAAAGGAAAGACAAACGCGGCAAAACAGCTGGGTCTTATTTTTGGCAAAAAGTTAATCGAGAAAGGCATCTTGAAGGTGGCTTTTGACCGCGGCGGCTATCTTTATCACGGCCGTGTCAAAGCACTGGCCGAAGCACTCAGAGAGGCGGGGGTTCAAGTATGAGCGAAGTGAAACGGGATAACAAAGCGGCACCGGCAGGAGGGCGGCGAACAGGGACTCCGGGGCAGGGTGCGAAGCGCGACGGACAAATGTCGGGGGGGTCCGCCTCGAAGGCTTTTGGTGCCAGCGCGCCGCAAGGGGAGTTTCCTTTTGAAAAAGTAATTCAAATCAACCGCTGTGCCAAAGTTGTTAAAGGGGGGAAACGGTTCAGTTTTAGCGCATTGGTTATTATCGGAAACGGACTTGGGGAAATTGGCTATGCAATCGGCAAGGCGGGTGAGGTTTCCGATGCCATTCGCAAATCACTGGCCGCGGCGCGGAAAAACCGGGTTAAAATTATTCTAAAGGGGACGACTATCCCCCATGAGGTGTTTGGAAATTACGGAGCGGCCCGGGTTCTCTTGAAACCGGCGATGCCCGGGACCGGTGTTATTGCCGGCGGCGCAGTCCGCGCTGTTTGCGAATCCTGCGGCATTAAGGATATTTTGACTAAAAGTTTAGGCAGCGATAATGCGATTAATGTGCTTAAGGCGACTGTGGACGGCCTGCGGCAGCTTGCGGACAAGCGGCTTCGTTTTGAAGAAGCGGCGGAGGCTCAGGCGGCGTCGTGAGAGCGAAACAGCCTTATAATAAGAGACGCAAGCGGTTGGGCCGGGGCACGGGATCAGGCCATGGCAAGACGTCCACGAAGGGGCATAAAGGACAGCTGGCGCGTTCCGGATCCGGCGCGAGAATCCGTCCGGGATTTGAGGGAGGGCAGAACCCTCTTTATCGCAAACTTCCAAAACGCGGATTTAATAACGCGGCGTTTACGACCGTTTATGCGATTGTGAACTTGGATCGGATTGAAGCCTTGGGAGTTTCCGAAATAACGCCGGAAATTCTTGTGGCGCGGGGAGTGCTCAAATCGCTCAAGTCCCATGTGAAAATTTTGGGTAACGGAGTACTCAGCCGGCCGGTGGTAGTTAAAGCCCATCAGTTTAGCGAAGCGGCCAAAGCCAAAATTGAACAAGCCAAGGGCCAGGCTCTTGTCATAGCCTAACGGCCGTTTTTTTTGAAGGGAACATGTTACGCGCGTATTCTAATATTTTTAAAATACCGGAACTGCGCTATAAAGTTCTTTTTACACTCGCGATCATTATTGTTTATCGTGTCGGGGCGCATGTCCCGACCCCAGGAATTGATGGGACTGCTTTAGCGCGGTTTTTCCAGAGCATTTCGCGCACTCCGGGCGGCACGCTCTTTGGCATTATGGGAATGTTTTCAGGCGGGGCCTTGCAAAAGGCCACGATTTTTGCTCTGGGAATTATGCCCTACGTTTCGTCTTCGATTATCCTCCAACTCTTGACGGTGGTGATTCCCCAGCTTGAAAAAATGGCGAAAGAAGGCGAAGAAGGGCGTAAAAAGATTTTACAGTTTACGCGGTATGGGACCGTTCTTTTGGGGCTCATTCAGACTTTTTTTATTTCTCTCTGGCTGGAGAATCCGAACGCGTTTCAGGGGACCGTGATCGTGCCCAATCCCGGCTGGGGATTCCGGCTCATGACCATGCTGACCTTGACCACGGGGACGGCATTCATCATGTGGCTCGGTGAGCAAATTGATCAATACGGAATCGGCAACGGCATCTCCATCATTATTACGGCTGGTATTATTGATTCGATCCCGACGGCACTGTGGCAGACTTATTTACTGCTTTCGCCATTTAATCCGTCCCGTCAGGAATTGCCCTGGTGGAAGTTCGGGCTGATGGTGGGGCTTTTTATCAGCACGGTAGTCGGCGTCATCCTGATCATTCAAGGCCAGCGAAAGATCAGCGTTCAATACGCGAAACAAATTCGAGGGCACCGGATGTACGGAGGGCAGAGCACGTTTTTACCGCTGAAAGTGAATCAGGCGGGAGTGATTCCGATTATCTTCGCGCAGTCGGTCATTTTGTTTCCGGCAACGATTGCGGGTTTTTTCCCGCACGCGGGGTTTTTATCAAAAACGGCGCATTCGTTATCGCCGGGCAGCGTGACGCACTCGGTGCTTTACGCGTTATTGATTTTGTTTTTCACATTCTTTTATACGGCGATTACTTTCAACCCGGTTGAGGTCAGCGAAAATTTACAGAAATTCGGCGGTTTCGTGCCCGGGATCAGGCCGGGAAAAAACACGGCCGAGTTTCTGGATTACGTGATGACGCGGATCGCGGCCAGCGGCGCTGTTTTTCTTGCGGTATTAGCGCTTTTTCCGCATATCGTGTCATCGCCGAAATTGCTGAACATTCCGTTTTTGATCGCGAGTTTTTTTGGCGGCACCGGGCTGTTGATCATCGTGGGGGTCATGCTGGACACCGTCAAACAAATCGAATCACAGCTCTTGATGCGCCACTATGAAGGGTTTGTTAAAAAAGGAAAAATTAAAGCGAGGCGCTGATGAATGTTGTTTTGCTGGGACCTCCCGGCGCCGGAAAAGGGACGCACGCAAAAATTCTCAGCGAAAAATATTCGCTGTCGCATTTGGCCACGGGCGATATCTTGCGCCAGCATATCCGCGATCAGACCCCGCTTGGACGGTAAGCCAAAGGCGTGATTGAAAAGGGCGGGCTGGTTTCGGATGATTTGGTCAACGCCATGATGTTTCAGGAGATCGATGAGGTCAAGGACCGCGGCGGGGTTTTGCTGGACGGATTCCCGCGCACGATCGGCCAGGCAGAGGCGCTGGATGCCTATTTGACGGCGGGAAATGCTTCTCTGGATGTGGTTTTGAATTTTGAGACGTCAGAAAAAGTGATTATCGACCGTTTGTCGGGCCGCAGGGTTTGCGCGAAATGCGGGACGAATTATCATATCCGGAATATTCCTCCCAAGCGGGAGGGGCGCTGCGATCAATGCGGCGAAGCTTTGACGCAGAGAAAAGACGATCAGCCGGAAACGATCCGCCGTCGTCTCGCGATGTATGAAAAAGAAACGGCTCCGTTGATTGGGTATTACCGTCAAAAAAATGTTCTGCAGGATGTTCACGGGGATTACGAAATTCAGCCGCTGCAAGCCGAAGTCAAAACGCTCTTTGAGAAATTAAAATTGGCCGTATGATTTCGCTGAAGTCGCAACGCGAAATTGAAATCATGCGGCGGGCCGGAGAAATTTTAAAGCAGGTTTTTAAACAAGTTCAGCCGGCGGTTCAGGCCGGCGTGACCACCGATGATCTTGACGCCATCGCGGAGGCCACGATCCGTAAAGCGAAGGGTGAGCCGGCTTTTAAAGGGTACCGTGGCTTTCCCAAAACGGCCTGCATTTCTGTGAATGAGGAAGTCGTCCACGGAATTCCCGGTCCGCGGAAACTGCAGGAAGGGGATGTGGTCAGCTTTGATATTGGTGTCAAGCTGGAGGACTATTATTCGGATTCGGCGCGGACCTGGGTCATCGGGAAAGTGAGCGAAACCGCGGCTCGTTTAGCGGCAACGGCGCGTGAATCATTGCGCGAGGGATTAAAAGGGTATTACCCCGGCTGCCGGATTGGGGATTTGTCCGCGCGCATTCAGCACTATATTGAAAGTCAGGGATTTCAAGTGGTCCGGGATTATGTGGGGCATGGGATTGGCCGGGCAATCCATGAAGAACCGGCGGTTCCCAATTACGGCAAGTCCGGGCAAGGCCTTAAAATTCAGCCGGGATTAGTTTTGGCCATCGAACCGATGGTGACGGAAGGCCATTACGCGGTTGAAACTTTAGAGGACGGCTGGACGGTGATCACGCGTGACGGGAAGCTGGCAAGTCATTACGAAGATACGATTGCGTTTACGGAAAATGGTTATATGAATTTAACAGGGGATTTGGACTAATTATGCCGAAAGAAGATGCCATTGAGGTTGAAGGAACGGTGCAAGAGCCCCTTCCCAACGCGATGTTTCGGGTCACGCTTGATAATGGTCACAAAGTTTTAGCGCACGTTTCTGGGAAGATGCGCATGAACTATATCCGAATTTTAGCGGGCGACAGGGTCAAGGTCGAACTTTCGCCCTATGATTTAACGCGGGGACGGATTACTTTTCGCGTGAAATAGGTTCCCTCGTCATTGCTTTGCTGCGCTCGCAATGACGAAGCTAATTTTAAAATAGTAATTTTAAAAGAAAAGTTGGGTTGCTATGAAAGTACGAAGCTCCGTCAAAAGAATTTGCGAACACTGCAAGATCATTAAACGCAAACGCATTTTGTATATTATTTGCAAGATGAATCCAAAACATAAGCAGCGCCAGGGCTAATGCCGGGCGTTTTGAATGATTGAGAAAGGGTAAAACATGCCGCGTATTATTGGTGTTGATATTCCAAGAGAAAAAGTGACCGAAATCGCCTTGACCTATCTTTATGGGATTGGCCGAGCGCTTTCGAAAAAAATTTGCGCGGAAGCCCAGGTGAATCCTCTCAAACGGTCGAAAGATCTTACCGAAAAGGAAGTTTCGGCCATTACGACCGTGATTCAGCGAAGCGTCAAAGTGGAAGGAGATTTACGGCGGGAGGTCCAGCAGAATATCCGTCGTTTGATCGATATCCGCTGCTACCGGGGGGTGCGCCATCTTCGCGGACTTCCTGTCCGCGGACAGCGCTCACACACCAACGCAAGGACGCGCAAAGGCCCCCGCAAGGCTGCGGGCAGTCAGATGAGAAAAGCACCGGCGCCGAAATAATTAAGGAGAGTTATTCATGAGCAAGAAGAAAAAAGCAAAACATGTTGCGCGCGGGGTTGTTCACATCGTCGCGACCTTCAACAACACGATTATCACCGTCACGGACCCGCAGGGAAATACGCTTTGCTGGTCTTCCTCAGGTTCCGCGGGTTTTAAAGGTTCCAAGAAATCAACGCCTTTTGCCGCACAGGTCGCCTCCGAGCAAGTCACCAAGAAGGCCCTCGAATTCGGCATGAAAGACGTCGTGGTCCATGTGAAGGGACCGGGCTCCGGGCGGGAGTCTGCCATTCGGGCGCTTCAGGCGACGGGGCTTCAGATCAGCGCGATTCACGATATTACGCCGGTGCCGCACAATGGCTGCAGGCCGCCAAAGAAAAGGAGAGTTTGATCTTATGGGAAGATATACAGGTCCTGCGGTGCGTCTTTCAAGACGTGAAGGGGTCAACTTACTGTTGAAGGGCAGCCGCCGTAATGATGATAAAGTCGCCAAACGGCTTGACCAGGCACCCGGCCAGCACGGCAAGGGGCGCATCAAAAAGATGTCCGACTATGGTGTGCAGCTGCGTGAAAAACAAAAACTGAAAAGAATCTATGGCCTTTTGGAGCGGCAATTCCATCTTTTCTTCACAAGAGCTGCCAGCAAAAAAGGAATTACGGGTGAAACCCTCATCCAGCTTTTAGAAAGCCGGTTGGACAATGTCGTCTACCGCGCTCTTTTTGCATCCACACGGCGGGAATCGCGCCAGATGGTGGCCCACGGTTTGATTTTTGTGAACGGCCGGGTGGTTAATATTCCCTCTTACATCGTGCGTCCGGGTGATGTGATCACCCCGCGCGCTAAGGAAAAGACGATAGCCCGGGTGAAAGCGCATCTTCAGCTGGTGGAAGATTTGGCCGCGCCGGAATGGCTTTTAGTGGACCGGACGACACTGGAAGTAAAGATTTTGAGACTGCCGACCAAGGCTGACGCACAGCTGCCGGTGGAAGAGTCGCTTATCGTTGAGTTGTATTCCAAATAGGATTTTTTATAAATTGGGTTTGCAGGCGTTTTTTAAAAGCGGCTTGCCGCCGACATCAATTGTTTCAATTGAGGAGGAAATAAAATGGGAATTCGCTGGAAAACTTTTGAAATTCCAAAAAGGCTTGAAGTTGATAAAGCTAGTTTAACCAAAACCTATGGTAAATTCGTGGCGGAACCTTTTGAACGGGGTTACGGAACGACCATCGGAAATTCGCTTCGCCGTGTTTTGATTTCGTCCATTGACGGCGCTGCCGTGACGAGCATCAAAATCAACGGGATGCTGCACGAATTCTCTGCGCTGGACGGTATTCTGGAAGATGGCTCTCAGATCGTTCTCAACATCAAGAAGCTGGTTTTCCGTTATCACGGAAAAGGCAGCAAGCAGGTGTTTGTGGATGTGAAGCGCCAGGGGCCGATTACCGCGAATGATATTCAGGCCGATGAGACAGTCGAAGTTGTCAATCCGGAGATGCATATTTGCACGCTGACAAAAAATGTGCCCTTCCGGCTTGAGATGGAAATTAACCGCGGCCGGGGTTATGTGCCCGCTGAAAAGAATAAAAAAGAAGGATCGCCCATCGGGATGATCCCGGTGGATTCGATTTTTTCCCCCGTGGTGATGGTGAATTATTTTGTTGAAGAAACCCGGGTGGGACAGATCACCGATTATGACCGGCTGATTCTTGAAATCACCACCAACGGGGCGATGGGACCGGAAGAAGCGCTTCTTTATGCTTCCAATATTCTTCA
>OBEQ012105661.1_pt1 | contig 13973 bp, 9 predicted proteins | sample 1670901 | NCBI WGS metagenome assembly OBEQ01 (sample SAMEA104232315, study PRJEB22302) | groundwater metagenome | biome: forest; feature: aquifer; material: groundwater | place: USA | collected 2011-08-07 | depth 5.4 m
ATCATACTTGATTTTTTCCTTCACATCGTCGAGCGATATATCATAACGATGATTAACTTGTGCCCATCCGGTAATTCCCGGACGAATTAATAATCTGCGGCTGTAAAAACGGACTTCGTTTTTAAGTTGATCAACAAAAAAAGGTCGTTCGGGGCGAGGACCAATTAAACTCATCTCCCCTTTTAACACGTTAATGAACTGTGGAAGTTCATCTACTCTTAATTTTCTGAGTACTTTTCCTACTCTTGTTCTTCGGGTATCTTCAGGTGCCGCCCAAATCGGTCCGGTGTCCCGTTCAGCATTATGAATCATCGAACGAAATTTCACCAAATTAAAAATGGCGCCCTTCTTCCCGACTCGTTCTTGAACAAAAAAGACCGGTCCTTTGGAATCAAGTTTAATAAGAATAGCAATAATTGCCCAAATTGGCAACATTGGCACCAAAATGATAAGCGAAACTGTGATATCCACCATTCTTTTGGCGAGTAACTGCCAACGCTTCATATTCGTCATATATAAACGAATAAGGGGATGTCCTACTATTTCTTCTGTTTTGAAACCACTAAGAATATCAACCTGATCTGCCATAACCTTAACTGTAGGGACCATTCCATTGCACCGGGAAACAACGTCTAAAATTTCCTCCCTGTAATCATGCGTTGCCGCAATGAGAATTTCTTCAATATTGTGTTTTTTGACAACATCCGGAATAATATCATACGTTCCCAATACAGGGTATGAAGCAAATTGTTTTTCTGTTGGTAATTTATCAACAAAACCAATAATCGTATATTTCAGTCCTTGACGAGTTTGAATTTCTTGAACCAGTTCTCTTGCTAGATCCGACATCCCTATGATAATTATATTTCTTCGCCTGTAACCGAGAATTTCATGTTTGCGTTCAAAACTCACTATTGCCATTCGTATAATTATCATCATGAGAGCTACACTCCCACCGTACACAAGGGTAGTTACTCTTCCTTCAAGAGAAAGATTTTGAAAGTCGAGGGTTACTAGAAATACAATCAATGTCCCCGATGCAACAATTTTTATAATTGTAAAAATGTAATCAATCCTTGAAGTATCCCACGGAATTTCATATAATCCGCCGAGAGCGAACATAGAAAACCAGAGAACAGTAAAAATCAGGACTGTAGGGTTTTTGAAATACATCTCAAGAGGAGCATAGCTTTCAACTGTAAATAATCCTGAATGAAAACGGAACCAATAGGAAAGTAAAAATGATAAGAGAATTGCAGCAAAGTCGCCTGAAGCTAAAAATGCTCTATCAATAATTCGCGCAATCGAAAGAGGTTGAATGGGTGGTCTATCGCTTTTTCGTTTTGCGCTCATCTCCTCCAGATATCCCATCCTATCTATACTAAGAAAGACAGTAACGATAACTACGCCAACTAAGATACTAACATAAAGAGGATCAATCTGAATCATTGCTAACGAGATTACTCCCAATCCCGTTGCTATGGCATAATGAATAACAACTGTTTGTCTATGAGTTAGCCCTAAATCCATTAAACGATGATGGATATGTTCTTTATCGGCTTTTAAGGGATGCATTCGTTTACGTATCCGACGAAAAAAAGCAACACTCGTATCAACGATTGGAACCGCAAGAGTGACTATAACAATAATAAACGAAACAGGAGTTAGATCACGATTGCTGTGTTGAATGATTTGGAGACCAAGGCAAGCTAAAAGAAATCCCAAAAACAAACTGCCTGTATCACCCATAAAAATTGTTGCAGGGTGAAAATTATATCGAAGAAATCCAATACAAGCAAAGAAAAGGGCAATTGTTGTTATAATAAGGAACCAATCATTATAGTATATTCCCATCCCTAAAAATGTAAGGGAGCCTATTGCGGCAACGCCGCAGGCAAGTCCGTCTAAGCCATCGAGTAGATTAAAAGCATTGGTTACTCCGACTAACCAAAGCATTGTAAAAGGATAAGAAACCCACCCTAAATGAAATGGCTCAAGAAAGGGTAAACTTATTGTCTCAATGCGTAACCCGGAAGCGATAACAATAATTGAAGCAATACCCTGAACAAATAATTTTCCCCCTGAACCAATACCTTTAATATCATCATAGACACCAACAGCGGCTATACAAGCAACTCCGGCAAGCAATCCCTGAACACTGAATCGGATGCTTTCAAACATTGGGGAGACAAAAGCCGATGCAAAAAGAAATGCTAATGTGAATCCTGAAATAATTCCCACACCACCGAGACGCGGAATAAACTTAGTGTGAATTTTACGTTCGCCTGGGTAATCGCCAATTTGGTGTTTAACAGCAAGCGATAGAATCCAGGGCGTTACACGCAATGACACCACCAGTGCAACTAGAGCTATTCCGAAAAGAAGTAACAACATTTATGTATTACATACATCATGAACAATGGATTGAAGTGTATTGCCGACAACACCCCACGAATACTTTTCACGTATCAATGCCGACGCTTCCTGACCGATACGCTCACGTAATGCCGAATCACACATAACATTAACAATACTGTTTACGACATTATCAATCGAATCAGCGACAATGAAATGTTTGTTATGCTCCCCTTCAATACCTTCGGTGGCAAGAGTAGAAGCAACAACGGTTTTAGACATTGCCATTGCTTCCAGAACCTTATTTTGCATTCCTGCTCCAAATCGCATGGGATCAATAACTACTTTCGCTTGTGATATATATTCAAGATGGTTTTCAACTCTACCCGTAACATGCACCCCATGAATACCTGCTAATGCCTTAACTGAAGAACTTGGGTCAGCTCCAACAATAAAAAGCTCAATATTTGGTAAAATAGACTGTATTTGGGGAAATATCATCGTAGTAAAATACACAGCCGCATCAGCATTTGCAACTGTATTCATTTTTCCGACAAATACGATCCAATCTTTCTCAATTTGATTTCGTTTGTATGTAAATATTTTATCATCAACCGCAACAGGTAATACAGATATTTTTTGAGCATTCGCGCCCTTCGAAATCAAAAAATTACGATCAACCGAAGAAACAATGAGCGCTTTATCAAATGATTCAATTGCATGAAGTTCATAAGGCAACAGTCGTGTATTCTCAATTGAATAAATTTGCTTCCAAATGCCCGAAGCAAATTCACTTGCACGGAAATAATTTAAAGAAATTGCGTCATGCAAATCTATTATTTTTTTAATTTTGCTTTTTCTGAAATATTCGGCGCCACGGATATGATTGCAGATTGTTACATCATACTCATGTATATGACCATCAATCCACTGTTGAACCTCTTTAAAATAGTAATAGCTTACTTGTAATGGTATTTTTGTAACCATACCTTTGAGGGCATTAATCTTACAACGTATTGAAGAAAATGAAAATACAGTAACCCCAATTCCTAATTTCTTCAAATTATTAATATGCTCTTGCTCGACTTTTCCCTCGCTAATAACCAACAGGTCTACACGATGCTGTTGAGCTAATGCTTTACAAAAATTATTTATACGAATTCTATCCCCACCTAATAACGGGTAGGGTAAACGCGTGGAAAGAATAAGTATCTTTTTAGATTGTGAATACACGTAAGAAATGCTGGAAAACTATTTCGTTTTTTGAAAAATAAATATTTGATTAAACCCGAAAAATGTTGCTTCTTTTCGTTCCAGAATAAGGCTATCAGTTCGAATATACCTTTCTTCAATATATCGAAATAGATTTTTATAATTGAATCCTAGATGTTCACCCCATTCGGTAACACCAGGAGAACGAAATAATTCAATATCTCGGTTCAAAAGTAACGATGAAAGATACGAACCCATTGAATTGCTTTGAAAAAAATCTCCATAAGGATTTTTTCTTAACACAATTCTTCCAAAAAATTTTAACAACCCGGCCAACCCCGTTTCATTAGGAACACTGATGACTAACCAACCATTTAGTGCAACATGCTTTACCAGATTATCAACAGCATTGCGGTAATTGCCCACATGCTCCATTGTCTCAAAACAAGTAACAACATCAAACAATGTATGAGGTGATGTTTGAACTGTATTCAAATCAAACTTTGCAAATGTTGCGCGATTTATTCCTCGTTGCCGGCCAAGTTCGAGTAACTCTTCCATAAAATCAAATCCTGAAAGTTCCCATTCGGCAGGAACAACTTGAGAACGAATAATTTCAAGAATAAATCCATCCGAACAGCCGAAATCAGCCCATTTCCCCTGTTTTCCCACTTTTAATGATTGCAACAATTTCAGCAACCTGTTTAAACGGGTTTTATGAATAATGTTTTCCGGTCTTAGGTTTGTATAGGTAAATGAATGCGCTCTCATACTTGTTTTGCCATGACACCATAACTTTGCAATAATTTTCTATTGAGCATATTTCCTCGCACTCACTCGTTCATACGCATCTAAAACTTGTAAGGTATTCTTTTCCCAGGTAAATTCCTTGCTACGAAGCAAACCTTTTTGAATAAAAGAGTTCCGCATTTCTGCATTTGTCAATAAATCGGAAATTGCGCTGAGAACCGCTTGATCATCATCGGGATTGACAAGATACGCTCCATCTCCAGCAATTTCAGGTACAGAAGTGACGTTTGATGCAATAGTAGGAACTCCATTCAACATTCCTTCAAGCACCGGCAATCCAAACCCTTCATATTTTGTAAGGAACAATAACAGTTTTGAATTACGCAATAAGAGGGATAATTGTCCCTCTGGCACAAAACCGAGAAAACGAACTTTATCTATTATATTTAACTTTATTGCAAGATCAACAAACGGTTTTCGTAAAGGTTCCGGTAATCCTGTCACAACAAGCTGAAGATTGTATTTATTTTGAAGAAGAGCAAAAACTTCCAGACTCCGTTTTGTATTCTTTCGAGGAGCAATCCCTCCGAAAGAAATCATGTACTGACCGGTAATACCATAATGTTCTTTGATTTGCTCAATCGAGTAATCCGCATCCCCCTGAACAAACTCACATCCCTGATAAATCACCTCTATGAGGGAATCATCTAATCGAAGCTTCGAGCATATTTCCTTTTTGGAGAATTGCGAGACCGTAATTATATGATCTGCCCGACGGACTGCACGAGGAACTATTAATGTTCGATACATCTTTCCCAAACGTTGGTACCAATTGCCGGGAGCCAGTGCATCGTTCGAACGATCAAGATACATGACATCATGTACGGTCATGAAAAGAAGTATCTTTTTGTCTAATATAATCGGAGCGGTATTTGCAATACAGTGAAGAATGTCAATACCATCCCGTTTTACTGCTCTGGGTAATAATACCTGTTCCCAGACGAATGGATTCTTTGACTTCAACACTCTCTTCTCAAAACGTAATGGAAGAATTCCTTCTACATCCGGCTTATCAATATAAAGGACATACGTATTTTGCTTATCATAATCAGCAAGTATGTGCAGGAAATGATAAATATATCTTGAAATACCGTGCGGATCATGTAGTGCAAGTCGGGCATCAATGCCTATTTTCATTACTTATTCACATCCTTGCCGAGCGTAGATGATTTTTCATTTACATATTGAGATAGGAACTCATTGAATTGAGCGCCAATAACATCCCACCGGTACTCTGATTCAACTAATGTTCTCCCCCCCTGTGCAATTTTACTTGCAAGTTGTTTATCCTGAAACAGTCTGATAACTCCATTTTTAAAATTCTCCGCGCCGTCGGCAACAAAAATATTCTTTTCGTGTTGAACATTTAGCCCTTCACACCCAATCGAAGTTGAAACAATCGGCTTTCTCATTGCCATTGCTTCTAAAATTTTATTCCTTGTTCCACCTGCAATAAGTACGGGAGCAACAACAATCTCAGCTTTTGCAAGGTGCGGTCTCATATCTTGCACTTCTCCGGTAACAATAATCGAATGATCCGCTGTTAGCTTTTTGATTGAGTCTGTGGGGTTTTTCCCAACAATATAGAATTTTGAAGTCGGAAACATCTTTTTAATACCGGGAAATACTTTTTTTGCAAAAAATAACGCGCTCTGTTCATTGGGGAAATATGAATAGGCTCCGGTAAGAACGATAGAAAAAGGCTCCTGAATTTCATTCATCGGTGTATAATATTCAATGTTAACACCATTGGGAATAAACCCAACTCTTATTGAAGGTATATGCGTTTTTACAAGCTCAACCTCTTCCCTGCTTAATGCAATAAAAACCCCGACTTTTCCATACACTTCTTTTTCGTATGCTAAGATTTTTTTCCACTGGGTTTTTGAATACAAACGCATGATAAAATCACCTTGTTCGGATATCCGCTTATATACATTGAAGAACATATCATTGTTCTGAGAGATAGAAGGAATATTATGGTTCAACAGATATGGAGCCAGATATACACTTTCTGAAAAAATAACGTCAATTTTTTGAATCGCAAGTAGGGTTTCTACTTTTGTCCTGAATTCTTGAGATGTAAACTGCAAAACTTTATATGGTACATTAGTAAGAAGGCTTTTGATGAACAATGCTACAGAATGCCGAAGATTCAATGGAACAAGCACAATCTCTCTACAAATAGATTTCATCGCCTCAACTTCCGAATCAGAAACAGGATACGAATGAAACGACACCATTGTAATTATATGATTCAATGATAATGCTTTAAGCATATTATACGCGCGACCCCTACCCCCACTTGTTAAGGGGAACGGGAAGTCCGTTGAAAGATATAAAATGTTCATTTCAAAACAGTAGATTAGTCTTTAATTCTTGTGTTTTTTCCATTTTCCAAACCTACCCGAATATCCATCAACAAGCGAGTGAATAATTGCCGAGGCAACTTCCCATTTTCCCTGAAACACACGCTGCATAATACGAGCTAATCGTGTTGGTACATAATAACAATGAAAAAGCACACGCTTCCAAAACGGCAGCCAACGATTTGCTAAAAATATTCTGTTTCGACTTGAATAATAATACTGTAGGGGATTAGAAACTCCACCGCCCGACTGACCAGGTTGGTGATAGATAACTGCATTTCTCGCCATAACAATTTTTTTTGTGTGTTTTCTCGCAATCATTGCAATGTCCACATCTTCGCCATAGAGAAAGAGATCAGGATGAAAAATATACCCGTAAGTTTGAAACACTTCTCTTAAAAAAGAAGAAGCAATCAGCATTCCACTCCCCTCTACGCGCCCCGTAAGCCAAATATCCGGCAACATATCTTTTTGCTCTGTAACTTCTCCCATAAAAAATTCTTTCTCAGGCTCTCCTCCTGCAAAGAGTATGGTTTTCCCATCCATACTCTTTACTAAAGCGCCTACAATATCGGCTCTTTCGTTCTGTGCAGCTTCAACACTACCGGGTAAGCACTCAACGTCAATAAGAGCGTCGTTATTAAGCAGAAATACGTATTCAGGATGATTGGTTTGCAATACATAATCAATTCCTATGTTCATCCCGCCCGCGAATCCTTCATTTTGATCATTATGTAAGATAGTAATTTTATCATGACGAGCAGTACACTCTTTCAGCATGGTAAAGGAATCATCGGTCGATCCGTTATCAAGCACTAAAACATCATAGTTTTTGTAATGAACATTCTCTAATGATTCAAGACAACGAAGCGTTAGTTTCCCTTGATTCCAGTTAAGAATAACAATACTAATGTGAGGCTCTCTATTCAATACAGATCCCGATTGTCATTAGTCAACCTCTCATAGCGTTTGGACACTCCACAACACTATAACCCCTTGCGATGAATATATAGGATATGCATAACGACAATTTTGTAACAGTATAATTTCTTATCCCATTGGTTCGGGAAAGATAAAGTAATTTACAATAGTTCATACTAATTTCTTCCTGCTTGTTTTATCAATAACATATCCCGCCAATACTGCACCGACTAAACTAATCAGCCAATACCCTAAGCGTGTCGCTCCAACTACATTTGAAAACGCAACGATGACATACAGATGAGCCAGAATAGCAATGTCGAGCAATCGTTTTGACTTCATAGTCCTGAACCAATACACAGAACAAAGAATTCCAAGTATATATGGAAATAACAAAATACCCCAATAGCCAAAATCAGCGTGAAGTTCCCGCAAATATGTTGCAGTGTTACTGCCAACAGGAGTTCTATAGGCTTGTTGATATTCAGGGATGGGCTCAACCAAACCGGTTTTTGCTACTATTCTCCATATCGGAGCAAACGTATTTGCGCCAATAATAGGATGTTCTACTTCATGCTTCAAATATTGGTTTAATACTCCGAAATGGATAGATGTGTACAGGTAAATGGATGGAGTAATAATCATTCCTTTTCGTAGTGTTTGCAATGACTTCGTAGCGCCGGGAATATTCTCTATAGTCCCACGGTTACTTCGCACAATCTCAGCTCCGCCAATAGTGAGCGCAATAACAACAACAAAAGCAACTGCATTTCTTAGCCGCCGCTTCTTTATCCCGATTGCGGCTATTGATTTTGTTTTATAGAAAAAATAACCACTCATAAAAAGTGCCATAGCTATTACAAGCTGCGATCTTCCCATTCCTGCTATCGAAATCACAATAAGAATAAGCAACGGGAGTACAGCGATAAGCTTCAACTTACCTTTCATCGCTGTATAAATCCCGGAAAGTAATGTTCCGGTCAGAGCGAATGAGCCTAAGTATGGAATCCCTTGCAACGAGGTATCGCGCACCCTTAATGAATAAACAATATTACCGAGAACGATTGCATTTGTTATACTACCGAATTTTGCAATAAGAATCATCCATTGCTGAATTGCAGGAATGATAGAAACAATAATTATTATCCATAACGCTATTTCGATATTACGTTCAAGAATATCTTTCCTAGATTCTTCTATTAACTCTGACTGTTCTACTTCCCGGGTTACAACTTCTTTGAGTGAATTTCTTGCAACAACTATTGTTAACGATCCCAAAAAGAATGCAAACCACCCCGAAATAATTATAATCCATGTCTCCGCTTCAAGAGGATAATATGGTAACAATCGTATCTCGAACAAGGCTAATGTAAAACTCCAGATCGTGGCATACATCGTTACATGGTTATACCACCTGCCGAACATCCATCTACCCGCCAGCGTGAAAACAATCCCGGACATTATGTTAGCAGAGATAATCACGATTTTCTTATTTTAAAATCTTAGACGGAATTGATAATAAGAATTTTTTGTCATAAGAATCTATTCCATAGAACCAGGTGCCTGCTGAGAAAACAAGACAGACAATACATGTAACAATGATCTTAACAGGTATATTTTCAACCATTAGCAATCCGGTACATGCTAACGCAATAAGAATCGTTTGAACAAATACTCCCTTCATGTTAACATGAGACTGTATCATACTAAATGTTTTTCCAACATACTTATGGGCTGTTAAAAAAAGTAAAACAGAGTCAACAACTAACCGGACAGTCCATGTTATAGCTGCACCGACAATTCCGAAACGAGGAATTAATATCACATTCAACCCAATCATGAGGACTAATTCAAATGCGTGAAATTTTGCTGTCAAATCTGGGCGACCGTATGCATGAAGAGCTGTCGCGGGAATTTGACCCAATACATTAAGAAACATACCAACTGTTAATATTTGGAATACCAACGAGCTTTGTTTTGCAAATTCAGCCCCAACCCATAATTTGAGCAAAAATTCCGCATTCACAATAAAAATAAGTGCAACTGGAAGCATCAAAATAAAAAAATATTTAAGCGAACGAAGATACAATTCCTCTGATTTCCCATCCGATTGTTGACTAACAGCATGCTCGCTCAATGCAGGAAATAAGGTAGTTGTTAAACTCATCGGGATTACAAGCATTCGCGCCATCGCTTCCTGCGGAACAGAATAAAACGAGACAGCAGTGAGCGTTGAAAACATACCAATCATTGCTCGATCAAGATAAAGAAATAGAGGGCTAATAATTTGTGATATTGTTACCCATCCCCCAAATGAAACTAATTTTTTAAATTCAACTCTATCAAACAATATCACTTTCTTAAATATATCTGTTCTTAAACGGGACATCATTATAAAACTAAGAATTGAGCAAAGGACACGGATTCCAACCGTCACATATACTACTTCAAGAAGCCCATACCCCATCCAAATGAGAGTAATCGAGCCGCCCCACTGAACCAAAGCAATAATTAATTGAAATGTGTTGACCAAGTCAAAACGCTGGTACGCCATCTGAAAGCCGCGAACAGTTCCAAACACAAGCATAAAAGGTATGCCGCACGCAGCAACAATAAACGTATTCCTCGCCATTGCTTGTAAATTAGGTGCGATATGAAACACCGTATTCACTAGGTACGAAGTTGTAGATAGAATGAGGATCATTCCAACAAACCCTGTGATGATATTTATCGTTATCGACGTCCAGACCAACGCCTTGGTACTGTTATGATTATTAAGTTTAATTGATTCTGCTACAAATTTTGTACTTGCGCGACTGATACCCAAATCTAAAAGTGCAAAGTAACCTACAAAACTCCATATTAATGTAAGTAATCCAAATTTTTCAGTTGAAAGTCCGCTTACTACAATCGGGGTACAAACAAAAGTCAATACAAGAACGAATCCTTGCGTAACAAAATTAAAAGCGCTATTGCGAACTAAATTTACAGACACGACAGCAAAGAATTATAATTCGGTAGGAATTCGATACAAACGAGCAATTTGAGAGGCTCGCTTTTGTAATCGAATTTCAAGAGAATTTAAATGACCCTTCCGTATAATCAATCCATGCAAAACATATACAAGAACGATAAAAGTAAAAAGTGAAATAAATGAAATAGAAAGGATAATTAACATTCGTGCCGGTTTCGATTTTAGTTCAGGGGGAACCGCTTGATCCAGCACAATAAGCGTCGGGAGGTTTTTCTGCTCATCTATTCTTGCTTGTTCAAACAACGGGATAAGAAACTCAACAATCTTTTGTTGAATAGCCACTTTTCTGTACAATCGCAATGCATCAAGGCCAATTTCCGGTATTGTCGCAACTTTTTTATTGATTTCCGAAAGCTCTATTTTCCCTTTTTGCACAACATCATTATCAGGAGTTAATGTTCGTTCGAGAATGCCTACTTCTATTTCCTTTTTAGCTTTCATTCCATAAAGTTGAGCGATAGCGCTAATACTTGCCGATTGTTCCGGCGTTATCATCATTCCTGTTTTTTCCTGGAACATTCGAAGAGTGTCTTCAGATAATTGAAGTTCTACTTTACCTCTTTCAAGTCTTTTTTCAATAAACTCCCTATTATTTTGTGCTTCTTGAGTTCCTATCCGGATACTTGTTTGATTGAGTATCTCAACAAAATAATTAGCTATATCTGCCGCACGTTTTGGATCTTTATCAAACACATCAACGGTAAGATAATCTTCATCCTGAAATTCAAACGATGAATTATCGGTTAGTGTTTTAACAGCTTTTGCCATTGAGTTATCGCCAATTTCATAGACATGAATTAAATCAAACTTTTTCACAACCGATTCCATCGTTGTTCGACTTTTGAGTATGGCGACATAATTATAAACACCCATTCCCTGACTTAATCCTCCAAGTTTAGGAATACCCGTTAACCCTTTTAAAACTGAACTTGCCGCCCCTAACATATTGGTAGCATCTTGTGTTTTCGGCGGCATAATGGAAGCAGTGGCTTTATACCACTTGGGTAATAAAAATACTATCCCCACCGTCATGATTCCAACAACTATGATATTAATAATGATAAACTTTTTCCAAACAAAAAGAACACCTACATAATCATAAAATGTTTTATTGGGATGGGCTGTAACGATTTCTTTTTCCTGCATATATTTCTTTTCTCCTCCTTTTAATTAGTCAACAATTGCAAGCAATGATTTAATTATTGGTTGGATAACACTCGTTATTACTGTTTGCTTTACTCTTCTTGAATAAATCTCAATTAACATTTTCTTTTATTTTGAAATCTGCACAATTAACACTGCAATGCCAATGACGACACTTAATACGCTTGCAGTTTGACTTGCAACTGTTGCGTAGTAAGCGAATGTTCTTTCAGGTGTTTTGGGAATCCAAATATAGTCTCCCTCTTCTATCGTTGTTTCGTCTGGGGCAAGCCATTGCTTGGTTTTTGATTTGATAATTTTCAAATCCCCTTGCCGTGCACGTTCTGTAAATCCTCCCGCTTTTGATACATAATATTTAAAATCATTCCCCTTTACATACGGAATATGTCCGGGTGAAACAACCTGTCCAAAAACGTATATTGTTTGTTTCTTTGAAGGTACTATAATCTGGTCATCTGTTTGTATGATCACATCCTGCGACTTATCTACTTGAGCAAAAAGTTGATCAAAATCAACATTGACAATTTCTTTTTTCAACCTGAGCTCTGTTTCAAGGATATAATCCGAGCTGTCTTCTACTGAAGCGCCACCACGCAAACTAAGCAATCGTTCGTTTTCTAAATCATCTTTCTTTACAGAACTTCTAAATAACTCAGCTGATTTTAATGATGCAAACTCAGTAAATCCTCCTGCTTGCTTAATAACATCTGACAGCTTGGTTTGATTTTTCGTAATGGGATATGTTCCGGGGTATAACACCTCACCTTCTATTTTTACTCGATAATCCTCTCGAAGATCGGTTTTTGCTTTTACAACTATTCTATCGCCGGGCTCGAGTAACATATCTGCAAGTTTTCCTGATGCAAGTTCATTAAGATCAAGTATTGTCGTCGTTAACGTAGAACCTTCACTGTTGAGCCGGGAAAATTCTGCCGAGTCTGTTTGTGCTAACCTTGTAAATCCTTGCCCGATTTTTATTGCATCCGATAACTTATCTCCATCAACATACTCATACCTGCCCGGGACATTTACTTCGCCGTAGATACCGAACACATTCTTTGTTCGATTTTTCCGTGGGACAATAACAACATCACCTTCGCGTAAGTAAAGATTGAATTTATCTTCTTTCGTAGCAAAATATTTGGTCAAATCCACACGGTCTTCAGAACCATCTTTGTGCTTAAGCACGATATTTCTTGTTGACATATCTTCGTTAATTTGATCAAGCTCCTTTTGAGATTGTGATCTGCCTAACTTATTTGCCTCATCAATTACTTTATTTGCCCTGTCTATCGCACTCAACGTATATAACCCAGGATTAAGGACAACTCCCCTCACACTGACAACAATTGGGCGAGGTTTGATAAGTGTTACACTAATGTCGTTTGCTTTATATTTTGTACGAACAGCTTCAATAACCCTTGCTTTTGCATCGAAAAGAGTAATATCGGCAACTACTACCTCACCTACAGTGGGAATGATTAACGTTCCCTCAGGGCTCACAGTAAGTACAAAATTAACCGGCGGACTCATCCAAACATTAATTGATATTCCATCGGAGGGTCCAACAAAATACTTTTTGGGGTCAACGGTTGACTCTAATGCTACACCCGACTGCTGTATAACATTTAACCCTTTCATATCCTGAATATCCTGAGCCTTTTGGTTAAAATCTTCAAAATCTCCTTGTTTTGTTTGTGAGGAAACAAACAAAGAAAACGCAAAAGTCAATATGAATATTTGACTAAAAATTTGCCATCTAAAAACTTTGGGTTTATGTACGTTCAACCTATCTTCCTTCATACATGGTTTTATAATATTCTTTATACTCACCGCTCATTACCCTTCTCCACCACGATTGATTTTGTAAGTACCATTCAATAGTAGAATGTAATCCCTGTTCAAATGTAACCGATGGAGTCCACCCTAATTCTCTTTGAATTTTTGATGCATCAATTGCATAACGTCTATCATGTCCGGGACGATCTTTTACATACGCGATTAAACTTTCTGATTTTCCCAATTCTTTTAATAGTAATTTTATAATGTGGATATTTGCCCACTCATTATTTCCCCCAATATTATAGACTTCACCAATCGTTCCTTTA
>OBEQ011490228.1_pt1 | contig 13972 bp, 13 predicted proteins | sample 1670901 | NCBI WGS metagenome assembly OBEQ01 (sample SAMEA104232315, study PRJEB22302) | groundwater metagenome | biome: forest; feature: aquifer; material: groundwater | place: USA | collected 2011-08-07 | depth 5.4 m
AAGAAAAATTTGAATTATTGGGTGCCAAACGGAGTGGACTGGTACAACGGTGGGATGGAACATACCACTCTTCACTTACTTTATTCGCGCTTCTGGCATAAATTTTTATACGATTTAAAACTTGTGCCGACTAGTGAGCCATACATGAAGCGCACTTCTCATGGGATGATTTTGGCGAAGACGGGAGACAAAATGTCTAAGTCCAAAGGTAACACCGTTAACCCAGATGATTTGATAAAAACATACGGGGCGGACACACTTCGCTTGTATGAAATGTTTATTGGACCTTTTGATCAGTCGGTGTCTTGGAATACGGACAGTATGATCGGCCCACGGAGATTTCTCGAGCGCGTCTGGAATCTAGCGAAGTTCTGTAATAAAAATTCTAAGCGTCGTGGGTCCCCTGTCCTTATGTCTCCGAGGGCGAAGGCGCAGGAATTTTTGATTACAGAACGAAGCTTAATAAAATTATTGCACCGCACGATAAAAAAAGTTTCCGAAGATATTGAAGACATGAAATTCAATACCGCTATCTCGACTATGATGATTTTTATAAATGAAGCAGGGAAGTCCGATTCCATACCACTCGAAGCATATGAAAATTTTATAAAACTTCTCTCTCCTTTCACGCCACACATGACGGAGGAATTATGGAAAATATTGGGGCATAAAGATTCGATTCATCTTTTAGAGTGGCCCAAGTATGACCCAGAGAAGATAAAAGACGATAAAATTAAGGTTGTAATCCAAGTAAACGGAAAAGTCCGAGCAGAAATGATGATCGGCGCGGAGCAAAGCGAGGAGAATGTCAAAAAACAGGCACTTGACGATGCAACTATCAAAAAACACACTGAAGGAAAGGAAATAAAGAGAACAATCTATGTAAAAGGGAGGCTAGTGAACATTGTCCTTTAAACTTGGAAGTTATCCCCACCAGCTCCAAGTCCGGAATCTACACTGTAGTAATAATTCGTATTTCACTTTTATTATCTAGAAAAATATGCTATAATGTGAGGATGAATAAGCATTGGTCTGTAGATACAACAGAGCTTGAAAGGGATGAAGAAGCTTTTACTATTTGGAACCTTGGGCAGCGTATAAATTGGGGAATTGGGGAAGATAAAATCAATAAGAAAGACTTGCTCAAATACTGGGATAAAGTAGACATAGATGTTTTTAAACGCAAAGCGCTTTCTCTTGCGCTCTATTAATTAGTATGTCAATATTTTGGATTTTTTTTCTGAAAAAGAATTTGATGGAGAGGCAATATCAGCGGTTTTTAAAAAAATACAAAAAGATGCAGGGATAAAGTCTGTTAAATATGAACAGAGCTTCAATCGCAATCTTTTTTTCTTGGAACTGGAGAGTGATTTTATTAAAACTGAGTTCACTTATTTTCCTTTTCCACGCATAGAATCTGGGAAAAATATAGGTAATCTAAAAATAGACAGCTTGCTTGATATTGCAGTCAATAAAGTTTTCACGATATATCAAAAGCCTCGCTCACGAGATTTTGTAGATCTTTATTTAATTTTAAAAATAAAACCGGAGTGGAGCATAAACAAGTTAATGGAAAAAGCTTATACTAAATTTGATAATTATCTTGATCCGCTTCAACTCTCTGCTCAATTTGTCAAAGTGGATATCTTGAAAGACTATCCGAAAATGATTATAAAAATTTCCGAAAAAGAATGGCAGGAATTTTTTATGAATGAAGCCCAAAGGTTATCTAAAAGACAAATTTCATAATTTTGACTTATCAACACCGTATTTGTTGCCTTTTCAAATCAAATTGTAGTACAATAGATTCATGCATACAAATATATTTAACAAGCTTTCGTTTCTGTCACTTTTTTTAGTTATAACATTGTTACCGTTTTTCTTTTTGCCTTTTACCAACATCCCAGTTGAAACTTCTAAGGGACTTCTTTTAGTATTCGGGCTCGCTCTCTCTGTTGTTTGTTGGGCGGTAGCCCGATTTTTTGACGGTAAGATTGTTTTGTCCAAGTCTCTGTCTCTACTTGGAGGTGCAGGCGTTGTCTTGGCGTCTTTGCTTTCGGCTCTTTTTTCCAACGCCAGCCAAGTATCTTTTTTCGGCACAATGTTGGATATTGGGACTTTCTGGTTTATTTTTTCTGGTTTTCTTTTAATGCTAATGTCTTCTATTGTTTTTCGAGACCAAAAAAGCGCTAAAATAATTTTATTTGGAGCAATACTCTCCAGCACCGTTGTTTTAATTTTCCAAGGCGCGCGGTTATTTATACCAGAAGTTTTATCTCTTGGAGTTCTAGGAGGGAAGACCAGCAATATCCTAGGGTCTTGGAATGCGCTTGGGATTTTTGCGGGCTTTTCTGCCCTGATGTCGCTTTTTGTTGCTGAGTTTTTTTCAATTACTAAAGTAGAAAAATGGCTTTTTCAAGCGCTGGTGATACTTTCGATAGTATTAGTTGCCGCTGTGAACTTTCCATTTGTTTGGGCACTTCTTGGAATTTTCTCCTTAATTATTTTTGTTTATAAAGTTTCAGTTACTTCAAAAGAAAAAGTTGCCGAAGAAACAGGGAGTGTTTCGGAAAAAAGAGGTCATTTTCCGCTGTTTTCTTTTGCTGTCATTATGATAGCTCTGTTGTTCTATATGTCAGGGAATTTTATTGGCGGAATTCTGCCAAATCGTCTAGGATTGTCAAGTACAGAAGTCAGTCCTAGCTTCGGGGCTACAATGCAAGTGGCCAAATCAATCCTTAAAAATGATCCTGTTTTTGGCGTGGGTCCGAATAAATTTGGAACTGCTTGGGCGCTCTATAAACCTGCCGCAATCAACAATAGCCAATTTTGGGATGTTTCTTTCAATTCGGGCTCAGGATTATTGCCAACCTTCGCTGTCACCACTGGCTACCTCGGCACACTTATGTGGCTTATCTTTTTCATTCTATTTATTGTCGCCGGCGTTAAGTCAATTTTTTCCGGTATAAAAAATGGCGTGAACTGGGAGACAATGGCGTTTTTTGTCTTGTCTCTTTATTTATTTGTTGCTTGCTTTTTTTATTCAGCAGGAACGGTGATATTTTTACTGGCGCTTGCTTTTGCCGGAGTCTTCCTCGGCTTATCCGCTTCCAACAACTCCGAGGCAGAAATTTCGATATCATTTTTGAATGACCATCGAAAAAGCTTTTTCTCCATACTTTCTCTTGTTCTTCTAATAGTTGTTTCGGCCGCTATTTCATTTAAGTACACAGAACGTTTTATTTCTGTTCCATATTTTAGGACCGCTTTAACGGCTTCAGCTATCAAAACAGCTGAAACTTCTATCAACAAAGCGCTCTCACTCTATGTGAATGATCTATATTTACGCACTTATGCGCAAGTATATCTGGTGAAGTTCAATTCCATAGCCGGTAAAGGCGCATCCCTCTCTGACGCAGAGAAAGCCGACCTTCAGGCAAATCTAGATAAAGCGGTAAATGGCGCGCAGGCAGCTACCACATATGATGGGGCGAATTATTTAAATTTCCAAGCTCTTGGTTCCGTGTATCAAGAAGTCGCCGCACTTGGCGTGAAAGATGCTTACGAGAAATCAATCGAAGCATATAAGGTGGCATCAACTCTGAATCCTCTAAATCCAGGCCTCAAACTTTTGACAGCGGGCGCGTACAATTCTCTCAAAAAGACCAAAGAAGCCAAAGAATATGCCAGTGCCGCGCTTGATCTAAAGCCGGACTACATTGACGCCTTGATTGTTCTCTCTCAAATAGCAAAAGCCGAAGGGGACAATAAAACTGCACTTGTCTATGCTCAAAGAGCGCTGGCTGTAGCTCCTACTAATGCAGACTTAATAAAATATGTTGAATCCTTAAAAAGCTCGAGCTCTTCTCCCAGCACAACAGAGAAAGATAGTTCTACTAAAGAAAAAAAACAATAGAAAATAAAAATGGATAGGATTTTCCGGATTTTTGGCAAAGAATATGGGAGCATAAACCAGGCTGCGCTTCTTTTGGGTTCTTTTGCTTTTCTTTCCCAAATCTTGGCTTTATTTCGTGACCGCTCCATTGCGCATTTTATTGGACCGGGGGCACAACTTGACTCTTATTATGCGGCTTTTCGCGTGCCGGATCTCATATTTATTTGTATCGCTTCTCTGGCCTCTATCACTGTGGTTATTCCTTTTATTGTGGCAAAGATGTCCGACGGGAAAGTCACGAATGAAACGCGCAAATATTTAAATGATATTTTCACTGTTTTTTTTGTGATAATAATATTTGTTTCTCTGATTGCATATTTACTGATGCCATACTTAACTTTTTTTATTGCCCCAGGCTTTACTCCCGAAATGCAGTTAAAGGTAATAGAGCTTTCAAGAATAATGTTGCTTTCACCTATTTTGATGGGACTTTCGAATCTTTTTGGCAGTATTACTCAGCTTTTTCGAAGGTTTTTTATTTATTCTTTGAGCCCAATTCTTTATAATATTGGGATTATCATCGGCGTCGTATTTTTTTATCCAGTTTTTGGCATTTCTGGATTAGCTTTAGGAGTTCTCCTCGGCGCCCTGATGCATTTTGCCGTACAGACTTTCGCGTCCAGAAGTTGCGGATTTACGCCTAAATTTTCCGGCTCGGTTAATTGGCAAGATATCAAAAAGGTCGCCTTAACTTCTTTCCCTCGAACTCTCGGTCTTGCTATGAACAACATTGCCCTGATTTCAATCATCGCGCTTGCATCATACCTAAAAGGCGGATCTATATCCATTTTTAACCTTTCCTTGAATTTGCAGTCAGTCCCGCTTAATATCATTGGCGTTTCTTACGCCGTGGCCGCTTTTCCAACTTTAGCCAAGTCTGTTTCTCTCGGGAAAATGGACGAATTCAGAAGTCACCTGAAATCTGCCGCTCGGGCCATTATTTTTTGGTCTCTACCTGTCACTTTTCTTTTTATCGTGCTACGTGCGCAGATTGTGCGGGTCATCCTTGGTTCTGGAAGTTTTTCTTGGGAAAATACTCGCTTGGTGGCCGCTTCGCTCGCCGTCTTTTCTGTCTCCGTTATTGCGCAGGGAATGATCGCTCTTTTGTCTCGGGCTTATTATGCGAGGGGTGACACCCGGCGACCGCTCTCTGTAAATTTATTCTGTTCTGTTTTAATTATAATATTGTCTTATTTATTTATTTATCTTTTTAAAAATATTCTTATTTTTCATTATTTTATAGAGTCGATTCTAAAAGTGTCAGATATTCCCGGCACTGAAGTTCTGATGCTTCCGCTTGCTTACTCCACTGGCACAATATTAAATTTCATTTTGCATTGGTATTTTGTCCGGAGAGACTTTATGGCTGGCGAGTCTTTTATCACCCAGACTTTTTTCCAGAGTCTGGGGGCTTCGTTTTTCCTCGGACTTGTGGCTTATTTAGGTCTAAATGTTTTTTCTCCGATTTTCGGCACTACTACATTCTGGGGAGTGTTCTTGCAAGGATTTATTTCCGGTATTTTCGGCGTCATAACCGCGATTTTTGTCCTGTATCTTTTAAAGAATGAAGAGTTGAGAGATGTCGGGAGGGCTCTCCATACCAAATTCTGGCGCGCGAAAATCATTGCTCCTTCCCAAGAGGAGCTTTGATCAAAGAGGTTTTCCGCTTCGCTTTGGAGCTTTTTTCTGGTAGAATCAAAACTAGTCCAGTAAGGGCTAATTTTTATGTCTAATTTCAGAGACACCATTTCATATGTTTGGCCAATAGTGAAACGCTATAAGTGGCAGTTTTATAGTATTTTTATATTGCACGCATTGCGTATTGGACTAAATGCAGTTATTGCCCCGATTTTCTACAAAAGAATCGTCGATCTTATCTCAAATGGGAATACCAACAGAGCTTTTTTATCACAGCCCTTATTTCAAAACATCTTTCTCTTAATTGGGATTTTGCCAGTTGCTTGGTTTTTTGGTCGCGCCACCCAATTTGCGGTTTCTAAATTTCAATCTACAGTCATAAAGGATTTACATGATTTCTCTTTCGAAAAATTGCAAAATCATTCCTATTCTTTTTTTGCCGATAATTTCTCTGGTTCCTTAGTAAGCAAATCTAGAAAATTTGTTCGCGCCTTCGAATTGATGCATGATATTTTAATAGATAATTTCTGGACTTCCTTTGTTCTTTTTTTCTCGATCTTTGTAGTGTTCTTTTTACAAGCTCCCTCCATTGCGTTTATTTTTCTTTCGATGTCGATAATTTATATATTTATTATTCTATTGATGTCGCGCAAAAAAGTAGAATATGATTTAGCAGAGACAGCTGCTGATTCTAGGGTTACAGGATATTTAGCCGACACCATCACCAATGTTTTATCAATAAAATCCTCATCAGCGCTTTCGAAGGAAGTTCTGGGTTTTAAGAAAGTTACAGGTACTGAAGCCACGCTCCGTCTTCGGGCTTGGTATTATGGCAATAAAATCAACGCAATTCAATCTGGTCTTTCGATGATTGTTCAAGTTATTGTCACTTTCGTAACCGCTTACCTGTGGCTTTCTGGACGAATTTCAGCTGGACTATTCGTTTTAGTGCAGAGTTATTCGGTAACAATCGGGCAAAATTTTTGGGATTTAGGTAAAGCAACAACCAGATTTACTAAGGCTTTTTCTGATATGAGGGAGATGGTGGATATTTTCAAAAAGACACCCGATGTATTGGATGTTCCCACTCCAGAGAAATCAAAAATTAAAAAGGGGGAAATTGAAATCAAAGACATTTCCTTTTTGTATGCCAATGGAACGAACGTTTTTAATAATTTCTCTTTAAAAATTAATTCGGGAGAGAAAGTGGGGCTAGTCGGACATTCTGGCTCAGGTAAATCCACTATCACAAAGATCCTCATGCGTTTTATCGATATATCTTCGGGTGAGATTTTGATTGATGGTCAAGATATTAAAAAAATTACTCAAGATGACCTACGACAAAGTATTTCCTATATTTCCCAAGAACCTATTTTGTTTCATCGGAGTATTAGAGAAAATATTATTTACAGCAAACCGAATGCAAGCGAAATGGAAATCATGGAAGTTGCAAAGAAAGCGCATGCCTATAAATTTATCTTGGAGTTGCAAAAAGGTTTCGACACCAAAGTTGGGGAGAGGGGTGTGAAGCTCTCGGGCGGGGAGCGTCAGCGTATAGCGATAGCTCGGGCGATGCTGAAGGACTCTCCGATACTTATACTCGACGAGGCGACGAGCTCCTTAGATAGTATTAGTGAATTTTATATTCAGGAAGCCTTCGGGGAATTAATGAAAGGCAAAACAACGCTAGTGATTGCTCACAGACTTTCTACGATACAAAGAATGGATAGAATTATAGTCTTAGACAAGGGTAAAATAGTGGAGGAAGGTACGCACAAAGAACTTTTAAAAAAGAATGGTATGTATGCTGACCTTTGGAACCATCAAACCGGCGGATTTTTGGAATAGAAATGTTAAACACTCGGTGTTGAACATGTTGAACAAAAAAATATGGACCTTAAACACATTCGAAATTTTTCAATCATAGCCCACATTGACCACGGGAAGTCTACCTTGGCGGACAGGATGCTGGAGATCACCCATACTGTGCCAGAGCGCAAGATGCGTAACCAGGTGCTCGACTCTATGGAGCTTGAGCGTGAGCGGGGGATTACTATCAAAATGCAACCCGTGCGTATAGTTTACCATACGAAAGGTCCCGAGCCCATCGGGTCTGAGACCTTCAGGGTCGAACGACGAAGCGAGGGGCAAGAATATGTTCTAAACCTGATAGATACTCCGGGACATATCGACTTCTCTTACGAGGTTTCTCGCGCTCTGAAGGCCGTAGAAGGCTCTATCCTTCTCGTAGATTCAACACAAGGTGTGCAAGCTCAAACCCTTACCACGCTTGCTATGGCTCGTGAAGAGGCCTTTGTAATTATCCCCGTAGTCTCTAAAGTTGATTCGCCTTTAGCTAGAATATCGGAAGTTAAAGAGGAAGTGGTAAAACTTTTAAATTGCGCTCCGGAGGAAATCCTCGAAGTTTCAGGCCGTACAGGGGAAGGGGTGTCCAATCTTTTAGAAGAAATTATCAAGCGTGTTCCAGCTCCCACTGAAACTTACAAAAATGACGATAAGACCGATAATGTTTTGCGGGCGTTAGTTTTTGATTTCAAATATTCCAATCATCGAGGAGTAATAGTTTTCGTGCGAGTTCTCGATGGGCAGGTCCAGAAAGGAGATAGTTTAATCTTCTCCGTCTCTGGTGAAAAGTTTACTTCTATCGAAGTTGGCACTTTCTCGCCCGAGGAATCACCTTGTGAATATTTGGGAGCAGGTGAGACAGGGTATATTGTAACCGGCATAAAAAAGCCGGGCATTGCGGGAGTCGGAGACACTATCACGATGCTAAAAAATCCGCTTCCGCCACTTGCGGGTTATATGAAGGCTCTACCGGTGGTTTGGGCATCTGTTTTTCCTGAAGATGCAGATGATTTTACCGAGCTTAAATTATCTCTCGGCAAACTAAAGCTCTCTGATTCCGCTTTTTCTTATGAGGAAGAATCCAGCGGATCCCTCGGCCGGGGTTTCCGCTGTGGTTTTCTCGGAATGCTCCACTTGGAGATTATTACCGAGAGGTTGAGGCGGGAATTCAATCTAAATCTAGTAGTTACTACTCCTTCGATTACTTATGAAGTAATAAACAAACAAGGCTCCTCGGCTCTGCTCGGGACAGGTCAGCGAGAAAAAATATATTCGCCGTATCATTTTCCGGATGATGGAGACATTGAAGCTGTCTATGAGCCATGGGTAGCTGTAAAAATAATCACGCCGGCTCAATATCTAGGTTCTATTATGCAACTTCTTTTTGACCATGAAGGGGAAGTGGGTGAGACTGACAATTTTGGAGACAATAGGTCTGCTGTCACGGTAAAAATGCCACTGCGCGAACTGATGCGCAACTTTTTTGACGAATTAAAAAGTATTTCTTCAGGTTATGCCTCGATTTCTTACGAATTAAAAGAAAATCGGCCTGCGTTTGTGACTCGACTAGATATCTTGGTTGCTGATGAGCCTGTGCCTGCTTTCTCGCGCGTTGTTTCAAAGAAAAGAGTGGAAGAAGAAGCTGAAAAAGCAGTGGAGAAACTGCACGGTCTTCTGCCAAGACAGATGTTTACTCTAAAGATTCAAGCTAGAGCCCTCGGAAGAATTATCTCCTCTCGCACTATTTCGGGAATGAAAAAAGATGTGACCCAACATATGTATGGGGGAGACATTACTCGCAAAATGAAACTTCGCGAGAAACAGAAAAAAGGTAAGAAGAAAATGAAAGAGCGCGGACGAGTGAATATTCCGCAAGACGTATTTTTGAAAATGATGCGGTCTGGTGAATAAAAAATCAAAAACAAATTTTATTTTAATCTAAAGATTGGCGAATACAATAAAATCATACTGACGATGATGAGAATACTCAAGACTGCCCAAGCTACTTGTATTTTCTTTTGATGTTTTTTATTGAAAAGCATATACTTTATAATATAGCATAATATGAGAAATTTTCAACAAAAAAGAGGATTTAGAAATATTCTGTATTCGAGGCCTGTCCTAGTGCTTCTAGGCATTTTGGTGTTATTTTTTGCATGGGGAGTAGTCGGCTTTATGGGGAAAATGGAGGTTACTAGGGAAAACAGGAAGATATCAGAAAATAAAGTAGCCGAATTAGAAAGCGAAAAAGTAAGACTTTCTTCAGAAATTGCCAAATTAAAAACAGACAATGGAGTAGAGGAGAGTGTGCGCGAGAAGTTTGGTTTGGCCAAGGAGGGGGAAGGCTTGATTATTGTGGTGGAAGATAAAAATCCGCCCGAAACAGCAAATGCAAGAAAATCAAACTGGTTTATTTCACTTTTCACAAAGTGGTTTAAATAATTTGTGCGGTCCGACCGAAGTCGGACTCCGACAGCAGGTCGGAGGATAATAATATGAAAAATTTTGGAGTTTATATTTTAGAGAGTCAAAAAAGTGGCGGATATTATATTGGTAGTACAGATAATATTAAAAGGCGTGTTAATGAACATAATGTTGGTAAAGTTGTCTCAACAAGAAACATTAGGCTATGGATAGTGAGAGTATTTATTGAATGTGATACTTTAACCGAAGCTAGGTCTAGCGAATATAGATTGAAAAAATACAAAAGAAAGGATATCCTAGAAAAAGTAATTAAGGATAAAACATTTCCGTGGAATTATTGATAATGTAATATTTTTATAAGCAAAAGAGATTTCACATATGAGCAAAAATACAATTACAATTAATCAGTTAAAAATTCTATGTCGTCAGGTAAATGAACTTCTTTACGTAGGTTGTACAGAGAATATTGCCATTCGTCTCTTAGAGCAGTGTGCCAACATTTATGCAAAAAACTTGATTATGGGTACAACGACTCCCGATCATGCAGACCAATTTAAACTATGGTCAAAGGCTGCCCTTGAAGCAAAAAAGGCACATCCAAAGTGGAAATATGGTCGCTATTTACGTGTCGAACATGGCACACCAAGACGCGGATTTGCTCGTCTCGTCCTCGAAGCATTTCAGGACCAGAAACTAACCAAATCATGGATAGACAAACTTTGCTATGCAAAATGGAAGGTTGCTGTAATTACGCATAAAGAAGACACACGCCTTGCTCGTTCCAAGTTGTATAAATCACCCGAAGCGCGATGGAAAGCTGCAAATATTAAATTCTAATTTATAATTTGTGCGGGATGGGGTAATCGAAACCCCGTCTAATCCTTGGGAAGGACTCGTTCTACCACTAAACTAATCCCGCATAAATGTTCAACACTCGGTGTTTAACAATGTTTAACAATTTAGCATCTAATTTATCCAATCCAATTCTTCGTTAAATAATTTTGCTGTGCTTGTTTTTATAAATTTATCGTAATCCTCTTTATTTCTAAATTGCTCGTTAATTATATCAAGAACAAGTAATTCTTCAAATCTATTTTTGTTGACGAAATCCTGATAACTTGACCATTGATAGATATTTTCTTTATTTAACCACTCTTTTAACTCTCGAGGGTTTCTGTGGATATATGAAGACAGATACAAAAGCTGGTTATTGTTTTTTATATGCACAGCTTTATATGGTCCTTGAAAAAGATGCCCTGACTTGTTGTATTTCGTATTATAATATTTAGTATAACTGTTCAGTACCCTTTGCATGTATCTAGCTGTACCGTTTTCCTCGACTTCTTTAACGATCAAATGAAAGTGATTTGGCATTAAACAGAAAGAGACAAGTTCTGTAAATTTGCCTTTCACTATTTCTTGTTTAGTTTCTTTATCAATGTTAAACACCGAGTGTTTAACAAATGATTTAATTTGACGGCCTATGTTTTGCATTACGATAGGGGACTGGAAATATAAAATTAAAAAAAGAAATCTTGCCCGATCCTTATCGTCATGAAAAATCAACTGCTTGTTCACTCCACGATTAAAAAGATGATAAAATTCTCCTGGTGCTATTTTTATATTTCTCATACTGATATTATATAGTACTGACTTAAAGTGTTCAACACTCGGTGTTCAACATTAACATTTAGGAGATAGGGGTAAAAATGGTAAAATAAAGTTATGTCTAAACAAGATGAATTTCCCAAAGTAGGCAATAAAGATTCAGTTCAAAGCCTAGAAGAAAAAGAATTAATCCGGCGACTCAAGGCTAGAATGAGGTCTTTTTTAGACACTCATGGAATTGATCAGTATCAAAAATGGCGTGAAGGCTGTGTTGATGCCATTAATGAAGCTTATCCAGATGTTAGAGAAAGACATAAATATCGATTGTATCGTGCGTTTGTTGGAGGAACAGGGTACTATGATTTACCGGAATTTGATTTTCCAGGGGAGTATTCCCTTCAAAAAATGATTGAAAAATTACCTTAATTTTGCTTGCTTGACAAGTATGCTATAATAGAAATATTAATAAGTAATCCCGACCAAAATCGGGATCCCGACAACAAGGTCGGGATTTTCAAAATTTTTATGCCCGATGTAAACAGAGAGGTAACAATTTATTCAACCCCATCATGTCATTTTTGCCATATGGCAAAAGAGTTTTTCAAGGCCAATAATATATCTTATACTGAACACGATGTGGCAGGGGATGCTGAACAAAGGAAAATAATGATAGAAAAAAGCGGGCAGATGGGCGTGCCGGTTATTCAGATTGGTAGTGACCTTATAGTTGGTTTTAATAAGCCGAAAATAGTTGAGTTGCTTGGACTTTAATCTATTTTTAACATATATTACTCTCATATGTCCTCGTAGTTAAAAGGATATAACGACTCCGTCCTAAGGAGTAATTGTAGGTTCAATTCCTGCCGAGGACACAATCCAGAACTTGGTCAGAAAATTCGGTCGCGCGCTTGCGCGCGATATGCACGAGGGGGTGGGCGAAATCCGTTTTGGTCTTGCAAGCAAATGCGAATTCAGTGGGCGGGCAAAATGAGACGGAGACGGATTTATCACGCAATTGTAGGTTCGTTCCAATTTTTTTGAAATAGTCACGAATTTCAAAAAAATTGTCGCTCTTAACCAATTGCGTGGCTTTTTTCATATCCAAAATCCATTCCCGCAAAGGTTCGACCCAATTCTTTCTCTCTTGTCGGGCGGAATCCATTTTGTGAGCAAGAGACGCTTTTTGACCCAATAAATCGTTTTTCTTTTTCAAATACTGTTCTTTAGGAATATCACCATCAAGATAAAGAGAAACGAGATTATCCAACTTCTTCTGCGTCTCTTGCTTATTGTCTTTAATCTGCCCGACAAGGCTTCCCGACGATACATTTTCTTCTTTTTCCCATTCATCCGTTTTTTTCGTCATGTACTCGATCCAGTCGTCGGGAAGCGCGATTTTTTGAAGCCGTTCCTTTAATTGAGAAACGAGCTTTTCTTCTCGCAAATATCCTTGTTCACATTTTCCATTCTTTTTCGTGCAACGATAATAGCGATACAAACCGCCATGACCTTTTGCCCATTGTGCTGTAATCATGCTTCCACATTCGGCACAACGAAATAATCCGGTGAATGGAAAATTGTGGCTTTTCTTTGTTTTGCGAGGATGTGCTCGTTCTCTCAATCTTTTTTGCACAGCTTCAAATAAATCGGGAGAAAGAATTGGCGCAAAGGTGCCGTCGTGCCATTCCTCATAATGTTTTACAAAACCAAGATAAGCACGATTGTGAAGCATGAAAGATACGACACCTTTGGCAAGTGGCGTTCCATTTTTCGTGACAGCACCATGTTCCGCCAAAAACTCTGAGATTGATTCATAACTGTGTTTTCCTGTGGAGAATTCTTCAAAAGCGCGAATAACCAGACGAGATTTTACCGCGTCCGGCTCAATATTTCTGGTTTTAACATTATTTACATACCCAAACGGCGCTTTTGTCAGCCACTCACCACGGCGGAGTTTTTGGCGAATTCCACGCTCAACATTTTGCTTTAAGTTGTCGGAAAAATATTTGGACTGTCCGAACGCCACTTGCAACATAAATTTGCCTTGCGGGGTTGGTTCAAACCAAAATGTCGGAAAGCGTAAAGAAACTATTTTGGTCGTGTCCACAGCGTAGATGATGCGCCCACCGTCAATGGAGTTTCTGGCTAAACGATCCGGATGCCATGATAGGATACCCACTCCATCCATTGATTCAATACGAGACATCATCTCGCCGAATTTTTCACGACCCGGTTTCTTTGCGCTTTTCGATTCTTGAAATTCCTGAAGAATTTCAAGATTTTCTTTACGCGCGAACTCATGAAGCTCAAAGAGTTGAGCTTCAATACTCATAATCTGCTTGTCATCATCCTCCGTGGACTTTCGCGCGTATAGAAAATATTTTGGTTTGTTCATATTTGTTTTTGGATTATGAAAAAAGAATTCGTGTCTGTCTCATTTCTTGTTTTCTGCCCGCCCACTGAATTCGCATTTGCTTGCAA
>OBEQ011422899.1_pt1 | contig 13971 bp, 13 predicted proteins | sample 1670901 | NCBI WGS metagenome assembly OBEQ01 (sample SAMEA104232315, study PRJEB22302) | groundwater metagenome | biome: forest; feature: aquifer; material: groundwater | place: USA | collected 2011-08-07 | depth 5.4 m
ATTTTTATTAGGTAAGCCCTCTCTGAAATTTCACCGGCTGACGCCTTGAAATTTCTGTCTCTCCCGGCGGGAGAGACTGTTATTAATCAATGACTTGAGGCTTTTTAAAGGGGTTTTTTAAACTCATAAATTTGCTTGCTCTCTTCAAACTTTTAGCTCAGTTCATTTTTAATAAAGCACCTCTGGATTTTAAAAACGTATCTCGATTTCGACTTTTGATTCGCATACATACTTATCACCTTTCAAGAGACTGGGTTATCGCAAACTATTTTTAGTCCGATAAAATCTTTCTCGATTGAGTCATAGCCAATGTCTATGGCGATGGGTATAGAATTTTGAATGGGTATATATCCCAATGTATCCAATTAAGATTGCAAACTTTTTAAGCTTATTTTTTCAATAAACACTGCGTCCCGAACTTTCCAGTCAAGGGACTTTACATGATCGTCAAGTTTCCTCTATTTCTCGGATCACCCAAACAAATTCCGATCAATCAACTCGCATAAACAATGAATGATGGTGATATGACATTCCTGAATTCTGGCCGTGCGAGTGGCAGGAATTCGAATTTCAATATCTGAAGCTTGCAGCAAAGCAGCCATTGCCCCCCCGTCTTTTCCGCTTAAAGCGACAACTCGCATCCCTCGTTGTTGAGCTGCTTCAATGGCGAGATTGATGTTGCTGGAATTTCCGCTCGTTGAAATCGCGAGTAAAATATCCCCTTCATTGCCCAGAGCAGAGACTTGTTTTGAGAAAATTTCTTTAAAATCATAGTCGTTTCCGATGGAGGTGATCGTTGAGGTATCAGTCGTTAAAGCAATAGCTGGGAGCGGAGGACGTTCCACTTCATATCGATTTAAAAGTTCTGCCGAAAAGTGTTGAGCATCCGCAGCCGAACCACCATTTCCAATCGCCAAAATTTTCTTTCCATTCAACAGTGCTTCGAGCATGAGATCAGCACTGGCTGCAATTTGTGCTGCAAGACTATCGGCAGTGAGAATTTTGGTTTGAATACTTTCGTGAAAATTTTGAGCAATAATTTCGGTCGAGCTGAGAGACTTGTCCATGCTAAAAGGCGCTCCTGATCCATTGAATATCAGTTGAATTTGAAAGGGAGATTACATCAAATCGACAAAAAACTTTATCGGTCCATTTCTTTTTTTGAAGATACCATTCTGCAGTGCGTCGTAGTTTTTTTATTTTTCCCGCATGAATCGACTCTAGGCCTGATCCGTAATAAGGATTGCTGCGATATCGAACTTCGATAAAGACCAGATACGGTCTGCCTTGGTAAAGGGGGTCTCTCATGATGAGATCAATCTCACCCATGCGACTGCGAAAATTTTTTTCGATAAGCGTTAAACCCTTTGATTCTAGAAAATTTAGAGCGAGCGCTTCTTGCTGAAATCCGATTTCAAGACTCATGATTTAGAAGTATAGATGGCTAATACGTCACATATAATTAATGTTTAACGAAAACTTCAAGAAAATTTTTTAAAATTCAAGCAAAAATGTCACTTACGGGTGTTCATTAACAAAAAAAGTTTGGGTATGCTCGGAAATTGAAAAGAATAAAAAAAGGCGTTTGAAAATTGTGGAATTCTCAAACGCCCAGCAGCTTAGTGGAAAGACTCAGGTCTCCCTGAGTATGTCGATCGCTCGGATTTGGAGCGATATCAAGGCGGTTAGGAAGTCGCTTTCTTCCTCTCCGCCTTAGATTCGAGATCTCTTTTTTCCATGTAGTTGTAGAGAGTTTGAGGATGGCAATCGATCAATTTGGCAATCGATGCTTTTGAAATTTTCAGACTGAGATACTTAAGAATGTCTTTTCGATGCTTATCGAGTTTCAAAGATTTGTTTGTTTTTCCTTTGGGGCGTCCCAGTGGAAGACCTGCATCGCGTCGTCTGGATAAGGCTTCGGTGGTTCTCTTTGCTACAAAGTCGCTTTCGACATGTTGCATTAATTCCAGAAATTGTTTGATGTTGACCGTTTTTTCGGCTGTAAAAATTTGATTGTATTTGACGAAATGAACAATGACGCCTTTTTTCATGGCGCACTCAAGCACACATAAAACTTGAGAGGTAGAGCGGCCTAAACTGGAGGCTTCATACACAATTAATTCGGAACTTTTAGGGGCTGCTTTTAAAATTTGCTGAATTTCTCGACGTTCCCAATCAATCTTGTTACTATGGCTATCGAAGACTACTGAATCTAGAAGTAAGTTGTTGTGTCGTGCATAACGGCGAATTTCCCCTTCGTAGTCCGCGCCAGTGTGCATCTGGCGGGTGATGTACCCATATATCATTTCGTACTCTCCCGTAATTTAAGTAACAAAAATGTGAATCGCGGGACCATCCTAGCTGAGGCCTAAGAATCCCAGGCAGTTTGCCAGAAACCCCGGTATGTTTGCATGGTAAATATATTTAAGATTTAAACAGAAATGCTCTAGTTGATATTTTATAACATAATGAATTTTAAATATTTTTATAAAAATATTTATTAACATTAAGAATCTTTCATAACTGTTATGTTAAATATTTATAGAAAGTGTGAATTTGCTTTACCTGGAGCGGGTTTTCTTGCTATCGTAAACTCAGTTTTACATCGAAATATGAAGTTTTTTTATATGCCTGAATCCCCAATTCTTGAATTTCGAAATCTTTCAAAAGCATACCGAGTTAAAGAGAAATACATTTCTGTGCTCAAAAAAATATCGTTCAAAATTGATCGAGGGAAAATCTATGGAATTATTGGACGGAGCGGTGCGGGAAAAAGTACCTTACTTCGGATGATTAATGCCTTGGAACGCCCGGATTCAGGGGAAGTTCTCGTGAATGGAGATGACTTATCTCAACTTTCTCTTTCAAGCCTTCGAAAGAAACGAAAAAAAATCGGGCTTATTTTCCAACATTTCAATTTGATCTCAACTAAAACGGTATTTGAAAATGTGGCTTTACCCTTGCAATTTTCAGGGATGAAGCTGCCTGATCTACGTTCTCGGGTTCATGAATTGTTAGATCGAGTGGGCTTGACTGGCTTTTCAGCTCGCTACCCTGAGCAATTAAGTGGAGGGCAGCGTCAGCGAGTTTCTATTGCACGAAGTTTGGCGACTTCGCCTGAAATCTTGCTTTGTGATGAAGCGACTTCTTCCTTAGACCCTGAGGCCACGGTGTCGATTTTGAAATTACTGCAATCTCTGAACCGTGAATTAGGGATTAGCATCGTATTAATCACTCATGAAATGTCAGTGATCAAATCCATTTGCCATGATGTAGCGGTTTTGAATGAAGGAGAACTGATTGAAAGCGGTTCGGTGTTGACGGTCTTTTCTAATCCTAAGCATGAAGTGACTAAGACCTTGATTCGAAAAGCCTTTCATTTGGAACTCCCTGAATTATTTGCGACGAAAGTCCAGCCTGTTTCAGGGCCAGGCAGATATCCATTGCTCCGTATGACTTTTGTGGGCAGGATGGCTAGCGAGCCCATCACGGTGAGTCTCTTTGAAAAATTTGCAGTGAAAATCAATATTTTGCTCGCTGATGTGGAATATTTCTGTGATACCGATGGCGAAGTTCAAGTAGGCTTTTTATTGAGCCAACTTGTGGGGGAATCTGCAGGCATTGAACTTGCGATTGAATATTTGAGAAAAAATAATATCAATGTTGAAGGAGTGGGATATGTCGCTCTCTAGTCCTTTGTTTGTATCGAGTTGGCAGACCTTTTACATGGTTTTTGCTTCCAGCTTCTTAGCCATTTTTTTTGGATTGTGTTTGGGGGTCGTACTGACGTTAACGAATGCTCAAGGCTTTTGGCGACAGCGTTTAGTCCATCAAGGTTTGGGTTTCATTGTTAATATGATTCGTTCGGTTCCTTATGTCATTCTATTAGTTGCTTTAATTCCCCTGACTCGGCTGATCATGGGCACTTCCATTGGGACAAATGCCGCGATTGTGTCCCTGACGGTAGCTGCCATTCCTTTTTATGCTCGAATTGTGGAGTCAGCTTTAGGGGCTGTTCCGAAAGGTTTGATTGAAGCGGGGCTTTCGATGGGAGGCACGGTTTTTCAGATTCTTTTTAGAGTGCTTTTCCCAGAAGCTGCTCCTGCGTTGATTAAAGGCGCGACCCTAACGGTGATTGGTTTGATTGGATACTCTGCCATGGCGGGCGTGGTCGGCGGGGGAGGCTTGGGGCAGCTGGCGATTGACTATGGGTATCAGCGCTTTGACGTTAAAGTCATGTTGGAAACGATCGTTATTTTGGTCATTTTTGTTCAGGGCGTGCAATGGATAGGAGACTACTGCGCTAAGCATTGGCGAAAAGGGGTTCTGCTGAGTTTGATCTTCTCTGCTTGTTTCTGGATTTTAATCGTGATTCTGGCTTGCTGGCCCAAAACATCTTCGCTGGAAACCATTCGTGTGGGAGTGACCTCGGGCCCTATCGCGGATGTGGTGATGAAAGCCGCTCAAAAATTTGCATTCGAAGAAGATCATATCCAAATCAAAATTATCACTTTTGATGATTATAGTTTGCCCAATGCGGCACTTAACGAAGGCGAATTAGATGCCAATATTTTTCAACATTTGCCGTATTTGGATGCTGAAATCAAAACGCATGGATATCAGATTGTTCCTGTAGCAAAAACATTTGTGTATCCCATGGGAATTTATTCGAAAAAAATCAATACCATCAAAAATCTGAGAGAGGGGGGCTTAGTGGCTTTGCCGAGCGATCCAACTAATCAAGGCCGTGCGTTGCTCATTTTGCAAGCCGCAGGATTGATCCATCTCAAAACGGGTTTGTCTCCTCTAGGTTCTATTCAGGATATTGATCAAAATCCAAAACATCTTGTGTTTAAATCCTTAGATGCTGCACAAATCCCTCGTGCTTTTCAGGATGTGGATTTGGCCGCGATTAATAATGATTTTATTGCTAATGCGGGGGTGTCTTTAAAGGATGCGGTTTTGAAGGAAGGGGCAGATTCTCCCTATGCCAATATTATCGTGGTACAAAAATCTCGAGAACAGGAGGCGTTTGTTGGGCAATTGATTTCGATCATGCATTCCAAACCGGTTATTGAGGCGACGATGAAAGTTTTCCCTGATGGACAGGCCGTTCCCGCATGGTCAGTCAGTACTTAAACACTTAATCAATTTTAAGGAGCAAGATGGAGGTCTTAATCATTGGTATTGCCGGAGCATCCGGTTCGGGTAAGAGTCTATTGGCGAATACCATTGTGAATGAACTGGGTTCGAATCGAGTCACGGTGATTTCTGAAGACTCTTACTACAAGGATCTTGCGCATCTGGATAAGGAAGAAAGAGCTCAGATTAATTTTGATCACCCTGATGCGTTGGACCACGACTTATTAGTTGAACATTTAAGATTGTTAAAATCAGGACAATCCGTGCAAATTCCTATTTACGATTATGTGACTCATACACGGACTTCTGAAACCGTTCATTTGTCGGAAGAAAATTGCATTATTGTTTTAGAAGGCATCCTCATTTTTACCGATCCGGTCTTACGAGATTTAATGGATATTCGTATTTTTGTGGATACCCCCCTGGATACGTCTTTTATTCGTCGATTGAAACGGGATGTGAATGAACGAGGGCGATCCGTGGACTCCATCGTTTCGCAATATGAACAGACGGTTCGGCCCATGTTTATCAAGTTTATTGAACCGGGTAAGCGACATGCGGATTTGATCGTTCCGCATGGAGGGAAAAATCGTATTGCGATTCAAATGATTAAGGCGCAGCTGCAAGCGATTTTAACAGAACATGCGAAAGGGAAAGCATAGCGATGATGATGCAAAGCACAGATTTTGGAGCGCGACTGCAAAAAATTCGTCAGAAAATGAAAGCGGAAGGCGTTGATTTTTTCTTTGTTCCTTCCAGTGATGCGCATCGCAGCGAATATGTGCCAGAAAAATGGCAACGTCGAGCTTGGCTGAGTGGATTTACCGGTTCAGCGGGGGACCTTGTGATCGCCGAAAAAACGGCCTTTTTATGGACAGATGGTCGATATACTCAACAAGCTCGAAAAGAATTAGATCTGAGTCTTTTTACCGTGCTTGAATATAGTCAGGGCAATGCGCCCGCGGTGGATGCATGGCTGGCTCAGCAGGCTAAAGGCCTTGTCTTTGCCGTGGACCCAGCAACGATCACGACTCAGCAAGCTAAACGTTTTGCCAGTGTGCTCGAGGAAATTGAAGGAAAGTTATTTTATCTCTCTCCCAATTGGATTGATGAGCATCGTGGAGCGGTGGAGGAGGCGTTTCACCCCATGGTGCTTCAAGCGATGGAATTTACGGGAAATTCGATTCATGAAAAATTGGCAAAGGTTCGAGCAGAAATGGTGACTCATCAAGCTGAAGTCTTATTGCTGAATGTTCTAGATGAAATCGCCTGGTTGTTTAATTTACGAGGCCAAGATGTCGCTTATAACCCGGTTTTCATTAGTTATGCGTTGATTACGCCTAAAAAAGCAGAGCTCTTTGTGGATCTTCGAAAATTGAGCGCAGAGGTTCAATCCTATTTGGAAGCCGCTTCTGTCACGGTGCAAGAATATTCAGCTTTTGAATCCAGCTTGTTGAAATTGAAAGGGCATGTTTGGTTGGATCCTACGAGTGCGAATGCTTGGATGTATGGACTCGTTAGCCACGCGCACCGAGTCTCCCTTGGTTCACCGATTGTGATGATGAAAGCGATTAAAAATGAAATTGAAATCCAAGGGGCAAAAAAAGCGCATTTGAAGGACGCTGTGTCTTACGTGAAATTTATGCGTTATTTGGAAACGTATTGGCAGGGGCAAACTGAAATATCAGTCGCAGCGGAATTGGAAAAATTTCGTCGAGCAGAAGCGAGTTGCCGAGATTTGAGCTTTGCGACCATTCCCGGCTTTGGACCGAACGGATCGATTATTCATTATCATGCGAGTGAGGCTTCGAACCTGGCTTTGTCAGATGATAATTTATTTCTCCTGGATTCGGGGGGGCAATATGATGAAGGAACGACAGATATCACTCGAGTCTTTCATTTTGGGAATCCCAGCGCAGAGCATAAAGCGTGGTATACCCGAGTACTCAAAGGGCATTTGTGCTTGAGAAAGACGATATTTTGTCACGGCACTCGTGGGGAGCATTTGGATGCTTTGGCACGAAGATATCTTTGGGAAGCGCATGCCAATTACGCCCATGGAACGGGGCATGGAGTAGGCTCTTACCTGTGTGTTCATGAAGGGCCGCAGCGAATTTCTACCGGAGCAACAAGCACGGCGTTGTTGCCGGGGATGCTCGTGAGCAATGAACCAGGGGTGTACTTTGAAGGTCAGTTTGGCATTCGTATTGAGAATGTGGTTTTGGTGGTGGAAAAAGCCTCACAAAGTCAAAGTCCGAGCGGTCATGGCCCATTTTATGGATTTGAAGACCTGACGCTGGTCCCCTACGAATTAAAATTGTTGGACTTCGCCCTTCTGAATGCGGAAGAAATCGATCAGATCAATGCTTATCACGCAGAAATTTTTCAGAAAGTCTCTCCCTTTTTGTCAGAAGCAGATCGAGAATATCTTAAGAGAAAAACGAGGAAGATAGATGATCAATCACAATGATTGTCTCGTGATGGAAGCGAAGGTTCTGGAGTCTCAATCAGATCCTATTCGACTTGAAGCAACTTGGAAGACTCATCTGCTCTCTGAATTCTCAAAAGATTATATGCGCTCGCTTAAAGCTTTTCTGCAGACAGAGAAGCAAGCCAATAAAAAAATTTATCCTAAGGGTTCAGAAATTTTTAAAGCCTTTGAATTGACGCCCTTTGATCAAGTGAAAGTCGTGATTTTGGGACAAGACCCTTATCATCAAGTCAATCAAGCGCAGGGCCTATGTTTTTCAGTGAAACCAGGAATTCCGCTTCCTCCTTCACTAAAAAATATTTATCACGAATTGGAAACAGATTTGGGTCTTGATTTTTCAGAGGTTTCGCAAGGCTCTTTGGTGTCTTGGGCGAAGCAAGGAGTTTTGCTTTTAAACGCGGTGTTGACGGTTGAAGATTCTAAAGCGGCAGCACATCAAGGTCGAGGTTGGGAAATCTTCACGGATAAAGTAATTGACGTTTTAAATCGAGAAAAAGAGCATCTCGTTTTTATTTTGTGGGGATCTTATGCGCAGAAAAAATGTGCTTTTATCGACCGAGAAAAACATTGCGTGATTGAATCAGTTCATCCTTCCCCACTCTCAGCCTATCGGGGTTTTTTCGGTAGTCGACCTTTTTCTAAAACGAATGCTTATTTGAAGCTTCATGGGATAAAAGAGATTGATTGGGTTTGATAATGCCGCTCCCATAGATTTTGAAGATAGATTAAAAACTGAGCTATGTTGCAAATTGCACATGACCGAATGCACATCGGTTTCCATCAAAATATTTTTTAAATTGACGTTGGAATCTTCCTCGGTATAATCGGCGATCTTTGAAATTTTAACTGGGTTTTATCGTCATGAAAAGAACATATCAACCGAGCAACACTTGTCGTAAACGAACTCACGGGTTTCGGGCGCGCATGTTGACTCGTAATGGCCGAAAAGTGTTGAGTGCAAGACGAGCAAAGGGCCGTGCTCGTTTGTCAGTTTAGTGCTGGATTTTCAATTTTTTGTGAAGAAAAAATTTAGATTTTCTGCAGAAGATAAACTCGCTTCAGTCGCTTATCCGAAGCTCTTGGAAGGGTCGAACCAGACTTTCATTTCAAGAGCTTTTGTTTTTGTGTATCGATTTGATATGAACTTGCCTCACGCATTTTTGGGACTGATCCTCCCCAAAAAAAAATTAAAATTTGCACATGATCGGAATTATGCCAAACGTTTGAATCGGGAATATTTTCGACGTTATCGTCCTGAACTTAAGCCGTTTGAACTCTGCGTCTTGCTTTCAAAACATGCTAAATCTTTAAAGGATGTCGAATGGAAAGAATCGTTAGAAAACTTTTGGAAACACTTGAAAAAGGAGTCCGAACGTTATTCCAAATCAGCGTAATTGTGTATCAAATAGTTCTGAGTCCCTTGCTGGGAGAACGCTGTCGTTTTTATCCTAGTTGTTCTCACTACGCTCGTGAAATGTTGTCGTCAAAAACGATTTCTTTGCCACAGGCTCTGTTGTTTGTCTTTTGGCGTTTGTTAAGATGCAATCCTTTTTTTCGAGGGGGAGTGGACTTAGCCCCGACAGGACGCAAAAAGTAAGGAACTTTCGACATGTCTAATCATCTTCGCACGCGGCTTTTTCTGATTTTTACCCTGCTTCTTTTGGGATTATTGCTATGGTCGAAGTGGGAGGAATATTTAGCGCCTAAGCCGGTGGTCCCTGTTGTTCAAGCTTCTAGTACGGTCGTTAATGTAGAGCAAGCCGTTCCAGGAGCCTCTTCAAGTGCTGAAGGATTGACTCAAGGGTTCTCTCCCTCGACTGAAGCTCTGGTTTCGATGAAGACGAATGTTTTGGATCTAAAAATTGATTTGCATGACGGAAATATCGTCAATGCTGCGTTGCTGAAGTACCCTGAAACTTTAGGAAGTTCAAAGCCAGTGGAGCTCTTATATCAGTCTGAAACGGGTCAATATGTGGCGAGCACGGGATTTTTAGGACTGAATAATTTGACGTATTCCGTGCTGAGTCAATCGACAAAGCCTGAAGAGACAAGTGTCAGCCTTCAAACAGAAAAGAATGGCTTAAAAATTATAAAGACCTACACCTTGAAACCAGACTCTTATCAGGTTGCCGTGGATTATCAAATCAAAAACGAAGGGACGAGCGCTTGGCAAGGAAAGTTGTACGGACAATTGCTTCGAACGCCTCCAGATAAACATACGAATTTGTACACACAGTTGGCGACATTTACGGGGGTCGCGATTTCGAATCAGCAAACGCATTATCAAAGCTTTTCCTTTAGTAAAATATCCAAAGCGGCCTTAGCCAGTACGGGTGAAGCGGGTTGGGCGGCTATGGTTCAACATTATTTTGTGTCGGCCTGGATTCCTACAGGGACGGGTCAAAATCAGTTTTATGCAAAAGACTATGGCGACAAAAATTATGGTACTGGCGTAATTTCTCCGGCGGTAACGGTTAATCCAGGCGATTCTGTCAAGCTAAGTGGACATTTCTATATTGGTCCGACGTTAACCCATCAACTGAATGCGACGGCGCCTTTCTTATCCTTGACGATTGACTATGGTTGGCTTTGGTTCATCGCCAAATATCTTTTTATCGTCTTAAGTTTTATTGATCACCTTGTCGGTAATTGGGGCTGGTCGATCGTAATTATTACCCTTTTGATCAAAGTCGTGTTTTTCCCCCTGTCGCACAAAAGTTATAGTTCGATGGCGAAAATGCGCTTGTTGCAACCAAAATTGAAGCAACTTCAAGAGCAGCATGCGGGAGACCGTCCCGCTTTGCAAAAAGCAATGATGGCCCTTTATGCCAAAGAGAAAGTGAATCCTTTGGGAGGTTGTTTACCTATTTTGATTCAAATTCCCATTTTTATCGCCTTGTATTGGATGTTGATGGCCAGTGTGGAACTTCGCCAAGCTCCGTTTTTGGGTTGGATTCAGGATCTGTCTGTCCATGATCCGTATTATGTGCTGCCAGTCCTCACGGGAGCGTTAATGCTACTGCAGCAGATTTTAGGCCCAACACCTCCCGATAAAGCGCAGCGCTATGTCATGATGAGCATGCCCGTTGTGTTCACTGTGTTCATGTTTAATCTGCCTTCAGGTTTAGGTTTGTATATGGTTGTGAACATTGGCATCAGTATTATTCAGCAATGGGCCATTATTCAGATGACTGGAAATGCAGACGCTAAAAAAATTAAGTTATTTCATCGAAAATCATGAGTAATGTTGAAGAAACCATTGCAGCTCCGGCAACGCCTCCGGGTCGGGGAGGAGTGGGAATCATTCGAATGTCTGGACCTTTAGTGCTCTCGATTGCTGAAGTCATGCTAAAGCAAATCCCGAATCCTCGAGAAGCGCTTTTTTCTCCCTTTAAAAATCGTGAGGGAGAAATTTTAGATGAGGGGATTGCGCTTTATTTTAAAGCCCCTCATTCCTTCACCGGAGAAGAGGTTCTGGAGCTTCAGGGTCATGGTGGACCCGTCGTTTTGGATCGAATTCTTCAAGCCGTACTGGCGCTGGGAGCGCGTATTGCTCAGCCAGGAGAATTTTCCCTTCGAGCGTTTTTAAATCAAAAAATGGATTTGATTCAGGCAGAAGCTGTGGCGGATTTGATTGAAGCGTCCAGTGAGCGGGCAGCGAAGCTCGCGGTCTCTTCATTGAAAGGGATTTTTTCTGAAAAAATTCATGCCTTAGTGGAGGCTTTAATTCGTCTTCGAACTTATGTTGAAGCTGCGATTGATTTTCCGGAGGAGGAGATTGATTTTCTGGAAAGGGGAAAAGTGGCCGATCAAGTCAAAGCACTGTTAGATCGACTCCAGCATATTTTGGCAGAAGCGCAGCAGGGTGTTTTGATTAAAGAAGGAATGAAACTCATCATTTTAGGCAAGCCCAATGCAGGGAAATCGAGTCTTTTGAATGCTTTAGCGGGGGAAGAACGAGCCATTGTGACGGAGATACCGGGGACGACTCGGGATGTGCTTCGAGAGCATCTCCATTGGGAGGGGGTACCCGTGCATATTTTGGATACGGCCGGGTTACGAGAAACGACCGATATCGTGGAAGTCGAGGGGATTCGTCGAGCCCTCAAGGCCGCGAGAGAGGCGGATCGATTACTCGTCGTGATGGACGCTACTGATCCAACAGCCAAAGCAGATTTATTAAGGACTCATCATGAAATTTTTGAGTTAGGGATTCCCGTCACTTGGCTTATGAATAAAGTAGATTTACTTAGCAAGAAGCCTTTTAGCGGCGAGGGGGAGCAATCCAAAATTTTTATTTCTGCCAAAACGGGAGAAGGTTTGGACCATTTGAAGCAAACCTTGTTGAGCGAATGGGGGATGTCGACTTCTCAAGAAGGTCTTTTTCTGGCTCGAACGCGTCATGTGGAGGCTTTAAAAATCGCTCAAATTCATTTACAAGCAGGGTTGCAGCGAGTGCTGGAAGATCGTGCAGGAGAGCTCTTGGCAGAAGAGCTCAAGCAGACTCAGAATGCGCTCGGCAGTATTACGGGGGAGTTTCGCGCGGATGATTTACTAGGAGTGATTTTTTCAACGTTTTGTATTGGTAAATAAGGAGAGAGGATATGCGGACCTTGAAACAAGGAATTTTGATCTTAGGCCTGTCTTGGATGGCACTCTCGCCTGCTTTTTCAGCAGATTCTCTCATTTTTGCCATGGATGTGATTCGTCATGGGGATCGAACGCCGACAAAAGTGATTCCAACGGTTCCTTATGTATGGTCGGACGGGCTCGGGCAGCTAACAGCAAAGGGTATGCAGCAAGAATATCAATTAGGGCAGGCTTTCCGAAAAGAATATATCGAAGAGACTCACTTGCTTCCTGATCATTACAGCTTTGGAACCTTGAAGGCTTTATCGACGGATACGGATCGCACTCGAATGAGCGCTGAGTCGTGTTTACTGGGTCTCTATCCTCTGGGAACGGGGCCTAAACTGGGGAATGATTTTGCCCTTCCTCAAGGCTTTCAGCCGATTCCAGTCGCAGCTGTGCCGAAGAAAGCACAGTGGCCTATGGAGGAATATAATGAAGACATTGAAACCCGTTTGAGTTTGACCCCAGCCTGGGTTCAAAAGACGAAGGCCCTAGCCCCTAATTTTGAACGATGGTCTCAAGCGATGGGCATCACTATTCAAAACATTGCTCAATTGGATGAACTAGGCAACGTCTTGTGGATCTATCAGCAAAATGGAATTCCCTTGCCTCAGGGATTAACGGAAACGGATATCAAAACGATGGAAGATACGGGGGTATGGGCGATGCTGACTCCGCTCAGAGATCCTAAAATTTTGAGGATCACGGGGCGTCCATTATTTCATTTGATTGTGAAAGATTTGAGTCAAGCGGCGGAAAACAAGAGTGCTGTGAAATATGAGTTAATTGCTGCGCATGACACCACGCTGTTGAGTCTCTTGAGTGTGATGGGCGTCCCCATTAGCGAGCAGCCTCCCTACGCTTCAGATCTCAACTTTGAATTGTTCCAATCTGAAAAAACGCAGTACCTTAGCGTGAAATTTAATGGGAACCTGGTCTCGATTCCGGCTTGTGGTGGGACGAAGTGCTCGCTCACGGCCTTGCAGGGGATTTGAGGATATTCTCCTATTCAATCAGCTTTTCAATCTCTTGTTTGAAGGCATCCAAATCTGCAAAGCGTCGATAGACAGAGGCAAATCGAACATAAGCGACATGATCCAATTTTTTTAAGGCGGCCATGACCTGCTCTCCAATATCCGTCGAGGTAATTTCTTTCTCTCCTCGAGTATGGATTTGGTGGATCAGGCCTGCGATCACTTCGTCCACTTGCTCGGTATTGACGGGACGTTTTTGCAGGGCATGCCATAAACCTTTTTTGAGTTTGTTTTCATCGAAATTTTCGCGAGAGCCATCGTGTTTCACGACTCTTGGCATGACAAGCTCGTAGCGTTCATAGGTGGTAAAACGCTCTTCGCAATCAGGGCAGTGTCTTCGACGACGAACTTCACTTCCATTCGTGCTGAGTCGGGAATCGGTGACTTTGGTATCGAGGGCATGACAATAAGGGCAATGCATAAAACTCGTTATCCTTTATTCGTAGACGGGAAATTTTCGACAGAGCTCAGCAACCTGAATTTTGACCGAGTCCAAGACGGCCTGCAGTGTCGTTTGACCGAGCTGATCCAGGATGTCGGCGATCCACCCACTCACGCGTTCAGATTCAGTTTCTTTAAACCCTCGAGTCGTGATCGCCGGACTACCGAGTCTCAAGCCACTGGTGATGAAAGGAGATCGAGTATCTCCAGGGACCGAATTTTTATTGGTCG
>OBEQ011089781.1_pt1 | contig 13969 bp, 12 predicted proteins | sample 1670901 | NCBI WGS metagenome assembly OBEQ01 (sample SAMEA104232315, study PRJEB22302) | groundwater metagenome | biome: forest; feature: aquifer; material: groundwater | place: USA | collected 2011-08-07 | depth 5.4 m
AGCGACTTCGACATTTTTTGTGCTGCCACCGTGATTAAACCATGATGAAGCCACACACGCGCGAACGTTTTTCCGGTGGCGCTTTCGGACTGCGCGACTTCGTTTTCATGATGAGGAAAAATAAGGTCGCGCCCTCCGCCGTGAATATCGAATGTTTCGCCGAGATATTTCATGCTCATCACTGAACACTCAATATGCCAGCCCGGACGCCCATTCCCCCAAGGACTCGGCCATTCCGGTTCGCCGGGCTTGGATTTTTTCCAAAGCGCAAAATCGAGTGGATCCCGTTTTTTTTCGTTTTTGTCGATCCGTGCGCTTTCGAGCATCGTCTCTTTGTTTTGATGGGAAAGTTTTCCGTAATCACTCGAGCGTCGCACGTCAAAATACACGTCCCCGTCCGTCGCATAGGCGGAACCTTTTTCAATTAAACGGCCGATCAGCGCGATCATTTCTTGGATGTGTTCGGTCGCCTTGGGTTCCTTACTAGGTTCAGAAATGCCTAAGCGGGACAAGTCGCGCTTGTAAAGATCGAAGTATTTTTTCGAAACTTCAGCGACCGCCTGATTCAAATCCGTCGGAGAACCTTGTTTGGCTTTTTCGATGATTTTATCGTCCACATCGGTGACGTTCCGCACAAAAAAAACTTTGTAGCGGCAAAAGTTCGACTCCAGATAACGCCGGACCAACTCAAACACATACGCCGAACGCAAATGGCCGATATGAGGCTCATCGTAAACCGTCGGCCCGCATACATACATCTTAACCATGCCGGGTTCTAGCGGCTTGAATTCTTCTTTTTGTCCGGTGAGGGAATTATAAATTTTGAGAGGCATAAAAAATTAACGAAGAAATAGCCGCGCTTTGGTTCACGCTTTGGTTCAGCTCTCCGAGCATCGATCTTAAAAATGTGCTACACTTAACGCATGGAACAGAAATCACTTAAAGATACCAACCCATTCCTTCAAGATTCCAAGCTCTACGCATCAATGTTGCTTGCCAATGTGACCAGTTCTGCAACTATCGAGTTGGGTAAGCTAGGCTCGACAATACTGAAAGCCCTTCAAAACGACCACTACCCAACGCTTATTTACCACTTGCCTGGCGATCAAGAGTCTTCTTCAAGATCCCCTCAATAACTTTTTGCATCGGATCGTAGTTCCGATCAAAACCCGCACGAATCGCCTCAAAGTACCGTTTTTTTCCACTGCCCTGTTGGATTGAATTAAAATCCAGAATAGGTTTAACGGCCTGTAAAGCCATAAGCGTTGTGATAACACGCGCTATTCTACCGTTTCCTTCTCGGAAGGGATGAATCAATACAAATTCGACGTGGACCTCCGCTAAAGCCCTGGTCAGTTCTTCGTTCGACTTGGAGCCACAGGGTGTATACCTGGCTAAGCACTCAGTCTCAAAAGTTATCATCAATTCAGGGACAAGCTTCGCATTGGCGAAGCGAATACCTTTGGTTAGATCCACGCTTCGATATTGCCCCGCCCAAGGATAGATCCGACCCAACCAAACTTTGTGTATATTGCAAACATCTTTGGCTGTAAATCGGTGTTTCGCGTCATAAAGACCAAAAAGATAATCCTCAGCTTGCTTTAAAGCCACACTCTCAACCTCATCCATCTCACGCTCACTTTTGATGCCCATTAAATTCTTGAGCACCAAACCACGAGAACCGGGTTCGGTCTGATCTTCGGGTAAGCCCGATGTGTTGTAACGCTTGCTTTTCTTCATGGTCGATTCTTTCTATTGCCAGTCACTTCTTCTACGCCAAAGAGATGTCTGCGCTTTGGGTGAGTTCGCCAGAGTTGTTGCGGTAGGTGAATCTGTTAGTGTTTCAACTGCTCATAAAGCGCATCGGGAGCTAAATCAGCGCCATTAGGCCAAGCAATAACTCCAAATTCATCAACCTGAACTTTAGCAAAAAAAGCAGGATCTTTAAGGGGTTCAAATACCGGCCCGAAAAGACGGTCGGACAAAGAAATAATACCTTTAACTCCATCATTAAATAATATTTCTAAACGGTAATTGTCTAAAACTTTAATTTGCGTTATTTTTTCCATACCCTTTCACCTCATTCCAACGGACGAATGTCGCGTAATGGTTGATGATTTTGTGCCAATGACCAGTCTTCCAATAATTCATTTCTGTGCAAAAAAGCCCATTCCAAAACTAGACCTAAAACACGCTGAGGTAAATGTCCTTTTAAGATACGCAATGTTTCAATCTCAATAGCGGCAGAGTACTCACCGTAATAAGCATGAAAATGAGCAGGTGTATGCTCATCAAAATACATGCGAATATAAATTCCAAAAAAGACGCTAATCGTCGGCATTACTCATTCTCCAAAACTTTCTTAAAATATATCATATTCAGGCACCTACTATTAAACGATTTATCTAAAATTCAAACACTGCTTGTGAAAATGAACAAATCGCATGGACTGAGGAATGCCCGTAAAATTAGCTTGGGTTGATTTGGAGCGCCTTCTCACATTTCTCAATCAAAGGTTGAATTTTCTTCCCTAAAAATGGGAATAAATTTACGGCTTTTCGATAATCCTCTAACGCACCCTTATAATCTTTTTTCAGAAAATACGCATCACCTCTAGATATATAAACATTTCTATATGTCGAACTTGATCTCATTTTTTCTATATTCATATCTGGAGCATAAAAATCTTTAAACTGAAAGTCCCCTGTTTCATATTTTGGATTCAGTTTAATAGTGCTTGTAAAATCAGAGATAGCACGATCGTAGTCTTCAATTTTTAAGAAAGTTTTGCCTCTGAGAAAAAAATTTCCCGCGTTGGGTTCGATTTCCACTGCTTTTGTATAATCAGCTATCGCTGCGTAAAACTGGCCATTAAATTCCTCAGCACGCCCCTTACATGCATAACCAGAGACATTGTTAGAATTAAGTTCTATTACTTTCTCAAAAAAAGAAATCGCTATATCATATTTCTTTTTGAATAAACTCATATCGCCTAAAATTAAATAAGCATCTTGATTCTTTGGATTAATTTCAATCGCCCGAAGAGCGTCTTTTGTTGCCTCGGCATTGTTTCCTTTTTTTTCGTATGCGGAAGCTCGTAGCCAATAAATAAAGTCATTCTTCGGCTCTAATTCAATCGCTTTCGTATAGTTTCTGATTGCTTCATCGAGGTTGCCTTCTTTTTCATACGCGTGACCAAGATTCCACCAAAGAAATGGGTCATGAGGTTCTATTGCTATTCCCTTTTTGAAATCCGAAATAGCTCCTTGTAAGTCGTTTTTCTCCGAGAGTAGACATCCTCTACGAAAAAAAACCGCGGGATTCTTTGAATCGATTTCTAGACTTTTTGTGTAATCAGAGATCGCTTGGCTTGAATTACTTTTTTCACCATAAGCATACCCTCTATTGTAGTAGGCTAACGCGAGATTGGAATTCATCTCTATAGCTTTGTTATATTCAGCTATTGCCTCATCATATTTTCTATTTTTTGAATATTCCATCCCTCTTTTTAAAGGTTCATTCTCGGAACTTTGGGCATAATCATTAATAATAATCGTGAATGAAATAACTAATATGGATACGCCGATTTTTATTAAATTTTTTCGTGGGAGGATTTGCATAATATTTTCTCAATCATCTGTTTAGCAAATAATTCAATAGTTCGTTTACCGTCCTAAAAATGCTTCCCGGGCAGAACTCGAACCTGGACAACTCTTCGGAACTACAAGGATAGGGCAAAAATTTTCCTAACCTAAAAAACTCCTAAGCTGGGCACAAACCGAAAACACTGTACAATAAGTTTTCAAGCTTTTTATTTCTCTTTCAACTCATCCTCAATTTTATTAATCTCATGCTGGATTCGATCTAAAGCCTGCGCGAGCGGATCCGGCAGATGACAATAATCAATGTTGACGCCGGTGAGCCTTCTTCCTTCGCGGCGCGCGACGCGGCCGGGCACGCCGACGACAGTGGAATTTGGTGGCACATCTTCCAATACTACCGCATTGGCGCCGACACTGACATTATCACCGATACGAATATTTCCGAGAATCTTGGCGCCAGCGCCGACCACGACGTTATTCCCAAGTGTCGGATGCCGCTTTCCTTTTTCCTTGCCGGTCCCCCCCAGCGTGACACCCTGAAACAAAGTCACGTTCTCACCAATCACCGAGGTTTCTCCGATCACAACGCCCAAGCCGTGATCGATAAAAATGCCCTTTCCGATCTTCGCGCCCGGATGGATTTCTATTCCGGTCATTGTGCGTGCCAGCTGAGACAAGAAGCGCGACAAAAATTTCAGACGCCAATCGAACAAAACATGCGCAACACGGTGATAAACCATGGCTTGCACTCCGGCATAAGTCAAAATGACCGCCAGCGAACCGGTCGCGGCCGGATCGCGATCCATGGCCGAACGAACCAGATCGTTAAAAAATAATTTGTAGATAAATATCTTGGTGACCAAATAAACAAAAATGATGCCCACCAAAACCTGAACAATTTGCATGTCAATTTCCTTTCAATAGCACCATGGCCTGACAAGCCATCGCTTCGTTACGCCCCACTTTTCCCAAGCCTTCGTTCGTTTTTGCTTTCACATTCACTTGAGAACTTGAAATTCCTAATTCGTGCGCCACATTTGCACTCATTTTAGCTTTATAAGCGGAAAGTTTTGGTTTTTCAGAAATCAATACCGTGTCTATGTGGACAATGGTCCATTTTTCTATACGCAGCATCTTCCGCACAGCGCGCAAAAAAAACCGACTGTCCGCATTTTTGTATTTTTCATTTTTATCTGAAAAATGTTCGCCGATGTCGCCGAGTCCCGCCGCACCCAAAAGCGCGTCCACCACCGAATGGATCAATACATCCCCGTCCGAATGTCCCCAAAGCCCTTTCGAATGAGGGATTGAAACTCCGCCAAGGACTAATTTTCGTCCGCTTTTCAGCCGGTGAATATCATAACCGATTCCAATCCTCATTGCACGATTCGTCATAAATAGCTGTTTCGACGACTTCTCCGAAGTTTTTACAAAAGAATTAAATAATCCTAAATCGTCAGCCGTGGTAATTTTAATGTTTTTTGCGTCTCCCTCGACCATTTTGACACGAACGCCGGATCCGTCAAACAACGCCGCTTCATCCGTCGCTTGAAGCGCCTTTTTTTGAAGCACGCGGTAACGGTCCAGCAGCAAATCTTTGCGAAAAATCTGCGGTGTTTGCGCCAAATAAAGCGCGTTCCGATCCTCGGTAGAAATAACGCAATGCGCGCGGTCGACTTTTTTGACCGTGTGGATCACCGGAATCGCGCACAAAACGACCCCTGTTGTTTTGGCGGCTGAAATCGTGCGAAGCACTAGTTTTCTATCCACAAATGGCCTGGCTCCGTCGTGCACCAAAACCCAACGACATTCTTCAGAGACGCGTTCGACACCGCGCTTGACTGATTCGGCGCGTGTTGCGCCACCCACCAAAACATGGATATGGTTTAGGTTGTAATCCTGCAACATCCGTTCGGTTTTTTTTAAATGATTACGATGCACAAGCACGAGGATTTCTTGGAACGGAAAAGAACCGCTCAATCGTTCAAGCGTATGCACTAATAGCGGCTTGCCTTGCAGCAGAACAAAAGTTTTAGGAAGAGCGCCTCCAAAACGTCGTCCTTGTCCAGCCGCCGGAACAATGGCCGCAATTTTAAGGGTGGTTTTACGCATCAGCGCGAAGGAAAATTAGACTTTGGGAGATTCGTCGAGCTTGGCAAAAATCATGCGTCCGGCAGCGGTTTGAAAAACGGAAGTCACTTCTACGCTCATGTTTTGGCCGAGGAATTTTTTGGCGTTGTCGACCACCACCATCGTGCCGTCGTCCAAATACCCGATGGCTTGATTATGCTCTTTGCCCTCTTTGATCAGACGCACTTCCATGAGCTCGCCCGGAAGCATGACCGGTCGAAGCGCTTGCGCAAGTTCATTGATATTCAATATCGTGACTCCTTGAAGCTGGGCGACTTTGTTCAAATTAAAATCATTCGTTAAAACTTTTCCGCCTAAAACTTTGGCAAGCTTGACCAGTTTCTCATCCACCGAAAGCGTCTCTGCAAAATCTTCTTCGTGAATGTGAACGCCAAGACTCGGTATTTTTTTGAGCTTATTCAATACGTCCAGTCCGCGCCGGCCCCGATTTCTTTTGAGCGCATCCTGAGAATCGGCCACTTGCTGCAACTCTTTCAAAACAAAGCGCGGGATCACGAGTCGGCCTTCTAAAAACTGAGTTTGACAGATATCCAAAATACGGCCGTCAATAATCACGCTGGTGTCTAAAATCAAAAGTGCGTCCTTTTGGTCTTGGCGTTCAAATTTGACATACGGAATGATCAGGTTGAATTCATCGCGGCCGCGCATCGCGAAGACCATACCGAAATAGCCGAGAATCAAAACAAGAACCAGCTTCAGACAAGAAGCAATCCCAGAATTTAATTCAGGAATCAAATCGATCGCGCCGGTCAAAAATTTTGAAATAATCAGCGCCAGGATTAAACCAAAAACCGCCGCAGAAAGACCGCGCAACGAAAGCCTTCCTAATCCGACTTCGACGAGAACGATCAGCAAAGCAATGCCGCCACCGATCGCGGCTCCTTTGAGAGCCCATAACGATCCCACGCCTTGGAAAGCCGTGCCTAATTGAAAACCAACCGTGACGCTGATTAAAACAAATAAAGCACGGATGAAACCGAATGTCATAATGACCTCTTATAAAAATTGAATAGACACAGATTAGTGTTGGTAAAGGTGGCGGCTAGGGTCCGGCATCCTTACCTTTGCCTTTGCCCTGGCATAGACTCATCTGTATTGTCTGTTTTTTAATTTCTCTTCAACAATTTCCAAGGATGAGCTTTAATATCCGCCACAAACGCCTCCAAATCCTTGGCAATTTTGTCTTCTTTAAAAAGCCTTCCGACCGTGCCTTCTCCGTCGCGCATTCGTCCTAAAACTATTTTGGCAGATTTAGCCACGTCTTTCAAATTTTCGCTGGCTTCAAGAAGATTCTTCGCCAACTGATCGGCATCCACAAACGTTCCTTTCACGGCTTTTTTGAACTCCGGATTTGCAACAATATCGTTTACATTGTCTATCGCGTAATCCATTTTCCCGATCAGGCGCTGGCCGGACGCCAGCACATCATCCACGTTCGTGTATTCCCTGCCGGCAAGAACGCCGCCATCGCTGATGAGCTTGCTTCCACGAGCACCGGGAATAATTTCTATAAATTTTTCGCCTAAAAATCCAGAAGCACTGAGACGCGGTTTGGCGTCTTCTTCGATAGCCACACCGGCTTTGATCCATGCGCGAACTTCGGCTTCCGTTTCCCCATCCGCGTTGCGCGACACATGAACCTCTTTCACTTCTCCCACGGTCACGCCAGCTAAACGTACCGGAGAACCCGTATCAATGCCGTTGACACTCTGAAAAATAAATCGCAGCGTATAGCCCGGCTTCATATAAAAATCACCCGCCTTTACCACGAGTCCCGCAAGCAATGCGAGCGCCATCACCACAAACATGCCTACCTTGAATTCAAGGCCTGTTTTTTTCATGCGTCCGCAACCCTCCTTCTTTATTTATGATAAATCCCTGAAAACTGTGTCCGCGATCGGCCCTACCGCCGAACCGGTAATGAACTGCCGGACGATCGGGTTCGGGGAGTGACGAATTTCGTCAGGCGATCCAGTTTCGATGATTCCCCCTTGATACATCATCGCAATGCGCGTGCCGATTTTATAAGCACTGACCATGTCGTGCGTCACCACAAGCGACGTCACTTTCAAATGGTCGTGCAGTTGAATGATCAGATCATTGATCGCATCCGCCGTGATCGGATCAAGCCCCGTGGTCGGTTCATCATACAACAAAATCTCCGGCCGCATGCAAATAGCGCGCGCAAGCGCCACTCTTTTTTTCATGCCACCCGAAAGCTCCGCCGGCTGTAAATTTTGAATTCCTTTCAAACCGACAAGTTCGAGCGACTCATCCACTCGCTGCTGGATCTCTTTTTCACTGAGCGTCGTATGTTCGGTGAGACCGAAACCGACGTTCTCGCCAACCGTCATCGAATCAAACAAAGCCGCCGCTTGGAACAGCATGCCAAAACGCATGCGAAGCTCATTGAGCCGTTTTGTCGATAAGGCCGAGATGTCCGTCCCATCGATTAACATGCGTCCGCTGTCGGCCTTGATCAGACCGATCGTATGTTTCAAAAAAACACTCTTGCCGCAGCCGGATTGCCCAATGATCACGAGCGTTTCACCCCGATTGACCTTGAGATCCAGGCGATTCAGCACTAAGTGGCTGTTAAACGATTTACTCAATGCCTTGGCCTCCATCATGGGATCTTGAACGCTCATGGCTACCTTAAAAAATAAAAAACGATCGTAAAAAAAGCATCGGCCACAATGATTGAAATAAAAGAAAATACAACCGCACGTGTCGTGGCGCGTCCCACACCCACGGCGCCGCCCTGAACTCTCATTCCTTCGTAACAAGAAATAATGCAAATGAGCATCGCGAAAATCAACGTCTTAAAAAGCCCGGTAAAAATATCCTTGAGCTCCAGCGGCTGAAAAGACATTTTCATGTAAAGCGAATGAGACAAGCCCAATTTATAAACAGAGACAACATACCCGCCTAAAATTCCGATCGCATCGGCATAAATAGTCAAGAGCGGTAGCATCGTAAAAAGTGCCAAAAAGCGCGGTGCCACGAGGTACTTGACGGGCTGCGCAGCCAAAGTTTCAAGCGCCTCGATTTGTTCCGTGACTTTCATGCTGCCGAGCTCTGCTGCGATCGACGCGCCCACGCGGCCAGCCACGACCAGCGCGGTCAACACTGGGCCGATTTCGCGGCAAATGGAAATCGACACGAGACTCGGAATATACATGTCCGCATTTACGCGGTGCATTTGGTAAGCGCTTTGAAAGGCGATCACGACGCCGATAAAAAAACTCGTCAACGTGCTGATCGGCAGTGAATCGACGCCGATTTTCACCATCTGTTCAAAAATTTGTTTGGTGCGAAACGGCGGAAGCGCGATGTAAAATAATGTTTGCAAAAAAAGCGCGAAAGCACCGCCCACAAATTCGGTCGCACTAACCGCTTGACGTCCAAAACGTTCGATGAATTGTTTCATCCTAAAAACTCATTTTGCGTTCGACGCCGACAAAACGTTCGTCTTCGCGCATTTCAAATTTCACCGAGTCCTTACTTTTTAAACGGTATTCGAAACCAACTTCCACGTCATTCGTTTCGGGAGAATCCAATTTTTCTTCATCCGTTTCATTGTATTTCTTTATATGCATCTGCGCATACTTGCCGAACGAACGTTGCATGGTAAATTCGGGGCGCTGCCGCTCATCCGTCGGACGGCGCAATTCCCAGTCACCCAGAACCACCGTGTCTTGGTCCGAGGCGGACACCATTTTTTTGTAGCTGGCCTCATTAAAAAGATCTTTGAATTCAAGCGTTTGATTGGCCAAACGCATCACCCGACCCTCATCAAGTAAAATACGGGAGTCCAAAAGCCGCACCGTCGGGTAGACCCCTTCGATATGCAAATTCATGGTCTGATATCGCTGCGATCCGACTCGGCCTCCATAAAGCGTCACATAGGCTTCAAGATTCGGCGATTCGAGCAGGCCTCTCAAATGCGCTTCCAAATCCATGTGTCCTTCAAGCGTTTTTGCGTCTGAGCGCACGAAAGGGGCAAAATTAGAAAAAGGGTATTGTTTTGTGCTCAGCGATATCCGGTTATCCTTTTCGTTTTTCAGGTCAAGCGCCGCCGACAAATCAAATCCTCCCAAAAAATTCGACGACTGCAGGGTCAGCGTGTCTAAGGTGAATGTAAACCTGAAACTGGATTCCCAGGGCAGAGGGCTCCAATTGACGACGGTGCCCTCGGTAAAAATTTCGCCAGACAAAGAATCGGGCGAGTTTAAAAGTCCCGGTTCGAATTGGCCGCGCACATTTATTTCCGTGGAAACATCATGTCCCCAAACTTCCAAATGCCGGAGCGGCCACTGAAGCTTAAATGCGTCGTTCTCATACTCGAGCTGGATGCTTGAAAATTCCTTGCCAGACTCTTGGATCAATTTCAAATCTTTTACGATCACGCGCAAATGCCGCCGTTCAACCAGCCCCCATTCGCGCAACCAGCTAAAAAAGCCGAACCGGTCACGCTTAAGGCTCATCTCGGAGTGCCAATAAAGTTCCGGCTTCTCGATTTTCAATACGATTTTGGATGTAAAATTCTTGGTTAAAAAATCCAGCAGGCGATAATTCAGCTCGATTTCTTTGGCGCTCAAGATCAGTTTGTGTTCGGCCGGCAAAGCCGGATCTTCCAGACGCACATCCTGAAACCTCACCGCGCCCGACAGCCGCCCGCTGACTTTTCCGATCTTGACATCCAATTGGGTTTCGCGCGACAACAAATTTTCGAGAAAGTGGGTCCCTTCCTCGATCATCAGTTCTTTTTTTTGTTTGAGAATGAACAAAACCGCAGACGCCGCGACCAGCACCATCGCCAATTTGACAAAAAACTTCCGACGTTTTTTGACCGCGTGGATTCTTTTGAGCCGCACAGACTAGTGCCGGACGCCGGTCCCCTGCTCGAAGAGCAAATGGTCCTCGTCCTTCACAGACACATGGATCACGTCGTTCGGACGTATTCTCTTGGAGATAAGTTCCTCGGCGATCGGATCTTCGAGATAGCGTTGCAGCGTGCGCTTGAGAGGGCGCGCGCCGTAGGTAGTGTCAAAACCCTTTGTGATGAGAAAATCCTTGGCTTTGGGATCCAAAATAATTTCAATCCCTTTATCTTCAAGGCGCTTGGAAAAACCCGCGATTTCAATGTCGATGATATGCTCGAGATTTTCACGCGTAAGTTTTTGAAACACGATGATGTCGTCCACACGATTGATAAACTCGGGCTTGAACGCACGCCTCACCTCATCCATTAAGCGTGATTTCATGTGATTGTAATCGGTAACGGACGCGTCATTTTTAAAACCGATGCTGCCTTGCTTGCGCAATTGTTCGGCTCCGATATTCGAAGTCATGATAATCATCGTATTTCGAAAGTCTACTTTGCGACCCAGCGAATCGGTCAAACGCCCTTCTTCGAATACTTGAAGCAACAGGTTGAACACATCCGGATGCGCTTTTTCAATTTCATCCAGAAGAACAATGCAATAAGGACGGCGCCGCACGCGCTCGGTGAGCTGTCCACCCTCTTCGTAACCGACGTAGCCGGGAGGAGCGCCGACAAGGCGCGAGACGTTGAATTTTTCCATGTATTCGGACATGTCAAACGTCAAGAGCGCATTTTCATCGCCGAATAAAAATTCGGCCAGCGCGCGCGCCAACAGCGTTTTCCCAACACCGGTCGGTCCCAAAAAAATAAACGAACCGATCGGCCGTTTTGGGTCTTTCAAGCCAGCGCGCGAACGGCGCACTGCATGCGCGATCGAAGAAATTGCCTCTTCCTGACCCACAACTTTTTTTTGGAGCTCCTCTTCGATGCGAAGAAGACGGGCGCTTTCTTTTTCCTCGAGACGCGCGATCGGAATCCCGGTGGTTTTCGCGATGATACGCGCAATTTCTTCTTCGCCGATTTGGAGCTCGATTTTATTGCGATTTTCGACCCATTCTTTTTTTGCTTTGTCTAAAAGTCGGCGTAATTCCCGCTCTTGGTCGCGCAACGCGGCCGCTTTTTCAAAATCCTGCTCTTTAATCGTGTCTTCTTTTTCGTGCTTTAAAAGTTCAAGTTTCTTTTCGAGCTCTTTGACCTCCGCCGGTGCCGTGTGTGTGGAAAGCCGCGCATGAGCGCCTGCTTCGTCCAGCATGTCAATGGCCTTGTCCGGCAAAAAACGCCCCGCAATGTAACGATCGGAAAGCTTGGCCGCCGCTTCGAGCGCCGAATCCAAAATTTTGATGCGGTGATGCGCTTCATATTTGTCTCGCAGGCCTTTCAAGATCAAAATCGTTTCATCCACCGAAGGCGGGTCCACCATGATGGTCTGAAAACGGCGCTCGAGCGCCGAATCTTTCTCAATATATTTTCGGTATTCATCGAGCGTCGTGGCGCCGATGCACTGGATTTCGCCGCGAGCCAACGCTGGTTTTAAAATATTCGATGCGTCGATCGCGCCTTCAGCTCCTCCCGCTCCGACCAGCGTGTGAAGTTCATCCACAAACATGATGATGTTTTCCGTGCGACGAATTTCATCCATCACGGCCTTGATGCGTTCTTCAAATTGTCCACGGTATTTCGTGCCGGCCACCATCAACGCCAAATCCAGCGTGATCAGCCTCTTGTTTCTCAAAATTTCAGGAACATCGCCGCTAATAATTTTTTGCGCCAACCCTTCGACAATCGCCGATTTTCCAACACCGGCTTCGCCCAAAAGCACGGGGTTATTTTTGCGCCGACGCGACAAAGTCTGCATCACGCGGTCAATCTCATCGTCACGGCCGATAACGGGATCTAATTTTCCCTCTTTGGCCAATTTCGTCAAATCGCGTCCGAACGCATCAAGCGCCGGAGTTTTCACCTTGGTTGTGGAGCCTCCTCCGCCACTGGAAGAAGGCGGGGTCGACGGACCAAATTGCATGCCCGGCGTCGTGGAACCAAGCAATTTGATCACTTCCTCGCGCACCTTCTCAAGATCCAAACCCATATTCATAAATACTTGGCTTGCAACGCCTTCGCCTTCGCGGATAAGACCTAACAACAAATGCTCAGTTCCAATATAGTTGTGCCCCAAAGTCCGGGCTTCTTCCATCGCCAGCTCCATGACTTTTTTCGCCTTGGGCGTAAACGGCAGATCGCCGGTCACTACTGTTGTCGGACCTACTTGCACGAGTTTTTCTACTTCTAGACGGATATTATTCAAATTCATGCCAAGGCTTTGCAGCACGGCCGCGGCCACGCCTTCACCTTCACGCAAAAGCCCGAGCAAAATGTGTTCGGTGCCGATGTAATCGTGGTTAAAACGCTTGGCTTCTTGTTTGGCCAGCAGTATGACTTTTCTTGCACGTTCGGTAAATTTATTGAACATTGAATGATCTCCTCAAATCAAAATTAAAAAGCAAAGAGTAAAGAGCAAAAAATGGAGTCGCTATGCGCCTTTTATTACATTATATTACAATTACAAGACACAAAGTGTCTCCATTTTTTACTCTTTACTCTTTGCTCTTATCAATTTCTCAGCGTCCTTCCAATCTTCGTCGTATCAAATTCGCGCGCTTGGCATCGCGTTGCGCTGAGCTCAAAATTTTGCCTTCGATTTTTTGCAAATGCGCCGGTTGCGTTAAAATAAAAAGTTCGTTCACGGCTCGACGGTCGATGTCCGTGATAATTCCCATGTCCACGCCGAGCCTCACCATCGACAGAAGCCCCATCATTTCTTTCGTGCTGATGATGTGAGCGCTGCGTAAAATTCCGTTCGAACGCCAAATTTTGTCCTGAAGCATTTCACGGTTTTGCTTCATCAAAGATTTGCGGGAATTTTCCTCGTGCCCGATCACCTGGCGGATGATGCGTTCCATGTTGTCGATAATGTCTTCTTCAGGAGAACCCATCGTGATCTGGTTTGAAATCTGGAAAAAATTCCCTTCGGCCTCCGTGCCTTCGCCGTAAAGTCCGCGCGCGGTCATGCCAAGTTTTGTGATCGCCTGCAGCACGCGGTTGATTTGTTTGGTCATGACTAAAGACGGTAGATGCAACATCACCGATGCGCGCAAGCCCGTGCCGGCGTTCGTCGGGCAAGCGGTCAAATAACCCCATTCCTGATGAAACGCAAACGGCATCTTTTTATGCAACAGGTCATCCAAACGGTTCGCGATACGCCAGCATTCCTGAAGATTAAAGCCCGACTGCATGACCTGAATGCGCAGATGATCTTCTTCGTTGATCATGA
>OBEQ011688099.1_pt1 | contig 13967 bp, 11 predicted proteins | sample 1670901 | NCBI WGS metagenome assembly OBEQ01 (sample SAMEA104232315, study PRJEB22302) | groundwater metagenome | biome: forest; feature: aquifer; material: groundwater | place: USA | collected 2011-08-07 | depth 5.4 m
TTGTTGTATAATACCACTATAGACCGTCTTGGTGTTCCCTCCCCTTGTAAAGGGGAGGGTTAGGGAGGGGATCAGGACACCAAACGAGGCACATGTTTCAGCTTGGGTGAAACAGACTCTAAGCCAACCGAAGCCTACTCTAAAGCGGGGGAACGATCCCTGCTTTTCTTTCTTCCAACTGCCAGTATGTCGACCACATGCGCTGCACGACGGTGACAAGGGTGACGACAGTCAGCACATAAATCGCCATTTCCAGAAAACCAGCCATCAGGGCGATAGAAATCAGCAGCAGCCGTTCAAACCGTGACGCAAAACCGCTTTTGCCGGTCAGGCCCAGCGCCTCGGCGCGGGCGCGGGTATAGCTGACCATGAAGGATCCCAGCAGCGCCAGCACAACGACCGACGCCGTAACGGCATTGCCGCTGGCCGCGAACAGATAGGCGATGGCGGCGAAGATCACGCCTTCCGCGATGCGGTCGAAATTGGAATCGAGAAAGCCGCCAAACTCAGTGCTCAGGCCGCCACGCCGCGCCACCGTGCCGTCGAATAGATCAACAAGTCCGGCAAACAGATAGATAAATCCGCCAATGAACAGGCCGCCCTGCAGAATGCAGAGGGCGGCCAGGAAATTCAGCAAAAGTCCGGCAACAGAAAGTTTGTTGGGCGTCAGCCCAAAGCGGATCAGAAAATCCGCTATCGGGATCAGCGCAAAATCAAAACTTGCGTATAGTTTTTTGCGGAACTCTTCCATGCTTATGCGGCGGCCTTTTCTTTTTGCACCACGCCATCTTCTACCAGTTTGGCGAACGCTGTCTGCGACACGCCAAGCAGGCCGCTCAGGATTTCGGCATTGTTCTCGCCCAAAAACGGCACATGTTCCCGGACGCGCGATTCAGAATCGCACATGCGCAGCGGTGTATTGGCGACCTTGAACGAGCCCGCGCCATCTTCGATTTCTACAGAGCTTTTCCGGAACAGGGATTGCGGTTCATTCAGGGCGTCTTCGACGCGGCGCAGTTGTCCAACCGGACAGCCGCCTTCACGGATGATGTTCTCGACCTCATCAACGGTGCGATCCTTCGCCCATTCCTCAACCTCGTTCAGCATATTTATCCAGTTCTGCACACGCTCCGCGACCTGTAACGGATATTTCGTTGGCCATTCCGGGTGGCCACAGGATCTGCTCAGGTCGGCATAATTATTCGGCGACAGCGGATTAACGACAAACATACCGTCTTTCGCTTTCAGCGCGCGGTATACCAGCCGCGCGCCTGCGGTTTTGAAATTTGCTTCCTGCAATTCATTGGTAAGCGCGTTAAAAATAACATCGGTCATAGCGATGTCGATTTCTTCGCCCTTGCCAATGCGCTCCCGCCGGAACAGGGCCGCCATGATCGCCGCATTGCCATGTACGCCGGTCATATAGTCGGCGAACGGGACCGAGCCATTGATGGGTTTGTTTTTGTCTTCCTGCCAGGTCATCATGGCCATATCCAGCCCGGCAGACGCATGAATGATGGGGGCGAACGCCGCCCAGCCGGCTGCAGGGCCTTCCTGTCCGAATCCGGACATGTTGCAATAGATGATTTTCGGGTTGCGCGCCTTCATATGCTCATAGCCAAGGCCGAAACCGCGCATCACGCCGGGACGGAAATTCTGGATGGCGACGTCGCTTTTTTCGGCAAGCTGCAATACCAGCTCAACGGCGCGGGGGTCTTTCAAATCCAGGCAGATGCTTTTCTTGCCCGCATTCAACTGCCCGAAATAGGTGCTGCGGCCCTTGCGGCGGGGCAGGGTCATGCGCAACAGATCTCCAATCGGGGGTTCAACCTTGATGACCTCGGCCCCCAAATCCGCCATCAGGCGGGCGCAATAGGGGCCGGCAATAACCCCGGTAAAATCAATAACCCGCACGCCCTCAAGCGCGCCCGGCGTTACATGCGACTGGATCGACATACTTTTTTCCCTTTTATTATTGTTATGGTGATTGCTTCTTGTGCCCATGATGGGGCGAACGTTGGGGCTGGTAAACAAGTTTTAGCGCCGGGCTTTCAATTAAGGCGTAGCAGATATTCACCAGAGAATCTCTGTTTTCTAAAGTATTTGACATTGTATAAGACAAAAAAAAGCAAGACTCGAAAGTCTTGCGGATGTTGGGTTGTTCTTATTATTGCACCCCCGTTGAAACAGTACCTTTCGGATATTAAACCCTGAAGCCTGTAACGTGGTGGGCCGCTATCGCGCCCCTGGATGTTTCTCCCCCTAAACTCGGACCCGCCATACTATGTGGCAATGCCTCTTTATTGGGATGAAACTTATTCTGCCTTTTCAGAAGAGTCACGCAATAAAAATCACTATTTGATTCTTTTTTTGTAATTTTCTAAGGTCAGTTCAAAAATATTGACATTAGTTACACCTATACGTGTGCAAGCGTAGTATCATTGCTAAAGAATAATACATACATGAAATATTAATGCGATTGCTTTACATATTATTACATGGTCAATCGAATTATAATGTTATCGCTCATTATGCAGGCATCTGCCTTGCCAGTCCTCGCTGCGCAGGTTGAGGTCACTCAAACCACAAAATGCCGGGTGATTGAGCGCCATGTTCCGGATGCGGATGTGGCCTACCAGCCTGGCCGCGATGTAGTTGGCGGCAAGCCGGTGGTTTCTGCTGATCTGGAAGGACCAGCGCCGGTTGGCGTGCCGCAAAATTTCGACATTGAAATAGATGCCGATCTGGCGGGCAGCGCCGCGGGTGCGCAAGGTCCGGCCTCCTATCTTCCGCGCGCCAAAATTGGCAAGGTTGAGGTAAAGAATTTAGAGGGTGAGACCACGCTCGGTTTCAATGGGCAGCCTTTATATCGCGGCGCGCCTGGAACGGCCTCGCCGGAATGTGCGCAATAGGGCCTGCCATCATCTTTGCCTTGATGATGCCGTATTGCCAGGTGATTGCTATATCCAAAGCCATTGCCTAAAAGTCACATTCCGGTGCGTTTTCTGTTTAGACTGAATCACAAACTTCTACTTCGTCATTGCCACGTCGCTGCGCTCCTCGCAATGACGGGGGAGGGCTTCAAGCTAACCGGAGAACGCGCGCATCAGGTAATGGAAGCAGGCCAATCATGAAGCTATCGCAGTTCTTTCTGCCCGTATTGAAGGAAGACCCATCCGAGGCGCAGATCATCTCGCACCGCTTGATGTTGCGTGCGGGTATGATTCGCCAGATGAGCGCGGGTATTTATTCCTGGCTTCCATTAGGGCTGAGGGTGCTGCGCAAGATCGAGACGATTGTGCGCGAGGAACAAAACCGCGCGGGCGCCATTGAGCTGCTGATGCCCACCATCCAATCGGCTGATCTGTGGCGCGAAAGTGGCCGCTATGAAGATTATGGCAAGGAGATGCTGCGCATCACTGACCGGCATGAACGCGATATGCTGTTTGGCCCGACCAACGAAGAAATGATCACCGATATTTTCCGCCATTCGGTGCGCAGCTACCGCGATCTGCCGCGCAATCTGTACCATATTCAATGGAAATTCCGCGACGAAATCCGCCCGCGCTTTGGCGTGATGCGGGGGCGCGAATTTCTGATGAAAGACGCCTATTCGTTCGATCTGGATGCGGCGGGCGCGCGGCGTTCTTATAACGCCATGTTCATTGCCTATTTGCGCACTTTTGCGCGCATGGGACTGAAGGCTATTCCGATGGCCGCCGATACCGGCCCAATCGGCGGTGATCTTAGCCATGAATTCCTTATTCTGGCGGACACTGGCGAAAGCGAAGTGTTCTGTCACGCCGACACTCTGGCGTGCGACTGGGCGGCGGAAAATGTCGATTATGCGTCTGATCTGCAGCCCCTGATCGATGGCATGACCGCGTTATATGCAGCGACCGATGAAAAACACGATGTAGCGCGGTATGAAAAAGAAGTGCCTGAAGATAAACGCTGCACTGCGCGCGGCATTGAGGTTGGGCATATCTTTTATTTCGGCACCAAATATTCGGCCGCGATGAATGCCAGGGTGACAGGCCCTGATGGATCGCTGATTACCGTTGAGATGGGGTCCTACGGCATCGGTGTTTCACGTCTGGTGGCGGGCATTATCGAGGCCAGCCATGATGATAACGGCATTATATGGCCTGCGTCTGTGGCGCCGTTTGATATTGGCCTGATCAATCTCAAGGCGGGCGATGGGGCGATCGATGCGGCCTGTTCCGATTTATATGGCAAACTGATGAATGCGGGAAAAGACGTGCTGTACGACGATACGGATGAACGCGCAGGCGCGAAATTCGCCACCATGGATTTGATCGGCATGCCCGTGCAGGCGATTATTGGCCCCAAAGGGGTGAAGAATGGGGTCATCGAGATAAAGAACCGCGCCACGGGCGAGCGCCAGGAGCTTGGCGTAGAAGCAGCGCTTAATCTGCTTGCAGGTTAGGCGCATGTCACTGGCCCCCTTTTCCGCATTTGAATGGCTGGTGGCCGGGCGCTATTTGCGTTCGCGGCGGCGCGAGGGGTTTGTGTCGGTCATTACCGCGATTTCCTTTATCGGCATCGCGCTGGGGGTGGCGACGCTGATTATCGTCATGGCGGTGATGAACGGCTTTCGCATCGATCTGATGTCGCGGATTTTGGGCGTCAATGGACATATGGTCGTTCAGGGGCTGGGCGGGCCGCTCACAGATTTTGACTCTATCGCTGAACGCATCCGGGTCGTGGATGGAGTAGTGCGCGTGGCGCCCATTGTAGAGGGGCAGGTGATGGCCAGCGGGCGCGAAGGTGCGGCAAGTGGTGCGCTGGTGCGTGGTATACGCCAGGCGGATCTGGCGAAGCAAAGCATGATTGCCGGGCACATCCTGGCGGGAACGCTGGATGATTTTTCGCCGGATGGAGGCATCATCATCGGCGTGCGTCTGGCGCAGAAGCTGGGTGTGCGCGTGGGCGACACGGTTACGCTGTTATCGCCGCGCGGTACGGCGACACCGTTCGGCACGGCGCCCCGGGTGCTGGCCTATCCTGTGGCCGCAGTCTTCGAGGTTGGCATGTCTGAATATGACAGCACTTTTGTATTCATGCCGTTGGAAGCGGCGCAGAAATATTTTCGTCTGGGGGATGCGGTCAGCGGGATTGAGGTCATGACCGCACACCCGGATCAGGTGCGGCACATGCGTGAAACAATCAAGCAGGCGGCAGGCGCAAACATTCATGTGGTGGACTGGCAGCAGATCAATTCCAGCTTTTTCAGCGCATTGCAGGTGGAACGCAATGTGATGTTCATGATCCTGACACTGATCATTCTGGTGGCGGCGCTGAACATGATTTCGGGGCTGGTCATGCTGGTCAAAGACAAGGGGCATGACATCGCCATTCTGCGCACCATGGGGGCGACTAGCGGCAGTGTCATGCGGATATTTTTCATCTGCGGGGCCAGTGTCGGCGTGCTGGGGTCGCTGGCCGGGGTGCTGACGGGAACTGTGTTCTGCGCCAATATCGAAGCCATCCGGCAATGGGTCTCGAAACTGACCGGAACGGCGCTGTTTTCGCCGGAAATATATTTCCTCAGTCAGATGCCGGCCGAGATGGACCCGATGGAAGTGACGTCGGTGATCATCATGGCGCTGACGCTTTCAATGCTGGCGACTTTGTATCCGGCGTTCCGTGCGGCGCGGCTCGATCCCGTCGAAGCGCTACGGTACGAGTAGGAGCCATGGAAATTGCCCTGGCCTTACAGAATATTCATCACGCCTATGCCACGCCAGTTGGGCCTTTGACTGTGCTGAAGGGCGTATCGCTTTCGCTGGCGCGCGGCGAGGTGGTGGGGCTGATTGCCCCATCGGGGGCGGGCAAATCAACGCTGCTGCATATTGCAGGACTGCTGGAGCGCCCGGCTTCGGGTGCTGTTATTCTGAACGGGCGGGATTGTTCGAAACTGAATGACAAGGCGCGCACCCTGGCGCGGCGGCATGAGATTGGGTTTGTCTATCAGTTTCACCATCTGCTGCCGGAGTTCAGCGCACTGGAAAATGCCGCCATGCCGCTGATTATTGCGGGCGCCGATAAAGCTTCCGCCGCCGCGCGCGGGCAGGAACTGCTCGACCGGTTAGGCGTGGGTGCGCGCGCAACCCATCGCCCCGCTGAAATGTCTGGCGGAGAACAGCAGCGGGTGGCTATCGCCCGCGCTTTTGCGAATCGCCCTGCGGTGTTGCTGGCGGACGAGCCGACCGGAAATCTGGATAGCGAGACGGCGGACATGGTATTTGACACCATGGTCGCGGCGGCGCGCGGCGAAGGTCTGGCCGCATTGATTGTTACCCACAATCCGGCCCTGGCGGCGCGCATGGACCGGGTGCTGCGGCTGGACAAAGGCGTAGTGGTTCCGGGCTGAATTACCGGTTTCATGCAGGCATGAAAATTATGGTTGACTTTTATGGAACAAATAGAGTACATATAACGAAACCAAGGAGAACGATCATGGAAGTTTGGCTTAAGGACACACTAGCTCTGATTTCACTTTTTGCGTTGTCATGGATGGGCTTGGCGTGGCTCGCGTTGCTTGATCTGACGTGAGGCCGGGTGTAGCTGCGCTGTTTGTTTTTGCCGGCGATAGGCGTTGCTATTTTACAACAAGATGTTAGGCTTCATTGCAACATAGATAGTGTGACCGCATAGAGTGCATGGAAGCCCCAACGCAAAGCAGCACGGATAGTCCGGAGATACCCGGCAAATCCAGAATGATGGATTTTGCCAGGGTTTTGCGCAATTTCATCCAGCGCCATGCGGATACGATTGCCAGCGGCAAAGTAACCTTTGGCCTTGGATTGGCCGCTTTGTTATCGGCAATCGCCACTTATCTGGCTATTTCTGATTTTTCTCCTTTTGAGACCAGCCCGCAGCTTGTACTTGGGCTGCTGTTGCTGGATCTGGTGCTGCTGTTAGCCCTGGCTACGCTGGTGGCATGGCGGCTTGTGGCGTTATGGATGGCGCGGCGCAGCGGCACTGCTGGATCGCGGCTGCATGTGCGCATGGTGATTCTGTTTGGCCTTGTGGCGATTACACCGACCATCATCATGGCGGTGTATTCGACGCTGACGATCAATCTTGGTTTCCAGGCCTGGTTTGGCTCGCGGGTGTCGCAAGTCGTTTCTGCGTCCGTGAGTGTTGCAGAAGCCTATGTCGAAGAACACAAGATGATGATCCGCGCGGAAATTCTGGCTATGGGCAACGACGTCAACCGCGCCTTGCCGCTGTATTATCAGGACCGTGGCGCATTTGCCGATCTCGTCAATCAGCAGGCGCAATTGCGGTCGCTCGCCGACGCCTATGTCGTAACCAGCAGTGGCGAGGTTCTGGCAAAATCAGGGATGAGCTTTTCAGGCACTTTCTCTCCCCCATCAGCGGCTTCGATTGCCCGCGCGGCTTCGGGCGATGTGGTTATTTTAGCGAGTGAGCGAGACGCCCAGGTGCGTGCGCTGTTAAAGCTTGACCGGTTTCTGGATGCTTATTTGTATGTAAGCCGCTTTGTTGACCCAAGGGTGCTCAACACCGCAATGCAGGCGCACCGGGCCGCCAGCGATTATGCGGCCCTGGAAGGCCAGCGTGGGGGTATACAAATAGCGTTTGCGCTGATCTATCTGGCGCTGGCCATGCTCGTGCTGCTGGCGGCCATTGCTGTTGGTTTCTGGCTTGCAAACCGGTTGGTGGAACCGATAGGCCGGTTGGCGGTGGCGTCCGAGCGGCTGCGTGATGGCGATCTGACCGCACGTGTTGAGGATACACCGGGTAATGACGAGATAAGCGCGCTGAGCCGCGCCTTCAACCGCATGGCTGGACAATTGGAAGGGCAGCGCAGCGAGTTGCTTGGCGCAAATCTGCAACTTGACCGGCGGCGCCGTTTTACCGAGGCGGTGCTGGGCGGTGTTACTTCTGGCGTGATTGGCCTGGATGCGGATGGAAAGGTGAATTTGGCCAATGGGGCCGCGATGAATTTGCTTGATAGCCGGGGGGAGGATCTGGCCGGTCTCAGCCTTGAGGCGGTGGTGCCGGAAATGCAGCCATTGCTGCTTGAGGCGCGTTCACGGCAGGGGCGTGTCATCGAAGGTGAAATAAATCTGGGCAGTGGCGATGCTGCGCGTAATCTGCTTGTCCGGGTGGCGACTGTAGGCGATGCCGCGGAACGCGACGGTGCATCGGCGCTTACGGGCGAGGACGGGCGTGCTGGCTATGTAGTGACGTTCGATGATATTTCCGCGCTGGTATCGGCGCAACGTACTGCGGCATGGGCCGATGTCGCAAAACGGATAGCCCATGAAATCAAAAATCCACTTACTCCAATTCAGCTTTCGGCGGAACGGTTACGCCGCAAATACAGCCATGAAATTTCTTCCGATCCGGAAATTTTTGAACGCTGCACGGAAACCATCATCCGGCAGGTGCGTGAAATTGGCCGTATGATTGATGAGTTTTCTTCTTTTGCCCGCATGCCGGCGCCCGTGCTACGCCAGGAAAACCTCAATGAGATTGCGCGTCAGGCGGTGTTTCAGCAGCAATTGGCTGCGCCGTTAATCAGCATTGGCTTTATGCATCCGGAACTGCCGCTGCGCATTTATTGTGATCGTGCCCAGATCAGCCAGGCCCTGGTCAACATCATAAAGAATGCAACCGAGGCCATTGAAACAAGAAGACAGATGAATGGCGTTGAAGGACGCATTGAGGTTCGCATCACGGCCGACAAGGAGGGGCGCATTCTTTTGTCCGTGCTGGACAATGGTTGCGGATTGCCACGCGAAATTCGCCGGCGGCTGACTGAGCCATATGTCACGACACGTGAAAAAGGCACAGGGCTTGGGCTTGCCATTGTCCGCAAGATTGCCGAGGATCATGGCGGCCGCATCAGTATACTGGATTTGGCCGAAAGTCCGCTTGCCCTGCATTCGGGTTTCGGTGATACAGGAGCGGTCGTGCAAATTATTTTCCCGCCACAGATACGCGATGACCCTTCTCATGTGGCGAATGGCCGCGAATCTGTTATGAGTGGCGAAAATAGCACAGACGCCGGTTCAATTTTCCACACAGGTGCATGATGTCCCGTGACATTCTTGTCGTTGATGATGAGGCCGATATTTGCGATCTGATCTCCGGCATTCTGGAAGATGAGGGATATCAGCCGCGCACTGCCGCATGTTCTGACACTGCGCTTGCGGCGATTGCCGGACGCCGGCCTTCGCTGGTGCTGCTGGATATCTGGCTTGAGGGGTCGAAGCTTGATGGCTTGCAGTTAATGGAGCGCTTACGCCGCGACGATCCTGAACTGCCCGTAATTGTCATTAGCGGTCATGGCAATGTCGAGATCGCCGTGTCGGCCATCAAGAATGGCGCCTATGATTTTATCGAGAAACCGTTTCAGACCGATCATTTGCTGGTGACGATCAACCGCGCGATTGAGGCGTCACGGCTGAAGCAGGAAAACCGCGAACTGCGGATAATATCCGGTGGCGAGACTAATTTTGTTGGAGAGTCAGCCGCCGCGAATCAATTACGCCAGGTCATTGCCAAGGTCGCCGCCACTGGCAGCCGCGTGCTGATTTCCGGCCCCGCGGGATCCGGCAAGGAAGTTGTTGCGCGGCTTTTGCACCAACAGTCGGCTCGCGCAGGCGGTCCGTTTGTTATCGTAAACGCCGCGAACATGGCGCCCGAACGCATAGAGAGGGAATTATTCGGCGCAGAAACAGAGAATGGCGGCTTGCCGGTGATCGGCTTATTCGAACGCGCCCATGGGGGCACCCTGTATCTTGACGAAGTTGGTGAAATGCCGATGGAAACCCAGGGCAAGATTTTGCGCATCTTGGTTGACCAGAAATTCGAACGTATAGGCGGCCGCAGTCAGGTGCAGGTCGATGTGCGTGTCGTGTCGTCATCGGGTATTGATCTGCGGGAAAAAATACTGCATGGCGCTTTCCGCGAAGATCTGTTTCACCGGCTTAATGTCGTGCCTGTGCGGGTGCCGCCGCTGTCAGAGCGGCGTGAAGATATTCCAGTCCTGATTGCGTATTTGATGCAGCGTCTGTCTGTCAGCCTGCGCACACATGCACGCAAACTTTCGGAAGACGCCATCGCCACCATGCAGACCTATGACTGGCCTGGAAATGTGCGCCAGTTGCGCAATGTCATTGAGCGGCTGTTGATTTTTGCGCCCGATGATGCGGAACGGGCCATAACCGGGGAAATGCTGCCGGCCGAACTTGGCGCGGCAACGCCGCTTTTGCTGCGCGCGGGCGGCGGCGGCTCCAGTGAAGTCGCCATGTCCTTGCCGTTGCGCGAAGCGCGCGAAATGTTTGAGCGTGATTATCTGATTGCCCAGATTGATCGCTTTGGCGGTAATATTTCGCGCACTGCCGCTTTTATCGGCATGGAACGGTCCGCCCTGCATCGCAAACTGAAATCTCTCGGCGCATACCCCAATGCGGGCAGCCAGGCGCTCATGGAAGGTGCTGATTTATGAAAAAGAAGACCATTAATCCAGGGAATATATGGGGCGAGGGAAGGTAATGGAGCCGCATGATTTATTTTGCATCAGGAGAATATCTCTGTCGTGAAAGTTATTGTATGCGGCGCTGGCCAGGTTGGTTTCAATATCGCCAAGCAATTGGCGGCCGAGCATAATGATGTAACCGTCATTGATCATAGCGCCGAACTGATCCGCAAGATCGGCGATACGCTTGATGTGCAGGGTATGGTTGGTCACGCCTCGCATCCCGATGTACTGGAGCGTGCCGGAGCCTCGGATGCGGACATGATTATTGCGGTCACGCAGAACGATGAAGTCAACATGGTTGCCTGTCAGGTCGCCCATTCTCTTTTTAACCTGCCGATGAAAGTTGCGCGTATCCGCACGCAAAATTATTTGCAGGCGCAGTGGCTGAATTTATTCAGCCGTGATCATCTGCCGATTGACGTCATTATTTCGCCGGAAATTGAGGTTGGCCGCGCCGTGCTGCGCCGTCTTGCCATGCCGGGTGCTTTTGAGGCAGCCCCGTTTGCCGATGACCGTGTGATGCTGATCGGCACATTACTGGAAGAAAATTGTCCGGTGGTGAATACGCCATTACGGCAACTGACCGATCTGTTTCCGGATCTGAATATTATTATTGCGGGCGTTGTGCGGGATGGGAAACTGTTTGTGCCGCGTGGCGATGATCAGATGCGCGTTGGCGATCAGGCGTTTTTTATTACTGCGCAGGAAAATGTCCGGCGTGCGCTGGATATTTTTGGCCACGAGGAAAAGCCCGCGCGGCGTGTCATCATTCTTGGCGCGGGCAATATCGGCATGTTTGTCGCCAAAGAGCTGGAACAAAAACATTCCACCGTACGCGTAAAAATTATCGAATATCGTAAAGAGCGCGCCGAGGCGGCCGCAGATCAGCTTTCTGAGACAGTTGTGTTGCACGGAGACGCGTTGGATCTTGAGATATTGCGTGAGGCAAATGCCGCGGATACGGAAACGATCGTTGCCGTTACCGATGATGACGAGGTTAATATTCTATCGTCTGTTCTGGCCAAGCAGGGCGGCTGTCAGCGGGCGATTGCCCTGATTAATAATCCCGGTTACGGGCCGCTGATGCGTTCGCTGGGGATTGATGTATTCATTGATCCGCGCGCCATGACCGTGTCAAAAATTTTGCAGCATGTTAGACGCGGGCGCATACGCGGTCTTTACAGCCTTCATAACGGGGTTGCAGAAGTGCTGGAGGCGGAGGCGCTGGAAACTGCGACGGTGATTGGCAAACCATTGAATGAAGCGGAAATCCCGCGCGGCATCATGATTGGCGCGATCGTGCGCGGGGATCAGGTGATCGTTCCGCGCGGAAATACGGTTATTCGCACCGGGGACCGGGTGGTGATTCTGGCGCTTGCCGATATGGTAAGGAAGGTCGAACAAATGTTCAGGGTCAGCCTTGAATATTTCTGAGTAACTGAAGTCGTGTTTTATGCCGCGCTTGTGTAAGAACCAGTCATTTGCAGGAGATATTCTGTGAAAGCAGACGCGGTGCTATGCGTTTTTGGCTGGTTATTGGGCGGGCTGAGCCTTTCCATGTTCATTCCGGCGCTTGGCGCACTGATTTCCAATGATTTCGAGAACGCGCAGATTTTCTTTAACTCGGGGGCGGTCAGCGGTTTCTTTGCAGGGGCAATGATTATCAGTCTGCGGGGCAAGGAAATAGATCTGACTAAACGCGGCAGCCTGCTGTTGATTGTGCTGACCTGGTCCATCCTGCCGGTATTTGCGGCGGTGCCGATTTATTATTCGGGAGTAACTTTCAGCCCGGACAAGGCGCTGTTTGAAGCCGTTTCCGGATTCACCACCAGTGGCGCGACGGTGCTAACGCATCTGGATAGACAGCCGGCGGCAATATTGCTTTGGCGCGCGATATTGCAATGGTTGGGCGGGCTGTACACCATCATTGCTGCAAGCGGTATTTTTGTTGTTCTCGGCATTGGCGGATTGCAGTTGCAATATGCAGCGATGCCTCATGGAGACGGGCGAACCCTGTTTGGGCGTCTGCGGCAGGTGGCGCGCACATTGCTGGGTGTTTATGCAGCGTTGACCATGTTGTGTTTTCTGGGCCTGTGGGCAGCAGGGATGCCGATTTTTGATGCTTTCTGCCATTCACTCAGTACGGTTTCGACCGGCGGCTTCAGTACACGGGATGCATCCATAGGGGCATTCAAATCCCCCAGGGTAGAGGCTGTTGCGGCTATTTTCATGATACTTGGCGCGATGAACATGGCGCTGCATTGGGCGGCTATAAATGGGCGCTGGCGCGGATACCGCCTGGATCCGGAGGCGCGTTATCTTGGCGCCGCTATCCTCATTACCGCGGCAAGTGTGTTCATCGCGTTGTTTGCCAGCGATTATAAGAGCGGGGTGAACATCGCACGTTGGGCGTTGTTCAATGGCGCTTCTTTTTTGACAACTACGGGTTATTGGACAGGAAACATAGCCGGCGCGCCATTGGCCGTTGGGTTAATTCTGATTACGGCCTTGCTGGCCGGGGGGGCGACGGGATCAACCAGTGGCGGGTTCAAGGAAATGCGCATTGGTCTGGTGATGAAGCAGGGGTGGCTGGAACTTGCACGCCTGATCAGCCCAAACGAGGTGCTGCGGTTAAGGTATGGCAAAGCCGGGGTGAAGGATGCCCAGATTGCCGCGGTATGGGCTGTATTTATCGGGCTAACTTTTATGTTAGCCGCGGGAACAATTCTCATAGGCCTGACGGGCCCGAATTTTGAACAATCCTTTGCTATTGCGGCAGCGGCGATCAGCAATTCCGGCCCTGCGGCCGGGCTGTTTTTTGCCGATGCGGTGACGCCTTATGCTTCGCTTTCCGAATCCACACGGGCGCTGGCGATGATTGGTATGATTGTTGGCAGAATGGAAGTGTTGACTCTGCTGACACTGTTAAGCCCGGCCTTCTGGCGTGGCTGAGAATAAAAAGGACATTTACGGATGAGCCGTATCGCCTATGTCAATGGACGGTATCTGCCGCTGCGCGACGCGTTTGTGCATGTGGAAGATCGCAGCTTCCAGTTTGCAGACGGGGTGTATGAAGTTTTTCCGGTATATTCCGGACGGATTGTCAATGGCGACTGGCATATGCAGCGTCTTGCGCAATCCTTGCTGGAGTTGCGCATTGCATGGCCAATGCCGCCCAAAATTCTGTCTGCCATTCTGACGGAAATCCTGCGCCGCAATCGGATCATAGATGGGGGCATGATTTATTTGCAGATCACACGGGGGGCCGCACCGCGCAATCATGCATTTCCGGATGCCAATGTTAAGCCTACGCTGGTGTTGATCGCGCGTCCTGTGAATATGCCTGCGCGTCAGGCACAGGCGGAAACCGGGGTGCGGGTGATCAGTGTGCCCGATATAAGATGGGCGGGGGGCGATATCAAAA
>OBEQ011104570.1_pt1 | contig 13966 bp, 11 predicted proteins | sample 1670901 | NCBI WGS metagenome assembly OBEQ01 (sample SAMEA104232315, study PRJEB22302) | groundwater metagenome | biome: forest; feature: aquifer; material: groundwater | place: USA | collected 2011-08-07 | depth 5.4 m
CCGCGCGCGCTCGCCCACGCCGCGCTGCCCGCGCTCGTCGCCGTGCTCGACGATCCCATCGCGTACTACCGGATGCGCGTGCTCTTCGCCATCGAGGATATCCTGGGCCGGCGCGTCCGCCGCGACGAGTACGATCCGCTGGCAGCGCCGGCCGTGCGCGCGCAGCAGGCGCAGCGTCTGCGCAGCGCGTGGGGCGACAGCCCGCGACGCTAGGCCGGTCGTGCGAAGGTCGCGACCAGCCGTCGCACCGGCGGCGACTCGTCGTCGAGGAAATCGTCGAGCGCTTGCAGCACGAGCCCGGGCGGGTAGGCCGCGATGGCCTCGAGCTCGTCGCGCAGGAGCGGCCAGGGCATCTGTCCCTCCGACTCGTGCGGCTCGCGGCCGCGCGCGATGACCAGAAGGATCCCGCCCGGCGCGACGGTCGCGACCAGCTGGCGCGCCGCGTCGGCGCGCAGCGCGCGCGGCAAGACCTGCAGCGTGTACACCTCGACGACCAGGTCGAACGCGCCGTGCCACTCGGAGGGCAGCCGCAGCGCATCGGCGGTCACGAAGGTCACCTCGGGCAGTGCGCCGAAGCGTTCGCGCGCCACCGCGACCGCGGCGGGCGAGACGTCGAACGCGGTCACGCGCAGGCCGCGCCGCGCCAGCTCCGCCGCGTTGTCACCCGTGCCGCAGCCGACGTCGAGCGCGCTCCGGCCCGGCGCGAGCGGGTGCGCGTCCAGCCAGCGCGTCAGCTGCGGGTTGGCCATCCGGTCGTCCCACGGCACCACGGCGGTACCCGCGTCAGCCTCGCGGTAGAGCTCCTCGAACCACTCGGTCGGCCGCCCCTGGGCGAGCGCGCGCGCCGCCAGCGCCCGCGCGCGTGCCCGCTTCTCGTCGGTAGGCATGCGTCCATCTTGCCACGCCGGCGGCACCGCTCCTCAATCGCCGCGCTCTCTGCGATAATGGTCTCATGCGTAGACTATTCGTACCGCTGTGTCTGCTGGCCCTGATCGGCTGCAGCCCCGTCCACGCCGGCGACGACGACGGCGCGGCCGACGCGTCGATCAGGCCCGACAGCATGATGTGCATGAACGACCTCGACTGCACCGGCGCCGCCAGCCATTGCCTCGACGGCCTGTGCGTCCAGTGCCTGGGCAACGACCAGTGCGCGGCCGGTCAGCTCTGCGACACCCAGACGCACGAGTGCCGCGGCTGCGCGCAGCACAGCGAGTGCGCCTCCAACGTGTGCGACCCGGTGCTGGCGACTTGCGCCGTCACCGACGAGGTGGTCTACGTCGATTCGGCCAACGGCAGCTTCGCCGGCAATTGCGGCACCCACGACCTGCCCTGCAGCAGCCTCGACACCGGTCTCGGCAAGGTCAACGCGGATCGGCACTACCTGTCGCTGTTCGGGACGTTCAATTTCCCCAAGATCAGCCTGGCACAGCGCATCACCATCGTGGGCTACGGCTCGGCCACCCTCGACACCGGCTTCGACCCGCAGATGGCAGGCGCGCTCATCGACGTCAAGGCGGGCGCCGACGTCGTCCTCGACGGGCTCAAGATCATCAACAACCAGGGCGGCGAAGGCATCACCTGCGCCAACGCCAAGCTGTGGATTGGCCACAGCGTCATCTCCAAGCACATGGGCAATGGCATCTCCGCGTCCAAGTGCAGCCTCGACATCGAGGACACCGAGATCTCGGGCAACTCGCAGATGGCCCTCTACTCCGATCAGCTCACCATGCACTCGAGCCTGATCGACGGCAACGTCCAGGGTGGCATCAACGCCTGCTCCGACGGCCTGGACGTGCGCAACAACGTGTTCGTCAACAACACCACCGGCTTCAACCGCTACCAGGGCGCCATGGAGTTCTTCTGCGGCACCGGCCTGATGCCCGGCCTGGTCGCCTACAACACGCTGGTCAACAACAGCATCAATGGCCTCGAGCGCGGGCTCATCGGCTGCTCGAGCCAGCCCAACCTGACCATCGACAGCAACATCATCTTCGGCAACCACGTCGACTCGGGCCCGACGGTGACCAACTGTGTGGGCCTGGGCAAGAACGTCTCGGACCAGAACCTCAACACGCAGACCATCGTCACCACCGACCCGAAGTTCGTCGATGCGGCGAACTTCGACTTCCACCTGCAGCCCGGCTCGCCCGCGCGCAACCTGGGTACGCCCGGGCACGCCCTGCCCTACGACTTCGACGGCAAGGCGCGCTCGGACGGCCAGCCCGACATGGGGGCGTTCGAAGTGCCGTAAGCTGCGCTCGTGCCCGCCTCGCTTCCCACCACACTCCTCTTCGACATGGACGGCGTCCTGGTCGACTCGCGCGTGCCCATCGCGCGCAGCATGGTGCATGCGCTCACCCGGCTCGAGCTCACGCCGCCGCCTGACCACGAGCTGCACACGTACATCGGGCCGCCTCTGCACGACGCCTTCGCGGCCCTCGTGGCGCGCCTGGGCGCCGACGCGGCGCTGGTGCCGGCGCTGGTCGACGTCTACCGCGAACGCTACCAGCGCCTGAGCGTCGCCGAGACCGAGGCCATGCCCGGCGTCGCCGAGCTGCTCGACCGGCTGGCCGCACGGCCCGGACTGACGCTGGGCGTGGTCACGTCCAAGCCGCTCGCCTACGCACGGCCCATCCTGGCCGCGCGCGGGCTCGACCGGCACATGCGCGTCATCGAAGGTCCTTCGCTGGAGGCGCGCGGCGAGGCCAAGACCGTCACCCTGGGCCGAGCGCTCGCCGCGCTCGCCGCCGCCGGCGCGCCCCCAGCCGGCGCCGCGCCCACGACCGTCGCCATGATCGGCGACCGCTGGCACGACGTCGCGGCCGGGCGCGCCCACGGCGTGGTCACCATCGGAGTTCTGTGGGGAATCGGTTCGGAGCAGGAGCTGCGTGAGGCGGGAGCCGACGCCATCGTGGCGACGCCGGAGGACCTGGAGGCCTACCTGACGCTCACTCGTCGATGACGCCGTTGCAGTTGTCGTCGCGATGGTTGCCGGGCACCTCGCTGCGCGACGGGTTGACGTCGGCGCGCGTGTCGTCGCAGTCGTCGTCGTTGAGCACGGTGCCGGCGGGCTGCGTGCAGGCATCGACCGGGCGTGTGGTGTCGCCGAAGCCGTCGTGGTCGGCGTCCATGTAGAACTGCTGCGCGTCGACCGCGTTCTCGTCGGTGAAGCCGTCGCAGTCGTCGTCCTCGCTGTTGCAGACCTCGTCGGCGCCCGGGTGCTGGTTGTCGTTGTTGTCGTTGCAGTCGCCGGCGCGGTTGGCCACCGAGGGCGGCTGGGCCGGACCCGGGCAGCCGTGGGCCAGGATCACGCCGTCCTTGCCATAGCCGTCGGCGTCGATGTCCTGGTACCACACGGTGTCGGAGTCGACCGTGCCGTTGCAGTTGTCGTCGACGCCATTGCAGGCCTCGTCGGCGCCCGGGTGGATGGTGTCGAGGACGTCGTTGCAGTCGCCGTCGACGTTGACCCAGTCGACGCCGCCGGTGGTGGGCGCGCTGCACGCGACCACGCTGCCGCTGGGGCGGCCGAAGCCGTCGGTGTCGGCGTCCTGGTACCAGGTCTGGCCGTCGACCGGATTCTCGTCGATCTGGGGGTTGCAGTTGTCGTCCAGGCCGTTGCAGCGCTCGGGCGCGCCCGGGTTGCGCGTGGCGCGGGTGTCCTCGCAGTCGCCGCCCTGGGTGGCGTAGCCGGCCGGCTGCGCGCAATCGACCACCGTGCTGCCGGTGACGCCGTAGCCGTCGCCGTCCACGTCGCGGAAGAAGGTGCGCGTCATCAGGCCCTCGTCGGCCGCGCCGTTGCAGTTGTCGTCGCTGTGGTTGCAGGTCTCGGCCGCGCCCGGGTGGCGCGCCGCGTTGGCGTCGTCGCAGTCGCCGTTCACCGGCGCGTAGCCGGCCGGACGCGCGCACGCCTGCAGGGTGGGCGCGCTGGCGCCGAAGCCGTCGGCGTCGGCATCGCGGAAGAAGGTGATGCGCACGCCCTCGTCGATCTGGCCGCTGCAGTTGTCGTCGGCCAGGTTGCACACCTCGGGCGCGCCCGGGTGGACCGCCGCGTTGCCGTCGTTGCAGTCACCGCCGGTGAGCACGTAGCCGGCGGGCGCCACGCAGGCGGTCAGGGGCAGCGCGTTGTTGCCGAAGCTGTCACCGTCGTTGTCGCGGAAGAAGGTGCTCGTGGCCACGCCGTCGTCGACCAGGCCGTCGCAGTCGTCGTCGGAGGCGTTGCAGACCTCGGTGGCGCCCGGGTGGCGCGCCGCGTTGGTGTCGTCGCAGTCGCCGCTCGCGGCCACGAAGCCGGCGGGCGCGCTGCACGTGCTCGTGCTGGTCGCCGGGGTGCCGAAGCCGTCGCCGTCGGCGTCGCGGAAGAAGGTCGTGGTCACGCCCTCGTCGATCTGGCCGTCGCAGTCGTCGTCGTGGCCGTTGCAGGTCTCGACCGCCGGCACGCACACGGTGCCGGGCGCGGCCATGGCCCAGCGCACGCACGCGTCGAAGATCTTGCCGCCCTGGGCGTTCAGGCGCGTGCCGAAGTCGTCGCCGAAGAAGGCGCCCACGCGGCGCGCCGGCGCGGCCTGGCCGCCCTGCAGCGCGGCGCCCGACTCGAAGGTGAACAGGGCCGCGCGCGCCGGCTGACCCTCGAGCGTGGCGACGATCTGCGCCGCCGCCGCCGGCTTGCCGAAGCGGAAGCGGTCGGGCGTCGACACCACCTTGACCAGGCCGGCGGACAGGCCGGCGTCCATGGCGATGGCGTGGCTGGGTGAGACGACGTTGATCCTGGTCTGGTTGTCGAGCGCGCCCTGGTCGGTGCCGTCGACGGCGCCGGTGAAGCGCATCTCGTCGAAGAGCGCGTGCTCCCAGGTGAACACCGGCACGGCCACGTCGCGCAGCCGGGTGCCCACGTCGGTCGACTGCACCGTGCCCGAGATGACCACGATGCGCTTGCCGGTGGCGTCGGAGGCCTGCACCGCGTTGCCCGCGCGCACGGTGACGTGCAGGCCGAGCGCCACCAGGCGATCACGCAGCGCCGCGTCGGCCGCGCACAGCGCCCCGTTGTCGACGACGAACAGGGCCTCGCCCGGAGGCGGCGGAGGCGCGACGCCCATGGCCCAGCGCACCATGGCGTCGAAGAGGCGCAGGCCGTTCGCGTTCAGCTTGGCGGCGGTGCGCTCGTTGAAGAAGGCCGCGACGCGGCGCGCGGGCGCGGCCTGGCCGCCCGCCAGCGCCGCGCCGGTGGCGTAGGTGAACACGGTGGCGCGCTGCGAGCTGCCCGCCAGCGTGGCGACGATCTGCGCGCCCGCGGCCGGCTTGCCGAAGTGGAAGGTGTCGTTCGAGCCCACCACCGTGGCCAGCCCGGCGCCCAGGCCGGCGTCCACGGCGATGGGATGGGTCGGCGCGACCACGTTGATCTTGGTCTGGTCGTTGACGTTGCCCCAGTCGTTGCCCTCGTTGCCGCCGGTCAGACGCATGTCGTCGAACAGGCTCTCCTCGAAGGTGATGACCGGAACCGCGACGTCGCGCAGGCGCGTGGCCAGCGAACTGGAGTCCACACTCTCCGAAATCAGGACGAGCTTGCGCGAGGTGGTGTCTGCGGCCTGGGCCACGCGGCCATCGCGCAGCGCGACCGTCAGGCCGAGACCTTCGAGGCGCGTGCGCAGCGAGGCGTCGGCCTGGCCCAGGTTGGTGTTACCGACGACGAACAGCACGTCGCCCGCGGGCGCGCCCTGGGTGGGCAGGCCGCACGTCCACAGCATGACGGCGTCGAAGAGCTGCCAGCCGGCGTCGTTGAAGCGGCGCGCGCTGTCGTCCGAATAGTAGAGGCCGACCCGGCGCCTGGCCGCGTTGCCGCCCCCGACGAGCGCCGCGCCCGTGTCGTAGGCGAAGACGGTCGCGCGCGTGGACGAGCCGGCCAGGCGGGCGATGATCTGCGCCGCGCTGCCCGGCTTGCCCCAGCGGAAGTCCGCGCGACCGTTGAAGACGTCGAGCGAGCCCGCGGCCAGGTGGGCCGCCTGCGCGATCGGGTGCGACGCACCCACGATGTCGATGCTTTCCTGGCCGTCGGTGGCGCCGAAGTCGCTGCCGTCGCTCACGCCGGTCAGGCGCAGGTCGTCGAAGAGCGAGCTCTCCCAGGTCACCACGGGCACGGCCACGTCGCGCAGGCGCGTGCCCAGGTCGGTCGAGGTCACCGTCGAGGAGATGACCACCAGGTCGCGGCCGGTGGTGTCGGCGACCTGGGTGTCGACGGCGCGGCGCAGCGTGACGGTGAAGCCGAGCTCGGCGAAGCGGTCGCTGACCGCCTGGTCGCCCTCGTTCAGGTTCGTGTCACCGACGACGAACAGCAGCTTGCCCGCGGCCACGGTGCGCTCGGGCGGCGGCGGGGGCGTGCAGCCGGTCTCGCTGGCGATGGTCGCCTGCGACTCGGGCCCGCCGATCTCACCGATACAGCCGGTGATCGTCGCGAGCACCAAGCACGCGGCGAAGTACGCCAGCGCGACCGGGCCAGAGAGCGAGATGCGGAAAGTCATCGATGAAACCAGCGTGTTGTTGCGCACGCAAAACCACAGAGCAACCGATGTGCCACAAGCGAGCACTTCGGGCATGTTACGGTAATGCTTTGGCTATTCGCCGTATGCGACGGCCACTGACTCGCATGAAAGGACTCCCACCCCCTCCGAGTACACGAGAGTCCACGCCCGGAAAGCGGAACTCGGGCTCGCGCGCTCTCTCACGCCTCGGTTGCTGATTGCACGCGTCCACGGGTGGACGCGACTCATCAGGTGGTCACGACGAGTCAGTCGACGAGCGCGTACGCAATCCCGGCGCGCAGCTGTTCGACGTAGCGCGCGTCGGCGAAGCCGTCCTCGGTGTGCCCGAGCCCGGTGTAGAAGGCGCGCCCGCCCTCGTACGCGTGCTGCCACGCGATGGGATGATCGGCGCCCATCTTGCCACCCTCGTAGCTGGCCTCGTCGACGACGGCGAGCACGTGCAGCCCGGGACGAGCGCGCGCGTTGACGTCGAAGTCGTACCACTCGTCGACGCGCGTCCAGGCCGCGCCGCTGGTCGGGCGCACCGTCGCCGCCTGCACGTGCGGATGACTGCTGAAGTACGCGCCGACCAGGCCGCCGTAGAATCGCCACGCGTAGCCGGTGTCGCAGGCGGAATGGATGCCCACGAAGCCACCGCCTGCGCGCACGAAGCGCTCGAAACCGGCCTGCTGCGCCGGGTCGAGCACCTCGCCGCTGGTGTTGAGGAAGACCACCGCGCCGAAGCGCGCGTCGCCGAGCAGCTGCACCAGGCGCGCGGGATCCTCGGTCGCCTCGCACACGGGCGCGAGCTGCCGCAGCGCGCGCACGCCCGCGGCGATCGAATCGTGACGGTAACCGGTGGTGCGCGTGAACACGACGAGACCGCGACGCATCGCGACCCAGGGTACGCGGGGCAAGAGAAGATGTCGCGCCGCTCTGGCTGACGCATGACCGCACCGACGGGCGGCGCGGGTGACGCAGGCACGACGTGCAGTACGCGCCCGGGGGGAGTACCCTGGACCTGGCGAAGACTGGTGGAGGAGGTGGAGCCATGGGCATCCCGAACACCGTCAGTGAGTTTCTGCATTCCCACGAGGTCGACTTCACGGTCGTGCCGCACCGCTTGACCGTGACCAGCATGCAGACAGCCGAAGCGGCGCACGTTCCCGGCGACGCCCTGGCCAAGGCGGTCGTGCTCGAGGACGGCGAGCGCTACGTGCTCGCGGTCATCCCGGCCACGCACCGGCTCGACGCCATCGCGCTCGAGGGTCTGCTCGACCGCGAGGTGCGCATGGTCGGCGAGCAGGACTTCTCCGTGCTCTTCCGCGACTGCCGGCGCGGCGCCGTGCCCGCTATCGGCAATGCCTACGGCGTGACCACCGTCGTCGACGTGGTCCTGGCCTCGCGGCCCGACGTGTACATCGAGGCGGGCGATCACGAGAACCTGATCCACGTCAACCGGCGCGGCTTCGAGCGGCTCATGGCCGGCAGCGAGCGCGGCGCGATCAGCTACCACGTGTAGGCGAACGGACGCGGCCCGTAGCAGAGATCTGGAAACGCCAGGGTGCCAGGGGCGCCAGCTGGGCTCAACTCGCTCTGAACAAGAACCTCAGGGTCAGGTTCCGTGTGGTCGCCTTCGTTGCTGGCGCACGGGTTGCCACCCTGGCGTTTCAAATCTCTGTTTCCGCGGCCGCCTCAGCCGAAGATCTTCACATGCAGCGCGCGCACCGCCGCGCGCAGCACGCGGAATGCGCTCGCGCCGAACCAACCCGTGCACAGCCGATCGAGCGCGCCCGGGAAGACCACCAGGAGCACGAACAGCGTCGCGGTCGCGCCCGCGCTGACCGCGGTCACGCGCCACCAGCGTGACGTGCGCTCGAGCGTGGCCTCGTCCAGACGCGCGGCCACCTCGGCCATGGGCGGCCGGTCGCCGGGATTCTTGGCCAGACAGCGCATGGCCAGCCCCGCCAGCGACGACGCGTAGGGACGGCGCACACGCGGCCGCGGCGGCTCCGACTCGACGTGCTGGTAGAGCAGGCCGTAGGTGGTCTCCGACGAGAACGGCCGCTCGCCCGAGATGGCCTCGTAGATCATCATGCCCACCGAGTAGACGTCGCTGGCGGCGCTGGCGCGGTGGCCGAGCGCCTGCTCGGGCGACATGTACATGGCCGTGCCGATCATGTGGCCCTCGGTGGTCATGGTGCTCTGATCGGTGGCGCGGGCGAGCCCGAAGTCGGCCACCTTGGCGCGGCGCGACTTGGTCAAGAGGATGTTCTCCGGCTTGACGTCGCGATGGACGACGCCCTGGGCGTGCGCGTGGGCCAGCCCGCGCGCCACGTCGGCCAGGATGCCGATGACCTGCGCGGGCTCGCCGCCCTTGCGCAGGTAGCGCCGGAACGATCCGCCGTGCACCAGCTCCATCACGATGTAGTGCCGGCCGCGTGCTGCACCCACGTCGAGGACGCGCACGATGGCCGGGTGCTCGAGCCGGCTCGCGGTCGCCGCCTCGCGCTGGAAACGCGCCACCACGTCGGTGTCGCGGGCCAGCTGCGTGTCGAGCAGCTTGATGGCGACCTCGCTGCCCTTGTGCGGCGCGCCCACGTAGACCTCGCCGAACGCACCGCGGCCGAGGAAGCGCCTGAGCGTGTACTTGCCCACTCGGGTGCCGATGAGATCCTTGGGCGCCTTCGCCACCCGCGCAGTATAGGGGCGCGCGGGTAGAAATCCTCCGTCTCGCTCGTACGTTCAAGCCAGGCAAGGGAGGTGCGGCATGGTGCGCTGGGCTGCAATCGGATTCACGGCCACGGTTTCATTGTTGATTCCCGCGGTTTGGCACGCGACGGAGGCCGATCTACCGGTCGACGGCGCGCTGGTCAAGCCACCCATCGAGAGCTTCACGGTCAACGGAGTGGAGGTGAAGGTGGAGGTCGACCGCGGCGCGGTGGCGCCCGGCGAGGAGGTGCATCTCAAGCTGATCGCGTTCTCCGACAAGCCGCAGCGCCTGGCGCTCGTCGTCAGCGAGCAGGCCGGCGACAGCGAGCCGATGGAGCGGGTGTCGCGTCCGCCCGAAGTGCTGTCCAAGAAGTCGATCACCGTGAAGGCCGCGCCGGGTGGCGGCGAGGTGGCCACGCTGACGTTCCGTCTGCCCAGGTCGAAGGGCAAGAAGGGCGGCGTCAAGCAGTACTCGCTCCTGATCGAGCCGGCCAAGCGGGTCGACCCGGGCGAGGACGGCGAGGAGGTCGCCGCGCTCATCAACGTCGTCACGCATGATCCGGAGGCGTACTCGGTGGCCATCGAGCCGCCCGCCAGCATCGAGCCGGGCAAGGCCTTCGATCTGACCGTGCGGGTGAAGAACCCCGGCAAGAAGGCCATCAAGGGCGTGCACATCGAGCTCAGCCCCGCGCCCGAGGTGCTCGAGGCCAACCTCATGGGCGAGTCAGCCATCTTCGGCGGCAACCCCGAGGACTGGGTGGTCAAGCCGGCCAGCGGCGGCGAGGACGCCATCGAGATCGAGTCGCTCGCGCCCGGTGAAGAGAAGGTCGTCACCTACCGGGTCGAGCCGCAGAAGCAGATCGGTCGCTTCGCGCTCATGGCCAGCGCCTGGTCGGACGACGGCGGCAACGCCCTCGACTGGAAGGCCATCGACACCAGCGCGCAGGTGGCCGGCAAGTGAGGCGGCTCGGCGCGCTCGCCGGCGTCATCGCCGGCCTGGCCGCGACCCTGCTGGTGCTGTCGGCGCTGAGCGCGCACGGCGGCGGCGGGCCGCGGCCGGCACCCACCCGGCTGGTCGCCGAGGACGCGAGCGCGCCGCTTGCTCGCATCGCCATTCACTACGCACCCTCCGCCGATCGCGTGGCCCTGGGTGTGTGGAAGCAGCTGTTCGTCGCCCTGCCCGCTCAGATCGAGGTCGACGTCGAGGTCGCCGAGGCGGCCCACTTCGATCGCTTCGTCGGACTGATGCGCGACGCGGGCGTGAGCGCGCCCGCGCGCTTTCACCCGGTGATCGTGGGCGCGTCGATCACCACCTGGTCGCGCGATCGCTACGCGGCGCTGGTGCGCGACGGCGGCGGCGGCATGATCCTCGCGCCACCCTTCCTCGGCTCGGCCTTCGCCGGTCGCACGGGTGACTTCCGCTCGCCCTTCGCCATCTCGCAGGCGCTCTACGGCAGCGAGCCGCGCGTGGCCAGGTACGCCTTCGAGGGCGGCGATCTGGCGGCCACGCCGCACTGGCTGTTCGTCGACGCCAACCTGGGCGGGCGCAACCTCGGCCGCGGCCACGCCGATCGTACGACCCTCGAGAAGCAGCTCCGGCGCGACTTCGGCCAGGAGCTGGTCTGGCTGGGCGACGAGGTCGGCGACGTGCCGCGCCACCACATCATGATGTACATGGTGCCGCTCGACGACCACACCATCGCCGTGGGCGACGAGCGCGCCGGGCTGGCGCTCCTGGGCGAGGACGAGCGCGAGGCGCTCGACATCGATCCCGACACCGAGACGCAGATCCGGCGTTTCGACCACGCTGCCGAGCTGCTCGTGGAACGCGGGTTTCACATGGTGAGATTTCCGGCCCTGGTCCTGCGCGGCGGCGGATCCTTCGTGACCTACACCAACGCGCTCTTCGATCGTCGGGGCGCGCAGAAGATCGTCTACCTGCCCACCTATCGAATGCCAGCCCTCGACGACGAGGCGGCACGCCTGTACGGCTCGCTCGGCTACCAGGTACGTCGCATCGACATGGCACCCATTTACCGCCTGAATGGCTCACTCGGCTGCCTGGTAAATGTCATTTCCCGCGGTGATCGTTCATGATTCGCGCGTGACCAAGAAACACAGGCTTTCACATCGTGGAATACGGCGCGCGGGCGAACGCGCTGCAATCAAGCTAGCCAAAGAGCGAATGCGAGCCGCCGAGATTTCACCTGGTGGAACTCCTGAACGTCCCATTGTCGTGGACAGCGCTCAGGTCATTGACGGCCGCGCTCGCGACCTGCTGTGCGTCGTATGCGAGGCGAACGTGATCCTCGAAGAACACGACGCAATCCCGCACGGAGACGTGATTCTCAGACGCGCGAAAGTGGTATGCAAGGAGTGCCACACGCCGCGCGTGATCTGGTTTCGCGTCGAGCGGCCGCGGCCCAACTGAGCCGAGAGCGGGAGAGCGATTGATGCATATCCGAGGGTCCTCGTGCCTGATCATTGCCATTTTGCTGGCCGCGTGCACTCCAAATTCTCGCCCACACAATGCCGATGATGATTCCACCGGCGATGCCACGAGCATGCCCGACGCGCACGTGCCTGGCGTGTGCGGCGACGGCGTCGTCGACTACCCCGAGACCTGCGATCCACCCGCGAGCTGCCCGACGTCGTGCCCGACCATGACGTGCATGATCTCGCAGGCGGCCGGCCTCGCGGCCACCTGCAACCTCGAGTGCGGCTTCACCGAGATCACCATCTGCTTCGGCGGTGACCACTGCTGCCCGGCCGGCTGCACCGCGAGCACCGACCCCGACTGCTCGGGCGTGCGTGTCGACCACGCCTACGAGGAGCAGTACACGCTCGCCGATCTGGGCGCGGTGCCGGGCGTGCCCACGCGCCTGGGCGGGATCGCCGTCAAGGCCGGCGACCCCAGCAAGCTGATCGTGGGCGGCACCGCCAACCAGCTCTCCGGCGCCTTCTACGAGATCGGCATCGTGCGCGACGATCAGGGCCACATCACCGGCTTCTCCGGCACGGCCACGCGCGTCTTCGACGGCGGCTACAACGATGGCGGCGTGCTCTACGGCCCCGAGGGCGTGCTCTTCTACGCCCGCTGGCCGGTCAACGAGCTGGGCCAGATCAAGCCGGGCAGCATGGTGACCGACAAGGTCATCGACGTCGACGCGCTGGGCGTGGGCTACTCGGTGGCGGGCGCGGCCTTCACGCCCGCGGGCACGAGCGCGCCCGGCACGCTCAAGCTGATGTCGTGGTCGAGCGGCCTCTGGCACACGGTCACGCTCGTGCCCGACGGCACGGGCACCTTCGACGTGGGCACGGTCACGCGCATGCCCACGCCGCTCATCGGCGGACCCGAGGGCATGGTCTACGTGCCCGACGGATCGCCGCTCTTCCCCCACATGTCCATCCTGGTTTCGGAGTTCAGCACCGGCGTGGTCTCGACCTATGAGGTCGACGCCAACGGCGACCCCATCCTGAGCACGCGCAAGCTGTTCGTCATCAACCTCAACGGCGCCGAGGGCGCCACCATCGACCCGACCAGCGGTGACTTCCTGTTCTCGACCTTCGGCGGCGGCGACCGGATCATCGTGGTGCACGGCTTCGCGCCCATCGGCTGAGAGACCCGTGGTATAGGCGCGCCATGTCCCGGAAGGTGCTCGCGGCAGTGATCGTGGCCATGGCGGCGAGCGGCTGCAACGGTGCGCCCGCCGCCGCGTCGCCGGATGCGGATGTGCCGGTGGAGCCGCCCTTCGTGGCCTTCGCCTCGACGTTCCAGGGTTTTCGCCGCTGGACGTCGTTCCATTCGCAAGGTCCGCCGGCGGGCTCCTTTCCGCCCGACGTGCTGGGCCCGCGCACGCAGTACATCAATCGGCTGCCCGCGCACGGCCTGGAGACCTTCCCGGTCGGCACCATCATCGTCGAGGCGCGCGAGAGCGGCGCGCGCAACATCTTCGCCGCGGTCAAGCGTGGCGCCGGCTACAACGCGCGCGGCGCCATCGACTGGGAGTGGTTCGAGCTGACCGAGACCCAGAGCGGCCAGGTCGGGCTGCTCTGGCGCGGCCTGGGGCCGCCCGCCGGGCAGACCTACGGCCACGGCGGCGCGAGCACCTGCAACGAGTGCCACGCCAACTGTCCGGTCAACGACAGCATCTGCTCGGTCAAGCTGCGCCTGGCCAGCTTCTAGGCATGGCGACGCCGAAGAAGCCTGCGCCCGATCTGCCCCGGATGGCCTTCGCCACGCCCGCCGCGTTCGCCGCCTGGCTGAAGAGGAACCACGCCTCGTCGCGCGGCATCTGGCTCGAGCTGGCCAAGGTCGGCTCGGGCGTGGCCTCGGTGACCTACGCCCAGGCGGTCGAGGTCGCGCTCACCTGGGGCTGGATCGACGGGCAGAAGGCCAGCCTCGATGCGCGCGCATGGCTGCAGAAGTTCACCCCGCGCAGCGCGCGCAGCATCTGGTCCAAGATCAACCGTGCCAAGGCGCTCGCGCTCATCGAGTCGGGCGCGATGCAGGCGCCCGGGCTCGCCGAGGTGGAGCGCGCGAAGAAGGACGGCCGCTGGGACGATGCGTACGACTCGCCCAGGAGCGCCACGATGCCCGAGGATCTGGCCCGCGCCCTGGCCGCAAAGCCACGCGCGGCCAGGTTCTTCGAAAGCCTCGACGGCGCCAACCGCTACGCCATCCTGTGGCGGGGGCCGACGGCCCAAAAGCCCCAGAAGCCCGCCCCCCCCCCCCCCCCGTC
>OBEQ010757176.1_pt1 | contig 13964 bp, 17 predicted proteins | sample 1670901 | NCBI WGS metagenome assembly OBEQ01 (sample SAMEA104232315, study PRJEB22302) | groundwater metagenome | biome: forest; feature: aquifer; material: groundwater | place: USA | collected 2011-08-07 | depth 5.4 m
CGGCTCCGTGACACGATACGCCACACGCCGGTGGTGTCCCAATTGCACCATGAGCACACCGCGAAACCGCAACAGGGCCGCAACAGCGCAAAGGATACCATGGAGATTTCGTGTTGCGTCTCTGCGGATTGTTGCCTGCCTGCCGCGCCTGCGGCAGCGGGGCAGGTAGGCGCTTTCGCGGTGTCCACGGCGTATGAGGACAGTACCTGCACGCCCCGTAGTTGCCCGCCCTCCTGGAATCGGGTAAGATAAAACGCTTCGTTCGTACGTGTACGGCTTCCATCTTGTTCGATCCGTGGTGGGCGCCCGCCCCAGCCAGGAAACAGGAAATAAGGGGCGAGGGCAATGTGCGCGTTTTCTGGCTTCATTCGTTTTCGGCAGTTAGGCTGATTGCTGTCTGCTGTTCTATGGTGGGCGTAGCTCAACTGGTTAGAGCGCCTGGCTGTGGCCCAGGAGGTCACGGGGTCAAATCCCGTCGCTCACCCTGATTTCCCAAGGGGTTACAGCCAGTCGCTGTCGCCCCTTGTTCGTCCGTGCTAATGTGGGGCTAACAAACCATCCGACCCCATCCTCACGTACGGAGCAAACGTTGTTGCGGTTGTCGCGCCCGTTTTCTTCAATACCCTGTGATATAATTCGTGGCATGAGACCCTATTCGCCCTGGTCCAGTGTGCAGGAGAAGATTAACGGAAGGATAGCACCGATGCACCGCTGGCTGGCCGTGGTAGTCGGGATAGGCCTGAGTCTGGTGAGCCTCACGCAGCGGCCCGCCGTCGCCGCGGCCGAGGAGTGGGGGCCAGTACAACAGGGGCTCAAGGTTCGCTTAACCATTCCGAAGCTCCGATATGTCCTCGGCCGTCCGATCAAGTACTGGGTGGACGTCAAGAACGAGAGCGACGCGCCAAAAACTCTCAACCCCTATACGGGGCTCACTGATCCGTTGGAGATCACGGATGCCGCCGGCAACCACATACCTTATCGTGGGCCCCCCTATGAGGCCTTCTATGATATGGGTCCGGGCCCGCCAATCAAACCCGGTGAAACCAGGACTCTCACTGACGGTCGAGACCTCTCAAAAGATTACGCTCTAGCTAGGCCGGGGCACTATACCGTGCAATTTCGTGGGGCGTTAGTTGGTCCGAGTCCGGTGCCTCCTTCGAATCGGGTAGACATGGAAGTGGTGGAGGAGCCATTGACGCCATCCCGATGATCGGCTAAGCGGAGCATCCCCTTAGCGACCTGATACACTCGCCCGCTGAGGAGCCTTTCCCAGCAGCGCTCTGGCGTCTCCGAGGCGCACCAGCGCGTGAACTCCCAGAGAAACACGCTCCAGGCCTCCTCAGAAGCGGTTCTAACATCGTCCACTCGCTCACCCCAATTTCCCCAAGGGGTTACGTCAAGATGGCGTAGCCCTGTTTGGCTCTATGCTAACACCATGCTAACAAAAACCCTGAAGGCGACTTAGGAGGTTCATCTGGTCAGCATGTTCAACGGACAAATCAAGAAAGGGTCGGGGTGTAAGGTCGGGGGAGGGACGTGTACGTACGCCAGTGACTCACATACCACGCCGGATCAAAGAGAGATGGAGTTGGAAGTGGAATCGATGAGAAAACCCTGATGCAGATAAAGCCTGAAGTCTTCACGGTGGATGAGCTGCAGCGGTTGCGAAAACTCTACAAACCATTCGGTATAGATGACCCGGTACGATTACGTGCCTGCCCGGTATGCAAGGAACTGATGTACCGCCGGAACTGGGGCGAACACTCCGGCGTGATCGTGGATCGCTGTGAGCAGCACGGCACGTGGTACGATGAGGGTGAGGTTGAGAAGATCCGCGAGTACATCGAGCTTGGGGGAATTGAGTACGAGAAGCTCCGGCTCACCGAAGGGGGACTGAGTGACCTGGAGACGAAACTCGATCAGAAGACGGCGGAGTTGGATCTTCGAACAATCAGAGCCTACCGCAGAGCAAGACTGTGGTCGATATTCGGCTTTTAGAACAGGACAGATACAGAAAAATGCCAGGTGCTTTCCGGACAGGTGTCGAATTGTGATGACAGGTGACCTTCCCGTCAGGCACTGGGCCAATTACATTGAGAGGTGGCGGGTGATGAACAAGACCGGTGGCCGGACAGGATCCGAACCACGTATATGGTAGAGCACTCTGGCCATATGCTAAGGAAGAGTAGGCAATTGTTTAACGAGCTCGTGGACCTCTTCAGAGCCGCACCAGCCCGTGAACTCCCGGAGAAACACGCTCCAGGCCTCGTCCGAAGCGGTTCTAACGTCTTCCACTGGCTCACCCTGATTTTTTCAAGGTGATGTGGTATAAGTAGTTGCATGAGACCGCTGCGTGGTGTGAGAGGTGACGAGACGGCGTCCAGGACATCTTGGGCGCCGTGTTTGCGTCTGATGAGACCGAGGGAGCCGATAGAGAAGCGAGGGAACGATGCGTCTTGCTAAGCGATGCGCTGTCTTTGTGCTCGGCCTCGTGGTGCTGGCTGCCCCCGTGTTTGGCGCGGAAGGGGAGTCCTTGTATGATAAGCAAAGTAAACACCATTTCGTGCCGCAGGCGGGTTTTGTACCCGATGAAGAAACAGCAATCAAGATTGCTATGGCGGTCTGGACGCCGATCTACCACTTCAAGTACAAGCCTGAGGATAGCCAGCTCTACCATGCAAAGCTGATCGGTGATGTATGGCATGTTAACCACCCGCTGCCAAAGGCCACGCCTACAGAGGTCACGATGGGAGGTGGTCCTGAGGCCGAGATTGCTAAGGCAGATGGGAAGATACTGCGCGTTTCATTCGAGCAATAGTAATCGGGAGAGTTTAGGCGCCGCGCAACTTGTCCGCTAGCTCCTATACCTCCCATGACTCGCACCACACTCGGAATTCCGTTAGAAACCTGCTCCATTCTGCTGTAGAAGTTCTACAATCGTCTCGTCGCCCCCAGGTTCTGATTCTTGGAGAAAGGTCAGCTCTAACAAGCTAGCCTCTAAATGAAATCAAGACCCTTCCCGGTCATCATCCTCGTGCTTGTCGTCTCCTTCTCTAGGCCTCCACTCGCAATCGCCCGAGTCGACGACATCACCGATGATCTCCGGGTGACCCATGATCGGACCTTTCCGGGCGGCGTATATCACTTCAGAACTGGCAAAGATGCTGGCATCATTCGAGTCGAAGCAGACAATGTGGTGCTCGATGGTGGGGGATTGGAACTCCGCGGACCAGGCGTTCCAGAAGCCGAGGGCCACATGAAGGCGCGAGGGATGGGTATCTATATCGGTCAACACCGTAACGTTACGATCAAGAACTTTAAGATTCACGGGTTTCGCTGGGGAATTTATGCGACCGATGTCAAGAACCTGACCATCCTTGATTGCGACTTGGCGGATAACCATGAGGACACCCGGCAAATGGGATCGCGGAGCCGCGTCGGGCTAGAAGGGTGGATGCAGCCTGCTGCGCTGCTCCCCGTCAATGCGGAGAAAGGAGGCGGACTCGCCCTCCGAAATGTGGACACTGGTGTTTTTAAGCGCCTGCAACTCCAGCGCAATGCGATTGGGTTGGCGGCGTATGATAGCCACAATCTGATTATCGCGGACAGTAACGCCTCAGACTGTACTGCATGGGGGATGCTGCTGTACCACTCGAGCTACAACGTCCTGCGCAACAATACGATCAATAATGTCTGGCGATTCAATAGCGGAGGACGACTCACTCAACCCACGACATGGAATAACTCTGGTGACGCTGCAGGTCTGCTGTTTGTCATCAACTCGAACCACAACGCCATTGTCGGCAACCATATGCATGACGGGGTCGAGGGCTACTTCGGAGGTGGACGCGAGTCGTATACGCTCGCTGATGACTACACCTTTGCCGCCTTCAACGACGTGGAGAACAACTGGGCAAACTGCATGGAGCACACCTTCGGACAGTACGACGTCTTCTACAAGAACACCGTACGCCGTTGTGCCGCGGGCGCCATCTACCTCGGTGTCTCGCGAGATGCGCAGGTGATCCGTAACACCATCAGCGACTCCATCCCAGGGATGCAGCAGGTGGCGATCGACCACGAGAATGGTGTCCGCTGCCTCTATTTCGCTAACACCATCCAAAATGTGGCAGGCGACGGCATCCACCTAATGCACAAGGCAAAGAATGGCTGGTGGCCCAGTAGTGCCGACAACACCATTCTCCGCAATCGAATTGAAACAACCGGAATTGGCATCCACTTGGACGATAATGACCGCGCCAGCATCCGGCAGAATACCTTACTGAACAACGGACAGGGCATCGTCTTCGAGCACGACTCCAACACCCAGACGGCCGCTGAGAATATCCTGCAAGTGGCGGGCCCGATCCCAAATCTTGGTAACAGGTCTTTCGCACCGGGCACCCGGATGGTGAATCTCATGCCCGCGGATCACAGCGTTGATGCGCGAAACAACTTCTGGGGAGCCTCCACAGCCGCCGGGATTCAAAACGTCGTTTTTGACAAGCTTCAGAATGGACAGTATGGCCCGATCCTTTGGCAGCCGTTTCTCACGACCGCACCAGATCTCACTCCAGCCGCGACCGATGTGCGCGTGACCAGGTTAATTCTAGAACCCATTCCGCGAGACCATATGGCCCCGCAACCGGGTGATGAGTTAACGTTCATCGCGAACGTAGCCAATATGGGGAGTATCGCAACGGGACCCTTCGTCTATCACTGGTACTGGGATGATGAGCTGTTGATGGCCGGTGCAACACCGGGCCTCGCACCAGGGGCCTCCTTCATGGTGCGCTGGAGTTGGCGCTGGGCAGACGATCCATCCACTGCCGAACATCGAGTACGGTTTCTCGCGGATGCGGACGCGGATCTAGCCGACCCGGATCGTAGCAATAACAGTGCTGAGCTAAGGCTCGTTTTCGGTAATCGTGGAGGTACTCAATGAATCTCAGACAATTCCTTGAGCCTCCCAGCTCATCAAGCACTCCCACCTGGATCTAGGTGTAAGGTATAAGGTCGTCGTTTGGGAGCTGGCCCAATCTGGACCTTGAGTGAACTTCCCCCGCACACTGGGGCAGTGCCGTCGAAGAACACCCCGCTCGAAACCCCCTTAGCGATCTGAGACGCTCATCCGCTGAGTAGCCTTTCCCAGCAGCGCTCTAGCGTCCTCCGAGGCGCACCAGCGCGTGAACTCCTGGAGAAACACGCTCCAAGTCTGGTCTGAGGTAGTTCTAACATCGTCCACTCGCTCACCCTGATTTCACAAGGGGTTACAGCAAGTTGTTGTAACCCCTTGTTCGTCCGTGCTAACGTGGTGCTAACAAAACCCTCCCGACCATCAATCAGTCCATCAACCTCGAACCATTCCCTCTGCTAGTTGCGGTGCCAAATATTTTAGACAAAGAATTCGAGCCGCTCATCCCATCCTGTAGTGAAGGTCAGTCGCACACAAATTGCTCAGTATTCTTGTAAAGTAGGACTGATATCAGGTAAGCTTTTTTAAGCACTACTAAGTGCGCGCACGAACAGGCAAACCTGCTGCGAGGCGGGGGCGTATCGCTACGGGTCCTAGATGGGTCGCCGAGCTACCAAATCACGAAAGCAACATCCGGTATCCCGCGTTGACCTCAGAAAGTGCTGGCGGTGCCGTTTCTTGTATTTAGCTATTCAGCTGAGCGGGTAGGGAAGAGATGTTGGATGAAGCAGCCATGATCCGACTAATCGATAAAGACCGCAGCCAAGTACCGAGCACGATCACTATCGAACTCAACTGCAAAGGGCTCGTGCCCGCCGAGACCGGACCTAGCCTGCCCGAGGGCTGGTCGAATACCTATCAGTTATGCTCCCGTTCCCTGCACCTAGGCGTTGTGGTGGGTGGTTTTCTCATCCTCCTTCTAGGGCAGGAATCTGTAGCGGCCGACACCATCCACCTGAAGAATGGCAACCGCATTGAAGGCGAGGTGATTGAAAAGGACGCTGGTCGTATCATCGTCCGCGTCGACCAGGGCGAAGCGATCTTTTCGCTCGATGAGGTTGTCTCCATCGATTACCGACCGGTTGTGCACGAGAAGTCGCCGGCCCCGAAACCGCTCGCACGGGTTCGGCACTCCATGCGGACCACTGGAAGCGCGTGGGAGCAACTCGTTAAATGGTTCTCAGATCATCGGCGATTGGGACTCATTGCCCTAGGATTCTCTAGCTGGGGGTTGTGGTGGAATGGCTATTGGATGCTCCAGTGTCTATCTATGCTTGTGTCCTTTCTGTCGTCGGTCGTGTCACTCTGCCTCTCCTTCATATTTTCACTGGTCCGGGGTTTTACCGATGTGCTCGAAGGCATTGTCGCGTTCGTACGATCGCTTTTCTCGGGGGGCGACACTACTTCACCTACAGACCACCAGACGATTACCTTGAACAAGGACGCCTATTTGGTGCTAGAAAAGGCTCGGAAAATATCGGTCGCCAACCCCGCGAACGCTACCCTCTGTGAAGAGCTTCTGCTCCTCGCCTTCATCGCGCTGAAGCACCCACTCTACCTGAGCATGGCAGAGCAATTTCACCTAGACACGCTTCGGATCAAGAACCAGCTCTACAATGAGCTGAAGAAATCCAAGAAGGACGTTTCCACCCAACACAACAAAGGCACCGAGCGGTTCCTGATGGGTACGATGGCACGGGTTGCCCAGCAGGACGGGTCTGGAGCCATTCGAGAACAGGATCTGATGGCTGCATTATTCCAGGACCGTAGTCAACGTAATGCCGTCGTCGGATGTTTCAAGGGTCTCGGGGTTAAGGTGGAGGATGTAATCACCTGGTTGGAGAAATACCAACCAGTCACCCCGACCAATACGTCCACCTCAACCTTCTCTTCTCAGTCATTGACGGACGTTTCAGCATTGAAAGATCCCTCGCCAACACCTGGTGCAGCCAGCGCGGCTGGCGCGTCACCACTGGAGACGTTCGGGCGGAACTTAACGCAACTGGCGCGCAATGGGCAGCTCGACCCCATTTCCTCACGGGAGAAGGAGACCGCGCATATGGAGGAGATCCTTGCGCGGCGAACCCAGAACAATGTCATCCTCGTGGGGTCGCCGGGGGTGGGCAAGACCGCGCTCGTTAAAGGGTGGGCAATCCAGCTTGCGCACGATGCGGTACCGGAGCGTTTAAAAGGGAAGAAGATCTATGAGATCGATCTTGGGGGGTTAGTCGCCGGTACTGGCCTACGAGGTTCCTTCGAGGAGCGGGTCCAGGGCATTCTCAAAGCCTGTGAGGCCGATCCGGACATCATCGTGTTCTTCCCTGAGATTGCGCGCCTCGTTGGAGCAGGCAATGCCGAAGGGAGCAATGATGCCGCAGGACTGCTCGCGCCGGCCCTGAGCAGGGGGACGCTGCGGTGCATTGGGACCTCGACCCTGCACGACTACCAGCGCTACGTCGAGCAGAACCAGTCCCTCGCCAAGGTCTTCGACGTGGTCCAGGTCAACGAGCCGACGATCCCGCAGACCATTGGGATTCTCCAGAACTTAAAGCCACAGTTTGAGCAATACCATAAGGTCCAGGTGACGGAGGAAGCGCTGGAAGCGTGTGTGGAGTTCTCAAACCGCTACATCCGAGACCGGTTTCTTCCAGGGAAGGCATTGGCCGTGTTGGATCAAGCGTGCGCGAAGCTCTCACTGACGCCTGTGGCGAGCCAGCAAGTGACGAGAGAAACCATTGCCAGCGTCATCTCTGAGGCGACGGCCATCCCCACGAATCAAATTCTCTTCTCGCAAGAGGAACTGTTCGTTCACTTAGAACAGCGGCTGAAGGAGCGGGTCATTGGGCAAGATGAAGCCATCCACCGTCTCACAGATGTCATCCAGTTGACGAAGTATGAAATGGCCCTGAATGCGCACCGGCCTGATGGAGTATTTTTGGCGGCTGGCCCGACCGGGACCGGGAAGACGGAGCTAGCGAAGGCGCTAGCGGCCTGCCTCCTCGGAAGTGAGGAAAAACTCCTTCGCTTTGACATGTCGGAGTTTGCCGAGAAGCACACGGTGGCCAAGTTGATCGGCTCGCCTCCGGGTTACGAGGGTTCAGAGGAAGGGGGTGCGTTGACGAATGCGGTCAAGGCCAACCCCTACTCGGTGATCCTCTTCGATGAGATCGAGAAAGCCCACCCTGACCTCCAGCGGATCTTCCTGCAAATCTTTGACGATGGCCGCCTGACGGACTCGAAAGGGATGACCGTTACGTTCCACGACTCCACCATCATCATGACAACCAACCTGGGCGTTCGGGACCTCAGCTTAGCCACAATGAAATCCCTCCCAGTCGAAAAGGTCCCTAACTACCTTCAATCCGTCATGGAACCGGCGATCAAGGCATTCTTCAGCCCCGAGTTTCTCAACCGGCTGGATGACATCCTCTACTTTCGTCCCTTGGCGCCGGACGTCATCCATCAGATCACCGAGAGGAAGATGGCAGACATCTTGAAACGCTTCGAAGATCGTCATGTCGCGGTGCAGATCGCACCGGAGGTCTATATGTGGCTGAGTCAGAAGGGTTATAGCATCGAGTACGGAGCCCGCTTTCTCAACCGGACAATCGAGGAACAGCTCTTAATGCCCTTAACGAAACTAATGTTGGAACATCCGCAGCAGAAGGCATTTCAGGTGTCAGCTGGCTCCAATGGGAGCCTGGCACTCTCGCCATGCTAACGAACTAGCCTGTCCACCGGTTCCGTCCCGTGATCCTTCCCCAGAAAACCGATCCAGTGGCATGGAAGGAATACCCCGCTCGAAACTCCACTAGAGACCTGAGACCATCACCCGCTGAGGGGCCTTCACCAGTAGCGCTCTAGCGTCCTCCGAGGCGCACCAGCGCGTGAACTCCTGGAGAAACACGCTCCAAGTCTGGTCTGAGGAAGTTCTAACATCGTCCACTCGCTCACCCTGACTTTCGTGAACTGACTGTGTTATAATTTGTTGCATGAGACTTCTGCGAGATCCGAGAGGTGCGCGAACGGCGTCCAGATATTTCTGGGCGCCGTGCTGTTTTCTAGGAGAGGCGGTCGATGGCTGAGATGCGCTGGAAGTGTTTACGAAGTCAACCCCGCCCGCGCCGACGTCCCATCCGCTGCCGTGGCGTCTCCATACTATGGGGGCTGAGCCTTCTCATTGCTGTGTGCTGGGGAGGCTCCCTGAGTCACGCGGATACCATCTACCTGAAGACCGGGCAGAAGATCCACGGCACCATCCTCCAGAAGACCCCGTACACCCTCCGCGTTCAGCTCGCGGAGGGCGGCACCCTGCCGGTGTGGCTCGAGCAGATCGACCGGATTGAGTCGGAGACCCCAGGGGGGGCGTCGAGCGCGGCCGAGGTCCAGTCGCCGGAGCCCGCGTTCCCGTTCCCACCACCAGAACAAGCCAGTCCCGCTGTCCCCACGGCTGCCCCTCGTGCAACTGGAAGTTCAAGCGCACCACCGGCGACGGCACAAGGGGCGGAGTTGCCGCAATCCAACATTCCTGTTGCCTTTGCTGAGCCACATACACAAAAAGACGGATTATTTACGATACACGTTGCCGCAGGATGGCATTGGAGTGAGGAGCCAGGAATGGTCAGGATTATGAATCCACAGCGGGGTGATAATAAAATTGTAATTAAATTTACTGTGAAAGGAAACCCTTCGGGCGAGGAGGCGAAAGCGTGGCTGAAACAAAATATTCAAACGATCATAAAGTCGATGGTAAAGTGTACTGCTCCACCTAATTTTGGACAGGTACGTGCGTGAGTTTTAACCTCATCCAGTCCCCGTAGAACTGCGCCGGGGACTTCATCCCCAGGGCGCTGTGTGGCGCGACTGCGTTGTAGTCCTGAATCCACCTCGGCAGCTTCCGGCCCACCTCCTCCACGCTCTCCAACTCGCCCTGGTAGACGTAGTCCCGCTTGAAGCTCCCGAAGAAGGCTTCGGCCAGCCCGTTGGACTCGGGACTCCGGTAGGGGGTGCGGCACACCACCATCCCGAATCCCTGCAGGACCGTCCGCAGCCGTTTGCAAGCGTACTCCGGCCCGTTGTCCGACAGAAACTCCAGCCCCCGGGCCTGGGCCCGGTCGGTGCCAAAACGCCGGAAGACCGCCTCTCGGACCATCTCCTGCAGCGCCTGCGAGGGCATCCGGCGCGCCCACCGCCAGGCGACCACCGAGCGATCCGCGCAGTCGACGATGACTGCCAACCGGCCTTTCTCCCCATTCCACGTTTTGATGCTCGTGATGTCCGAGGCCCAGCGCCGATTCGGCTCCGGAACGCTGACCCGCCCCTCGTGCAGCCGCCCCGGCCGCCGGGTCCTCTGCCGGGTGGACGACAGCCAGCCCCGCCGTTGCAGGATCCGCCAGACGGTCTTCCAGTTGGCGTGGATGCCTCGCCGGGCCAGCATTCCCAGGATGCGCCGGTACCCATAGGTGGCGGGGCGTTCGACCAGGATCTGCTGGATGGCCGCTTCCACGTCTGGCCGCCGGCAGCCCTCGGTCCTTCGCCGTGGCGTTCGCCGGTAGTAGAACCAGCTCCGGGGCACCTCCACGGCGCGGCACACCAGGCTCACCGAGGCGCCGGTGTTCCGAGTCAACCATCTTACATCCCCTCGGGTAACTTCAGCCCCTTGAACTCGCAGGCTTTTTTTAACACATCCACTTCGAGAGTCTTGCGTCCCAGCGCCCGCTCCAGCTCCTCGACCTTCTTCTGCAGGGTCGCTACCTGACTCTTGGGGATCAGCTCACCCTGGTCCTTCAGGCCGCGGTCCATGGCCTGCTTCCAGCGATACAGCTGGCTGGCGTTGAGGCCGTGCCGCCGGCAGACCTCCTCCGCCGGGACCCCCTGTTGCCATTCCTGGAGCACGGCGAGCTTCTTCTCGGCACTCCAGCGACCCCGCTTCCGACCGTTTTGGACAGGCAGTACAGCTGTTTCCATCTCGCCTCCTAACCGATTATAATACCTGTCCAGTTCTCAGGTGGAGCAGAACATAATGACTCGGTGAACACCTACAACATTAGAATCAACGAGATCCCAGATCTGTTTGTCGCGAGGATGCTGAATATGCAGCCGAAGGAGCTTTTTAAGGTTACCGAGGAAGACAAGAAGGACGTAGACGTCAAGTTTGAGTTCCCGAAATAAACAGTAGAGCTTGGCTAGGGGAGCGTTGGCAGGTGTTTCACCAGTTCGCCAACGTCCTCAAAGATGCACCAACGCGTGAACTCGCGCAGAAAGACGCCCCAGGCCTCCTCTGAAGCGGTTCTAACATCGTCCACTCGCTCACCCGGACTTTTTTAACGTAATGTGATCCAAGAAGTTGCATGAGACCTCTGCGGGGGTGAGAGGGAACCGAACGGCATCCAGCGCCTCCTTGATGCCAGGCGTTTTTTGGAGGGTCCAACCGTCGCTCCCACAACACACGCCAGCTTGACCTCCGGGATTTCGCGCACCGCGTCATCGTGCGCTAGCGCGCCGCAGCTTGCGTCAGGGCCTGTCTCTTGTCACGCCGACCGAAGATCAGGTAGAGTTGTGGTACACCGCCTAGAGCGTGAGGCTAGGCCGTGCCGACAAAGGCAAACCACTCGTGAGGGTGGGACGCAACGCCACGGGTCCTGCACAGCGCAGGATTGCCGGGCTGCCGAAGACAGGCAGCTCGGCGTTTTTGTTACTTTCGAAACATACGACCTGACCGTGGACGTTGCGTTGAGCGGGCGTTGTCCCAACAGCCATCCAGTGGCTGAATCGCTTCGCACACGCACATAGTCTGGGAGGTGGCAGATGCGATACGGCGGTTGCGTCTTTGCGTGCCGCAGGTGGCTTGCCGTTGGGATGCTCCTCGTGCTCGGCGGGGTTCTTGCGCCCACTGCTGACGCATCGGTGCTCGTCGTGCCTCGAGATTATCCCACGATCCAATCCGCTGTCAATGGAGCACTGGATGGCGACACGGTCGTGGTGTTGCCGGCGCCAGGCAATACGTATTACATCGAGAACGTCGTGCTGAAAGCAGGGGTCACTCTTGTCGGCTACGGGGCGCGGCTCTCGGCTTATGACCCCTCGGGGTACGGCGACAAAACTGCTATTACCTGTCCGGCCCGAACCGGGGTCATCGGATTTAAAGAAATTACTGGACTACGCGGGTTTAGCATCTCTGTGGTCGGGAATAATGTGCGCATCTACGGCAACAAGAAGGTGAGTCGTCTGACCGTCGGTTCTGGGAGTAGCAGTCCGCCAGTGCGGTCAGTCCAGATCGAGCAGAATGCCGAAATCGACGGCCTGATCCTGAACAATGCCCAAGTCGTCTTGGTCAAAAATAACCTGATTAGCGGGCATATCTCCCCCTTCATCCTTTCACCTAATCCCAGCATCCTCATCAGGGACAGCCAACGGGTCAACTTCATCAATAATACCGTCGTCCAGGACCCGAGTATCTACGGAGACAACGAAATGGTGATTGAGGGCTCCTCCCAATCCATCGCCGTGCGCAACAGCATCTTTCAGACGATCGATCCCCCATCAGGGTATCCACGACCATCGGATATCGCTGTCAACGTGACCACGTCCTACCCGATTATTGGCTTGTGGTATAGTGCGCTGCGAAAGGGAGTGGCCGGGCAAGGCCTGATCATGAAGGACGGGAATTTGATTGGAACCGATTGCCAGCTGGTTTCTCTCCCGACTGTTTTTGTCGGCGGAACAGGCGATGTGCACTTGAAAGCAGGCTCACCGTGCATTGATGCAGGCGATCCTAACGTGGAGGATCAAGATGGGACGCGATCAGACATGGGGACTTTCGGTGGGGAGCAGACGTATTTTAAGCCAACCGTGATCTGTACCGAGTTGTATCATCAAGGTCTCATCCCAGAAGCCTGGTTCGTTGCGGATTCGACGTACGCGAATCTACAAATCGATCCGCCTACACGGGCGGCGTACATCGCGTGGGCGCAGCCGTTCGTACGCCTGATGCAACGCTCACGATGGGTGACTGCGGCCGTCCGGCCGTTTGCGGTTGCCTGGGCGAAGCATATGGCCTACGTGATGGGCGCTAGTCCGGACGACAGTGCGTTGGGGCGCTTCTTGGACACGACCGGGGTCCCCTTGCATCGGGCAATCGGCAAGCACCTGCTGCTGCATCAACCGGCTCTATTGCCCTAGGTGCTAAGGCGAAGAACGACGTTTGCCATCCAGAGCGATGGTTGACCTCCTACCCGCACACCGGGCCAGTGGCGTGGAAGGCACACCGCGCTCGAACTCCCTTAGAGACCTGATACACTCGCCCTCTGAGGAGCCTTTCCCAGTAGCGCTCTGGCGTCCTCCGAGGCGCACCAGCGCGTGAACTCGCGCAGAAAGACGCCCCCAGGTCTCTCCAGAAGTTCTATGATCGTTCCGTCACCTCCGTTCTTATCCTTCACCACTCGTGAGAACGCCAGTGACGGTTTGCCGGAGCGGGCGTTCTTGTGTATGATGGCGACAGGGGGATGCCGGTCGGAAGAAGCGAGCGCCATCGATGAGAAAAGAACTCCTCTGGCTGGGGATAGGGATGGGTGCCGGCGTGATCCTGTCCCTCGTGATCGTGTGGTATCTCAGGCATCCGAAATGAGAAAGAACATCCTGGTGGGAGTTCTCGGACTGCTCATCGGGATCGGATTGGTCGTCTTGCTCTTGGCCGTGGGTTTCCTGAAAGAGAAGGTGTGGATCCCGTCCCGCCCCCCGCCGCCACACCCCCGAAACGCTCCCCGTTTGAACTGAACTCCTGAATCAGGGAGAATGGCGCCACGCAGAAGGCCAGGGCGGCTGGTCGCTCTATCGCATCTGGTATGACACCGAGCGCATCCATGAGTCGCTGGGCTATCAGACACCACACCAACGGCTGACTACAAGGGTATGCCGCCCCGCTCTGCGGGGCGGATGAAGGCGCGAAGCTCTTTGGTTTGGAACGACTCAACATCAGCACAACGCCTCA
>OBEQ012134589.1_pt1 | contig 13964 bp, 17 predicted proteins | sample 1670901 | NCBI WGS metagenome assembly OBEQ01 (sample SAMEA104232315, study PRJEB22302) | groundwater metagenome | biome: forest; feature: aquifer; material: groundwater | place: USA | collected 2011-08-07 | depth 5.4 m
TGCATAAGTTCAGAAACATATGAGACTTTTCGACCCATCGAAAAGTCATGCAACAATACAATAAAACAAGAGGTATCCGGGGCATTGTAGGGGTATATAACGACGCGTTACGCTATCGGGATATGATTACCAATTCAGCCCAAGAACGGATGCGCACCCTGGTCTTTTGGAAGAAGCATGGAGATATAGCAACTAAGGAGGCTTTCAAGGTCTCCCGCCCCACTCTCTTCCGGTGGCAGAAAGATCTCCATAAGGGAGGCGGCAAACTGGAAGCTTTGAATCCCCAAAGCACGGCCCCAAAGAACAGACGCAAGCGGATTATCCCCAAACCAGTTGAAGATCTCATTTGCAAAGAAAGGGAATGGGAGAAAATCGGCAAAGAAAAACTGGCTAAGCTCCTGCATGATGACGGCATCGCCGATTTCTCCGGTTCCACGGTCGGCCGGATGCTCGGCGACCTGAAAAAGCAAGGCAAGCTTCCTGACCCGGTCAAATATTCTTTGAGCGGCAAAACCGGCAATATGATTGAGAAAAAACCAAGGAATACGAGGAAGAAACTGCGGAGCAAGGGACATGGCGGCCAATTAGCCAAAGCCGATACCATTGTGAGATTCACTAATGGCATCAAGAGATATATCCTCACCGGCATTGATTTGGAAACCGAGTTCGCTTTCGCCTATGCTTATACTTCTCATAGCTCAAAAGCCGCCGCTGACTTCATGCGGACATTCAAACAAGTAGCTCCTCTTTCTCTGACTCATATCCAGACTGATAATGGAAGTGAATTTGCCGATCATTTTGAAATTTATTGCGAGAAAGAAAACATTGTTCATTTTCACGCCTATCCGCGTTCGCCAAAGATGAATGCCGAGATTGAAAGATTCAACCGCACATTATCGGAGGCTTTCATTATGAAAAACCGGCAGCTGCTTGCTTATGACTTGGAAGAATTCAATAGAAGGATGATAGATTGGCTTCTCTGGTACAATACGCGAAGACCCCACTGGTCGATTGGACTTATCTCGCCACTACGTTATATTTGTAATCAATTAACCTCGGCTGAAAAGTCTCATATGTTATGGACGAGTACATATTGTTTACAATTCGTTAGGTTTAATATAGTATCAGTCTAGAGCTTCATTGAAAATTGAGAATATGATGGTCAGAACAATCATGTGCGTTGTCGCGTTTCTAACGGTCGGCTTGGTCGCCGCTTATTTTAATACCGGTTTTTGGGCGGCGATATCGATTGGCGGATTGTTTTTGACGCTCAACAGCCTCTTTATAAATTTTCTTGAAAAACGGGAAAAAAAGGAAAACGAAAGGAAAAATGAAATGGACGCCGCTTCTAATTTGCGCGAATTGCGGGAAAAAGGATTACCGTCGGAAGTATTAGAAGAATTAAAAAAATCAAAAGGGCTTTTGCCTACTCTTTTGCCTACTAATGAATGTTTATTGCCTCACGAATTGAGAGCTTTTTATCAAGGCAAGCTTACCGAGGATAGAATGCGACATATTGCCGTTTGTAAATTTTGCAAAGGCCTTACCTCTAAAACGCCCTAACCGGCGTTTTTTATTTGCCTTGAAAGTATTATACTTATTTTGAATTACAAAACGCTTTCTTTTTGTCATGCCGGACTCCGATCCGGCATCCAGGCCAGTATTTATTGGATCTGGATTCCGGGTCAAGCCTGCCTGCCGGCAGGCAGGCCCGGAATGACAAGGTATTTTATAGTTCATGTTTCATTATTCATAATTCATGATTCGCCATTCATTATTCCTAATTCCTAATTCATGCTGATTCTACTTTATGGTCCGGACTCCTATCGTCGGCAGGAAAAATTGAAGGAGATTGTTTCGGATTATAAGAAAAAGCACTCTGGCCTTTCAATCCATAATTTTGATCTGGCTGATGGCGCGAAGGTTTTGCCGTTCAGGGATTTTTTGAAAGCGAATTCGCTGTTTGACGCTTTCAAGCTCGGGATAATTTCCGGAGGAGAAGAATTGGACGGCGCTGAAGAAAAAGAATTCCGAAAATCCCTGAAAGATAATCTGGAGAACAAGGAATCGGTTCTAATCCTATTATTTGATAAAAAGCCGGTTAAAGAATATAAATTTTTATTGGAAAAGCCCGTCATTTGGCAGGAGTTTGAAAATCTTGCCGCCGACGGATTTTTGTCGTTCATTCAAAAAGAAGCTGATAAGCGGGAAATAAAAATAGACCGAGAAAGCTTGGATCTGCTGGCGCGGGCGTTCTCCGGAAACAGCTGGGGATTAGTCACAGAGTTAGAGAAGCTTTCATTATTAGACCCCATTAGAGACCAGAAGGATTCCGGCTCTAACGGGGCAAGTGTTAAGAAAATAACCGGCGAAATAGTAAAAAGTCATTTGGAGGTCTTCAATGAAATCAATCTTTTTTCAACCCTGAACCAGATGAGGTCTTCGCGAGATCCAGCGGAGAGGCTGAAGATATTTGAGGAATTGCTGGCGCGTAATTCGGATCCGGCGATGCTTTTCAATATGATAGCGATTTCTTCTTATGAGAGTAAAGAATGGAAACAGCTGATGGCGGATTATGATGTGGCGGTAAAGTCCGGAAAATTGGAATATGAAGAGGTATTATTAGATTTGGTAATTGGTAATCTGTAATTAGTAATCATTTTTAATTATGAAGCTGTCTGTATTTTATTCCCCGAGCATAGTCGAGGGGTTACCATAAAGGAATGGCCTTCGATAAACTCAGGCAATAACTTTTTAGCTGCCCCGCTATTCAAAGTAAGTAAAAAATAACCCCGCCATTGGCGGGGTTATTTTTTATTTATTCAACATTATCGTCAGGCGGGATTTCAGGCGGGAGGCGGTGTTTTTCTTAATGGTATGCACTTTGGCTGTCTTGTCCAGAATCTTATAAATGCCCGGGAGCATGGCTTTGGCCTCGCTCGTTTTCTTAGCCAATACCAGCTTCTTAAATGTTTTCAGCATTTTTTTCATCGCTTCTTTCCGACCATCGTTTTGGGCTCGGCGTTTGATATTTTGGCGGTTGGCCTTTTTGGCTGATTGGGTAATCATAGTTTAGGGTATAGGGTATAGGGTATAGGGTATAGGGTATTTAGTCAATATTGACAGGGTAAAGAAATTATGCTATATTGTATATTAAGAAGTTAGTTGATCTTTGGCAGCTAAATGGAGGTTCCCGATGGGCAGAAAGAAAGAGAAGGGCAAGAATGGCGGCGAGGAGCAGAAAAAGAAAGATAAGAGCTCCGGGCAGAGCGGCTGCGGTTCTCGGGCGCACAATGCGTCCCAGTGGAACGGCGAGAAGGCCTTGAAGAATGCGGTTCTTGCGAACGGCTTTCTGGAGGCTTTCCTCATCGCGCTGGATGCGGAAGATGCCGGACTTCACGGCCTTTCCGTATTTCAAAAGCTCGAGACCAGACATTGCGCCGGCCATCAGCTCGTGGAGCATGGCAGAGAGCTCGCGGTCGGAAAGAAGACTGCCACTGCGCATCATCGGACCCAAGCGGTCTGGGAAGATGGTCCGTCCGCCTGGATGACTGCGGCCAAGAAAACGTTCGTTAGCAAGGTCAACTATAGATACAGAGAAGTGAATCCGGAGAAGATGCTTCTCGATATTGGCGAGCGTTACGATAAGTTCGCCCAAGCGCCGGGTGGAGACATCTCGGCTGCGTATCGCCGGATGGACTCCGTGGCCAAGAAGCTGGATGAGCTGAAGCTTCCGGGGTCTGTTATGCTGGAGAAGCTGGAGACCGAAGCGATCGAAGGGAATCGGTCTTGGCTGTTCCAATCGATGGAGGCCGCGGATAAGCGGCGGCAGGCCGTGGAAGCCAAGCGGAACGCCGAAGCGGCGGAGAAGAAGGCGGCGGAAAAGGCCGCCGCGGAACGCGCCAAGGTCGGGAAGTAGGACAAGCCCCGCATGTAACTTAGATCAAGTTACATGCGGGGCATTTTATTTGAATTACAAATACCTTATTTCGATTCCTCCCCTAGAATAGGGGAGGTTAGGAGGGGTAGAGATTAGGTTTCTACCACCCCTAACCCCTCCTGTTCCAGGAGGGGAATAATAAGATTCCTAATTATTTATTATTTAGATAGCCTGGTCAGTTCGTTTTCAATGATAACCTTGGTAATAGCCATAGGAATTTTTCCGGCGCGCTTATTGAAGGCTTTTTGGATTTTCTGGCGGCGGGCGGTTTCTTTGATTACTTTTTTGATTGAATCTGTTTTTTTGTCGGCATAAAAGATGACTTTTCCATTGATCGATCTGGCCGCCCGCCCGGCCATTTGCATCAGTCCGCGGAAATTCCGGAGAAATCCTTCGCGGTCCGCGTCTAGAATCGCCACAAGGCTGACTTCCGGTAGATCCAATCCTTCTCGAAGCAGGTTGATTCCGACGACGACATCCACGATGCCTTTCCGAAGATCGTTCAAAATTTCCGGGCGTTTCAGGGTTTTGATTTCAGAATGAAGATAATGCGCCTTGATTCCTTTTGCCAGCAGAAATTCCGTGAGGTCTTCGGAAGATCTTTTTGTCAAAGTCAACGCAAGAACGCGTTCGTTCCTTTCTATCCGGATTTTTATTTCTTTAAGAAGATCTTCAACTTGAGTGCTGACCGGACGGATTTCTATGTTCGGATCCAGAATTCCGGTCGGCCGGACCAGTTGTTCGGCGACATTTATTCCTGATTTTTCCAGTTCATACGGACCGGGAGTGGCGGAGACATAGACTGTCTGAGCGGTCCGCGATTCAAATTCGTTGAATTTCAGCGGCCGGTTATCCAGCGCGGACGGCAGGCGAAAACCGTAATTTATAAGATTGGCTTTCCGCTGGCGGTCGCCTTCATACATGGCGTTCAGCTGGGGAATGGCGATATGGGATTCGTCTATGAAAAGCAGGCTCGGCTTCGGGAAATAATCCAGCAGAGTCGCCGGCGGTTCGCCGGGTTCGCGGAAAGCCATATGGCGGGAATAATTTTCAATTCCGTTAACATACCCGTTTTTCTTGAGCATTTCCATGTCAAATAAAGTTCTCTTTTCAATCCGGTCGGCTTCTTCAAATCTGTTCGCTGATTGGAAATCCTCCACGCGTTCTTCCATTTCGGTTTTTATATTTTGAATTGCGAGTTTCAGTTTTTGTTGCGGGGTGACCCAGAATTTGGACGGGTAGATGCTTATTTCTTTCTGTGGAATTCCTCCGACCCCCAGAATCTGAGCTATTTTTCTGTCTGCGAACTCCATGACCGCTTGTTCTCCGGTTACTAAGTTAATAGTCAATCTGTTATTGGTTATCTTATATTGTCCCTGATCCGGATCTTTAGTCGTCCTTTCGTACCGGAGAAAATTAAGATGCCGGGCGACATCAGCCTGGCTGATTGCCTGTCCGGCTTTAAGTTCCAGCCGGGTTTTCATATATTCCGACGGGTCGCCGATGCCGTAAATGCAGGAAACTGACGCAATCACGATCGTATCTTTCCGGCTAAGCACGCCCTGAATAGCGGCATGCCGGAGCTTGTCTATTTCTTTATTGATGCGGGCGTCTTTTTGAATATACAGATTGGTATTCGGCAGATAAGCTTCCGGCTGGTAATAGTCGTAATAAGAAACAAAATAGTGGACTGCATTTTCCGGAAAGAAAGTTTTGAATTCCTGGTAAAGCTGGGCCGCCAGGATTTTATTCGGAGAGATGATCAGGGTCGGAAGATTGGCTTGAGCGATCATTGAGGCCATGGTGAAAGTTTTCCCCGATCCGGTCACGCCCAAAAGAACCTGGTCTTTTTGGCCGGTCTGAAGTCCCGACATAAGTTTTTCAATAGCCAGAGGCTGATCGCCCTTCGGGCTGAAGTTGGATATGAGTTTAAACATGGGTATACTTATATATAGAAGCAGACTAACGCAGATAAATACGCGGAATTACGCGGAAAAAAATTTAAATAATCTGCACGCATCCGCGTTTAGATCAGCGATGATCCGCTTCTATTTAATATGATTCACTCTCTTAAAGGAATCTTGCTGGAAAAAGAAGGAAATTTGTTTGTGGTTGAAATAGGCGGGATTTCATTTGCTGTGAAGTCGTCGGTTAATGTTGTGAACAAATTACCACAAGTTGGCCAGCCAGTCGATGTTTTTACTTATCTGCATGTGCGGGAGGACGCGCTTGAGCTTTATGGATTTTTGAATAAAGAAGAATTGAATTTTTTCCAGATGCTGATAAGCATATCCGGCATCGGGCCGAAATCGGCTTTGGGCATTCTGGGAATTGAAAATGTGGAAAAATTGAAAGCCGCGATCAGCGAGGGCCGGGTGGAACTTCTGACCAAGGCTTCCGGCGTCGGCCAAAAGACCGCGGAGAGGATTATTTTGGAACTTCGCAACAAGCTCATCCAATCCGGATCAGAAAAAATCGTCGGAGCGATGGAATCCGACCATGATATCGTTGAGGCACTTTCCAATCTCGGTTATTCCAAGTCCCAGGCAAGAGAGGCGCTGGCGAAAGTTGATCCAGCGGTTATCAAGATGGAGGATCGAATTAAAGGCGCGCTGAAATTATTAAAAAATGCTTAAGCTTATAGGACAAATCAAATCGCTTTATCATTTCGGACTGGCATGGTTCGGGAATATCTGGTTTAAAAAGCCTTCGCAGAAAATATTCGTCATCGGCGTGACTGGAACAAAAGGCAAGTCTACCGTAACTGAACTTATCAACGCGATTCTGGAAACCGCCGGCAAGCGGACTGCGGTCAGTTCTTCGGTGCGATTCAAAATTGACAATGAAAGCCGTCCGAATTCCACCGGAATGAGCATGCCGGGAAGATTTTTTCTGCAAAAATTCCTGTCCGAAGCGGTTGCTAAAGGCTGCGATTACGCGATAATTGAAGTCACTTCCCAAGGGATTCTCCAGCATCGCAATCGTTTTGTTGATTTCGACGCCGCGCTAGTCACGAATCTTGAGCCGGAACACATTGAGGCTCACGGGTCTTTTGAGAACTACCGGGATTCCAAAGTGGAATTTTTCCGCGATGTGGCGCTTCATTCCGGAAAATCTCCTAAATTATTTTTCATCAACTCCGATGCCCGCGATTACGAATTCTTTTCCGCCGCCGTCGCGGACTTCGGCAACCCGCGAACGCAGAGAGCGGAGCGGTCGTCGCATGACGGCAAGATAATTCTTTTCAATAAGAAAGACATGGTCAAAGTGAAGATAAAGACAAAGCTTATCGGAGATTTCAATTTGGAAAATATCGCCGCTGCCGTCGCTTTTGCGCGTTCACAGAACATAGACTGGGATACTATCCGCCAGGCGGTTGAGACTTTTGACGGCGTTCCGGGCAGATTGGAATTTGTCCAGAAAACTCCTTTTTCCGTTGTCATTGACTACGCGCATACGCCGGATTCATTGGAAAAAGTTTATCAAACTCTAAAACCTAAAAAGTTGAGCGGAGCGAAATCCGCCTACGGCGGACAAAAGTTAATTTGCGTTCTCGGCGCGGCCGGCGGCGGGCGGGACATGTGGAAACGGCCGGTGATGGGCGAGATTGCCGCCAAGTATTGCGATTCTATAATTCTTACCAATGAAGATCCGTTTGACGAGGATCCGCAGGAAATCATAGACGAAATAGAATCCGGAATTATGAATAGCGGTAAAAAGAAAGTTAAAAAAATACTGGACCGCCGGGAGGCGATCCGGACTGCGGTACGCGCCGCCAAAAAAGGCGATTCAGTGATAATTACAGGAAAGGGATCGGAATATTCCATGCGGGTCGCGAACGGAAAGCAGATTCCGTGGAATGAAAAAGAAATTGTCACAAAGATTCTGAACGGGGAAAGAATTGAGGCATAATTATTAATATGAAACTTACTTTTCACGGCGGAGCGGGCGAGGTGACTGGCGCCAATTATCTTTTAGAGAGCGACCCTTCGACTGGCTCAGGGCAGGTGACCAGAATTATGATTGACTGCGGGCTCCATCAAGGGACGCATTTCTGCGAAAAGCATAATTGGGAGCCGTTTCCTTATGATCCGAAATCCATCAACGCGGTTTTTCTGACACATGCTCATATTGACCATTCCGGCCGTCTGCCAAAATTGATCAAAGACGGTTTTCACGGAACCGTGTATTCCACTCCGCCGACAAGAGATTTTGCCAATCTTCTTCTTTTGGATTCCGAGCACATGCTGATTGAAGCGGCGGAGCGTTTCAAGCTGCCCAATTTGTACGGTGTCCGGGAAATTGAAGAATTGATGGCGAATTGGAAAGGACTGAAATATCATGAATCCGTCCAAGTCGGCCCATTTAAAGTGACTCTTTATAACGCCGGACATATTCTCGGTTCAACCAGTTATCTGGTTGAAGGTCCTTCGACAAGCTCAGGAGATACAAAGAAAATCGTTTTTTCCGGGGACTTGGGAAATAGTCCGGCTCCGATTATCGGTCCTTATGAAATGTTTAAAGAGGAAGATGAGATTGATTATTGTGTTATTGAATCGGCTTATGGAAATCGTTTTCATGATCCGATTCCGGAAGGCGCGATTGAAGATGTCATTGAAGGAGCGGTCAAAGCCGGCGGAGTTCTGATGATTCCGGCTTTTGCGATGGAGCGCACTCAAAAACTGCTTTTTGAAATAAATGAATTGGTTGAAAACGGGCGGGTTCCGCGCATCCCGATTTACCTGGACAGTCCGCTGGCGATAAAGGTTACGGAAGTTTATAAAAAATATCCAGAATATTTTGATCAGGAAACAAGAAATCTTCTTAAGAGCGATAATATGCTTTTTGATTTTCCCGGCCTTCATAAGACTTTGACGAGCGATGAATCCAAATCAATCAATGACGCGCCGGCGCCGAAAGTTATCATCGCCGGATCAGGTATGTCCCAAGGCGGCCGGATTCTTCACCATGAAAAAAGATATTTACCGGATCCGAAAAGCACGATTCTGTTTGTCGGGTATCAGTCAAAAGGCACGCTCGGCCGGCAGATTCTTGAAGGAGCCGGAAGCGTCAGGATTCATCACGAGACAGTTCCGGTCCGATGCCGAAAAGTGGTGATTGAGGGTTATTCGGCGCACGCGGATCAAAAACAGCTTTTGGAATGGCTTTATCCGATGCGATTTTCCCTTAAAAAAGTTTTTACCGTCCAGGGCGAAGAAGAAGAGAGCGGCGCTCTGACACAGAAGATAATCAACGATTTGGCGATTAAAGCGGAAATACCGGAACTTGGTAAAACCTTGACAATTTAATTATAGTGTGTTATTTTTAATTTAATCGAGGGTCGCGAGATTCCGATTGTTGTACCTTAAATAAAACAAGAGAGGTGTGCCATGAAAACGCATGCCGCTGATTGGGCGCCGGAAGCTCCGACGCCTGCCCAGCTGAAGGAGCTGTTCGCGCAGATCGCAAGCGGAAGGGTCACGAAACAGAAGATGCAAACTCTTCTGGCCATCGAGAAGAAGGCGGAAGCGCTCGTCCCCGTCCCCCTGAAGTACGACAAGACCAAGGACGGCTGGACAAGGCTGGAACATGTGGAGTTCTACGGCCAGCCGTTCACCCCGGAGATGGTGGAGTTCCTGAAGCAGGGGGAGTCTTCGGTCAACGGCGAAGTGATGAAGCAGAGAGCCAAAGAGCTCAACGCGCATCTCGGCCAAGGGCATGCGGAGTATCTGCTCGAGAACCAGCATCTGATCCCCGCGGAATACCGAGGCAATTACCTCGTCTTCCCGGGAACTGTCTGGCAGGGCTCTGACGGCGATCGGTACGTCCCGTACCTGAGCTGGGACGGCGGCCGCTGGTGCCTGGACTTCGACTGGCTCGGGGATGGCTGGGACGACGATGGTCGTCTCGTCCGTCTCCGCAAGTAGCGGGACACTTGTTCCCTTGGCAATGTCCTGCGTGGTGTTTACACCACGCAGGACATTTTTTTATAAAATTAGATGCAGAAACGGAAACGGTGTCAGGTACCGTTTTTTATTTTGTTTATTATTTGTGGTTAGTGGGGCATGGGAATACTTACTAAGCTTGGAAAATTAATTAATTAGATTATGATATAATAGTTTTATGGCAATGAAACTAAGCAAAAGAGACCAGTTGAAATATAAAATCTGCATTTCCGGGGCCGCGGATACCGGGCATTGTGCTATTGACGCGCCGGAAAAAGCGGAAGAAATGGGACGGGAAATCGCCCGGCGGGGTATGGTTTTGGTGACCGGCGCGACAATCGGAATTCCTTATTGGGCGGCTAAGGGCGCGAAAGAAGAAGGCGGCATGGTCATCGGCCTTTCGCCGGCGGCATCGGAAGCGGCGCATAAAAAAACTTATAAACTGCCGACTGATTATCATGATTTGATTATCTATACCGGTTTTGAATACTCCGGGCGAAACCTGCTTTTAACCCGTTCCGCCGATGCGGTCATCAATATCTGCGGCCGCATGGGCACTTTGAATGAATTCACGATTGCTTTTGAGGACGGCAAACCGATTGGAGTTTTGGAGGGCACCGGCGGCACTGCGGACGAGTTGAGGGACATTGTCAAAAGAATGCATCGCGGTCCCGGCCGGGTGGTTTATTCAAAAGATATAAAAGAACTATTAGATAAGGTCGTCGCGGAAATTGAAAAAGATAAAAAGAATCATGATGGTAACCGATATGTCAGTAGATAAATGGTCGAATAAAAATATGATACCAATATACGAATTGTACTAATGATACAAATAATACTAATGAACTCAACTCATTCGCATTTATTAGTATCATTCGCATGCATTAGTATATTAGTATCTCAATAATTATGTTGAAGAAAATATTACAAGCTCTTGGTCTTTCCAAGAAAATGCCGAGGACGGATAAGCCGGTCGGGGAAGTCACTCATTATTACGGCCATCTCGGAGTGGCCATCGTGAAATTCAATCAGGATATGTCTGTCGGCGCGAATTTGGCTTTTCAGGGAGCGACAACTGATTTTGAACAGAACTTGGATTCCATGCAATTGGATCATAAGCCGGTTCTGAAAGCTCCGAAGGAAAAAGAAATCGGCATTAAGGTGAAGAAAAAAGTCCGGGAAGGGGACACGGTTTATCTGAATAAATAAAATGCTCTCTGAATTTTTAAAGCCGGAAAATATAGGGCTTTTCAAACAGCTTCTTTTGGCTCTTATCTTGGGAGCGGCTATCGGTGTTGAGCGCGAAGTCGCGCATAAATCCGCCGGCATGCGGACGCACGCCCTGGTCGCTCTTGGATCGGCGCTATTCACGATTATTTCCCAATCATTAGTCGGACCGACCATTGATCCGACCCGTATTGCCGCGCAGATTGTCACCGGTATCGGTTTTCTAGGGGCCGGAATGATCGTATTTGACCAGTCCCGGGTCAAAGGATTGACTACGGCGGCCGGGGTCTGGACAGCGGCGGCCATCGGAATGGCAGTCGGCTTCAATCTGAATGCTCTGGCTATTTTCGCTTCTATTCTGACAATCCTTGTTTTCGTGGTTCTTTGGCCGATTGAAAGGAGAGTGGTGAAGAAGTTTTCCATGCGGGAGGACGGCAATGATTAAGAACATTTTTCAACCGGCTAGCATCCTTGCCGGAATTATCATCGGGGCGGGAGTCTTTTCCCTGCCTTTTGTTTTTTTGTCTGCCGGACTGGCGACCAGCTTCTTTTATCTGGTTCTGTTCGGGCTGATTTATATCCTCTTATATTTCATTTATGCCGATATTATCATCCGGACTCCCGGCGAGCACCGCTTTGTCGGCTATGCGGATATTTATCTCGGTAAAATCGGATTTATCTCCGCTCTGGCAATCGGGCTGTTGCAGCTGTTTTTTGTTCTTACGATTTATCTGATTCTGGCGCCGAGTTTTTCAAAATTATTCATCGGCGGGTATTTTTTGAATCATCTGCTTGGGTTTTGGCTTGCCGGATCGGCGCTGATTTTTCTGAACAGCAAACGGTTGGGATTTTTGGAGTTTTTGATAGTAGCCGGAATTACAATCATAATGTCGGCGATTTTTTTATTCGGGTTGCCGAGGTTTATCGGTCTGCCGGTTTATTTTGGCAGTTTGGATTTGTCAAAATTTTTATCAGTCGGACCGATTCTTTTTTCCCTTTCTGGAAGCTTGGCGATTCCGGAAATTATCGGCTATTTCCGCGAATCAGGAATCCCGCTTTCTTCCCTTAGAAAATCCCTGGCGCTCGGTGGTCTGATTCCGATGATCGCTTACGGGGCTTTCGTGATCGGCGTCATCGGGCTTTCAACAAATGTTTCCGAGGATTCGGTTTCCGGATTGATCGGCAGTGTCTCCGACCCGCTTCTTTGGTTTGTCGGTATTTTGGGAATTTTATCACTAATCAGCTCTTATGTCGTTGTCGGCGCCAATGTCCGGAAAATAATACAATATGATCTGAAAATGCCGGCTTTGATCGGCGGACTTTCGGCGATTTTTATCCCGCTTATCCTGTATTTTTCCGGATTACAGAGTTTTCTAGGGGCGGTTTCTTTTGTCGGGGCATTGTTTCTCCCGCTGGAAAGTATTTTGCTGATTGCGATCTGGCTTCAGATGAATAAAAAATCAGAAGTTCCACCGATGTTTGTCGGCCGCTGGACGCGTTCCGCCATTCCGGTCATTTTACTCGTGTTTTTTATCAGTCTTTTTTATGCGATACTATAGGTAGTCATAAAGTATTTAAAATATATGCCAGGTTGTGAGAATTCGACTGGTCCGTCAGCTGACGGACAAAAATCAGTTAAAAGGATATTACCTGGTAGTAATATAATATAATTAGAATATGAAATTCTGACTGAATGAATGCGGTCGAATTTCTACAACCCGGTATGTCCAAAAAACCAAACACAAGAGGAGGGCGATTGCCTTCACCGAGAAAACAATCGGAAGAATTCGGCGGGGCGAAAAAAGGTCTTGTTATCTGCGAGAATTGCGATATCTATAATTACAAAAAGTCCTGGCATCACAATGCTGATTCTTTTATCGCGGATAGGGAAAATAAAGATATTCCGATTCACTTTTCGCTTTGTCCGGCTTGCGCCATGATCAAGAACAAGCAATACGAAGGAAAGATTGTCATAAAAAACATTCCGTCCGCCCAGAAAAAAGATCTTATGAATCTTATCAAGGGATATTGCGACCGCGCTTTCAGCCAGGACCCGCTTGATCGTCTGATCGGGGTGGTTCAGGACGGATCTTCACTGATTGTCACGGTCACTAAGAATCAGCTTGCCCGGCGCTTGGCGAAAAAAATCAAAGACGCATTTAATAAAGTGAAAGTTTCTAATCCCAATCTCCGCGAGCCGGGGGATGTAGCAAATATCACTGTTGAGTTTTTAGATAAATAATTAATTGCTTTGATAATTAATTATGTCATGGTGTTTTGCTATCGTAAATAATAAGTTAGCTGAAATATTCTTTGATAAAAATAAAAATGGCCGCGCTAGAATACGGGGGCATTGTTATGTTAAAAAATCGGAATATAAGACAAAACTAGAACAAAATCAGATTGCGAAAGATATTAAAAAAGTGAAAGTGGCATATAGAAATAAAAAGTATAAATTGGTTGAAGGCTGAAATTATTAAAATGTTTTATGTCTATTTAATTAGAAGTACTATTGATAACAGTCTATATATAGGGCAGTCTGAAAATATAGAAGAGCGATTAAATAGGCATAATGCCGGATTTGTAGCCAGTACTAAAAATAAGGGACCGTGGGCGCTTGTCGGATTTGAGGAATATCAGACGAGGGAGCTTGCAAGGTGGAGGGAATATAAATTGAAGAAAAGCATTGGTGAGAAAAGGAAATTCATTAAGAAGCTTATGTCCTCGTAGTTCAATGGATAGAATGCCTCCCTCCGAAGGAGGTGGTACAGGTTCAATTCCTGTCGAGGGCACATAATAAAAGAAAAAACGCCGTTTTTAGGGCGTTATGGTTTGGTTGAGAATTGGCTCAA
>OBEQ010804055.1_pt1 | contig 13962 bp, 14 predicted proteins | sample 1670901 | NCBI WGS metagenome assembly OBEQ01 (sample SAMEA104232315, study PRJEB22302) | groundwater metagenome | biome: forest; feature: aquifer; material: groundwater | place: USA | collected 2011-08-07 | depth 5.4 m
ACCATACACAGATCTCCTGCTTTTTCGCGAATACCATCTGAAAGTGTATTGAGCACTAGTTGCGAATAATTATTTATAATCACCCGAAGTACGGAACTTTTTTTTATTGTTTCTGCAAGGTCACCGCGTTTAATAGTGGTTTTAAGGTTACCGTAGCCATCAATTGAAGCAACGTGGAAGGATGGTATATCGGGAATACTCCGAAGATCGACTTTTTCCCCAATTTGGGTCATGTCTCCATTGAGTATTGCCATAGTAGCTTCGGGATACTGATCCCGTGAGCGAAACTGCGTACCAGTATTGGGCACATTAACTTCCCACATACTTTCTATTCGATCTTTGATAAAAGAGAGATTGTAGCCTGCATGAACAGCAAAAACAGGAATGCCATTGGTCAGAACCATGCAAACAAATGGCTGTTCCTTTTCTCCCTGCCAGGCAATGTCACCTCGGGGGGCGGTGTTTGAGAAAATTATGAGATTAGGATGCTCGCTATGGAGCGCTTCCTGCGCAATCCAAAAACCCGTTTCCAGTGTAGAAAAGGCACACACGGGATGCTCGGTTACCATTCCGATGAGGGATTTTTTGTCAAAGCGGAGAAAATGATTGCGCACTTCGCTGAAGGCATGATCATTAAAGTGGCCTCCACCGTAATCTGCAATAACTTCTATATGCAGACTTCGAGATGAAATTTTTTCCACAGATCGATATATCCAAGACGGTTTTACCATAAGAATAGGTGAGGAAATTGTATCAGAAAACAGGTTTTTTGCCTATATAGGCATCGTAAATAGCATCAATAGGGGAGACTCTTGTTTTATCTCAATGTCACCTCTATACTCCGCTCATGCGTATTGCAGTTGTGCGTGGGCCATACTTGAATACATCCGAAATGGCCAATTTTGTACCGCTTGCTAAACGTCATACACTTAAAGCGTTTTCCAGTCTTTTTCCCCTTGATGCTTGTGTCGGTTTTCCGGTGACCCGATTGCCTTCTCCAACCGATTTCCCCAACAGATTATTTGGGTCACCGAGAATAAAAATGGGCGTATTAAATAGAATCTTTGGAGACGCCTGTATTCTTTTTGGTCTGGAGGCGCGGATGGGAAAGCTGTATCGAGAAGGAAAAGGATTTGATATCGCCCACGGGGCCGAAACGTATTTCTCTTTTACGCATCAGTGTCTAAATGCCAAAGAACGTGGATGGGTGAAAAAAGTTGTCGTGACAGTCTGGGAAAATATTCCTCATAACAATGAGAGTATTTGGGGAAGAAAAACACTCAAAAAGCGGGCGTTATCCCAGGTGGACTGCTTTATCGCTGTGACAGAAACGGCCAAAAAAGCCCTTTTAGCTGAAGGTTGTCAGGAAGAGCGGATACATGTTATACCAATGGGTGTTGATATAAGCAAGTTTTCGCCATACCAGCCCAAAAAGGCGAAAAAAGAGCGCATAATTCTTTTTGTGGGCAGGTTTGAAGAAGAAAAAGGTATATTGGATATCTTTAATGCCTTTAGAAATATAGTCAGAAATAATGAGAGAAAAAAAAATGTATGGAAGCTGCATTTGATAGGAACCGGTAACAAGAAAAAGGAAATAGAAGATCTGGTGACGCAAAATTGTATGACTGGCCGTGTACACATAGAAAAGCGGCCATACGAGAAAATGCCGAGCGTCTACAGGGAAGCAGACATTTTTGTACTCCCAAGCAAATCCAGCCAATTCTGGAAAGAACAATATGGTATGGTACTGGTAGAAGCCATGGCAAGCGGTTTGCCAATCATATCTACTCACTCGGGAGCTATTCCTGAAGTTGTAGGAGATGCAGGTATTTTGGTGGAGGAGGGAAATAGTCGACATCTTGCAAACGCACTTCAAAATCTTATGGACAATCGCTCTGTACGCAAGTCCTGGGGGCAAAAAGCGAGAAAGCGCGCAATAAGCAGGTATGATGCAGAAAAAGCGGCGAAGAAAATCGAAGAATTATATTCGTCTGTTTTGAAATAATTATGATTAGTGCAGTCGTTTTGACCAAAAATGAAGAAAAAAAAATTGGGGATTGCCTTAAAAGTCTTGCATGGTGCGACGAAGTAGTCGTGATAGACGATGGTTCTACAGATAAAACTCTTGAGATGGCGTCAAAAAATGGCGCACACATCCTAAAGCATGCAATCGACGACAATTTTGCACGGCAGAGAAATTTTGCCTTAGAAAAAGCGAAAGGATCATGGGTGTTCTTTGTTGATAGCGACGAAATCGTAACGGCAGAATTGGCGCAAGAGATAAAGGAAACTCTAAAACAAGAGGATGCTGTACCTACGTATGATGGATTTTACATTCAAAGGAAAGATTTTGTCTTCGGTACTTGGCTTGCGCACGGGGAAGTGGGAGACATAAAACTGTTGCGATTGGGGAAAAAGGATGCCGGAAAGTGGATCAAGGATGTGCATGAAGTGTGGAACTTGCCCAAAGCGGGTATTCTCGCCACACCTCTACTCCACTACCCTCACCAAGATGTCGCACAATTTTTAGAGCATATCAATACGTATAGTACCATCTATGCAAATAGCCTCAAAAAAGCCGGGAAAAAAGGAGATTCTTGGGAGATTGTGGCATATCCAGCGGCTAAATTTATCCGAAATTACTTTGTCTTGATGGGTTTTTTAGACGGGGTTCCCGGACTACTTCATGCCACATTTATGAGCCTTCACTCATTTCTCACTCGAGGGAAATTATGGTTACTCACGCACGAAGTACAACAGAAAAAAAGATAAATCGAGAGAGCCTGGGAATCATTCTTCTTATTTTTCTCATCGGTCTTTCCAAAATATTTTTTGTTTCTGCCTACCCATCTCTTTTTGATACCCCTGAATATGTAGAATTGTCGAAAAAACCCTTTATTGAAGCTTTTGCTTTAGGACATCGGCCGAGTCACCCAGGATACATGGCTATATTATGGCTAGTAAGTCAACTATTTTCTCCAACACATCTCAATCTGGTTTTTATTGGAGGAATTCTTTCAACTTTTAGCATTGCTTTGTCCGCGTGTATTTTTTATGTCCTCTTGCGTCGTTTGGGTCTGGGCGCTCATGCTCTGGGTGCATCTGTCATTTTTTTATTTCTGCCTCTCGTGGGATTATTAGGTGCCACTCTTTCAATAGAACCCGTAGCGCTCCTTTTTTTTGCTCTGTCATTCCTTCTTTTTGTTTTCTCATGGGAAAAGAGTCATTCTAAAGTCTGGATATGGGCGAGTGTTTTCTTGGGTTTTTGTTTGACTGTTCATGCACAATTTATTTTTTGGATACCCCTTTTTTTCTTGCTTTTATTTCAAAAAAGGAAAAGTTTCCACCGCAGAAAACGACGCCTCGCTCAATGTATCGTTACTGGAATTCTGATTGCAGTGTCAATCTATGCGCTCGCATATGTCATGGCATATAACAGAACAAATGAATCATTTGAAGCATTTATTGGATTCGGTAATCAGGGGTCCTACAGTGATTTTTCTTTTCCTTGGGGAATATTGCGGTTTGTGCGTGTGGTGGGAATCACCACCTCGCGAGACTATACCCCTCTTTTTCTCCTGTCAATGGGGATATTCTATTGGAAAAAGAGACAGGAAATAGGAAAATTTTTACTTCCAACAATGGTTGTTGGTATTCCGACAATCATAAGTCTGTCATTTTACAGTGCAGACTTCCCCGGAAGAAGAGCTCTCCCTTTGGCATGCATAGCCGCACTACTTCTTGCCTACATTTTTAGCAATCGAAAAAAATGGTTAGTGATAGTATATATAATTTCTGTAACCCTGCCTGTATTGTTTTTGGGATCGTGGTTATCGGCAGATCATCATCCGATAGCGAGCTCCGAATCGCTCCAAAAAGCTCTTACTGCAAACGGACTTTATATTCACTCACACTATACTCGGCCGTTTATTATCTACAACGGGGATCGACTATCTATAAATGAACCTGGCTATAGTCAGGGCGATGCCTTCCATCGTATTGATTCTTATCTTCGCCAGGGTAAGCCGGTATATCTGGAATCCCAGGCAGTGTTTGATCCTTATCTGTTTTACGCCGGCAATACTCTAAATACTTTATCTCTGGGGAAATTTGGCAAATCAGATGCCTCGGCTATATTCGCTCGCTATTACGTTGGGCTTGCTTCCCAAACACATGATGGGGCAAAGAGAATATATGTGTATGAACTACTTGCCAACGATGAACACCTTCCTGTTGGTGGAGGTTTGCGTATTGAGGGTAAAGCTAGTCCGGGAATGCCCGTATACGTCTATTCTGACAGAATTGGGGATAGAATATTGCACCAACGACAAGATTATTTCGATCTATTTACCTGGGTTTGGGTATTGCTTTCCCAAAGACATGAACCAATCATGTATACATATGGCGACAAAGACGGGACATTTGAATTGCCACTCCCGAGGAATTTGATTGGCCACGTATATATAGATGGTGCACAGGAGTATAAATTTATTGATAATCAATAACAAATTTAAGGATCGTAGGTGAAGGAAAATTCTTTTTCGGTTTCATTGCCGGCGATGTCGACTACCTTCATTTTTATCTTATTTTCTCCCTTTGACGGTTTATAGAGGTATGAAAAGCTTCCATCACCACGCACCACGACCACCCGGTCATTTATAGTCACAGTTGACTCTGCATCGGTGCTGCCTTCGATACTTATTTGATTTTTTTCCTCACGTATCGTACTTCCCTGTTGAGGCGACGTGATGGTAATCTCTGGATCGGATTTCTTATACGCGATATGGACTGCTTCTGAATCCTCACTTTCTGTTTGATCTTTCACCGTGCGGGCTGTAAAGGTATTTTCTCCATCGATAAGTTTCAATGGGCCAAGGGTAAATGTACCGTCATCTTTTATAGTGGTCTCCCCTGCTTTTTTGCCGTTGTGGCTAAACTGAATATGCATACCTGCAGTACCTGTGCCATGGAGAGTTAATGATGCACTATTGGTAGCTTGGGGGAGTGGATCAAGTGCTGGAGGAAAAAAAATCACCTGTTCTTTTTGCGCTTCGTCGCCTTTTTTTGTCGTGGCAAAAATAGATGTCAGCCGGATGACGATAGTTGGCCCGAAAAAAAACATACAAAGAAGGAGTACCAGAGTGGCGATGGTAAATTTTGCCGTGCGCGATATAAGCTGACCCTCATTGGTACGATTGTATCTGGAAGAACGCATGGTAGAAATAGATTGGTAGATGGTCTGTGCAGGTAGGTTTATTGTAGCACAGAAGCAAAGGAAGAAATCCACAAATAACTATTTTAGTGATACACTAGTTAATGGAATATGGCTGATAAAAAGATGGTAATGTTGGGAATGACAATAGGCTCAACCATTGGTGGTTTCGTCCCGACACTTTTAGGAGCAGGTATCTTTTCCCTTTGGAGCATTGTTGGCACGCTTATCGGCGGTATATTGGGCATATGGGTGGGGTTTCGATTAAAAGATATATTTTAGATCAAGTTAAAAGTATTAGTGGAATTAGATAAGGCTAATGCATCAGCGTGACGGGAATCAAAAAAGTTATTCCTTTCAATACTCTTCTTTTATATCTTCTCCAAATTCCTTAAATAATTTCTGAATCTTGGGGTCAATGACTATTTGGCAATACGGCTGGTAGGTATTTTTTTCGTAGTAATTTTTTTGGTAATCTTCTGCAGGATAAAATGCTGTAAAAGGAACAATCTCCGTCACAATAGGGTCTTTGTACCAACCAGATAATCCAACTTTTTCCTTGGAAGTCATCGCTTGTCGCTTTTGATCCTCATTATGGGTAAAAATAGATGAACGATACTCTGTGCCTGTATCTGCTCCCTGCTGATTGCGGGTGGTAGGATTGTGCAATTTCCAAAATACGTCAAGAAGGCGCTCGTAGGAAATAATCTTGGGGTCAAATGTAATTTGAATGGCTTCCGCATGACCCGTTTTCCCCGAACAAACCTGCTCGTAGGTGGGATTGGCAGTTGTGCCCCCAGTATAGCCTGGAATCACGGTCATCACTCCTTTGAGTCGTTTGAAAACTGCTTCCGTGCACCAGAAACATCCTCCCGCGAGGGTAGCTATTTCCATAGCAGATTCGATCACTTTATCAGGTGGGTTCATACAAGTATGATAAAAAAAATCAAATTCACGAAGTCAGCTGGTACATAAAGTCTCTTTTTTGCATAAACCGCTTCCATTTTCCCATCTGTTGTAGTCTCTGTTCCTCTACTTGGGAAGCGTGTATAAGCGCTTTGTCTAACTCCATGACGTATGGATCGACTTGCAGCGCCATGGGATTTATATCCAAAAGTTTTATGCCGGAAAGTGTACGTACTCTGGAAAGAGCCACATATCCCATCCCACGGACAAAACATTTCGAAAGATCCATCTCTGCCATATCCAGACTCATCCCTTGGCTTTTATGTACCGTAATTGCCCAGGCAAGACGCAGAGGTAATTGTCGAATTTCTGCTTTTACAGCATTATTTTCCATAATTGACCAGGCGAGAGATGTAACATGAATTCTTTTTTTACTTGTTGTTTCTACTATTGGTTTTTTCTCTCCGTCAAAGCCAATCACTTTACCGATCGTGCCGTTTACGTATCCCTCGTGAAAGTTATTTTTTACAAACATCACATTTGCCCCTTTTTTTAAGACCAGCTGCTCCGGTGCCAGACAGCCTTTTTTAAGAATCTCCACCAGATGTTCTTTTCCATAGCCGGTCATGGTGTATATGTGCTCTTCACCTGAAATTTTCGCCAGTTCCTCTGTATTTATCCTATCTACATCAATATTGTGCGTATACAGTAGTGTCGGCGGCATAGATGTGTGAAGTGGTCGGTTTAGGAGTTTGGTAATCTTTAACAGTGTTTCTGGATCTACAGCGTTTCTCCGAATATCTGAAAGGAGTTTGAGAAATTGCTCATCATGCTGTCTGTAAGGCTTGTCTAAATAGCAAATATGTATGCCCATGGCATGCCAGGCTTGCGACTTATTTACAAATTCCGGATGCTTGCCATCTCGACTAACGGGCGGAAGTTGAAAAAAATCTCCACAGAGCACTACCTGAATTCCCCCAAAGGGGAGAGTATTTTGTCTGATAGTCTTACAAATCCTATCTATGAGGTCGAGTTGAAAGGCATGGAGCATGGAGATCTCATCGATGATAAGGACCTTTGTTCCGATGATGCGGAGCTGTAGATAAAATTTTTTCTTAAGCTCCTGTATATCGTTATCTGTGAGGTCATCTTTAATACCCAGACCACTCCATGATTGGATAGTGATGCCACCCATGTGTGTGGCTGCGATGCCCGTGGATGCGGTGATAGCCACGGGAACATTTTTTAGTTGCAAATGGGCAATGTACTGGGTGAGCACATGTGTTTTTCCCGTTCCCGCGGCACCAGTGAGATAGGCATTGTATCCGAGTTTTAAAATCTCCAGCGCATCTTTTTGAGTCATACTCTAGTTGAGAATTATACGGTAAAAGAACAAAACAAAGATACAGACTTCTTCCCTCTTGACCTCTGGGAGAGCTTTCATTTATAGTAAGTTCTCTTATGACTGATAATGCAAACGCAAATGATGGCATCACTCCTGACGTGAATGTAACGATTGAAGAAGGAGAAGTCGTGGGGGAAAAGAGTACATCTGGAGCAAGTGTGGCACTCGATTTAGAGGCAATTATCAAGCGGCATATTTCCAAAATTGACACACTAAAAAATGAAGTAAAAAAACAGCAGGAAATGCTCGAGGATGTACTTACCCATGATGAAACGTATAGATTGCATGCGGAAAAAGTCAAAGAAGCAACGAAAGTAAAAAATGGCACAAAACAGCAACTCTTAAAAGCTCCCTCTATAGCAGAGGCAGCAGGCAAAGTAAAAAATCTCAAATCCGAACTCAAAGAAATGCAGAAAGGATTGTCTGATTATCTTCAGGAATTTCAAAAAGTGTCCGGAATGAATGAAATCGAAGGGGATAATGGGGAAGTCCATCAAATTGTCTTTATAGCCAAACTCATACGAGCCGCGCGCAAAAACGAATAGAATTATTCCTAATACAGCTCAAATTTCTCCAATAATTTTTTGTTTCCTTCTATTTGATAGTTTAAAAGATCCCGGTATATACCGGCTCTCCCCGCAAGTTCCCCAGGGGATCCTTGGTCTACTATGCATCCTTGGTCTAGCACCAATATTTTTTCTACATTTTGAATTGTGGAAAACCGATGGGCGATGATGATCACCAGTTTATCCTGCATTACGTTGACGAGCGCCTCCTGTACTTCTTTTTCGCTCTTGGCATCAAGGCTGCTGGTGGCTTCGTCAAGAATGAGGATAGGGGCATTTTTTAGTACCACCCGGGCGATTTGTATACGCTGTTTCTGACCTCCCGATAGTCGCACGCCTCGTTCACCTACTTGGGAATCCAGTCCCTTGGGCAGTTTTTTTACAAAATTGTAGGCATTGGCAATTTTTAGGGCTTCAATAACTTCCTTATCGGTGGCATCTTTTCCATAGGCGACATTTTCTCTGATTGTAGATGAGAATAGCTCATTTTCCTGGAACACCAGGGAAATTTGATTGCGGACAAATCGAGATGTCAAATCTTTGTAGGATTTTCCATTGATTGCAATATTGCCTCTCGTGGGTTCATAAAATTTGAGAAGTAAATTCACAATAGTCGATTTGCCCGCGCCACTGTGACCCACAAGTGCCACTTTTTCATGTTTGTTTATAGTAAAACCCACGCCATCGAGCACTATCTCCGATTTTTCATAACGAAAAGACACATCTTTAAAAGTGATTGTAGCTTGCTGGATTTTTTCATCCGTTACATTTTTATCATACTGTTCGACCGATGGAAGGTTGATAATTTCAAAAAATTCTTTGGAGCCGGTTTCCGCATTTTGTATTTGGGTGAGAATAAATGACATAGCAAAAAGTGGACGTCTGGCTTGGTTTATAAGTTGGAGTATGAGCACCATTTCACCAATGGTCAGACTGCCTATATAGGTGTTGTAGAAAACGACGATATTTATAGCAAGTAGAATAGTATTTAGACTCAAGCCCCTGAAAAAATCGAAAATGTGATACATTTTGCTTTGCCTGGCATAGATCGTGTTGATATCTGAAAGAGTATTCGAGACAAATGTGTATTCATTTTTTTCATTGTTAAAGCTTTTGACGAGGTTCATGTTGCTGATCACTTCTTGAATTCTTCCCCGAGATACATCTTCGATAGCATTTTTCTTTACTTCTTCTAATCCCCATTTTTTGGAAGAGTAGTAACTGATTACAAGGTAAATAGGAAAAAGGAGAAAGGTAAAAAAGGCGATTGGAACGTTGTAGTAGGCAAGTATTACTATGGTAAATATGCTTTGGAGAAACATGGGGAGGATGAAGTTGGTCGCGGAATTGATAAAATTTTGTATCGACATGATCCCACGAGCAAGCTGATTCACAATTTTTCCCGACAATTCCGAGTCAAAATAGCTTTGGGGGAGTGTCAGAACCTGGTGGTAAAACTGTTCCGTGAGAAATTTGCGCAGTCTCCCTGCAAAATGATCTCCGAGCCGCTCGGTAAATGTGGTTAGGATTAAATTGACCATCTCGACAGCAAACACGAGACCAATAAGGAAGATTAAATGCTGGAGATTTCCCCCTTTGTTTTGGATATTGGCAACGATGTCATCAACGATAAATTTTGAAAGCACCGGTGCCGCAAGTTCCAGAAGTGAGGTAACTAAAATCAAACCGCACAATGCCGCGATCAAGTGATAAAGAGGTTTTGATATTTTTATGGTATTGAGTATGTTCTTCATTTCAAACGTATTTTATCAAAAATTCATAGACCTTGCCCATCGCCACTGAAAAGGGGTAAAGGGGAGGATGCGGCCGGTTTTCCAATCGGCCGGTTTGTATACATTTCGGCCGATTTTGTCCTCGAGTTTATCGAAGGATTCCTGACTTCGGCCGATTGACTCTGGGACATAATGCTATACTGGATTTATGGCAGATTATACCCAAACTCAGGATCCGCCGGCCGATTCAACAGTCGCTCCGGCGACAAGTTCTTCTCAAGCGTCGGCCGATTTGTCCACCGAAACTAAAGTGAAGGAGCAGGTACAGGAGAATTCCCAGACTCCGATTCCGGCCGAATCGCCGACTCAATCTTCAGTTGATCCAGTCTTCGTAGAACCAGCACAGGCAAATTCATCACCTCCGGCAGCGCCTCCTTCAGACATACCTCCTGATACTTCTATTCCCTCTGTTCCTTCTGAGCCATCAGCTCCTTCTCCATCTCCCGAAGCCAATTTCCGAGACATCATAAAAGAGCCCTTACCACCGGATCAGCCGTCCCAAGCGCAACCAGAAGTACCCCGGAGTGCTCCCAGCGTATCTGGTTCTGAATCAAATAATACAGCACCTCAATCGGCCGAAATCAAACCAGAGCCTCTGGAAGGCACCCAGAATACTTCATCGGCCGATTTACCCAGCGAAGCTTCAGCGAAGTTGGGTTTAAATTCTCAAAAATCCAGCTTCGGAGACATATTGTACGGTACTCCAAAGGCAACTCTTCCGACTTCTTCATCTCCAGAACCTGCTCAACGTCCGGCACCAGTATCTTCACCATCTGTTCCAAAAACCTCATTTGGCGATCTTCTTGGGAAGTCACCATATGTTGAACCTACTATTAATATAGAGCCCATCGAGGCACCAAAAGAAACTACGCCTCCTCCCGCATCAACCCCATCACCTTTATCCGCCGACTTGTCCGCCGAAGCCTCGGCGAAGGTGGAAGCGAAGGAGGGCCAATTAGCCCAATCTAGTCGACAAAAATCTCTCCAAGTCCGCAAACAAAAACATGATGCCAATATCGCTGAAATTCTCAAGCTTCTGGCAAAGAAAAGCAAAATCCAAAACATTGATGTCCGTGATTATCTTCATGTTTCACAGTCGACCGCAACCGACTATTTACATACCTTAGTGAATAGTGGAAAAATAAAGAAAGAAGGCAAGGGAAAAGCAACGGTTTATATGCTTTAGTTGATAGGAGGTGATTTTTATGATTCCGTTAGCACTATGGCAAACACTGGCAGGCGGGATGGGAGGGTTTGTCCGAGCCCTCGTTGGCATCACTAAATCCCAAACCTTTAACCCGGATACATTCAAATTCCAGTGGAAATATTTTCTTATCACCATTGTCGTTTCTATTGTTGTAGGGCAAATGGCAGGACTTATTTTCAACGCAGATTGGCGTATGTCCCTATTGGCAGGATATGCCGGAAGCGATCTTATCGAATCTCTCTATAAAATTAAGTTTGGCCAGTTGTTCAAATCATGAGAGTGAAACAAAAATTTAAGACAAACAAACTGGTATTGATGCCTGCAAGTCTACTCATTTCTTTTTTTCCGAACAAAAAAATGTACTTGTTTACTACACTTATGATGTGAAACCGATAAATATTGCAAAAGCTGATACGTTAGCGCGTATCCTCGGAAAAGACATCCAATTTCTCCAGTTGATTGCGTTACACATAGATAACTATATGGAAGAAATTTGTATATGACTAATAACCCAATAACAATATTCGAAGAAATTAAAAAAATTAATGAATATCAATCAGAGTACTGGTCTGCACGTCAACTTGCGAAGATTTTGGAATATGCCGATTATCGTAATTTTGAAATGGTTATAAAAAAAGCTAAGGAATCGTGTAAAAATAGCGGCCAATCAATCCATGATCATTTCGTTGACGTCACCGATATGATCGAACTCGGTAAAACTGCATCACGAGAGGTTAAAGATACCTATCTATCAAGATATGCGTGTTATCTCATTATGCAAAACGCAGATCCTTCAAAAGAGATTGTAGCTATGGGTCAAACATATTTTGCCATACAAACTCGCCGGCAAGAAGTTCAAGACCAGCTTGTTGAAGACCAAAAACGAGTTTTTCTCCGAGAAGAAATGACTGCACATAATAAGCATCTGGCAGAAGCGGCAAGTCAAGCAGGAGTGACTAATTATGGACGATTTACCAACTATGGTTATATGGGATTATATGGTGGGTTAGGTATGCGGGATATCAAAGCAAGAAAACGATTGAAGTCGACACAAAAAATACTCGATCACATGGGAAGCGAAGAATTGGCAGCAAACTTGTTTCGTGCAACACAGACAGATGCGAAGATACGTCGTGAACAAGTTCAGGGAGAAGCAAAAGCAAACCAGACCCATTTTGAAGTAGGGCGTAAAGTACGTCAGACAATACAAGAGCTCGGTGGAACCATGCCCGAAAAACTACCACCAGGTGATGATATTACAAAGGCAAAGAGAAGATTGTCTTCACAGAAGTCATTGGATCAATTAAGTAATGGTGATGATGGTGATTCGTAGTCTTATTAATAGCATCTATGCACAAACTCTCCCCATCAGATTTTGCGTATCTATTTGAAGAGTGCAAGCATTGCTATTACCTCAAGGTTAGGCGTGGTATTTATCGTCCTTCTGGAATATTCCCGGCGGTTTTTGGTGCAATTATCTCCTTTTTCGACTGCCGAAAATTTTGAGCCGATGGCGGGAATCGGACCCACGACCTAGTGTTTATCCCAGTACAATTTAGCCGAATCTTGTGAGCCGCCTCTCGGATTCGGACCGAGGACCTACGCTTTACGAAAGCGCCGCTCTACCAACTGAGCTAAGGCGGCAAACACAAGTCATTTTACCCCAAAAACGGCTGTCTTACAATGAAAGTGAGGCTCCTTTTTCAGGCGATATCAGTGTCAATAAGGCGATTGGAGAGATTTTTTCTTTGCGTAATAAGCTGGTAGAAAAGAGTGCCAAGAAATAGGGCGGCGGCAAAAAGAACAATCGTGGCTCCGGAGGAGGCATCCAGATACCAGCTTAGCAACATGCCAAAAAAACCGCAGAAGGCCCCAACGAGAGTTGAAAGAAGAATCATTTTACGAAAACTGTCGGTCAGGAGCCGGGCAATGGTTGGGGGGATAACAAGAGATGCGGCAATGAGCGTGACACCGAGAATCTTCATGCTGGCAATAATTGTAGCGGCGAGAATGAGAGAGAAAAGCATATCGACTAGATGCGTCTTGATTCCAAAAGCAGGAGCCACTTCAGGGTCAAATGTAGAAAAAAGAAGAGATTTATAAAAGAAAAAAATGAGCAAGGCTATGAGAATGGAAACAATCACCAGAATTGCCACGTCCGGTAGGGCAACGCCTAAAATATTGCCAAATAAAGCCGCCTCAAAATCACGGCTAAACGATTTCCCGCGGCTAATGAGTGCCACACCCAAAGCGAAGCTTGCGGTGGTCACTATGCCGATGGCGGCATCGGCGCCTATTTTTTTCTTTCTGGCAGTTTGATTTATAATTAGTGCTGCTAAAAATCCCCACAAGCCAGCTCCCACATAAAAATTTAGCTTTAATAAGTAACTCACCACTGCACCCCCGAAAATTGCATGACTTAAGCCATGACCAATATAGCTCATGTGCCGAAGTACTACATAGACGCCAACGAGACCGCACAATCCGCCTGCCAAAACCGCCGCCACGACGCCAAGACGGAAGAATTCATAACCAAATGGTTCGGTAAAAAAAGAAATCATATTTTTATCATAAATCAGACCATGCATGCCCATGCGGTTTATCAACCACAAAAAGCAGCTTTCCTTTTCGAAGCACCATCAAATTGGCACAAAACGTTTTATTGAGTATATCCTCATGGAAAATGTCATCAGGCTTACCTTGGGCAATGATAGATTTATTTAAGCAGACAATCCAGGGTAGATGGGATGCGACTGCATTTAGGTCATGAGTGGTCAGAAGAATCGTGTACCCTCCTTTATTAAGCTCTACAAGAAGATGAAGGACGTCATCTCTACTTTTGACATCTAAGCCCATAGTGGGTTCATCAAGAA
>OBEQ013048810.1_pt1 | contig 13961 bp, 13 predicted proteins | sample 1670901 | NCBI WGS metagenome assembly OBEQ01 (sample SAMEA104232315, study PRJEB22302) | groundwater metagenome | biome: forest; feature: aquifer; material: groundwater | place: USA | collected 2011-08-07 | depth 5.4 m
GTAGTCATTGATAGCTTAAAAATATTCATTACCCTTTACACCAGCCCTCCTGCCGCCCGGCGAGGGTGGGGCTTGCCTCGCGGCGTAGGGGCGAAGCCCCTAAAGAGCAGCTCTTTTACCCACTGTTTTTACTGAAGACCCCTTTAAGTTAAAAAGTTTCCATTGAATAGCAGGTAAGTGTTCAACCTCTGGGAATGCAAAGGTGCTCCAGTCGACTGCACCCGATTTCACCGCTAATAGAAACTGTTTGTCATCATTGGTAAGCGTATTACTGATTGCCGCTATCACTGCCTCCCGAGCCGTACTCAACTCATCCACGGATACCGCCTCGCTTGTCATATTATTAAACTCAAACTCGAAGGCTCGGGTAATATCCTGCCTATGAGGGGCTAACAATTCAGCCATCGGGCGATTATGACCAATGAGATACACCATAAACGCCTGGATTAATTCGCGACTCAGCCCTTCGTTTTGCAGCAGTAGCATGACATCGAATAAGTCTTGCGGATGTTGGCGGTCCAGTGCGGCACAAAGCTTGCCGCCAAAGAGATCATAAAAACTCAAGCATTGCACCGTCGCACTGCCAAACAACGCTTCCACCTTCGATTGCGTGGATAACTGCTGCGGTGCATAGACACAGCCACGTAGTACGGGTGTCACTTCTATTTTGATTGCTGTGCTGCCTTGTTGCACGATCAATTTAATACAATAGTTAGTTCCGCTTAGTACCGTATAATTAACCGAAGTTGCAGGAATTCTCTGTTCAATAACCAAACCCAACGCCCGTAGCGCAGAATCGATATCAGCCAAGCTCCGTTCTCGATCTGCAATTGGCAAATAGGCTAAATCAATATCCACCGACAGACGCGGTAAATCCCGCACAAATAAATTAATCGCCGTGCCACCCTTCAAAGCAAAACAGTTGTGTTGCGCTAATAGCGGCAATACCGCTACTAACAATTCAACTTGTTTAAAAAAAGGATTGTTCTGATCCATTAACCATATTCCTGGGGACTGTTATCTGATAATCACTATCCAAAGCGCCGCCTTCTAATACCACACGCTTGCCACTGCCTAAATCTATCCCGCTCAAATCCACTTTGTTAAACCATGCGTAACCTTGACGTTTGGCAAACCACAAAAATAACCGCTTAGCTTTTACATGCTTAGCCGATAACAAAAGTTCGCGGATTAATTTCGGACGTAATGCCGTAGCACTTTCAAAATATTTATTGAGAAAATCGAAATCCGCGACCGTTTTTATATCGGCGGCCAATTCCAACAAAGCCAGCTCAGCTTTAGCATATATCACTGGCCAATCCCAATGACCGAAAGGAATTCCGGTTAACGCATCATTGGGGAAAACATTAAACCAAGACAGTTTGTGATAAACAAACTCAACCGGCGCAGCCATCAGGCGTTGATCTATCCGATTCACCCACCCCGGCAATTTCTCCATGCCATAGAGATGTATTTGCTTAACGCCTTGGAGTGACAGGTAATGAGCCATGCCTTGTAAATCCAACGCTGAACGCCCGCCAACATGGCAAGGCACTCCCAACTGCTGCAATGAATAGACAATATGTTCCCATTTCAAAGGCGGTCCCGGCCGACAATACATGCCTCTGGTTACCAGCTGCAGGGTGCCGCAACGTACATAATAGTCAACGAGAGGACGGTTAAATCCTTTATCTTTTAGCCAGTTACGATCAACAACCTGCCCCTGTTGCAGACAAGAATCAAGCGATACTGAGAGTTCCTGGGTGTTCATAAGTTTACTAATTTATAGTTTTGCATAGTATTACTATGCAATTTAGTAAATTTTTAAACCCAAGTCAAGTTTATTTATTAACTATTTTGCATAGTATATCTATGCAAAATAGTTGTTTAATAAACTTTCGATGATAAGAATGTGAGAAAAGGGCTTACAATACGGCTATCAAACTCCGCTCTAATTACTCATCTTTGAGCATCATCCATCAACTTAAACGCCCCTACTGCGCCACAGTGAAAAACGGATCAATTGAGTCAGATTTTTCGATCATTTGAGGCGAATAGTGGGCTCTATTTAATGAAAGTGATCGAAAAATATGGCTCCACTTTATAGCCTTCTTAAAAAGCAGCCATTTTACAGTAGGGCAGGCCTAAGTCCGACAGACTAGTATGGCTCTCACCTCTGGCGCTGCTTCATCATTAATAAGTAAGGCGGTAGCACATCCACCTACCAGAACAAAACGATCGAGCAATGGCTCAAGGTACTTGCACACCAGTTCAAGCATTTGGGTATTTTGATGCAGTAGTTGTGACATGAATGCTATAACTCTTCTTTCAATATTTTTTGCGCTAGTTTGACTTCTCGTGCTCTACCATCACGTAACGCGTCGACCAGTGATAAAAGTCGATAGAGATTGTCATCACTTTTAATCGCTTGAACAACTGATGGATATAAAGGAGCAAATGAATAGCCCTTTATCTTGCCTTCAGGATCTGGCCATACCGGTGGCAAATCGTCACCTTGTTGAATATGTTCTTTTAGCGCTGGGCCCGCAAAGCCAGTCGGCTGTCCTCTCGTCGGCTCTCCACGCTCTGAGGGAAAAATATATTTCAGTCCGTGAAAAAGAAATTCTTCTAGAGCAGGTTTTATCGGTTTATATTGACCGTCGTCAAGCTTACGCATTAAGCCTGATTTTACGCAGCGTTTAAGCCCCCCATTTATTTCAGATGAACTCATGGATAATGATTGCGAGAGACTTCCTTGGGACCAAGTCTCCTCACCCAATGCGCAGATTTTGAGTGCTATAACGATATCTTGTGGCTTCAACATAAGTATTTTCTATTCGCGATTTGCGAATAAAGAACAGTATAGTGAGTTCAGGTTCGCAAGCAGTAACCCCCATGAGCTAGACTAGATGTTAAATCCAATTTTACCGCTTTACCCAATATTGGCCCAGTGATTGCCTTACAGAAAGGGATACTGCAAACACGCTATCCAACTAAGCATTTTGTAGAATTAGCGGAAATATTTCTGGGGCAATTTTGCGGCACTAACAAGCAGATGTCAGATGACGTAGTGTGACGCTAACTTATTAAAAATTAATATGAGACGAGAAATAATAGGTTTAATTTTTATTTTGACCGCATTGAATTGAAGAATTAAATTTCCCTATCGAACGTCTCAATTGAACGAGCTAATTAATCAAAGGTCCAAACTTGGATCCCTGAGTAATTTGCTTTAGCAAAAAAGCAGCCTGCCAGATAACCGGAAAAAATGCCTGCTTCAGCATTGCCGACAATTACCACACGCAGTTGTATCAAACAGGACAGTAGTATCAAAAGACAGTTGAGGCCAACTTAGTCATAACAAAGAAGAATCTGCAATGTGCAATGTGTGCTGCCATTCTGCTTAATTCGTGAGATCGTTTGATGGCAAAAAAAACCCCTACAAGAGCGCAAACGATCAGCAGAATAGTTGAGAAGTGCGCCGATAAAGACTCAGACTTTACAGCTCGTCTGTGGGAGCCGCTGATCATTCAGCTTGTCTCAATCATTGGTGAAGGTGGTTTTGAGGCGCTTTATGGGAGAAGCCTTTACCTCACGAAGAAGGTATTTCCCTGGCTTATGAACTCCCCTTCATCACTGTTGGCTGATTCTCCATTCACTAGTCTTAAAATCAGCCTTGTGGGACGCAGCTCTAATGAAGCACAGGAAGTCAATAATATGTTACTAGTTACTTTTACAGATATTCTCGCCACCTTAATCGGCGAACTACTAATGACCAGAATTATATCCTCGGCCTGGCGCGATGACGCAACGGACCTACTTGGCAAGGAGTGTCCGCATGAATAAAAAAGTAACCATACGCCGTCTGAAAACCGGTATACCAGACTTTGATGATCTCCTGGGTGGAGGTCTACCAGAGTTCTCGTTCAACCTCATCGCAGGGGCGCCGGGAAGCGGCAAAACCACGCTAGCTCATCAAATTATGTTTTCCCTGGCCACACCGGATTGTCGGGCAATTTACTTCTCAGTGCTCGGCGAACCAGCGTTTAAGATGCTGCGTTATCAGCAACAATTTCACTTTTTTGATAGCAAAAAAATCAATCAATCGATTCGTTACGTCAACCTCACTGCAGATCTCTTGGAGGGACACTTTGACCAGGTTTTTGCACGCATTGCCGAAGAAGTGAAAATTTTTTCTCCCAGCCTGGTATTCGTCGATTCGTTTCGCTCAATAGCGCATACCGAAAAGGTGGTGGATCAGGGCACATCCAAATTGCAGCGCTTCGTGCAAGACCTGAGTCTGCAAATGAGCAGCTGGCAGGCGACAACATTTTTGATTGGCGAGTATGCCGATGCCGAAAAAGAGGCAAGCTCAGTCTTTACCGTGGCCGATGGTATTATCCACCTTAAGCAGAATTTACACCGCAATTCTGTGGTGCGAAAAATACAAGTGGTGAAAATGCGCGGCCAAGCTCAGACACCTGGATTACACACCTTCCGAATCAGTGAAAACGGTATTCGCATATTTCGACGGGCGATTGTCACCGCCAGCAGCAGTAGTAGCAGTAGCAGTAACAAAGAAATTAGACGTATTTCGATGGGCGTACCCCTGCTTGACGATATGCTGGGTGGCGGTTTGCCTGTTGGCTATTCTGTTCTATTGGCCGGTCCATCCGGTTCGGGAAAAACCATCTTATCGACAGAGTTTCTTGCCGAAGGGGTGCGCCAAGGCGAATTAGGTGTCATCGCGGCATTTGAAAAGAGCCCATCGCAACTATTGAGCTACAAGCTTGATGCGCTGGTTAAGGCTGGACAGGTTGGGGTGATTGATACCCGCGTGCTGGATTTATCGATAGACGAAACCTTGCAAAACTTGATGAGCATGATTACTAAATTAAACGCCAAGCGCGTGGTCATCGACTCACTCTCGGGATTTGAACTGGCGCTGGCACCAGAGTTTAGTGAAAATTTTCGTGAATCACTCTATCGAATGATTGCCGTACTCACTGGCATGGGTAGCACGGTATTGATGACATCGGAGCAAGAAGACCGCTACACCGAATTACGCTTTAGCCCCTATGGCAACGCATTTTTGACGGACGCCATTATTTTGCAACGCTACATCGAAATTGCCGGGCAGTTTAAACGCGTCATCTCGGTGGTTAAAATGCGTGGCAGTGATCATAGCAAAGACATTCGGCTGTTCGAAATATCAGACCAGGGCATCCTCATCGGCCATCCGTTAAATAAATATGAAGGCATTTTGTCAGGCCAACCCAACCGGCAGCCAGCCGATCAAAATACTCAGATAAAAAAGCCAAAAAAAGAACTTGAATATGAATAAAGGCGATGTTGATTCCAGAACCCCAAAACCCTCGCCAGCCACGCGGGCCCGACAACAAGAACAGGTCGTGGTGGAAAGCAGCGAAAAAAATATCACTGTCCGAGAAAACGCATTAGCGGCAAAAGAGGCGCTAATGTTGAATCGCGAGCGATCGCTAGCTACGCGCGAGAACATTTCCAGTTTGCGTGAGCAAGCCGTACTAGAAGCAGAGACCATTAAGGCCGAACTCGAGGATTATATTCTTAAATTGCGGCAAGCGAACGAGCACCTAGTCATTGCATCTGTGCAGTCACAAATTTTGGCTGAAGAAATTCAAAGCGCCAAAGTACAGATGGCCCATCTGGCCTATCACGATTTTTTGACTGGTTTGCCCAACCGAATACAGTTAAACGAAAGACTAGCGCTAGAAATTGCCTTGGCAAAACGGCATACCACAAAATTTGCGGTGCTGTTTATCGACCTTGATCGCTTTAAGAACATCAATGATTCCCTGGGACACACCATTGGAGACCAACTGCTGCAGTTAGTTGCGCAACGTTTGAAGACAACTGTTCGCAGTACCGACACCCTTAGCCGTCAGGGGGGAGATGAATTTGTCGTGTTACTATCAGCGGTAACGCACGTACAAACTGTCGCTAACAATGCGGAGAAGATACTCCAAACGCTGACAGCCCCCTTCAACTGTGCGGGTTACCATCTGCATATTGGTGCCAGTATCGGCATTAGCATTTACCCAGACGATGGTGAAAACGCGGAATTATTGCTTCAATGTGCGGATACCGCAATGTACTACGGCAAGCAGAGGGGTCGTAATCAATATCAGTTTTTCCGCCAAGAAATGAATGATCGCGCCGTGGAACAACAAAGTCTTGAAGCCAGTTTGCATGTCGCGCTGGAAAACCAAGAGTTCGAGCTTTATTACCAAGCTCAAATAGAGCTGCAAACTGGCAACATCTTTGGCGCGGAAGCACTTATTCGTTGGCACCATCCCATGATGGGATTGCTGTCGCCTAAATTGTTTGTACCCTTGGCCGAGGAATGTGGAGCGATTCTACCCATAGGCCGCTGGGTGCTTCACGAAGCATGCCGACAAACTCAATGCTGGCTGGACGCAGGGTTAGGGCTTGAGACAATCTCCGTTAATATTTCAACCCTGGAATTTGAAAGAGACAGTTTTTTAGAGGAAGTTCGCGCTGTCTTACAAAATACCCGATTAGCGCCGCATCATCTTGAACTCGAAATGACAGAAACCGTGCTGATGAAGGATTTCGATTCTACGGTGAAGAAGCTGCAAGCGTTAAGATCCATGGGGGTCAAAATCTCCATCGACGACTTCGGCACAGGTTATTCTAGCTTGTGCTATTTAAAACAGTTCCCCATTGATACCCTGAAAATCGATCAGTCATTCGTGCGCGACATCACCCTAAATGAGCGCGACGATATTCTGGTCGACACCATAATCGGTATGGGGAAAAACCTTCACTACCATATCATTGCCGAAGGCATTGAAACGCGAGAACAGCTGGCATTTCTTCGAAACCATCAATGCGCAGGCGGGCAAGGTTATTATTTAAGTACACCGATGACTGCCGCAAAGTTCGCTGCCCAGCTTAAAACCGTATTCATTCATCAATAGAGAGCCGATAAGACAGGCAAATTAATCCGCAAAATTTAATTCCACCGCTGTGTCGACTTAGAAAAACCACCGCCTCCTTCTTGATGTGTTTTGCAAGAAGTACTACGCTTGCACATGGATAAACAGATCGAGACCACTTAGCACTAGATAGTTTTAGTTAAGTTGTTAACAAGTAGCTAGTTGTAGTTAAATAGGAACGGTCACCCGATCAGTGACATCTGTTAGCTGCTGCGAGTTGTAGCATTGCGGCTTACGCAGCAAGAGTAACTCGGGCAGCGAAGGCAACAAAGCAACATGAGTTGATCTGAAACACAATCATTAATCATTTGGAGCGATAATTATGTCTAAAGAACAACATAGCACCAAGGAAAGTAAAAAGAAGCCAGCCATGACGATGAAAGAAAAAAAGGCGGCAAAAAGAGCCAAGAAAGAAACCAAGTCTATGTCGGACAAATAGTCGGGCAAATAAAGGAACTGATTAAATCTGACCAGGTTGACAGCATTGTCAGCCTGCTCTCAGGTGAAGATAACTCTATTCAAGATTGTATAAAACATTCGCAACAACTTACACCTTCCCACAGACACAAAGCGCGATCTATCTCTAACTCAATACTCCATAAAAGCGGCAATCGTTCGGCTTCAATCACTGTAAAACGGCCAGTTTTTGCCGCTGCTCAGTATCTCAATAATTAGAAGACGTTGCAGTGCGCCGACAATACTTCTGCTACTTTCATTTACAGTGATTAATTTTTAATTTTGCTGCGGTAATTCCAATTGCTACTACACTACTAATGAGAAGGAAATCTAATCGACGAACTGGCAGATTTCGAATGCAAAGAATCAGTGGTTATTTGAATTAATTACACCCTACATGCCGGAATGCTCACAAACTGGCATGATCCTTTCATCCATTTGCCTAACAACACCGTCACTAACAACGGAGTGTGACAAATGATCAACATACAAACAGAAAAAGCGCCAGTCACTGGCCAGCCACCCATCATTCTCCCAAACGCTATGGATCTGCTCATCAATGGGGAATTTGTTGAAGCAGAGGAAACAGCCTTAGCTACCCTAGCTCAAGACCCTACTGATAGCAGCAATAGGCGGGAATTATGCAAAATTCTGTTTGCTGCCAGTAAAATTGAATCGCTGCGAAAATACGCCCAAGAGGGACTGACGCGCTCGGCATTAAACGAAAAAAGTTTTTATCTCAGTTTTATTGCCTACTGTGATGGGGAATATGAAGATTCGCTGAATCACTTTGTGGCGCACTGCAACAGCAATCAAGAAGGCGCCTCGATGTTACTCATCGCTGCTGAAATACAGCAGAAAATCGGCATGTACACAGAAGCGTTTTACAACTATAAAAAATTCGTTCAACAAACATCTGCCGCGCCAATCTTTGTAGAGAAGCAATTGACCTGCCTGGAGCAGATCGAAGCCACGCAGTTTTCTGAACCACTCTACGAAGGCGTGCGCGATTATATACAGCATGAATCTATGGACCCCTCGCGTATTCATATGCTGGCGGCATCACTAATTTTCTTCAAATATCAGATCAATTCGCAGTATCCATCGATTGATATCAATGCCGCTTGGCACGATAAAATATTAATAAGTGCGTTAGATAAAATTACCTTTCAGCACCGCGTGACCGAACTCGCATTTGGTCACCTGAGAAAACAACTTTTAAAACAATGTTTAGATGATGGCAACCTCACGCCCGAACTGGTGGGATTAATTGCCGCCATGGGCAGCCAAAGTTACAACGTTGAGTATATTTATAGCTACGATCAAGTTGAAAAGGATACTTTAGAGGGTGTGAGCAATCTGTTGACGTCAGAACTCGCAAGCGACAATCCAGACATGTTGGATGTCACTACCTGCACCTTATTGCTCGCCATGTACGAAGATATTTCTAAACTTCCAGTAGCCGAACAACTTACGCAAATTCCTCAGGATGCGTGGCCGGCAGATACACTTTCCACTATTAACCGTATTCTGCAAGACAAAATACTCATTGATAAAATGGATGCAATTCCAGCCACCAAAGAGCCGAGTTCAGCTTGGGCACAGTCAATAGCACAAATTAATGATGGCTTAAGCAAAGATTACTGGCGGTTTTTAGCTAAAAATGTGGCTAGCGATGTATCTGAAGGCGCTTTTAATATCAAACGCCATTTGGAAAAATATTTTCCCCAAGAAGCGGCCAATATTCTGGTGGCTGGTGCCAGCACCGGGAAACACGCGTTGGAACTCGCCTTGCGCAATCCCACTGCAACCATCTACGCAATTGATATCAGCGGCAAACGTTTAGCCTACGCTAAAAAAATGGCACAACTGAACAATATTAAAAATGTGGTGTTTCATAATTTGGATATTGCAGATTGTGACGTATTAGAAAAAGAATTTCACATTGTCGATGCTCGCAATGTATTGAATAATGTGGAAGAACCTTCCGTGGTAGTGAAAAAACTTATTCCGCTGTTAAAGCCTAGTGGCATACTGCAACTTAATCTCAACAGCGCCTTAGCTCGAGAAAAAATTATACAGCTCAAACTTGCCAATCAAAAAATCAATTTCCAACTAACGCTGGATAATATGCGGGAGTTACGCAGCGCCGTGTTATACGGAACAGCAGAAAATCTTTCGTCCCTCGCCAGCTGGGATGAATTCTATCGCACCAGTTCGTTCGTCAATAATTTTTTTAATCATTACGAGCACAACTTTATTATTGATGATATTAAGAATTTGACGCAGGACAGCGAGCTAGAGTGGGTACAGCTCAATTTCAGCAAAAATGAGGAGGGCGCACTGAATCAATACGCGAGTCAATTCCCTAAAGATAAGCACTTTACCAATTTAAATAATTGGCAGGTCTTTGAAGAGGCACACCCGGGGGTTTTTGCGCAGGGTTATCCGCTGATATTATTGAAGAAATAACATTCATGAAACATGGTACAGAACAACTTTTAAGGGTACGTTCTGTACCATCATTTCAATGAGTGTTAATAAGATTTCGGCAGACCCAATTCCCACTCGGCAATAAAATTCAGAATCATTTCTTTGGATACAGGCGCAGTCTTCAATAATCTTGCACCATTCCACATCTGCAAAAAGCCTTGCTCTTCAGTAAATGCAGCACCGCCAAATGTCTCAATGCAGATGTCAGCGCTATGAATAGCGGAATCGGAATTGAGCAGCTTCGACATATTCGCCAGACTACCCACTTTCGCTGCATCCCAATTTTGATCAAATGCCCAGGCTGCTTTTAACATTATCAGACGTGCTGCTTCATGCTCGGCTTTCGCAGCCGCTAACGGATGGGAGATGCCCTGATATTGGCCGATAGGCACGCCACCAAAAACTTTACGCTCTTTCGCATAACCAGCAGCTTGGGTAATACAATAGTCCGACATACCGGAACACATAGCAGCCGCCAAGATACGCTCAGGATTTAATGAGTTGAACATTACCAACGCGCCCATATCCACTTTCCCCACAACTTGGTCCGCAAGCACCTCAACATTATCGAAGAACACTGTGTATTGGCCAACACCTTCATTAAATCCAACCGGAATAATATGTTTTGTCATGCCAGGTGCGTTAGTGGGAACAATAAAGAGACTTAAGCCGAAATACTGCCCCATATCGGTTTTTAATGATTCTTCAAGCGACGTCGAACGGGCAACGACCAGCATATATTCGGCAGTCTCAGCGCCAGAGATAAAAACTTTTGAGCCATCCAGAATGAACTTATCGCCCTGACGTTCTGCTTTAGTTTTCATATTAAAGGAATTAGTTCCGGCATCGGCCTCAGTAATGGCGAAACAAAATTTGATTTTGCCTTCAACAATGCCCGGTAGATACTGCTGTTTAATTTGTTCGGAAGCATTACGCGCCAGACAGGCAGAGTCCATGCAAGTGACGAGCAGGATATTGGGCGAGATGCCCATGGCAGAGATTTTCTCAAAACCCAACGCCAACGGCAGTAGGCCGGCGTTGGTACCGCCGTATTCTTCAGGCACCAAGCAGCCCAATAAGCCTACATCTGCAAAGGTTTGCCACATATCCGCAGGAAAAATAGAATTCTTTACCATGTTGCGCAATTCAACTTTGCGCTCATTGGCCCAGGGTTTCATCGCCTCGCCAACGGCTTGAATTAACATTTCATGTTCTTCAGCGAAATTAAAATTTAATGACATAGGTAACTCCTTAAGTATTTTTCTTTGGTAAAATTTAGGGCGCCAACATTAGCGCGTTAAATAAATCTGTTCAATAGGCGCATGCCTAAAGTCAGTAACACAGCAGTAAAATATACTTTCCAATAATTAGAACACTACGATCGTATGGATTTTTCTCGCTTGAATTCCTTTCCGCTCATCGCATCCTTGAGCATTTCAGCCAAGCCATATTTCGGTAAAAAACCCGTTGCTCTCAGTTTGCGATCATCAAAAAGAGTGTGATTGCTCAAGGTTTCGATGCCAAAACGGGTTAAGGGCGGATTGCGTCCATAGGGATAAATTCGCTCCAACAACCATCCCACACACAGCATCGGCAATTTTGGCATCTGCATAAACTGCGACTGGCGATCGAGAATTTTATCCAACTGCCATTTCAGCATACGCCAATCAATGTCCACGCCTTTTACTAAAAAGATTTCCGGTGATGTTATTAGGGGCAATGCTATTAGGTGCGCCATAGCGCGCCCAATATCGCGCGTATCCACCAGCGAAAACCGCCAATGACCACCGGCAACAATAGGAAATAATCCACGTCGATGGCTCTGTAAAAAATTTGGCAGAAACGAACTATCGCGCTGACCAATCGTATTGCTCGGGCGCAAAAAAATGGTCTCGATGTGATTATTCAACCGCGCCAATTCGAGCAGCGCCGCTTCGCGCTCTAACGAGATTCGAGAATAGCTATAGTAGGGCTGACATGGATAGTCTTCATCAATGGCTGTGGGCGGCCGCTTAAATCCGTAAACCATAACAGTACTGAGTTGAATAAAACGCTTTATTTCTGCGGCGACAGTGGCTTTAAACAAACGCGTGGTCAGCTCAACCTCAACCTTGCGTCGTTCCGTATCACTGATATGCATCCGGGTATCTGCGACACAATTGCAAACGACATCCGAGCCTGCAATCGCAGTACGGATATCTTCGTCATTGGCAAAATCAATTATCACTACGGCAACCGGTAAGGTTTTTAAAAATGCGGTATTACTTTTTTCTCTCACCGGGCACAATACGCTATGCCCCGCTAGCACTAACTGTTCGACGACATGACTACCGATAAATCCCGAACCACCAAAAACTGTCACTTTCATTTTCGTTACTCAATTAAGTCCTGACGCAATGTCTTTAGCGCAATGCCTTTAGATAGAAACGAATATTCTGCGCTTGCTGTAAGCGTTTGCCCTTGGGCAGATGCAGCATCTCAAAGCCCACGCCGAGCACCAGATCGATCAGTGTCTGGGTGGCTCTACTGATATCAACGTCTCCTCTTATTTGCCCGACATCTTGTAGGTTTTGCATCAGTGTGGTGATGGTAACGCTAACATAAGCGGCACGCTTGTGTTGCATCTGCAAAACTTCTTTGTTGTTCAGCGCGAAACCCCAGGTGTACAGCCGCACACGCCATTCCATTTCAGACTTCTGACTGATGGGCAATGCACTTTCCAGAATGACACCAAAGTTGTCGAGATCAGCGATCTCTAACAACGCAGTTTGCAAACGCTCAAAGATACGCTCATTCGCCCAATTCAGCGCCGCTATCACCAACTGTTCTTTGCGCTCGAAATAATGATTAATTACGCCGATGGTACAGCCCATCTCAATCGCCAACTTGCGCGTCGAGAGCGCATCCAAGCCTTCTCGTGCGATAAGCTGAGCGGCCGCCTCGGCAAGTTCCGCCCGGCGATTATCATGATCAAGTTTTCTCACAAGCGTAGCCTCTGATTTTTCCAGCGTTAACCTGTTACCATTGCGGTGATTACTCATAGCAGGTTTATCCCTGCAATGATTGAATCGGCCCCAACATACATAGCAGCTGATATGTATCATACCAAATCTACCCGGTGGAACAAACGATGACAACTCAAAAATACCGATGCGAACCCATTAAACTGGATTATTTTACCCAAGCGCCCTTCGCTTTCGTCACCAAAACAACCGTTAATGCCACACCCGAGGAGATCTGGCCGATTTTGGAAGACGCAAAATCATGGTCAACCTGGGCCAGCGTCATCCAAAAAGTGACTTGGACATCCCCCAAGCCCTTTGGTCTCGGCACGACAAGAACTGTTGAAATGTCTGGTGGCATGGTTGGCGATGAAACCTTTATCGGTTGGGAGCCTAATAAACGCATGTCATTTTGTTTTACCAGTGCCAGCATCAAAGGGGTGAATCGTTTTGGTGAAGATTGGCAATTGCTGCCTCAAGCCAATGGCCAAACCCTTGTGCAATGGACCATGGCATTGGATGTAGCACTCATCAATCGCATTTTTTTAATGGCGTTCAAACCAGTGATGAAATTATTCCTGCAGCGATTGCTCAACAGCTTCCAGAAATACGTTAACGAAGGACAATTTGCCGCAAGCCAATTAAATGCCCGCAACTCATAAATAGGGATGAAAAAAAGGGTAGCTATGGTGGCTACCCCAGGATCTTACATAAAAACAACAACAATGAATTTGTAGGTTATCTCTTTACCTGAATGACTAGTTACATTGAGTTACTAGTAACTTCTGCCTGCGCAGCTGGTCCAGCTGACTGATGAAGAATGTTATTCGTTTTAATCCCATTGGTAACCAACAACGCGCATACTGTTAAAACCAGAAGCGCCAAACCAATCGAAACAAAAAAAATAACCGACCGTTTTAGATTATCCATATCACATACTCCTTTGCACAACCCTTCCATCCAATGAAAATAAAATTGTGCATAGCAATATTTATAGTCAGTTTTCGCCGCA
>OBEQ011481463.1_pt1 | contig 13960 bp, 14 predicted proteins | sample 1670901 | NCBI WGS metagenome assembly OBEQ01 (sample SAMEA104232315, study PRJEB22302) | groundwater metagenome | biome: forest; feature: aquifer; material: groundwater | place: USA | collected 2011-08-07 | depth 5.4 m
AGTTTCTTCCCTTTGAAATTTTTAGGTAATGGGCGTAGTCGCAAAATTCAGTGTTATTTAGCTGCTCGGCTACGGTACTGGTGGATTGTTTCTGGAATTTAGTGATAAGAGGAGTGGTGCGAACTGCAAAGGCGTCGCTGCCGGCACCAGAACCGTAAGAGCAGACGAAAATGTTTTGATTGGGCCTGGCGATATCGAGGGTTTTGGCGAGGCCAATAAGAGAAGAGGCGGAGTAAGGGTTGCCCATATCGCCGACTATGAAACCCGGCGCGATTTGTTTTTCGGTAAAGCCCAGACGGCGGGCGGCGTCTTTGGGGAATTTGCTGTTGGGCATATGAAAAACGGCGTAGTCGAAATCGCGGGCGGTTGCTTTTAGATTTGTTAAAAGCCTTTGGGATGCGGCCAAGACGTTACTAAAATAGGCAGGTTCGCCGGTGAAACGACTGCCGTGAGAAGGATATTTTTGGCCGTCGCGGCGCCAAAAATCGGGAGTGTTTGTGGAATACGAATCGAAGGCGTAAATTCTGGCAATGGCGTTTATGGAATCCAAAATAAAAGCGGCGGCGGCTGAAGCGGCGGTGTATTCTAAGGCGTCGCCGGGTTTGGCTTGCGCGGTATCGGCGCCGATGACGAGTCCGTAGGAAATCCTTTTGGATTTAGTTAAGCCCGCGATTAATTCCAGAGCAGCGGTTGCCGCCTTACAGGCAAATTCGGTATCGAGGGCTTGATAGTGGGGACCGATTCCCAAAATCTCGCCGACGATGGTGGATGTGGGTTTAACGGCGTAAGGGTGAGATTCGGAGCCGACGATGACCGCCTGGATTTTATCGGGGGTAATATGAGCCCGTTGAAGTGCCTGATAAGCGGCTTCTGTTGCCAAAGTCACAGAATCTTCGTCGATTTCGGCGACTGCTTTTTGGTGAACACCCAAACCTTTTTCGATTCCCTGGACGTCTTTGGACCAAAACGCGGCAATGTCTGCGGCTTTAAGCCTGAGTCTGGGAATATAGGTGCCGTAAGAAACAATTCCGGTCATGGTTAGCGTATAGCGTATAGGTTATAGGTAATAGTTACAAATTTCATCTTGGTTTGCGGGCGAGTTTTTTGTGAGCAGCTGCCAGTGAACCTTCTGCAAGGCTGGCGGTAAGTGACAGTTCGCCAGCGAGAACCGCGGCCGCTATTATTTGGGCAAATTTTTCGGCGCCGCCTTGGGCTTTAATACCCATGATATCAAGAGCTCCTTTTTGGGTCGGCAGGCCGGTGCCGCCGCCGACGGTGCCGATAATCAGTGACGGTAAATAAACGGAAAAATATAAGTTGCCGTTTGGTTCAACTTCGGCTTCGGTTATTCCAAGGCTGCCTTCGACAACATGAGCGATATCCTGGCCGGTTGCCAAAAAAATAGCGGCGATGACATTGGCAAAATGGGCGTTAAAACCAAGGGAGCCGCTCAAAATCGACCCCAAATGTTGCTTGGTGTGGACTATTTGGACGATTTTTTGAGGGGTAGTTTTTAAGACTTCACGGACTATTTTGGGGGAAATGGTGATTTCTGCCCAAACTTGCTTACCTCGGCCGTTTATGAAATTTAACCAGGCCGGTTTTTTGTCGATGTCGAAGTTGCCGGCGAGAGAAACCAAGACGGCACCTGTTAATTTTTCGATCGATTTGGCAATTTCTTCTGTGGCAAACGTGGCCATATTCATACCCATGGCGTCGGCGGTGTCAAAATAAAAACGGCAATAGAGGTTTTTGCCCACATATGCGGTGTCGATTTTGGTGAGGGTTAAATGGGCCGAGGTAGTTCTAGCCACTTTTTGTAATTTAGCAAAGTTTTTTTGGATGAGACTTACTGCACCGCTGGAATGGGTGATATTTTTGGTGCGAAAGACTGGGCCACGGGTGATCCCTACAGAGTTATAGGCGACGATGGCTCCGCCCGCTTCGGTAACGGCTTTGGCGCCTCGAGAGATTGAGGCGACAAGCGCGCCTTCGGTTGTAGCCAGAGGAATGTACATTTCTTGGATTTTGGCAGGGTAGCGAATGGACAGGGGGCCAGCAACAGCAAGCGGTGTTTGCGTGGCGCCCACCAGGTTTTCGATGTTTGCGCCAGCGACGGTGTTTTCTGCAAAATTAAAGCTGGCAACTGCGCGGAGCTTAATTTTGAGTTCTGATTCTAAAAAAAGGCGCCTGTCGGCGGCTCTCCGAAAATCCCTGAGACTCTTTTTTGCTTTTGTCATCGGAAGCGCTAATTTTAGCAGATTTTGGCTTTTTTATATAGAAAATTGTTTTTATATCGAACCCAACCTATAGTTGTGATATAATTAGGTTCAAATGGCAAGCCATGATCGAGTAATTGGTGATGTAGCAAGAATTGATGCAGCAAGGAACAGGCCAATAGACACGGTGGCCGATCTTGATGCAGTCGTTGAGGAACCCTTAAGGCCGGTAGTTGCGGATCTTTTGAGAAAAGGGATTAGATGTTTTGAAACTAGTGCGAATTTGCAGCGCGGTATGTCTGCATGGCTTTGTATTTATGCAGACGAGCTAAGTGATGAGAACGAGGAGGTTTTGTTTGATGTGCAATATGAGGGTGGAAATTTAGAGGAAGGGGCGATAGTCGATTACAAGGAACTAATGGAAGAAGGCGGGAGGTATTTTTGGTCTATTCAAACGGACATCAGCGAAGATGAACCTGTAAGGCTTGTTGCTGAAAGAATTCGCCAAATTACTGATAGACTTGTGCCGCAAGGGCCGTCTTTACTTCCGCAAAATTAAACTTCGGGATTAGGATTTTCTTTTTCGGGTTCGTCGGCATAGTCAATTTTTAATCGGCCTTCCAAAACGGCGCGGATGACAGAGTCTGCAGAAGTTTTTCTAGCTATTTCGTCTTGGTTGTCATTTTCTGATATGCTCAATTCCGCTAACATAGCCTCACTTTGTTCTAAAATGAAATCGATTCCTACTATAAAGTCGAATCCTTCGAATAAACGAGGAGTTTCGTCTGGTCCAGTTTTAATAGGTCGGAGGTAAGTTGAGGTGCACCTCGTGATGAGTATTGTGGTTAAAATACGACGGGCTAGTGGATCCGTTACTCCTTCAAAACAAACCTCTAACTTGGAGTAGGTACTGTCAAAGTCGTAAGCATAAGGGCGCCTTCCTGATCCTCTCATAGTTTGTGTATCAACGACTCTTGCAGCATTAAATGCCGTTTGTAGATTAGCAATTTCATCAGGAAAGGGGTAAGTATTTATTGCTACTTGCCATAAATCACGAGTTGAGGCTTTTGATGGGTTTTCACGAAGTCCGCCTTGGAGCAGAGCTTCGCGTCTACATAGGTTTTTCAAAAAGCGGATTGCTTCCGGCAACAATCTTTCTGCTGGTTGACTGCCTTCTGATGGAGTAGCTGTCATATCGATGGGGATTGTAAGCTATTTGGTGATAATGATCAATTACAGATTAATTAGTATTACTCCGAGAATAATTATGCAGATTGCCCCGAGTTTTAATAGAATTGTGGATTTTTTTAATATCTTCTTTGATTATGTGCGGGAAGAATCTGGTTAAGATTAGGCCGTATGAAAGTACAAGTAACGGTTGAGCTCCTCCAGCAACGACACTTACAAGCGCGATTGGTGCCAGTAGATAGGCATATGAGAGTACTAATTGGGCTAAAATGACTATGATTTGGTTTAGTGAAAGTAAACTCCAAACTTGAAAAGTAGCTAAATGGACATCATGGGAAAATTTTTGTCTGTAAGAGTGAATTGATAGTAATAGTAGGGCTCCAAGGCCCATTCCCATGAATTGATAGGCAATTGTTGTCCAAAAGTTTGCCGAAATTGCGACGAATTTAAAGATAATTGAGTTTAAGGAATATAAAAAGCTTGCGGCAATCATCAGATAAAGGGCCTTTCTTAATTTAAATATGCCGCCTTTTATCTGTTTGACTCCCAGCGCGAAGCCTCCGCAAAAAATGAGCAAGAAACCTAAAAGCTGTTGTCTGTCTAAGTTTTCTTTCAGGAAGAAGTATGAAAGGATTAAAATGAAAAAGGGGATGAATTGGAAAAGAGGGATGATTCTTGAAGCATCTTCTTCGGAAAGAGCAATAAAATAAGGAATAAGGTAGAGTTCCAAAAATATTCCTGAAAGCAAAATTAGAACAAGCTCTAAACGCGGCAGCGAGGGGAAGCCGCTAAAAGCTAAGATAATCGTTCCGATTACAAAGGTTGTAATTCCCCCGAAAATAGGAACAATTACAGGGTCTTTGATTTTTTTCTCGACTAAAAATTTTTCAATAAAATTGGTGATTCCATACAAAGCTGGAGACAATATTGCCAAAATTATCCAAGACATGAAGACAGTTTACTAGATTTTGGCTTTTTGGTGTAGAAATATGGTAAATTTGGCGGATGGTCAAAAGCGGGCAGACGCTAATTCTTGTCGATAACGAAGATTGCGCTATTGGTTATGCTTCGCGTGAAGTATGCCATAAGGGTAAAGGGAAAAAGCACCGAGGGTTTACAACGGCACTTTTTAACGGGAAAGGCCAAATTCTTCTGCAAAAACGTAAACACGGACTTTTCGATGGGCTTTGGGATCTGACGGCGACTTCGCATTCGCTTCATTTAAAAGGGGCAGATGAGACTTATCAGCAAGCTTCGGATAGAGCACTTAGGCGAGAAATGGGAATTGGCCCGGTGGGGACCCGAAACGTTGGCGGTTTTACATATTTTGTCCGCGAGGGGGCAAATTGTGAGAACGAGTATTGTGCGATACTAACTGGAAGCTTCGAAGGCAAGTTTAAGCCGAATCAAAATGAAATATACGAAGCGAAATGGGTTAACTTCGAAGATTTTGTGGCGGATATTGGTAAAAACCCTAAAAAATACACTCCGTGGGCGGTTTTGACAGTTAAGCGCTTAAAAGGGCAGAACCCGAATTTATTAAATAGAGAGCTATCTTTGTTTTTGGCAAGTTTTGAGCCACTGGCCCGCGCATATTTTCAAAGAAAGATAAAAGAGACCAAAAAATATTCCCCGGTTATTTCTAATATGTACCGTGATTTGGAAAATTTCCAAGAAGGCGGCAAAAAGTTAAGGGCATATTTGGTATGGCTTGGTTTCCGAGTGGGCGGCGGCAATAATCTTATTCAAGTCTTGCCGATATCGCTGGCTGTTGAGATTTTCCACAGTTTTCTGCTGATTCATGATGATATTATCGATAAATCTGATTTTCGACACGGGAAACCGACGATTCACAAGCAATATGAAAAGGCATATGGCACCCAATTTGGTATTTCCAAAGCGATTATCATGGGTGATTTTTTTTGTTTTGATGCTTTTTTACTTATCGCCGATTCAAATTTCCCGGCTGAAGTTAAAATCGAATGCCAAAAAGAAATTGTGACGGTTTTGACTCAAACCGGTTGGGGGGAAGCGCTCGATCTTGAATATTCTTTTTCCGGCGCAAAACTAGCCGATATTCTAGCGGTAGCTGATTTGAAAACAGCAAGATATAGTTTTGTCGGGCCACTAACTGTCGGGGCCAAACTGGCGCGGGCCAATAAACCTGCAATGGCGGCTTTGGAAAAGTACGGCCTAGCGGTGGGTTTGGCGTTTCAAATTCAGGACGATATTTTGGGCGTTTTTGGAGACGAGAAAACTTTGGGTAAGCCTGTGCTTTCTGACATGCGCGAAGGCAAAAATACGCTTTTAATACATAAAGCAAGACAACTTGCCGGCGAGCGCGACAGAAAATCTCTGAGCCGCCTTTGGGGAAAAAGCGATGCCGACAGTGGCGACTTGGAAAAAGTGAAGGCAATAGTTGGCATAAGCGGGGCAATGATGTGGTGTGAGAGCGAAAATCAAAGGTTAGTTGGCGCCGCAAAACGGCAGATAGAAAAGATATCTCGCGACCCTCGACTACAGGCTGAACTTGCGCAGATTGCCGACTACGTTATTTCGAGGCAAAAGTGAGAGCAAAAGAAAGTTGAAAGAGTACTTGGTTTTTGCTATTCTACTCTTTACGGAGCAAGCGAATCGGGCCTGTTTTAAACAGGTCTTAAAAAATGGCTAAATCAACAGTAAATTCTGTCCCGAAACATGTAGTTATTATACCTGACGGTAATCGCCGCTGGGCGAAAGCCCATGGACTCAAATCGATCGAGGGCCACAAAAAAGGTTTGGAATCGGCTATGAAGGTTGTTCGCGGATCAAGAGATTTAGGAGTTAAAATTTTAACGCTTTGGGGTTTTTCGACCGAAAATTGGGACAGATCTTCCGGCGAGGTGAATTACTTAATGAGGATTTACGATCTCTTTTTTAAGAAACACTTGAAGGAACTGGTAAGAGAAGAAGTTCATTTTAATTGGGTTGGCAGGCGTGATAGGGTCCCGAGGCAACTGCGCCAGACGCTGGAAAAAGTAGAGAAGGCAACGGCGAAAAATACTAAGTACGTTTTAAATATCTGTATTGATTACGGCGGCCACGATGAGATTATAAGAGCCATTAAAAAGCTGCTAAAAAAAGGAATTTCAGCTTCAAAAATCAGTGAAGAATTGGTTGCTAAGAATTTAGACACAGCAGGACAGCCGGATCCGGATTTACTAATTAGGACTTCCGGGGAAATGAGAACCAGCGGGATTATGCCTTGGCAAACGACGTATACCGAGCTTTTCTTTTCAAAACTATATTTCCCCGATTTTTCGATGGTCGAGCTTAAGCGAGCTATGAACGATTTTTCCAGAAGACAGAGAAGATTTGGGCAATAAGATGCCAATCTCAAAACAATTCAACACAAAGCCGTATGTTCGAAAAATAGAGAAGCCCTGGGGGTACGAGATTCACTGGGTTCCCGATGAGCGGCCATATATGGGCAAAATAATTCATCTTAATGAAGGGGCGAAATGTTCTTTGCAAAAACATGATCAAAAGCTTGAGAGTTGGTTCTTGATGTCGGGAAGAGGAAAGGTAATTTGGGAAAACAGCGAAGGCGGAGAGCTTTTGGAAACAGAGCTTGAAGTGGGTAAAGGTTATAGTTGTGAAGTTGGGCAGAGACACAGATTGGTGGGTATTACCGATTGTGACATTGTTGAGGTTTCAACCCCGGAGACTGGGACGACATATCGTTTAGAGGATGATTACAAAAGAGTTGATGAGACCCCAGAAGAAAGAAAAAAGAGAAACGTAGGAGCAATTTAGTGGTGAAGGATTTTACGGCAAAACATTACGCTGCCAGAACTCATGAGAAAATGCAGGAAGTTTTGATGGATCCGACGGCCCCGGGGCCGGAAATCCATTACCACATGGTGCGTGGTGGGTCGGAGCAGAGAAATATAACGATTTGGGAACCTGGGACTGTGGGCGGGGAATATATTAAAACTTATGGGCATTATCATGTGGGGAAACTAGACGAAACTTACTGGGTGATTTTGGGAGAAGGTGTGGTGCTTGTCCAAAAGAGAGCAATAGATATTTCTGGGGAACCGATTGATGATGAAATCGGGGAAGCCTATGCCGTTAACGTAAAAGCGGGTGACGTGCTATTTATACCGGCCGAGTGGGGACATTTGGTTGCCAACATTTCCTCGACTTATTTTGTAACGGCTGACGATTCGCCGGTTAATTTCGACGAAGAAAATCCAGTATTGATGCCTGGTCATGCGGATTATGGAGCAGTAAAGAAAATGCAAGGTTTTTGTTACTATATTATTGAGAAAGACGGCAGGCCGGTTTTAATTCGGAACGAGAAATATAAGAAGGCTCCGGAAATTGAAATTATTGAAGCAGATGAGTATCCTTTATCAAAGGCATAGTTGATTTATTCCCCACACTAGGCTTACGAGTTTTTAATAAAGTATGATAAAGAGTTCTTCTAAATTCAGTTTCAGTTTTTGGAATTGGTGTGCCTCGGTGGTAGATTCGATGAGCCAAAGCAAGAGTAACCTCGGCCTGCCTTTTTTTTGCACGCAAATACGGGAGTAGAGGTTCCAAAACAGGGATGACATGGGTTCCAGTTACTCGCCATTTAGTAATTGGCAAATTCATTCCTCTTACTATCTCTGGCCAATAACTGCCACCAAATGTTTGTTGCAACAATTTCATTGGTTCGATATCCGTCATTCCTACCTCGGCCATTGGTTTAAATTGGTCTTTTCTATTCTGAGAAGTTTTTCTTATAGAAATACAGCCCTCTCCGTCAATCAAGCCAGCAATGTATGCATACACAGTGTTCATACGTTAGAAAAATAATACCCGAATAAAATACGAAAGTCAATATAATGCATAAAATAGTTTTTTTAAAGTATAATAGCGACTATAGTTTTCAGTAAAAAAGGAGGACAAAATTTGCGGAATTTTTGGATACATTGGTAAACGCGATGATGCAGCGGAAATTGTTTTTGAGGGTTTAAAGCGGCTTGAGTACCGCGGATACGATTCGTGGGGAATAGCAGTTTGGAATGGAAAGAAGATTATTGTCGAAAAACATACAGGGAAAATCGGCAAAGCCCGCTTATCGACAGTTAAAATACCAGCAACAATGGCGCTTGGCCATACACGCTGGGCGACGCACGGGGGAGTAACCGGGATAAATGCTCATCCGCACCTGGACTGCAAGGGAGAAATTGCCGTTGTGCATAATGGAATTATCGAAAACTACCAAGATCTTCGGGAAATGCTTTCAAAAAATGGCCACAAGTTTGAATCCGAAACAGACAGTGAAGTTTTTCCCCATCTAGTTGAAGAATATCTAAAACTGGGATTTACTGAAGCCGTTTGGAAGGCTTTCTCGATGCTTCACGGGAGAAACGCTTTCGTGGTTTTTAAACCAGGCCAGCGGTTTTTAATAGGTCTTCGCAGCGGTTCTCCACTAGTTGTGGGAGTTGGCAAAGATGAATATTTTTTGGCTTCGGACGTGCCGGCTTTTATCGCCGATACCCGTGACGTTATTTATCTTGAGGATAATCAGGCAGTTGTTCTTAAAGATGATGGCCATGAAGTTTTTGACGTAGCAAGCGGTAGGAAAATTAACTCTAAAATTGAGAAAGTTTCTTGGGACATTTCGAAATCGGAAAAAGGAAAGTATGAGCATTTTTTGCTAAAGGAAATATTAGAGCAACCGGAAGTAATACTGAACGCCTCTCACCAAGATAAAGCAAAGATTGAGCAGTTAACAAAGCTTCTCAAAGACGCGTTTGGATCTTACTTGGTTGCTTGCGGTACAGCTTCTTACGCGGCCCTGTATGGTACTTATATTTTCTCGCTTGTTGCCAAAAAACACATTAACTTTGCAGTTGCTTCGGAATTTGAAAATTATCAACATTTTATTACCCCCAAAAGCCTCGTTTTTGCCGTTTCTCAAAGCGGTGAGACGGCTGACATACTGGACGCTGTCAACGTTGCAAAATCCCGAGGTGCCAAAACGGTCGCGATAGTTAACGTGATGGGCTCGACGCTCGAGCGCACTGCAGATTATTCTTTTATGACTAACGCCGGTCCGGAAATTGCCGTTGTTTCTACAAAAGCCTTTAGCGCACAATTAACGGTTTTATTTCTACTTGCCCATAAAATGGCCGGAAAATTAACTGAGGGACAAAAGTTAATTGAGAAGACGGCGCACGAAATTGGATACATGCTAAATAGCCAATTTCTGGAAAAAGTTAAGAAGCTGGCAGAAAAAATTGGCAGCAAGGAACATATTTACGTAATAGGCAAAGGCCAAAACTTTCCGATAGCGCTAGAGGCGGCTTTAAAAATAAAAGAGGCGAGTTATATTCATGGTGAAGGCTTTGCGGCCGGGGAGTTAAAGCACGGAGTCATCACATTAATCGAAAAAGGGACGCCTTGTATAGTTTTGTTTGCCAACGATAATGACCGCGATTATGTTTTGGGAAACGCCATGGAAATGAAGGCCAGAGGGGGAATGATAATTGGAATAGGACCGGACGATAACGAGGTTTTTGACGAATTTATTAAGGTGCCGGATATTGCTGATTGTTCGGCGCTTATCAACGCACCGGTTGTGCAGCTTTTGGGATATTATTTGGGAATATTTAGAGGTGTGGATCCCGATAAGCCTCGCAATCTAGCCAAGAGTGTTACAGTAAAATGATTGCGAGGCTTGCGGTCCCTGTCCTTCGGACTGCGGGCCTAAAGCCCAGAAATTTGGCAAAGTCAGTGACAGTGAAGTGATTAGCGCAGTTTTTGAGTGTTTATATCTTCCGTTGATTCAATTTTGAATGTTCCCCAAATGGCCGAATCAGCTATCCAAGTAATCTGATAGCGGTCGTCAATATAAACATGGTCCTTGGGGCTTCGAAAAGGAACCTCGCTAGGAGTTTGGGGCAAGAGATTTACGTCGGACGCTTGTCCGTCAGCCCGGACAACTATCATACGGCCCCCATCTTTTGTGGTTATGGTCACCAGCGGCGGCTCCGCAAAGTTTGCGGGCGGTGAAAGCTCAATTTGTATCATATCGTCTATTACGATTTTGTTTAGACCTATTGCCTCTGTTCGGGAAAAAGGTCTGTTAATGTATTCCAGCTCTTGCACGCGTTCGTTCATAGTGGCACATTTTAATAAAAGTTAGTGCTAAGAAGCAAATTGCTGGTAAAATTTTGGTACTGGTGAAACTTAATGCCAAAAAACTTAGAGTGAGTGAGCCGACGGAGGCTGACTTGGCGAAGGTCAAACGTCGGCAGATTTATATTATCTGTGACAACATACTGGACACCTACAATATCGGCTCGATTTTTCGGTTGGCGGATGCCATTGGCGCCTCTCGCGTTTATTTATGCGGCGAAAGTGAGACTCCGCCAAATATTAAGATTCATCGGGCAGCGATTGGGACAGATAAATGGGTGCCATGGCAATATACTTCGACTGCTGTCGAAGCAATTGCCAAAGTCAAAAGGCAAAATTCAAAAGTTAAAATTGTCGGGATAGAGCAGACGAAAAAGAGCCGCGATTTTCGTCAAATAGAATACAGCGAGCCGGTTGCTTTTGTGGTTGGACATGAAACTAGTGGGGTATCAAAAGAAACGCTTGACGCTTGTGACGAAATCGTCGAGCTGCCGATGTATGGAGTAAATGTTTCCTTAAACGTGATGGTATCCTTGGCAATTCTTCTCTATCAAACAGTTTAGTCGTTGCAGACGTAGTAGTAACCGCCGGAGGCACCTGGCATGCCGGGTTTGCCGGCGCATTTGGTGAAGGTGGCGTCGCTACCGGGGGCGGCAGAACCTCTTTCCAGAAGAGCTCTCAACATGTAATTTAAGCCGCCGGTTTGGGTGAGGGTCGGCGGGCTTGAAGTATTGGGGCAAGTGTTGCCAGTTTGATTGCCGGGAACGTCGTTATAAATTCCGTATCTTGCTGTCCCGGAATTTTTAGGATCCTGTGGAACACTATTCATATATTTAAGGTTTGAATTGGAAAGATAGCCCTGGAGAGTTGTAAATTGAGTGTACTCATCTGAACCGCTTTGGACCGGATAATAGGCACCGCCTTGGCAATCGGATTTTGCCAGTTCCATCGCTTTTTTAATTTGAGTCATATCGCTTTTTCTTTGAGCATCGCGGCCTTTTTGCTGGGCGCTGGTATAAGTGCTGGTGCCAATAGCGGACAAGATGCCGATGAGACTGATGGTGATTAGGAGTTCAATTAAGGTGAAACCGCGAAGTTTGGGCATTAACCTAAGGATATGGCGTGGAGCGTTTGGTGTCAAGAAAATTGCGACTCCAATTGATTATTTTGAATAAAATAGGTTAACTTGGAGTAGTGATTGCAAATTTGCAAAAACATGCATGGTTCAAGGGCAAGGTTTTTCGTCTTGGCTTCACCCTTGTTGAGCTCTTACTTGCTGTATCGATAATCGGTATTCTGACTTCAATTGGCGGTATTGGTTACAGCAAAGCAGGAGAAAATGCACGAGACGGAAAACGCAAACAAGAGCTTAAAGCGATTAAAAGTGCTCTGGTTCTTTTTTACCAAGATTACAGCTACTATCCGCCAACGCCTTCGGGATCAGCAGCTGTGTATTCGTCGGACTCCGGAGACAATTGGATTCCGGGTCTCGCTCCAACCTATATGCCAAAAGTTTCCAAAGACCCTAGATCCTCAATCGTCTCGGCACTAGCGACTATTTTTGGGGGCATCAAAAACTCATCTCCTTCCAGGGAAAAATCTCAAGGCCAAGTCGCCGCCATAACGAGCCAAACGTTTAACTACACTGGTAGTGTTCAGGCCTGGACGGTGCCCGCGGGGGTAACTTCTATTGATGTTGTTGTTAAAGGGGGCGATGGGCAGAATGGACCCGGGACTGCGGGAACCCCCGGGGGAAGCACTAGCGCAACTTATGCTGTTACTTCCGGTGACTCTGTCAGCGTGTGGGTGGGGGCAAGTGGGGTTAGTGGTGGTTGGGGTTCTATTTCAGGGGGAGGTACAAGTCCGGCAGGAAAGGGTGGGGGTCAGAGCAAAATCCAAATCAATAGCGTAGACAAAGCCATCGCCGGCGGCGGCGGTGGGGGCGGCAGCGCGGGCGGCAGCGGTACGAATGGTGTTGCTGGCGGACAATGGCTTGGCTTTGGCGTTGAACATAGCACTGCCGCCGATGGTCGCAACGGGTCCGGAGTTACCGGGGGGGCAGCGGGAGCTTGCGGCGGCCCAGCCCGTCCTGGTAGTAATGCTTCTGGGGCAAATGGAGGCGCGGGCGGCGTGGGGTCGACAAATCAGTGGCCTTGGGGCAATAACAATGGCGGCAATGGAGGCAATGGAGGGGCAGGGGGTTTGGGTGGCGGTGCTGGCGGCGGCGGTTCAGCCGGGTCGGCAGGAACAGCGGGCAACGGCGGCGGCGGCGGCGGCGGCGGCTCATACTGCGGCGGCGATTTTGAGAACGGATGGTTTGGTGGTTGGGGTGGCACGGGAGCTAACGGAACTGGCGGTACGACGGGCACGGCAGGAACAGCGGGGAGCAACTCTGCTGCTGGCGGAACATCTATCAGTTTTGGTACCAACGGCGCCGGTAACGGACAGGTAATCATAAGCTACACTCCTTCCGTGTCGCCGTCACCAAGTCCAAGCCCGAGCCCAATACCATCACCGAGCCCGATACCAAGCCCGAGCCCAATACCATCACCATCACCTGCGCCACCTCCAGCTACTAATTGTCCCAGCAAACAAAATGTTTACTGTTACAAAGTTTCAGCTGATAGGACAAGCTTTGAGCTTTGGGCGGGACTTGAGAACGCTAAGGACACTCAAGTTAACAGCAAACCGGGGGCGCTTTGTACTCTGACATCGCCAGATTCAAATTACTACAATTACTGCCAGGAATCTCCCAAGTAGAGATACAAAGCTCGTCGGATTTACTAGGATACTAGGGAAAGATCCATTGACAAGAAGAGTCAAGGTTAGTAGAATACATAACGCTAACTGATTAACTTCTTTTGGCCATGGTCTGGAAAGCCATGTAAAAATTTGAAACTTTGAATGTAAGCTAGAAAGCTTCTAAAGTTTCTAGCTTTTTTTATTTGTAAAAGGTTGTCCGCCGAATTTTACTTCAAACCTTTTTTGGTACTAGTTCGCATGCGGTTTGAAGAGCAATTCTAGGCGGACTCGAAAAATTTTTGATTTTGGTTTAAAATTTTTTCTCGCACGTTAACAATTGAAGAGCAGCAAATTATACATGACAACAACCATTTTTTAATTTAATTTGTCCACGTGACAGGTTAAACCTTGAAAAGTGGTACCCAAATAAGTGATTAGTGGATAGTGATTAGTGATTAGTCTTAGGACTCACCTCTAAAAACTTAAACTAGTCGCTTTGATAATTCTTTAGAGTAAATTTTAAGAGTCAATTGAATTCTTTTTTGAGAGTTTGATCCTGGCTCAGGATGAACGCTGGCGGCGTGCCTTAGGCATGCAAGTCGAACGGTGGTAGCAATACCGCAGTGGCGGAAGGG
>OBEQ011427319.1_pt1 | contig 13959 bp, 13 predicted proteins | sample 1670901 | NCBI WGS metagenome assembly OBEQ01 (sample SAMEA104232315, study PRJEB22302) | groundwater metagenome | biome: forest; feature: aquifer; material: groundwater | place: USA | collected 2011-08-07 | depth 5.4 m
ACTTTTTGTGTAAATAATGAAAGAATAAACTGAATGGGATGTTTAAATATATCTAAAATACTAAATTGATCAGTACCTGTTTCTGCAGGAATTATTACAGAAGAAAAGGCAAACGCTTTTTTACTAAAAAGAAGAGTTTGTTCTGGAGCATTGTACCACACAAATGCATTTCCAGAAGCAGTTCCACATTGATGAAAATTTCCATCTTTATTATTGTTCGCTATAGCATCATCACAATACATAAAATTTCCTTTTGTTGAACTAATTGTTCCTTTAACCTTATCATTATCTTTGTTAATAAATTTTAGACCTCCTAATAAAGAGAATGTTGCATCTTCACTTTGTTTATTTGGTTCGCCAAGCGCAGTAAGAAAAGAATATTCAAAAGAATCAAGATCAAGAGAAGTTGATTTTAATTTATCGTTATCTGAGAAATCAACTTTTTTTATTAAAGGTGCTGCGAGAAAAGTTTGTTTTTCCGTTTGTCCTGTTTGTAAAACACATACAGAAAATATACAGTCGTTTTCACCTGCACATTGTCTGTCGAGAACTGGTTTTATCTTTTTCTCAAAAGTAGATAATTTCGCTGAAGGATGATTATCAACATAATTTGTAACTTCATCTTCAAAGGCACCCACATTATTGAGAACATCTAAGTAGTTTCCACAATGAAGAGTATACGTATCCTGATTCTCATTTTGAACATAGGAAAGAAGATCAACTGCTGTTTTTGATAATCTTGTCGTCCATGAACCCGAATCACAATAGTGACCTTCAAGATTCATAAAGCCTGATGGAACACAGGAAGCTGCTGAATAAGATTTGCCAGAGAGATCAAGATAAGAATTTTTATTTGGTAAAATGCATTCTGATAAAGAACAGTATCCTGTATCCTTTTCATTCCAATCTTTTTTTGGAACAACCTTTATCCAAGTACCTTCCTTATTTTCATTAAGTTTGCAACTATATTGTTCTTTTGTTCCAAGAGAAAATTCAGTAAGACCTGTTTTTGAGGCTTGTACACAGGAATTACCCGACCAGCAATATTCTTTTTGACAACAATCACTAAAGTACGTTTGTCCTCCAAAAGGATCAATGTATACTTCTATTGGCGAAAAATAAAAGTTTGTAAATAAAGACTTTCCACTATTTCCGAGTCCGAAGAAAAGTGTGACTTTTACTGTTTGAGGAGATGTTACAAATAAAAAAGGATATTGATCCTGTTGTTTATTCGGATCAGGTTTACAAATAAATGCTGGAACTGTTCCAAAGACTTGCTGAGCATCATAAATGTTTTGTGTTGAAGTAAAAATGTTAGTTGGACAATTTCCAACAAAAGGACTATCTTTTTCTTTCGAGCGATCAATGACCTTTCCCTTTGCATCATATTCAATAATCCCAACAAATGTGTTATGTAAATCAGAATCGGGTTTTATAGAAAAATTTAAAATATATCCTTTACTGCTTTTTACAGGTATGTCTTGTGATCCAACAACCCGCTTATTCTTTTCATTAATCGATAGTTTCCACGAATTAATTACACCACCATAACTGTATGAATCCGCCGCAGGATTCAGAACCAGATTCTGCGGCGTTTTAAAATCATTTTGCGCATATCCTACTGCAGAAAGATCTTTTAACGCAGGACCAACCAGAGAGGAGGTTGACCAACCATAGTGAGTTGTACAGGTAAAGGTTTTGTCTGAAGATTTTACTTGCCCACATACCTTTTCCTGATTTGAAGATGATAATACTAAATCCTTTGTTTCAACTCCATTATCATCGGTTATTTTTTTATTTTCAAAAGGAGTTTTTCCGCAAGAGTGAAATTCACCGTTCGCACTTAAAAGCCTATTCGTTTGAGTTTCAACAATTTGAACATTTTCAATATCTATTTCTCCTACTGTGTTATCATTGTAAAATTTTATAAAAGTATTATAAATGGGTTTTTCAGTGTGAAAAAAAACAGGATAAGTTAATTTTCCGTCGGGAGTAGTATAATCCTCTTTATCTGGAAATTGTGCCTGAAAAGTGAATGTGTATTTTTTCAATTCAATGTTTCCTTGAAAAATGATTGAACGATTATTAGAATCTAAAAATTTTCCATTAGTAATATTAATTTTTGGTTTCGCTCCATTAGTCAAATTAGCGGAAAAAGTAAGAGTATAGTTGGCAAAAGGTTTTAGAAATATTTCTGTTTCATGTCCCTTGTTATTTTCACCATCTTGTGTAACAGAGAAATAAATTGGTTTATGCGTTTCATCTTTATACACAGTTATTCCTTTTTGAAAAAAATCATTCTTTTGAATTGCATCTACTGTTTTTCCCGAAGGAATGACAAGAGAATTCCAACATGCAGCTGAAGAATCACTTCCGATAAATGTTTCTGCAAAATCATCTCCGCAACATTTCTGCCCTATAAGTTTTCCACCTTCTTTCTCACATGCAGATATATCTCCTTTATCAGCAGATTTTGCATTGAATCCTTTTGTAGAAATATCATAATTAAATAATTCATTTGTTTTCCAAATACCCATCTTATTCAGATCAGATAAATCCTGTTTCAAAACATTTTGAGGTGTAAATGGTCCAAGATACTGCAATAATCCATTCGAGCAATACACTGTGTTCAACCATCCCTCAGAAGATGATATTAAAAAAGGATTTGCACCGTCAATTGTTTGCATTTCCTGATCCTTTAAAACTCTTCCAAATAAACAACATTTACCTGTTGGATTTTTCTGCGGATCTTTTAGAATTGCAAATGTTAGAACATCATCTTGATTATCACAACAATATTGTCCTTCTGGTACCTTTTTCATTTCTTCATCAGTATAAGAATCTTTTTCACCAAACCAAGGATCTTTTGTTGAATCAGATGTATCTGAAAAGTATTGTCTGCAAAGTTGAGAATCAGCATTTGCATTAATTTTTAATTTTGAAGTATCAAGATTATATTTACAAGTATACTTTTGATTAAAAGAATCTATTTTATTTGGGAATGTGAAGGTAAAAGAGACTTCTTTGCTAAAATTTAAAATAATATCATTAGATTCACAAACTGGAATACTTGAATCCTTACATAAATAATTTTGGTCTTCATTATTCAAACTTTGATCTGTTCCATAAGTAACACAAAAATATGCAGGAGAATCTTGAGCAGATTTTGTTGGATCTTGAGGAATATTTTTTAAAAGAAGTTCATTTGCATTCTTAAAAAGTTCAGAAGTAATTGTTACATTATTTTCATATCTTTCCCCTTCAAAGGAAGAGTATCGCTTTGATTGTGTGAAAGGTGTTGGTACATCATTAAGAATTATATATCCTTCATCTTTTTTTAGAACAAGATGAATCTCCAGAGGTTTTGGAATTCCTAATTGACAACGACCATCATCACAATAAAAAGAATCAGGACAAGAAAGTTCTTCACCCTTTTGACCGCTAAAAACCCCATCTTGTTTTGAAAGACCATTCACATAACATTCTTGAGTGGTATGAATATCTTTACAACTATCCTGTGTTTGTTCAGGTGTATCTTTTGCCGCATCACAAACACCCTTCCAAAGTGATGAATAAGGAAAGAAAATATTGTTAGACAAGATCCGAGGAAACTCAATCGCAAGATCATTAGAATTATATGGTTCAACTTTGAAAGAATCTTTATCAAACTTATTTAAATCAAAATCTGAATCTTTTTTTGTGGTGAAAAAAAAAGAAAAAGAAATATATGTTTGAGGTGTAGGAGGACAAAATTTTCCTTGAGGACTATCTGTATCACAATTAACAGGTAATTCTTCTTTAAATAATATTGGACTATCTGATATTGAAGCAGGTGTACATGCACCATCAGAACAAAGCATACCTTCAGGACATTTTACTGTTCGATAGGTTAACAAATCTGCGTATTTCTGTCCTGATTCGGATAATCCTTTTGATCCTGTTGGTTGGATCATACATTCTTGTACATAACTTGGAAATCCTGGGATACATCTATCTGAAATTTTACTATTTTGAGATGCATCATTAAAATTTTTTTTTTTATTTAAATCTAAATCTGCACTATAGCAAGTTCCCTTTATTATGACATCTGAATCATAATAATTATCCCTTCCATATACCTTTCCACTTCCGCATTTTCCTTGAGAAATAACCTCATTATTATTTTCTATTTTTTCACTTTTTAAATTTAATGTAATACCTGACAAAACAGCATTAAACATCAAATAAGCATTATCTGAAAATGGTCCGCACCATCCTGATCCCGAACTTTTTTTGTAATCCCAATCACAAAAATATCCTTTTGATTTATATACCCATACACAAGCATTTATTGAATTTTTTTTCTTATTATCCCTATCTGAATTTATAACACAATCACTACTCGAAATTGTTCCTCCTCCAATTTGACAGCAATTTACCGGAATAAATAAACTATTACATAATTCTGGAACCAAATTTGGGTTAGTTTCATCAGAATTATCAGTTTTGTATATATGCGTTAAATCAGAAACCTGAACAGAACGATAATCAACTGCGTTTCCAAATGAAGTTAAAGCAAAAAATAATATAACAAATAAAACTATCCTTACAGAAATTCTCATCTTATTTTTTCTCATACTTTTCTCTATCTTCAGATATACTTTTCTTTATAAATCTTTGGGCGAGAAAATTATAAAGTCAATCACTTGTTAATTTTTCAGCGTGTTCATATGTTTTAGGATAAAGTATTGGAAGAACAAAGTAAGACACTTGTACTGATTCAAAAAATGCGCGGATTTGATCAGCATATGCAATAGGCGTAAGTATAGTTGTGTCTGAAAACTTTTTGTTGTGTGTTAAAAGAAGCATTCCCTCATTTATTTCCTTACTCTTTCCTTTATTTATTTGTCCTGCTATTCCTTTCACCATTTCCTTATTCATTCTATTAACAACTCCTTTTGTTTTTCTTTCATACAACGCGTGATAGAATTGAGTGCGTTTCACTGCACTTTTTCCCTTCAAAGAATAACGAAAGAGATATGCTGAAATCATCCCATACAATTCTTGAACACTTTTTTTAAAAATAACACTATATCCTTCGCCAAGAATACTTTGTGTTGGAAATGTTGTGAAAAAGTCAGTATACATTTTACTTATCACCTCATATTCTTTAAGAACTGTTCTGTCAACTTTTCTATTAAAAATAATAAGGATATCTCTATCCTGTGGATGTGATTTACCGCGCATTGTTGAACCAAAGATAATTATGTCAACAATATCTGAATGTGCATCATACGTTTTTTTAGCTACCTTTTCAAATTTTTTCAAGAATAGTAATTGTTTCATTTCGTATTTCCTCACAAGTTTCTTTAGAAATCTCTTTAGAATAAGTATCTCTATACACTTGAAAAAGAGAATGCAACATCGAATAAAATAAAGGAAATTCTTTTTCAAGAATTCTGAATCGTTCAGTGTGATCTTTTGGTGTTTTTCCAATTCTTTTTTGAATAATTACATCTAATGCAACAAACATTGTTTTAAAATAAAGCATAGTTGCAGAAGTATAATCCTTTGACTGAAAAACAAGTTCTGCTGGATGAAAAATAGTTTCAAATTGAGACATTTCACACTAATAACTAAAAAGGATCATTTAAGCTTTTCTGTTTTTAGTAATAACTTTGTTATTAGTAGAAACAAATATTTAAAAAAATGACTTATTTGTTATTAGTAAGAACATTCAAAATGAAATTCTATAAGGAATAAACTTTACTAAAATAAAAATAAACAATCACAAAAAAAATTAAAAAATCCTTTAGTTACTCTTCTTCAACTCCTCTGGCAATTATCTTTCCATTTCTTCGTTTCTGATTATACTTGATTCTTTCAAGAAGAAGAATATTATTATTTTTACTTAAACCATATAACAAAAAAAATCCGAACAAATCATTTGGTGAGCGAAGTTCATCAGGCTTTATTGCAAAGCAAAAAACAGCAAGATTTGTTTTATACTTTTTACAAAGGAAAATATTCTGCGCAAATCTACCCATTATTTTTGCTTGTTCACTCTTTGTTTTTCCAAGAAGAAGTGAAAAATTAAGACCGACTATCTTTTGTTTTTCTTCAGCAATAGAACAAAGAATGTGATTAAGTCCTGATTGTCTTTGGTAAACAGAATCTTTAGGATTTTCAATTTCTTGATTGAAAATAATATCCACATCTTGTTTTTCTAGTGCGAATCGAAAGTCTTTCGTTGCAAAGATAAGATCAACAGATTGTCTTGCTTTTTGTATATTTTTTGGATTAAGTAGTCCCGTATAAATCTTAAGTTGTGTTTTCAAACTTTTTATATAAGATAATACTTCTTGAAAAACTACTGATTCATCATATATAAAACAAATTTCTTTATAACCCAATCTCTCTGCAAGAAGAACAAATTCTTCTTCATTTTTTTTAGGATAACATAAGGCAATCATTGTATTTTTTAAATTATTTTTTTCAATTTTTTATTTCTTTAAGATATACACATTTTTTACATACTTCTCCTGCACAAGGTTCAAAACAAACTTTACAAACTCCTATAACCGGATGATTTTCTGTAGAAGACTGAATCCCTTTTAAAAAAGTATTGACAATACCATGTTTTGTTCCAGGATGTTTTTCTTCAAGTGTATTTATTGCAATTCTTACATCATTACGCAAATTATCTTGCGGAGCATAAGGACATTCGACATATGTTACAGGAAAATTTTTCAAAAGAGAATAAACCGTTATTTCTTTTTCAGTCATAAAAAAAAGAGGTTTTATGCGAGGAATAAATCGTTCATCAATGTGATTTTTTGTTATTGGTCCAAGAGTTTTAGATCTTCTTTGGTTTACAGTGATTTGATTCATAAAAATAGACTGCGCTTCATCATCAAGATTGTGCCCAGTTGCAAGTTTTGTTGCATGCAATTCTCTTGCTTTTTCATTGAGAAGTGCTCTTCTGAAAACTCCGCATACCGCACAAGAATGCATCTTTTTTCTTTTAAGAATCTCATCTAAATCATACCCTGATAAATCTTTAAAAGAAGCAATATGTAAAGGGATTTTTTTCTCTTTACAAAAATGTTTTGCATCTTCAATAGTTTTCGGTCTATATCCTGCAATTCCTTCATCGATGAGCAATGCTGAAAGTGTAATTTGAGGATTTTTTTCAGATAACTTATGAAGAAGAAAAAGAGTACTCATAGAATCCTTTCCACCTGAAAGAGCAATAACAATATGTTCTTTTTTACCAATAAGTTTATGTTCAGCAATGGTATGAAATACTTTTGTTTCAAAATATTCTATAAAATGATTTTTACATAATTTTTTTGCATTCTCAGGAAGAATAATAACTGCCTTATCAGTGCACTCTTTACAAACCATTCATCCCCCCGAAATTACACTGAGTATTTTTATATTATCTTCTTTTTGCAAAAGAATATCCTCTGTAACAATTTCATCATTTCTAATAATAAGAACTTCACTTATTCTTAAACCAAGTTGTGAAACTAACATTGATCCGGTTATTTTATCTACATCAAGGACAATATTCTTTTTTTCTCGTTCAATAAATATCTGCATAGTAATTCATTTGAAAAATGTTGTTTTTTCATTTATCTATTAAGAAGATCAAGATACTTTTTTATATCTTTTGTTTCCATGCCTACAAGTGGCCTTAAAACAAGAAGATATGTTGGGTAAGATAACATAGTTGAAATCATGTCTGGAACAACAAGTGCTTTGATTTTCTTTCTTCTTGCAAAACTTTCCATTTCTTTTATAGATTTACAAAAAAATATTTTTTCACCAAAAAAAGTTTTTATTTTTTCTTTTTTGAAAGATATTGGAATAATTCTACATCCTCTCTTCATAATGAGTAAAGATGAAACTCGAGACATTAAATCATTAACCAGACCAAACACCTTCCCCTGTGAACCTACAGGAAGTCCCCCAAGACCCTGAACAGTGCTAAAGAAAAGATATGCTCTGTCCAACAAATCAAGACCAATGTCTATATCAGGTGAAAAAAGATTTACTTTATTTTTGCAAGTTTGAACAACAAATGCTCCAAGATTACAATTTATTTCTTGAGATGTAAAGGGAAGACTCTTATCGATGCGCTGTGTTGAAATGCGAAATGTTTTTCCATCTTGTTTTTTCATTATCTTCAAAATTTCTTTTTTTATAATTTCAAAATCAATAGGAAGTTCTTTAGCAAAGCTAAATGAAGTAATACCAAATACAAAAAGAAGATTTTTAGACATATCTTTTTTAGAAAAAAGAAGAATACGACCATAGAGTATTTTGTAAGTGAGTAAAGGATCTATTTTTTTACATTGAATAATGAGTGCGTGTTCGAAAAAAGATCTATTTTTTCCCTTCAAAGCAATCTCACTGTATCTGATCACAAAGCAATTCATTCATCCCTCAATAAAAGAATATGTTCTACAAAAAGTAAAGATAAAATAAAATACAAAAAAAGTCATTCCTGCAAAAATATTAACGAACAAAGGAGTCGCATTTTCTAAATGGATTATGCCGAAGAAAAATGCTGTCGCATAATAAAAAAGAACAAAGAATAAGAAAAAAACAATCGCGACAAAATATAAGGATATGTTGTTCAATTTAAAAATTTGAGATATTGATTTTTGAATGATCTTTTTATAAGATTTTTCTTTTAAAAAAAGAACATGACTAAGAACAATAAAGGAAATACTAAAGAATGCAAATGGAAAAAAAGTGATAATTGAAAATACTGATGCGAAAGTTGCATTTACGATGAAAAAAAGGAGAATATTCAAAAAAGCAAAGAGACTAAGAATTATTCCAAAAATAAAAAGATTTAATATATAAAATTTCCAGAAGTATCTAAAAGAAAAACTATTTTGCCTATTCAAATTTTCAAGAAGATCGATATTAAGATACTTAAAAAAAGAATAGATAAAAACAATAAAAGACAAATAAATAATCCCTATAAATACTGCAAAAATAATTACAAACTTAAAAGATGAAACAATTTGGAGTAAAGAAGCAGGATTTTGTGGCAAAAGTAAAAGAAATAATGTATTTGCAAAAAATACTGAAATAACAAATAATAAATCAAAAAGAGCCATTTTAAAAAAAAGATCAGTCTTAGTGAAAAAAAGATGAAATACTTTTTTTATTCTAGATATCATGAGATATCTCCCTTGCAGTTAAATAAAGATACATGCGAGAAAAGGTTATAAGTGGAAAGAGAATAATTAAACCAAAAACAATAGTAAATTTAGGAAAAAGAGGATATAATTTCATTAAAATAAAATCAGTAGTTAGAAAAAAGAGAGTAATTATCCCAAAACAAAGTAAAAAGAGATGAATCTTTTTTATTCCGAAATAAAATGTTTTCTTCAAAATAGAAACAATAGACCCACTTTCTATTAGAGAATATGAAATTAATCCAAAATAAAAGAGAAGAAAGAAAAAAACATAAAAGAGACCAAAAGATGAAATTTGATCTGTTCCCTTATGAGTGATTTGAAAAAAGAATTGAACTATTTTCAAAGATGTTTGAAGAATAAAACCAATACCAAACCAAATAGTTGATAGAATAAAGAAAGTGCCTGCATATTCTTTGAAACGTATTTTTTTTTGCACAAGATCTGAAGAATATTTCCATGCAAATACTTGTGTTATAAAAAAAATTCCGAATAAAGCAATGAATGAAAGAATAAAATAATGCACAATAATCTCATAATACAAAGAAAAATTTGGCTGAGCTTGTAAAACTGAGAGAAGATTATTATTTGTTAAAAGATCCTTACTTATCTGAAGACTATTTTGTCCAACAACCTGAAATAAAGAATAGGATGCTTCTTGCATACGTTTACTAAAAAAATCAGTTGAAAAACCATATAAAAAAACAAATATAAGATCAAATAAAACAGGAAGTGTAATTATTGAAATATTCTTTGAAAATGATATACCTGCATTACCAAGCTGAACTATTGGTGCGATAGTAAAAAGATGTTTCATTTTTTTTTATACTTTCTATATTCATTAAGTTTAGTTTTTGCAAGTAAAAGATGTTTTTTTGTTTTTTGAATTTTTATTGCAAAAGAATCTGCCCTTTTTTCTTCTTTAGACAACTCTTCGTTGAGAGTTGCAAACTTTGAAAAAGGAGAAAACCGAAGAAGAAATACTGCAGATTTAAAAAATGAAGATCTCTCTTTAATGTGCCATAACTCATGCAATAAAACACTTTCAAGTTCTTTTGGAGACAAGATATTTGAAAGACCCACAGAAAAAAAAATAGCCGATGAAAAAAGAGAAAACGAAAAAGCAACAGGCTCACTTTTTTTTAACAAAAATAAAGAGGGCATCGGGATTTGTTCTTTATTTACAACATTCTGCAAAAAAATGGTAAGATGATTCTTTTTTATTAATGTGGGCTTTTGAAAATAAACAAGAAGATAAGGAATAATAAAAAAGGAAAAAATTGCAGCAAGGATCAAGCTTGCAATAAAAGAATAAGACAGAGAAGATGAAAGAGAACAATTCCCGTTTAAAGCACAAGTAAGTGAAAAAAAGAAATAATGTAAGGGAAAGAGAAGAGTGAAAAAATGAACATAACTAAATACTGATTTTTGAAAAGATGAAGTATCTTTTGCATTAACTTTCTGAATGCAAAAAAAAGATATGAGAAAAAAGAAGATTGAAAAACTAACGGTTACAGGATCACGAAGAAAAATAGATAAGCAACTATGCAAAATTTTATTATATATCTCAAACATCATTTCCTCTTTGAAAATCGTTCATTAAAATAAGAAAGAGCAATTGGACCAAATTTTTCAATAAGTTTATCAACGGTAGTTTCGACAATTGTTTTTTTGAAAGAATTTTCATCTTTCTTCGGAAAATAGATATATCTTACTCCTCCTCTTGCAGTTTCAAAAGTGCGATCAACTAAATTTTTAGAATAAAGTCTATCTAAAATAACTGCAATACTTGTGAGCGCAACCTTTCTTTTAGGAGAGAGTTTTACATATATGTCTCTTACTTTGAGATTTTTATTTGACCAAAGAATTTTGAGTACATCCTGTTCTAAAGGACTTAACACATTCATATTACTTTTAATTTTGAGAACTTTCACAATATTTAGTAATGAAGTAGCATATAAATACTTTACTTATTTTGTAATGTAAAAAAATAAAACAGTTACAAACATAGTAAAGCTTATCCACAAAATTTAAATACTCCCTTGAGAAATTAAAAAAAATGGTCGAAAAAAAGAAGGGTTCTAAAAAAGAAGTAAAAGAAAAAATCAAAGAAACAACTCTTTTAGATGAAAATAATTCTAAAAATGAGAGAGAAACAAGTAATAAATCTTATTTTTCCTTAGGGAATATGCAAATATTTCTTATAATTGTTACAGTAATTATAGTTATCACTAATCAATATAGTATTTATGCAATAACGTCCTCTGACAGAGTTTCTTTATCCTCATCAAATAATAATAAAGCTCTTGGAACAAGTGCATCTCAACAGGAAGTAATTGATCTTCTCATTTCAAGAGGAACACCTAAATATGGTCAAGAATTAGGAGTAACATTTGAAGACCCGGTAAAAAGTTTAAACACTCTTGCATCTATTGAAAGAAAAGTAAAACTTGATGATTCACAAAAACAAAGATACATTACAATTGAATCAAAAATTTCTTGCGAATATTGTTGTGGTGCACCTTCTGTAATTGACAATCAAGGAAGAAGCGCGTGTGGTTGTTCACATGCTGCTGCATTAAGAGGTCTCGGCACATACCTTCTTAATTATCATGGTAAAGAATATACTGATGAACAAATATCTGAAGAACTTGGACGATGGAAAGCACTTTGGTTTCCAAAACAAGTAATCCAAAAAGGATTAAATTTACAAGCTGCAGGTGAACCTGTGAGTATTTTTTCAGCTACATCAAATACAATAAAAGTACAAGTGAATGGAAAGGTTACAAAAGATTTATCTGGCTTACCGGATATGGTTGGAGGATGCTAAAATGAACAAAAACATAATTATTTCAGTAGTATTAGGAGTTTTAATTCTCATTTCGGTTGTACAACTCGTACAACTTAATAGTTTAAAAGAAAAATCAGGCACAGTGTCTGTTCCTGTCGCATCACAAAGCTCTTCGAGCAGTAGCAGTAGTGGTGGAAATAAACCTGTCCCAGGAAACTTAAACAATCTTCCCGATATGGTAGGTGGATGTTAATTTTGTGATGTATGATGAGTGAATCAAAAAAAATTCCAAAAGATTTGAGTGGATTACTCATCACACTTCTTATTCTCTTAATAAGTATAACTCTTATCAACACTTGGACAATAAAAAGTTTCACGGTTGATTCTTCTAAAAGTAATTATGAACCAATTCAAAAAGCAAAAATTTCATTAACATTTATTCAAGATACAACATGTAAAGAATGCTTTGATATGAACTCAGTCACTAATGAGTTTTCTACAGATGAAATTATAAAAAATGAGAAAATAGAACTGAATACAAACCAAGCCAAAGAACTTATTAAATTATATAATATTCAAAAAATTCCAGCACTTATCGTAACTGGAGAAACTGAAAAAGCGAATGGAATTAAATCTTTAAGTAGCATGGGAAAAACAAAAGAAAAAACATTCATTGTAGAAGCACCACAACCTGTTTATATAAATACAAAAACAAAAACACAAGAAGGATATGTGACAATCATTGTTTTAACAGAGAATTCTTGTTCAGACTGTTTTGCAATAGAAGATATACTTAACCAACTAACCAATGTTGTAAAGATAAAAACTGTTAATAAAATTGAAAGTACAAGTAATCAAGGAAAAGAAATAATCAAAAAATACAACATCACAAAAACTCCCACTATCATTTTATCAAAAGAAGCAATAGAATACCCTCTCATTAAACAAAGCTGGAAATCTCTTGGAACTATTGATGATGATGGAAGTCTTATTTTAAGAAATGTATTGCCCCCATATAAAGATCAAACAACAAACACAATAAAAGGACAGGTACAAATCATTCAATTAATTGATGAAACATGTAAAGAATGTTATAATGTAAGTATCCATGAAACACCTCTAAAAAGATTGGGAATGCAAATAAAAAATGAAAAAAAAGTAGAAATCAAAAGTAGTGAAGGTCAATCCTTAATTAAAAAATATGGAATTGAATTAGTGCCTACAATTATTTTAACAGGAGATGTAAACGCATACAACATTGAAAATACCTGGAAAAGCGTAGGCAGCATTGAAAAAGATGGCACATATGTCTTTAGAAACGTTGCAATTCTCGAAGGTCAAACATACAAAAATATTACTACAGGAAAAATAGTAACCTAATTATTATAGAAAAAATGACAGGATTTTATCAGACCATTGATCCTGTTTTTCTTCATATGGGTCCTATTGAAATTAGATATTATGGTCTTGTTTATTTTTTAGGTTTTATTCTTGCATATTTTTTGATCTACAAATTAGCACAAGAAAGAAAGATTCCCTTATCTAAAGATGAGGTTAGTGATTTGTTAACCTATGTAATTGTCGGGGATATACTTGGTGCACGACTTTTTGAAATTATTTTTTATGAACCATCTTATTATTTTAGTAATCCTTTTGAGATGATTGCAATCTGGAAAGGAGGTTTATCCTTCCATGGTGCACTTGTGGGAATTGTTATTGCAATCTTTTTATATTGCAAAAAGAAAAAATTATCTTTTTATGAAATAAGTGATATTATCGTAATTCCAGTATCTCTCGCTCTTTTTTTTGGCCGGATTGCAAATTTTATCAATGGAGAAATATATGGAAAAATAACAACTTTACCTTGGGGAGTGAAATTTCAAAATGCAGAAGGATTTAGACATCCTACACAACTATATGAATCTGCAAAAACTATGATCATCTTTTTTGTACTTGAAAATATTATGAAAA